>ENA-UOWO01000691-UOWO01000691.1-activated-sludge-metagenome-genome-assembly--contig:-NODE-691-length-47396-cov-5.349190_pt1 | contig 47396 bp, 40 predicted proteins | sample MGYA00238148_ERZ761564 | MGnify/ENA primary metagenome ERZ761564 (study PRJEB28885, sample SAMN05720194) | activated sludge metagenome | isolation source: Anaerobic digester | place: USA... | reverse complement strand
AAATTATGGTCAGTGGCCGGTGAACGATGGCTCAGGAGATATTCTCGTTGATGACCTGATATTTGATTACACACCCGTTCAAGGTAATTCGTACAGGGTTACCGGCGTGTTGGATTTTTCTTTCGCTGAATGGAAAATTCAACCCAGATCGGCAGAGGATATTGTTGACCTTGGTGTAAACACACAACCTACTTTATACATAAACTCTCCCGAAAACGGTTCAACCATTTACACAGCTTCTACCAATTTTGGCTTTACCGTTTCTAACTTTACACTGGGCACTGATGGTAAGGTAGAGTATATACTCGATAGTCAAACACCGGTTTATGTAACCACTTCGCCCTCAGCAATTACCGGACTTACTAACGGTGAACACACTATTGTTGCGCAATTGGTTGATATGTCGGAAAACCCGCTAAACCCAGCTGTTACAGCTACGATAACTTTCACAGTTAACCTATCAGGACCAACATTGACGTCAATTTACGACATTCAGTATACCGATCAGGCTTCGGGTGCTTCTCCTCTGGAAAACCAGACTGTATCGATTAAAGGCGTTGTAAGTGCTGTTTTCAATGGAACACCTTATGGCGAAGGATACTATTTGCAGCAAGGCAGCGGAGCATGGAACGGACTCTTTATTTATGATTTGAATAACACCCCTGCTCTTGGAGATTCGGTGCTTGTAACGGGCAAGGTTTCGGAATATTATGAAATGACCGAACTCACAAATATTACCCTTTTCCAAGTAACCGGAATAGGCGGCACAATAGCTAACCCAACGGTGGTAAGCACACTCGACGCCAACACCGAAATGTATGAAAGTGTGCTTTTAAAAGTGATGAATGCTGAGTGCACTGCAGTGCAAAACACATACGGTCAATGGACTGTTGACGACGGAACAGGTGCATTATTATGTCAGGACAATGGAGCATTTAGCTTTGAAGAAACGCTGGGAACCCATTATAATATTATCGGTGTTACCATATATTCTTACGAAGAAACATCGCTTAATTACCGCATTCCAAGCGACATTGTTGAATCCACTTCTATTGAGACAAACCTGAGCAACAGTACACTGATATTCCCCAATCCTGCAAACAACCTAATCACGATTTCGGCAAACGAAAAACTGACCAATCTGAATATTGTCAGCGCTGAAGGGAAAACCGTTATGACAATATCGCCCGACTCCAGAGACGTTACCATTGACATCAGTCAATTATCATCCGGATTCTATTTTATTCATCTCGAAGGGCAGTACCAAAAAGGAGTGAAAAAGCTAATCGTTGAATAACTAAAATAACCCACTGCAAAATCCCGCCTGAAAACGGGATTTTGTTTTTTCGGGAAATTGTTTTATAATTGCACAACCTTAAATTGAAAATTAATATTCAATGAAGAAAAAATACATGCTTATCTTTTTTTCGGTTGTATTGGTTTTCTCTACCTCCTGTACAAAATTTGAAGAAGGTGCTTTCATAAGCCTACGTTCCGCCGAATTTAATATAATGGGGACCTGGAAAATAAGCGAGGTTCTGGAAAATGACCTTGTTAACGACTCTCTTTTAAATGAAGAAGCTAACAATCTACTTGTTTTTGCCGACTCTTCGTCTTTCACTTTTCAGGTATTGCGGAATGGGAATATTGCCCAGAACTTAGCGGGAACGTGGCAGTATAATTCAGATAATCAGCACTTAAGCTTTAAAACTGATGCTGATTCAACATTTCAGGTTTACCGTATAATTCGGCTTACCAACAAAGAGATGTGGCTGGTTGATGAATGTCAGGACCAAACACGTAGTGGGTCAAGTATTGAAAAGAGATATCAGAAACAATAACTAAAACTAAGCTAATATGAGAAAAATTGCAAGTATTCTTTTAATTGCTGCCGCAGCAGTATTTGTGTTCAACTCCTGTCAACCTTATGAAGAAGGCCCTTCAATCAGTTTGCTGTCGAAAACAACCCGGCTTGTCGGAGACTGGACAATTGACACGTGGCTGGCTAATGACACAGAACAGGATATCAGCTCAACACAACCCAGAATGAGCTTCGTTAAAGATGGCTCAGGCAGTATGACAATAAACGTGTTCAATTTTGCCGTAACAGTTGATTTGGAATGGGAATTTGTAGGAGACGATGGGATCAGGTATCGCGTTAAAAACCAGAACGATGCATGGGAAGACTGGACAGAATACACCATTCTCAGACTTTCGAACGATGAATTATTTATTGAGAGGACCTATCTCCCCGAAGGCTCAGAAGCGAATGTAACAGAAAGAATTGAGCTTTCAAAAAACTGATAAATCATTAACATGATATAAAAAACCTGTGACAAATCCACAGGTTTTTTTATTTTTACTCCAGTAAAACCGACAATCAAATGATGACAAAAGACGATTTTAAAAAGCAGATACTGGAAGGTATTCCTAAAACTTTACCTTCTATGAAACATCCCAACCCGCAACTCAATCATGCACCCAAAAGGAAAGAAATACTGAGTGAAATCGAAAAGAAGCTGGCTATAAGAAATGCCTTACGTTATTTTAGAAAAGAATGGCACCCAGTTCTTGCACAGGAGTTTAAGGAAGAACTCGAAAAATACGGAAGAATATACATGTACCGTTTTTTGCCCGATTACGAAATATTTGCACGTGATATCAGCTGGTACCCTCACAAATCGGAACAGGCTGCAGCCATAATGCTAATGATAAGTAATAACCTTGATAACGCAGTTGCACAGCACCCCCAGGAACTGATAACCTATGGTGGGAATGGAGCCGTTTTTCAGAACTGGGCACAGTACCTCTTGACTATGCAATATCTCGCCTGTATGACTGATGAACAAACATTGGTCATGTATTCGGGGCATCCAATGGGCCTTTTCCCTTCGCACAGGGAAGCCCCGCGCGTAGTTGTTACCAACGGGATGATGATACCCAATTATTCGAAACCCGATGACTGGGAAAAATTCAATGCTCTGGGAGTTACACAGTACGGGCAAATGACCGCAGGTTCGTATATGTACATTGGCCCGCAGGGAATTGTTCACGGAACCACCATTACGGTAATGAATGCTGTACGCAAAATCAACAAAACAAACACGTCAAGTGAAGGCGTACTGTTCGTTTCTTCGGGTCTTGGAGGGATGAGCGGCGCTCAGCCTAAAGCCGGTAATATTGCCGGAGTGGTGAGCATTGTTGCCGAAATTAATCCAAAAGCAGCCGGTAAACGTCATGCTCAAGGTTGGGTAGATGAAATTACATCCGATATCGACCATGCAATTGACAGGGCATTGGAATATAAAAAAACCAACAGGGTTCGGTCGATTGCATATCTCGGAAATATTGTCGATTTATGGGAAAGATTCGCCGAACGCAACATTCCGGTTGATCTTGGCTCAGACCAGACATCACTGCACAATCCATGGGCAGGTGGCTATTACCCCGCCGGGTTAAGTTTCGAGGAGTCAAATATTATGATGTCGGAAAACCCGGAAAAGTTTAAGGAGCATGTGCAGAAAAGTCTTGTAAGGCAAATTCGTGCAATAAACAAGCTCTCCGAAAAAGGCATGTACTTCTTCGATTACGGAAACGCATTTCTGTTGGAAAGCTCACGCGCAGGTGCTGAGGTTATGGCTGCTGATGGAATATCGTTCCGCTATCCGTCATATGTTCAGGACATTATGGGACCCATGTGTTTTGACTACGGGTTCGGGCCTTTCCGATGGGTATGCTGCTCATCGAGACCCGAAGACCTCGACCTGACAGACTCACTGGCTAAGGAAGTTCTATTGGGTTTATCGCAAAAAGCACCAATAGAAATCTCACAGCAGATGCACGATAACATCAAATGGATTACCGAGGCCAAGAAGAACGATTTGGTTGTAGGTTCACAGGCACGAATACTTTATGCCGATGCAATCGGACGTATCGAAATTGCAAAAGCATTCAACAAAGCCATTCGCAATGGAACAATCTCTGCTCCGGTAGTACTTGGGCGCGACCATCATGACGTTTCAGGAACCGATTCGCCCTTCAGAGAAACTTCAAACATTTACGATGGGAGCCGCTTCACAGCCGATATGGCGATTCAAAATGTTATCGGGGATTCATTTCGTGGTGCCACCTGGGTATCGATACACAACGGCGGTGGTGTAGGCTGGGGAGAAGTAATAAACGGCGGGTTCGGAATGGTGCTTGATGGTAGTGCTGAAGCCGACCGCAGACTCGAAATGATGCTGTACTGGGATGTAAACAACGGTATCAGCAGGCGTTGCTGGGCACGCAACGAAGGAGCTATTTTCGCTGCTGAAAGAGCAATGAAGACAAATAAAAACCTAAGCATCACTTTGCCCTATATTGCCGATGACAGCATAATAGATTCACTGTTTAACCAAAATAATCGAAAATGAATAAACCTATTGTAATTTCTCTGATAGCAATTGTTATGATTACGGTTTTTGTAAACAAACAATCCGTTGCTGCAGTAAGCAGCAAGTATATTTCTGACATGACCGTTGCAAAGGTCATCAACGAACTGAAAGCCAAATATCCGGAACAGGATTTCCGTATTGAACGCGGGGTTAATCAGGTTGCCGCGCTTTGGTTTCAGACCGATGGATCGGAAACGGATTTCACTGAATTTTGTCTGGCCAATTATATTGGTAACAGCGATGAACTCGATGTTGTTTTCAGCAAACTGGAGCGCAACCTCGAAGTGCTATACGGCTCGTTCAATCATATTGTAATCGGGCTGATGGAGCCCTTGCATCTCGACATGGGAAGCATCCATCCGATTGATGAAATGTTCGGTGCCTATTCACCGGGGGCACATCTTTCCGATGACTTTTTCAGCAATAAAATCGCTTTTATTGTAATGCTGAACTTCCCTGCTTATACTTTAACCGAGAAAAAAGCAATGGGGACAAACTGGACTCCCAAACAGTGGGCGCACGCCCGCATGGGTGACATGTTCACACAGCGGATTCCGGCAGAACTGATATTAAATGTTTCAACAGCAACAACCAACGCCGACACATACATTTCGGAATATAATATCATGATGGGAAACCTTCGTAACAATAAAAACGAAAGCCTTTTTCCAGTCGATATGAAACTGATATCGCATTGGGGACTGCGCGATGAGCTTAAATCGAATTACAATAATACCAACGGGTTCGAAAAACAAATGATCATTTACAATGTGATGCTCCATATTATCAACCAATCGATCCCGGCTATGGTTATCAACAATGCCGATGTAATCTGGAATCCGATTTCGAATACCGTATGGAAAAACAATCAAGAAATTGCAGTGCAGCGCGAACCGGATACAAGATACCAGCATTTGCTTCGGGTTTTCGAATCGATGAAAGCTATTGATGAGTTTACCCCTATGTATCCGACTTACATCGAAAGAGCGTTTGATGGTGGGATGGAATTATCACTCGAAGAAACCGAAGCATTATTTGTCAGTTATATTTCATCGCCGGTGATTAAAGACGTTGCCAAACTGATACAGAAAAGGCTCGGGCGGAAACTGCAACCGTTCGACATTTGGTACGACGGCTTCAAAGCACGCAGCAGTATTAACGAGGATGAATTATCGGCAATAACGCGCAAACGTTATCCCAACAGGGAAGCTTTCGCGAAAGAATTACCCCTCATTTTGGTTAAGTTGGGTTGGGATAAAACAACTGCATCGTGGATTAGTTCCAAAATTTCGGTTGACCCGTCGCGGGGTGCAGGGCATGCCTGGGGTGCAGAAAGCAAAGAAGATGTTGCGCACTTGCGTACACGTATAGGTGCAAATGGCATGGACTACAAAGGATACAACATTGCTATACACGAATTTGGTCATTGCGTTGAGCAAACCATTACCCTGCATAAAGTACCATACTATATGCTTCATGGCGTTCCAAACACAGCCTTTACCGAAGCCGTTGCATTTATGTTTCAAGCTAAAGACCTGCAATTACTTGGCGTTGAAAACACAGCAGATGCAAAGGAAATTGAGGCTTTAACAGCCCTCGACAATTGCTGGTCGGTTTACGAAATTATGGGGGTCAGCCTTGTTGACCAACGCGTTTGGAAATGGATGTATCAGCACCCTCAAGCTACACCCGAAGAGCTTCGCATTGCCGTTACTACAATTGCTATAGACGTTTGGAATCAATACTATGCACCGGTTTTCGGTGTAAAAGATTCTCCAATTCTGGCGATTTATTCTCATATGATCGATGCCCCACTCTACCTATCGAATTACCCAGTAGGTCATATCATCGAATTCCAGATTGAAGATTATGTTGAAGGAAAAGATTTTGCTTCCGAAATCACCAGAATGTTTACCCAGGGCAGAATAATTCCTCAGGTATGGATGAAGAACGCCGTAGGCAGCGAAATTGATGCAAAACCCTGCCTCGATGATGCAGCGAAAGCAGTAGATTTTTTGAAAAAGAAAAAATAAATAAACCTCACATTTTCGTATTTAAGAGCGAAACATTCTCGATAAAAAAAAATAATATAAAATCGCTTTAATCAAATTCAGGGTTTTATCTTAACTCCTTTAAATATTTTTGTAACCATCTGTAATACAATTTATTATAGTATTTAAGCAACAAAAAGGAATGAGTTGAGAACAACCATCAAAAAAATGACTATATTTGTTTGAGCTGAATAAAAAGTGTTAACAAGTTTAGTAAAATGTTACAACTCGACAGATATAAAAATAAATTTACAGGGAAGACAATTCTTATTGCTGACGATGTTGAGGATGTCTTGTTTTACTATAAAGCACTGCTTCAGTTCACAGGTATTCGTATTATGGAAGCCCGCAGCGGTAACGAAGTGATTTCTATTTGCCGTCACAAACCCGATATTGATTTAATAATGCTTGATATTCAGATGCCAAACGGAGACGGAATGTACACGCTGGAGCGGCTGAAAGAGATGCATTCACGGGCAGCAGTTGTTGCTCAGACTGCACATGCCTTACCAACCGATAAGATTAAATACATGAAGCTTGGTTTTGATGATTACATCTGTAAGCCTCTGCGTTCAGAGACACTCTTTCAGATTCTTGAGGACCATCTCACTGTAACGGAAAGCGAACGGAAATAAATTATTCCAGAGATTTATTACTTTTGTTATTAATTACAACCGCAATTCAGGGTGGACGACAAACGTATTTTCAGCCTTATTAAACAAGGGAATGAGGATGCTTTCAACAAATTGTTCAGGGCATATTATTCAAAACTATGCCATTATGCTGTAATGCTGGGTTGCTGCGGCGAAGATGCTGAAGAAATTGTACAGGAGTTGTTCACAAAGCTCTGGATGAACCGGCAAAAAACCGAAATTGATATTTCAGCAAAATCGTATTTGTACAAATCGACCCGCAATGCTGTAATTAATCTCGTTGAACATCAACGGATAAAACAAAAATATGCTGGTGAAGAAATACTTGCGAAAACCGAGTTTTTCGATGTAAACCCATTGCTAGTTGCCGAACTCCAGGAGCACATCCAAAGCGCCATCAACAAACTGAGTGAGGGTCGTAAGCAAATATTCATTCTAAGTCGCAGCGATGGGTTGAGCTACCAAGAAATTGCCGAAAAACTGAACATCTCACCCAAAACGGTTGAGAATCAGATGGGGCACGCACTAAAACAACTCAGAGAAGAATTAAAAGATTATTTACCCATGATTTTAGTATCTGGTTTGGCATATTTTTTTTGTGAATGGGGGTATTTATGTACTTAACTGTCATATAGAATATGCCTGAAATCAACACATACGATTACGAGCTTCTGGCAGCATTTATTGTTGGCACACTCACCCTGGAGCAACAAAAAGCGGTGCAGGAACGTATTTCATCAGAGCCTGATTTTGATAAATTATACCGCCAATTGCTGTTCATTTACTCAGCGTATCCGGCTATAAATACTTTCGATACCGAAAAAGCACTACGAAAAGTTCACGAAATAGCCGGAAAGAAAAAATCAAAAATTCATATTACACCAAGAACACTTTTTTATTCGGCAGCTGCAGCAGTTATCATTCTTATTGCACTAACCCTTGCAAATAGTCTCTTTCTTACTGGCAATAAGCAAATCAATTATATCTTAGTCGCTTCAACCGACAGCGTACATGTCACCAGTCTTTCGGATGGCAGCACAGCTACATTGAATAAAAATTCAATCCTTCGTTATGAGTCAGGTTTTGAAAACTCGGAATTGCGCAGGGTTGAACTCGAAGGAGAAGCATTTTTCGAAGTTAAACACGATGCAACCAAGCCATTTGTGGTTGTTACTCAGGCAGCGGAAGTACTTGTTACCGGAACAGCATTCTCGGTAAACGATTTCTCGGGAAAAGAGGTTGTGGTATGGGTAGAGCAGGGTTCTGTGAGCGTTACTTCTGCTACAAGCAATCAAACCATTCACCTGAATCCAGGAGAAAAAGCCATTTGTAACAAAACTACCGGCAGTATTTCGAAAACTTATGGCTCAGGAGATGAAACATTCTGGAAAAGCCGTTTCCTCTCGTTCACTTCTACCCCACTATCAGATGCCTGCATCACATTAGAAAAAAATTATGGCTGTAGCATCGAAATAACGGGCAGCAAACTGCATGAACTAACCATAACCGCATCATTCGAAAATGAAGAACCGGAGCACATACTCGAGGTTATTGCCATCACCCTGGGTTTACAACTCGAAGCATCAAACAATCATTATCGTCTGTATGCCGAATAGATTTACCGCAAGGATCCAACTTCTTATCCTGATATTACTAACTCCGGCATTTCAATCGTTTTCTCAAAATGCATATCTGAGCAAAAAAATAGATATCGATCTGAAAAACGTAAGTCAGGCAAAAGCACTCAGTGAAATTGAGATCAGGGGTGGATGCAGGTTTTCTTATGGGCAGAATGTAATCAAAGCCGATTCTATGGTAAGCTTGTATGCCAGGCAGCAAAGCATTCAGCATATTCTTATCACGTTACTGGGACCATCAATAGAAATGATTGAATCGGGAAATCACATAATTCTTCGACGAAAAAACGAGCCCAAGCCTCTGTTTACCGGGGTTGTGGTAAATGAAAAAACAAAGTATGCAGTTGCGAATGCAAAAATTTCGGAGAACAACCGAAGTAAAACCCGTACCGACCGAAATGGAAAATTTAGTGTAATGCTGAGCGAATATCCCTGCTTTATCAGGGTTTCTGCCAACGGATACAGGGACACGGTATTTCAGGTGACGGAAACGTATAAAAACGTATCAGTAAGTTTAATCCCTGATTCCAAAGTTCCTGAGGTGCTTTTCAAAGCACCATCACTGGCACCTGAGCAACTCGGAACGGGCAGTGGCAGTTCCGGTGACATGAAAAGTGCATTCGAAATTCGCCCTTTGCACGATAGTATGACTTACCAGTCGCTTGAGAAAAAAGACTTTCAGATTTCGGTACTTCCATTTGTCGGCAGCGATTTTGCAGCATCCCGTGATTATAAATACGGCACATCGCTTAATCTACCCTGCGGATACACCGGAGGAGTTTCGGGGGTAGAAATCGGATTACTCATGAACATCGTGAGGCAGAATGTTATCGGCTTTCAGTTCGGAGGTCTGTTGAACGTTGTAAACGGTAGTGTAAGCGGTACCCAGATCAGTATCGGGTCAAATCTGGTATTCAACAATTTTTCGGGAATTCAGGCAGCAGGAGTGTATAATTACTGCCGTAATGAATTCAATGGTGTGCAATTTTCGCTTATACATAATAGGCTTTCCGGAGCTTCGGGCGGTGTGCAGTTTTCGCTGATCAGCAATTTAACGGAAGCCGATTTTTCCGGTACACAAGTATCAGGGGTCTGCACAATAAACCGCGGGAATTACGTGGCTAGTCAGGTAGCCTTAGGGGCAAATGTTACAGATGGAACCTGCGGGGTGCTTCAGTTATCGGTATTTTCGAATACAGCTGATACTGTTGAAGGGGTGCAGTTGGCTTTGGTGAATAGATGTAAAAAATGTCACGGTGTTCAGGTTGGGCTCATTAATGTGTCGGAAGATAACGACGGAATTGCCATCGGTGTACTTAGTGTAGTAAAAAATGGGTACAGAGCAGTGGAATTGAGCTACAGCGAATTGAATAACGTAAATTTTTGTTTTAAAAGCGGGTTGAGAAAATTTTATAATATTATAAACACAGGCATCAGCCCACAATCCGGTAACTGGCGCATGAATCTCGGTTACGGCATCGGGTCTTCTGTTGAATTCGGAAAGCGGTGGATGGGAAATTGCGATCTGGTGATAAACCATGTTTCCGAAAAAAACAGCTTTGTTAAGGACCTAAATCTGTGGTTGCTCCTCAAACCACAAATCGGTGTAAATATTGCCAATACATGCGTGCTGTTTACCGGAGCATCGCTGAACCTTTCAATAAGCAGATTCCGCAATCCTTACACTAACGAATTTCTCACTGAGCTATCGCCTGAATATTCCATATTTAGTAAAGAGCATAACAATACGAAGTATTCGATGTGGGTAGGTTATAGCATTGGCATACGATTTTAATTTTTTTTTAATTTAATAATAGGGGTAATTGTCGACAAAGCTGTCATAGTGATGTAAATAATAAAAATAACATGAGAAAAATAATTTTTACATTCGGATTTCTCGCAGCCATTACTGCTGCATATGCACAAAACGACAGCCTGAACAGAAGCAGGAATAATTCAGAAATAAAAACCCTTTTCGACTCTGATGGTATTACTTCGCACGGGATTTATGCCGGCTGCAGCATGTACTACACCCAGATTGCAGGACGAAACGCGTTTGTTGGCGGAATAAAAGGTGCATGGGTGATTGACCATGTTTTTGAAGTGGGTGGAGAGCTCAATGGTTTTTTATCGGAGCCATTACCCGATGTAACCCTCAGTAATTCATACTACCTCTATTCCGGAGCTTACGGTGGTTTACTTTTCGCGACCAATCTGTTTCCACAGAAAGCCATTAATTTGGCGATACCAATTAGCATCGGTGCCGGCGGTGTAGCTTATGTCGGCAATTATTACTACTTTTCGGAAGACTACGAGTACTATCCCGAAAGTTATTATGCCTATTTCTATGTTCAACCCGGACTGGAACTGCAATTTAATATGACACAGCATTTCAGGCTTGCAATACATGGCAGTTATCGCTACACATCGAACATTTATCTCGAATATTCGGGCGGTACCGGACAGATAATTGGCAACAACAACCTGATGAACGGATTCAATGCAGGTATTACATTAAAAATTGGTAAATTTTAAAAAAACATAAGAACATGAAACGTATAGTCCTAATTTCAGTTACTGTAGCTCTACTGGCCGGAATGACGGCATGTTATTTCCCGCATGATTACATCCGCGGTGTCGGGCAACTTACAAGCATCGAAAAAGATACCCGAGGAGTTAATGGAATCGAGATAAACGATATTATCGATGTGGTTCTCGTAAAAAGCGATACTGCCAAGATTATTATTGAAGCTCAGGAAAATATTATCGATTTGGTAAGTACCGAAGTCGATAACGGAATCTGCAAGGTTGAGTTTGTGAGAGGGTACAATGTGAGACCAACACTACCGGTAACCGTCTATATTTATACAAATATTATCAGCAGCATCGAAATTGATGGTTCTGGCGACTTGACAACAAACGGTATTTTCGACACTCTTGGCAATCTTGAAATAGACATTAATGGTTCGGGTAATGTTGATTTTGCATGGCTCGAAGCCAACGACATCTATCTCGAAATTGACGGTTCAGGTGATATAAATGTCACCGGGAATGGACAAAATATGAGTACCACTATCGATGGCAGCGGAAACCTGCACATGGGTACCGAACTGGCCGGCACATCGTTTCGCATCAACGGAAGCGGCGATATATTCATCAGTGGCTGGTCGGCTTCGAATATTCTGCATATTGATGGTTCCGGCGATTTCTACGGTTTCGACCTTGAAACCGAAACAACAAGCGTATTTATCGATGGCAGCGGTAATGCCGAGGTGTGGGCAACCGAAAATCTGCTGGTTGAAATCGATGGCAGCGGGGATGTGGTTTACCGTGGCAATCCCAATATTAATTCAGGTGGTAGCGGAAGCGGAAACCTGATAAACGGGAATTAAAACGTAAACCCGTCATTGCAAGGGGTGGAAACCCAAAGCAATCTGCATCTACGTGCAGTGAATTAACCGCCTCCGTGGGTGTAGATTGCTTCGTTGCACTACCAATGATATTGCAAAGTGACTCAACAAGCAGTAAGCGTCCACGCTTGCTGCATTTATCAAATTCTATTCCAGCGCATTGTTCAGAAAATCATTAAAGGGATGTTGTGCCCTGAACACCTTAAGGATTTCATCCGTGATGTTTTCAGAAAACATCTCATGATCGGAAAATGAATGAATCACAGTATAATCTTTGTAAACCAGTAAAGAGGCATCCGGAAAGTCTTTCGGGAAGTCTTTCGGGCAAGTCTTAAGTTTATCGCCATAAATCCCGCTGAAATATGTAGTAAACTCCTTTGCTCCCATAATTCTTTTGAATTCCTCCGTATTGTAATAAATTTCACTGCGAATGGCTTTCAGTATCTCAGGCGCAGGCATATAAATACCCCCGCCTGCAAACGATGCTCCCGGCTGCAGATGCACATAATATCCTGCTTTAATGCTTTTTTTACCGCCTTCAGCAATATATGCTCCGAAGTTCGTTTTATACGGCTCTTTGTTGTGCGAGAACCTCACGTCGCGATAAATACGAAAAATACAATCCTTCGCTTCGGGATGCCCTATCGATGGATCGAATTCGTTAATACCGATTACCAGTTGCTGCACAAACTTTTCGAACAGTGAAACCGACTGCCTGTATGCTGCTTCATTCTGCCTGAACCACTCGCGGTTGTTGTTTTGCTGAAGCTCATTCAGAAAACCGAAAATGCGTTGTAAATTCATTTTTCTTATCGATTAATGCCATGCTAAATTAACTAAAACCACAGGCAAATGTTTACATAGTACCTTATTATTTATTCCGATATTCTGTTTTTCTATTGATAAAATGCAATAGTCTGCTAACTTTGTATGATACAAAACCATTCAATATGCAAATCAAATTCATCGGTGCAGCACAGGAGGTTACAGGCAGCAAACACCTGATTACCACAAAAAGTGGTAAAAAAATATTACTCGATTGCGGGATGTTTCAGGGAAAAGGTCTCGACACCGACCGGATGAACCGAGAACTGGGATTCGATCCGAAAGAGATCGATCATGTGATACTGAGTCATGCCCACATCGACCATTCCGGGCTGATTCCGTATATTTACCGGCTGGGCTTCAGCGGTTCGGTGGTTTGCACCAGTGCCACGCGGAACTTATGTGCATTTATGCTGCCCGATTCGGGTTTCATTCAGGAACACGATATGAAATGGTTCAACAAGAAACGGGCAAAACAGGGTCTGCCGCCATTGGAAGCGATATATAAAAAAGACGATGCCGTGCAGTGTATGAAACTGTTTATCGCCGTTGATTACGACCGAAAGTTCCGTATCGATGAAAACATTACGGTGCGGTTCACCAACAGCGGTCACATGCTTGGCAGCGCAGTAGTGAATCTCGAGATAAAAGAAAACGGTAAAATAACCCGCATTGCCTATACCGGCGATATAGGGCGCCCTTATAACCGTATAGTAAAGCCCCCTGCCCCATTCCCTCAGGCAGACATACTCATTACCGAAGCCACTTACGGCGATCGTACCCACAACACCCAGAACGAGTCGGAAGAAACCCTGCTAAACATTGTGATTGACACCTGCGTGCGTAAAGGCGGTAAGCTGATTATTCCTTCTTTCAGCGTGGGACGTACCCAGGAAATTGTGTACTCCCTTAATAACTTTTACAACGAAGGCAAATTGCCGGCCATCGACGTGTATGTCGACAGCCCCTTGTCGGTAAATATAACCGAGGTTTTCCGCATTCATCCGGAATGTTTCAACGACGACGTACTCGAGGTAATGGAAACTGATGATAACCCATTCGGCTTTCGTAATCTGAAATATATAAAAAACGTAGCAGAGTCGAAAAAACTGAATACCACCGAAAAACCCTGTGTCATCATCTCAGCATCGGGTATGATGGAAGCCGGGCGTGTGAAGCACCATCTGGCCAACAGTATCAGCAATCCACGCAACACCGTTCTGGCCGTAGGATATTGTGCACCCGAAACGCTGGGGGCTAAAATTCTTCGTGGCGACAAAGTGGTTTCGATATTTGGTACCGAATACCCGGTACTTGCTGATGTGTACCGGCTGGAGTCGTTCAGCGGCCACGGCGACTACAAAGAAATGGCGCAATTTATAAAATGCCAGCAACCCGAAAAACTTCAGCAGATAATTCTGGTGCATGGCGAATACGATGCTCAGCAACATTACAGCGAATATCTGCACAGCATGGGATATAAGAATATACTCATACCTCAAAAAGGCGTTGAAATTACCGTGTAGAAGCAGATGAAAATTAGCCTTGTTGTTGTTATACTTTCGATGTTGTTTTTGGTTTCATGCAAAAACAACGAAATCCCTTCGATGAACATCGTAAAAGAAGGCGATGTAGGGTGGAATTCGAAAGAAGCATGCACAATTGAGTATTGCACCGGTGGCGATACCCTGATACTGAAAGCAGCAATCAAGTGCCGTGGCGGAGTGTCGAGTAAATATTTCAAACACTCCTATTCGCTTGAACTGGATGATAAATTTAGTGTGGCCGGATTGCCGCGCGACGACGACTGGATATTAAATGCCAACTACATCGACAAAACGTTTATGCGGCATAAAATAAGCTATGACCTTTTCAGGGAAATGTCGCCAAACAATGCTGCCTCGCAGTGTGCGTATGTGAACCTGCTGCTCAACGGCAAACCAATGGGGCTGTATGTACTGATGCAGGAAATAAATGCGGGGATGCTTGACCTCGACAGGAAAGACCCTATGGCAATGCTGTTCAAAGATCCGCCTGTTTTTTATGCCGACAAGATTACTTCAGTGCAGGATAGCCTGAACTACTATCAGCAGAAATATCCCAAAATACAACAATGCGATAAAACATCAACCATCGAGGAGTTTAAAAACTTTTTATTCTTCAGCAGCGACTCGGCATTTGCTCAGAATGTTTCGAAGTGGGTTGACATTGACAATGTGATCGACTGGCATATTGTACTATTGTTTTCGAATAACAGCGATGGTATTATGAAGAATTTTTACCTGTATAAACCCGACTCACACACTCCATTTCGTTTTGCCATCTGGGATTACGACCATTCGTACGGAAGAGACGGAGATAACGAGCCGCATCATGCGAATCAGGAACTGAACTGGCAGCGTTGCATCCTGCTGAAACGCCTGTACCAGATTCCCGCGACAGGCTATACCCAAATGCTTAAAGACCGCTGGGCATACCTGCGAAAGCACGACATCATCAGTGTGGCACACTTCAAAGAGCTGATGGATGAAAACGACAAGGCTATCAGTCAGGCGGTTATAAACAACTTTGCACTATGGCCCGTAAACGAAAAATGGTACTTCGATGCCAATACCTACCAACAGGAAACCGCTTTAATGCTGAAATTTGTTGAAGAAAGAATCCCCATGCTCGATGCCTATATCGAAAAGCTTTAAACTTAACCGGTCAGAACGCACTATCAAAATAACCGGGGGTTAATACAGGCCTGATTATCATAGTTTCCTGATTACAAATTTGCTGGAAAATTTTAAATTTTCATTCTGAAGAATAATGATGTACAATCCATCGGTATAATTACGCAAGTCAAACGAACATTTATCCACCAATTCGATATTTGTCTTTAGAACTATTTGACCGGTTGAATTAATAATTGACAAATGGAATGTATTAAAGTCTTTGTTATTATTCATAATATCAATGAAATCGCTAGCAGGGTTTGGGAAGATAATGAAAGTATTTGTCGTTGAAGCTTGGTTCGGAATGCCACTGCCCAATTTCTTATCGATCGCATATGATTTTATCCTGTATGGGTCTGGTAAATCAAGGAAAAACCAACCATACAATGTGTCAGAAGCATATATCTTCCTGAATCCGATATACGTGTCGGGAAGTGTACAAGTTCCGTGCGATGTACTTGATGGACCCCAGGGTGGAGGAATATGGGAGTCGAAATAGTAATAAAAACACGCACCATCGTAGTTATCGTTCCAATGTAATGCATTATCAATCTCTGTCCCGAGCAATAATGGTTCTGCATCGGAAGAACCGGGTTGGGTAACAAATTGCACAGAATTTAATGATTGTACAGAAAATGTTTCTGAACTATAAGATGGCGAAGAGCTGTGCTCTCTATGAAAACGAATATCATTAATATTGTCAGAATCAATGTCGATATCAAAATTAAAAAAGCCTTTTATAACTATTGGCAAAATCGTATCAGGGATATTTACATAAGTAATTTCCGGATTCAATGTATCACCCGCAATAAACATCTGTGCATTTATATTGCAATAACCAAAAACAAGGATAATGCTAACCCAAAATGTTTTTAGCGTAGATGATGGCCTATTCATAACGGTTACAGAGCTTAATCTCACATTACACTATTGTTCCAACTCAACCAATCCATCGGTATGGTTTATTTCAGTTTTTTTGATATACCCCTCCTTTTCGTATTCCATATAAAAATCCCATTGTCGCAAGCTCAGACCATAACCAATCATCTCATCCCTGATAAAATTTCCGGCAGTGTCGGTATAGCCTTGTAAGTTATAGGCACTTTTTTCTTTGTCTCCGACCTTTACTATAACTTTAACAAGTACACTGTCGATGGGTTGCTGTGTTATTTTATCAACCACAGTAACATTGAAATAAATCGGACCTTCGCAAGAGACCGTGAAAATTCCGATAACGATAAGTACCACCGCCAGTTTAATTGTATTCATTGTAGTTTTAGGTATTTGCCTAAGCTTGCTCATAAGGTTTTCTTCGTTTTTTCAAATTCGACCACAATTTTTTTTGCCTTTTCATAATTATCGTCTGCAACAATTACTCGTACGCCCCCCACCCGACCTCCATGGTTTGCCGACTTCATTGCATAAAAATATAAAAGAAGCATCAGCTTTCAAAAGAAAGCGGGATTTTTTTGGTGGAATGCAACATCTGCTACCCGTCGTCAACGGAATGCAGCTACTCGCTTTTTACAAATCTTTCTGTAAACACGCGATTTGCAGTTTTTATTTTAAGCAGATAGGTGCCGGAATCCCAATTGTCCATATTCAACACACAGTTATAACCCGCGGGGTTGATCGTCATCAGCCGGACACCAGCTATGCTGTATACCTCAACCACAGCTATCTGTGCCTCATTGCTAGTTTCTACATGCAGCAGGTCTGTTACTGGGTTTGGATAGATACGTATCTCTTTTAGTGTTTGACTGATATTTTCGATGTCTTCCGTATTTTCGTTGCTAATAAGTTTCGATAAACCGCCGCCAAAGGTTGTGATCCATTTATTGTTCGATGCATCAAAAGCTATATCGGTAACGCTATTCAAAGGCAAACCTGAATTGGCTGCATTATAAACAACCCATTCGTTCGTGTTATAATTAAACTTAGCTATACCGTGTTCGTAGGTGCCAGCCCAAATATTCCCCTTACGGTCAATGCCGAGGCATGTAATGGTGTTTTCGGGCAAACCGGAATTGGAAGTATTGTAGTTTGTCCAGGAAGTTCCATCAAATCGTGAAAGTCCTTCACCGGCAACCCAGATAACATTGTTCGCATCAATTGCAATATAATCGGTGTAGTTGCCCGGAATATTTGAATTACTCTCATTGTATTGTGTCCACTGTTGCCCGTCGAATTTTACCAGACCATTATGCTGGCTTGTCATCCAGATAGTATTGTTATTGTCAACAGCAACATCCATTACCCAGTTGCCCGGGATTTCGGAGTTTTCTGTATTATACGAAACCCACTGGTTGCCGTTGAACATTTGCAAACCGCCATGCAATGAACCACACCACAGGTTGTTTTGAGAGTCAAATGCAAACGACCTGATATTGTTATCGAAGAGACCGGAATTCGACTCGTTATAATAATTCGTATTGTTCTGAACGAATGAATAGGCTCCAGTAGCTGCTGCCCACAGGTTGCCGTTATTGTCAACCGCCAGTGCATTGATCCACTCACCCAGATCATATAAATATGTGCATTGATCGCTGTAAAAACCATTTATTTCTCCGTCCCTTGCTCCTGTCCACACAACGCCTGCATTGTCGACACATACGCGGTACTGATAATTTGATGCAATGCTTGATTCAGAAATAGGTACAGGGTTCCAATACGGATCGTTATAGATTTTAAGTCCCTGAAGACTGGAACCTACCCATATTTTCTCATCCGAAGTTTGACAAATATCATATAATGCACCTGCAGGAATACCTGAATTACATGTGGTACAGTAGATCCAGGTATCATCGTTTATGATATACAAGCCATAATCGGATCCTATCCAAACATCACCGTTTTTTAAAATCTCTATGCTTCGTATGGTATTTTGGACAAGTATACTATTGTCCTCATTGTAATTAACCCATGAAGTGCCGTCGAATACAGCTATTCCATTATCCAAAGTACCAACCCACATCGTTTCAGCCTCAAAGGCTATTGTCAAAGAGTTGTTTATTGGAGCACTATTGTTGTCATTGAAAACTGTAAACGTAACACCATCAAATGTTGCAATACCTCCTCCCAAGGTAGCAATCCCAAGCTGTCCCCCGTTATCTGATGTTATATACTGAACAGAGTTATCAGGCAAATCTGAATTGGCTTGATTATAAATAATCCATGTACCATTATTCAGATAGGCAATTCCGCCATAGTTTGTTCCAATCCAAACACCATTATTGTTATCGCAAAATATGGTATTAATGCTATTGTCCGGCAATGGGGAGTTGTCCGTAGTGAATGTCTCCCAATTCACTCCGTCGTACCTGGCAACCCCACCGTAACAGGTTCCGATCCATTTGTTCGATTGGTTATCGACAGCTATTGATTTCACAATATTATCGGGAAGCGGACTATTCGATTTATTATAGTGCACTTTTGCATGGGTAGTCTGATCGACCCGCACCAGTCCAGTACTTGTCCCTATCCAACAGTAGTTGCCATCCTCAGCGATAGCATACACTACGTCTGCTCTTGAGAATGTCTGCCATTGGTCGTTTTGTGAAAAAATCTGCAGCATGAAAAAGAACTGCAGCAATGTTAATAGTGCTATTGACCTCATTTTAGATTGATTGTTACATTTAATATAAAAGAAAACACAATGTAATAATTTTTATTGTACGATTTACCAAAAAAGTAAAACATTTTTGATATGGGATATTACAGGTGACGCATTAGCTTTTGGGACAAATGTTTACCGGAAATACTCCCTCGTCGCAAGCATGGCGAGGATGGGGGCAATTTTAATTATCAAGGCTTTATCAAATCTATGTTAGGACTACTGTTATCGCAAAAAAAACTGCACATATCCATTATTGTTATTTATGCGGCATGGAAAATGCTTCTGATTACTGCAATAAACCTATTCTATTATTCGTTTACATTTTATCAACTTGTTTGTTTGCCATAGCTTCTATGGAATTCGCAATTCTTGACACATTCAACATCAGGCTTACCAATACAGCACTTACCACAAAAATGCAAACAATTCCTAGTAATATGCCGGCAGCCTGCTTCATTGCGTTGCTAAATAGATCCAAATTGAATGCAACATCAAAAACGAAAACAATGCCTACAAGTGTTAAAAAGAACAGTAGTCCTACTCCCGTTTTCGTTACTAAATTTTCCAGTTTTTTCGTGTTCATGTCTCTTATTTTTATTCATATCTGTTTAACATTTCAAATTGAGTCTGCTTTCCTTAGCTTTCAGAACAAACCGTTTTAAACGTGGGTTCCGGTCTCCGCTTGTACATTAGCTGAGCAATCGCTAAGCTTCGATAAACGCCATTAAAAAACAACATTTTATCTTTCAAGCATTCGTTCGATTTGTTGCAATAAAACTTTCCTGCAAGATATCGTTATCCACCCCAATTACAAACAAAAGATACGCCTTATTTCTCTACCAAATATATAAAAATTTACTTGAATAAAGGCTTTGTCCGGTAAATCATACACAATTATTCTACATAAAAACAAGCAAAGAAGCTTAATTGTCTATTTAAATTAGAGGCGTCAACTTTCGAAAGAAAGCGTGATTTTTTCGGCACTACCAAATAAGAATACCGGAATTATCGATAAAATGGGGTAATAGTCAAAATAAATCGCATTGCAAATGCATACCCAAAATACGCCCTCGCTAACGAGGGCAAAGATAGTGGTGTTAATTTACGCTTTCTCCGTTTTCCTGTTATTGTAATAGTTAATATTTCAGAATCTTGCTATTTGCAACAATTCTTTCTGCGGAAATGATTTGTACACTGTACATCCCATTCGGTAAGTGGCTAATGTTTATTTCGGTTTTGCCGTTTGCGTTTTGAGATAGGACTTCCTTGCCAAGCATGTCGTAGAGTTTCACAGTAGCAACCCCGGTGGGGTCAATCATAAAGTAGTCGTGGGTGGGGTTGGGAAACAGTAGCATATCCGACAAACTATGGCTATTGATATTAACACCGGAGTTAACGGTAATTTCTGCAATAACCTGTGTCGAAAAATCGGGATATGCAATTATCGCGTCATTGGTCATGACAACCGTATAATCGCCTGCTGCGTTAAAAATAAGCTTACCTTCAACCACGGTATGGTAGCCATCGGGATTTACCGAATAATTTGTAAAAATATCGCTAAATACCGATTGATCCGCAAAGAGCTCATCTCCTGTATCTGCGGTCGTAGATATGTACTGTGTCCCCAGCCATTTGTTGTTCGCATCATCAATCAACTCCGATATTTCGAACAAATCCGATAACTGAAGTTTGTTTTCGTTACAATATACGCGCAGCGAAGAAGAACATCCATTAATATTCAAAGCACTCAACTCATTTCCGGTACAACTTACCTCGGTTAATGAGGTATAGTCAGTTAAATCTAGTTCGGTTAATACATTGTTGCCGCAACTTAAAATATGTAAACTTGTACATCCGCTTGTGTTTAAAGTATGTATCTGATTATTGTTGCATATAAATGTTTGCAAATTCTGGCTATTGCTCACATCTAAAGTTTGCAACAGATTGAAGTTGCAACAAAATTCCTGCAAATTCGGACAAGAGCTGATATCAATAGTTGAAAGCTGGTTGTAATCGCATGATAATGCTTGCAAATTAGGGCAACTATTCAGGTTTAGCTCTGTTAACTGGTTGTGAGAGCACATCAGCATTGTTAATTCAGTGTAAGTGCTTAAATCCAGATCCGATAGCTGATTAACATGGCAGTAAAACCTTTGTACTGCTGGGCTGCATGTTACACTTGTTAACAGGTTCTCGGAGCAATATACAAGCCATAAGGATGAGCAGGTGCTCACGTCTAATGTTGTCAATTGGTTATAGTAACAATATAATTGCTCTAACTCATTACAATCAGTTATTTGCAAGCTGCTTATCTGATTGTTGACAATTGTACTGGTTTCTGAATTGTAAAAACCGGAGCAATCAAAATAGTAAAACCGGCAATTCTCTCCGGCTGAAATGGTTACGGTATATTCGCCTTCTTCGGCATAGTTATGGGTTAATTGCACATTGGTATATGCACCGCCATCATATCCCAATCCGGTTTCAGTATCGATTGCACTGCCATCGCCCCAGTTTACATAAAACTCTTCCGCATTGGTAGCCTGAGTTTTGTAGATGATTTTTTCTCCAGTTGCATGCCAGGTAAATGTAATCTGGTCCTGTGCAGCAACTTCAACACAACGTAATGCCACTGCTACTAACAGCATTATTCCTGATTTGCACAATTTGCTCGTTCTCATTCGGTTAAGTTTTAATTGTTATATCGCAAGTACTTCTCGGTTCAACAAATTCTTAAAATAGTTCTACCACGGGTTCACTATGTCCGGGTCAATTTTTTACCGCTCATATAAATGTGAATATTACCAATAAACCGGTCACCTCTCTTCAATACAAAAAACATGTAGAAAATCCTCTCATTTATGGTTTTTATCAAATATCAAAGCTTTGAGTACAAAACAACGCTTACAAGTGTAAAATCAGATGCAGTGGAAGTTTTCAATCGCTAAATTATATAATACAACATAGCTTGCAAAGAAAAAAGCATGATTTTTGTTATATTTTAAAAATAAATTAGAACAAGATTCTATTACTTATAAATCAATACTTTAGCAGTTGTAATATGTTACCTACCATTAAAAATAGTGTGCTCAGAGTCCAATATTTCAATCAGATGCAATAACAGACAGCATTTTATTTGGTGTACTTTAGGTATTTTCAATTATGATTTATAAATTTGGTTTTTAAATAAACCCAATATTATGAAAAACTCATTCCGTATTCTGTTGGTTGTGCTCACGACTGCTTTAGCCTTTACCATCGGTTGTAAAGATCCTGAAGAAGAAACCGAAGCCACGTTCAATCTGAAAATCACCGATGCCCGTGTGCCTCAGGCAGCTACGAAAGATGGAGATGCACCTGTGCTTATCAGCGATCAGCTCACCAAATGTGAGGTTACCTATGCCGATATCGAACTAAAAAAAGACGATGGAGAGTACATTTCGCTCATGACTTCGCCTACTACTGTTGACCTGAGAGATTTTCAGGGGACACTGCACAGTCTTCTTTCGATAAGCATACCGGTTGGCAGCTATACGCATCTGAAAGTAACCGTTTCGGGAGTTTCGACAACCTATCAGAATAACAACTACACAGCCAGTGTCGACGGCGGTGCCACAGTTACCCTTAACAATATTCCGGGTACTTTCACCGAGGCACAAGGTGTTCCCGATGTATTTTCGGCAGGAGCCATCAGCTACGAGGTTCCGCTGGCATTCACGCTGATTAACTCCGAAGACGTTGAATCAGTTCAGTTGCAGTTCGATGTAGATGGTTCTGTATATATCGTACCCTTCACCTATCAGTCGTTTACCTGGAATTTTGCAGCCCTGCATACCTATTTTAGTCTGGGTTATGTTTTCGAGCAAGGCATACAACAAATACGCCATTCTCCCCCGCTGGGTATTACCATTGTTTCTGCAAACGATGTTGATTATTACGGCATACATACTTTTGTAGATTTCGACGCTCACGGAGGCACCATCAATTCGCACACATCACAACACGTTTTCCGTGGCAGCGACGGCTCCCTGCTAGTTGATGCCGAAGCAATGACTATCAACAACAATGTGCTTTCCCCAAACACAGTGAATGCTACCGGAGAAAGCGACATCCGTGCCGATGAAACATTTCATTATACAGCCATTCTGAATAATCTTGCCGGGCAGGGATATACTCTTCTATCAGGACACACCTATTATTTTAGTCTGCGTAAAACGTGGAATATCACCACCAATGGTACAACCTATGATTTGACCAGAATTTGTGAGCCCATTCCGGTAACTATTCCATAACTATCAATTACGTCATTAGGTGGTTTTGCGGTATTGCCATACTGCCACAGCCATAATCACTGTGCCCAAAGCTCCCAAAGAGCCTATTACGGTTGCGATATCAGCCAGAGTAGATCCTTTTAGCATAATCATACGGATGCCTTTCATAAAATAGAAAACCGGATTGATGCGGTTCACTTCCTGTGCCCAATGTGGCATGCTTTCCACCGAAGTGAACACCCCGCTCATCAGAATAAAGAGCAGGAAGAAGAAGAAAATGGTAAACATCACCTGCTGCTGGGTGCGGGCAAAATCGGTCACCAGGATTCCCAGTCCGATGGCAGTAAACAGATACACGCAGGTAAACACAAACAAGGTTAGCACCGAACCTGCGAAAGGTAAGCCAAATAAGAGCATGCCAATGCCAATGCCCAGACTTAGGTCGAACAACCCGATAACCCAAAATGGCAATATTTTCCCGATAAGAAACTGAAATTTTCCCACCGGACTCACGTTAATCTGCTCAATGGTTCCCATTTCCTTCTCGCGGATGAGGTTGAGGGCTGTGAGAAAACTACCTATCATGGTAACCAGTATGGTGAGAATGCCGGGAAGCATGAAATACTTGAAGTTCAGGGTTTCGTTGTATAGAAACCTTGGACGGATGTCGACAGCAGCCGGCTTAATCACCGCCTCCTGCTTTGTTCCTGCAGCCTGATTCACGGCTGCGGTTATAATGCGCTCAGCATAAATACTAATCAGTCCGGCACCCTGTCCGTCGATGGCATTGATATTCATTTGCAAGCCTGTGGCAGCACCCGTTTTAAGGTCTTTTTCAAAACCAGCGGGGATAATGATCACTGCTTTACTGTTGTCGTTTTTCAGCTCACCGGCAATATAATCGTGCGAATATTGTCCGTCATTGACTGTGAAAAACGGCGACGCATCAAATTTAGATATGATTTGCTTCGAAAGCTGCGAATGATCGAGATCGATAATGCTTACAGGGGCATTTTTTATTTCAAGAGTGGCGGCGTAAACGAGTACAAGCGTCTGGATGAGCGGCATCACAAAAATGATGGGTAACATGGTGCGATTCCTGAAAATCTGCCGGAACTCCTTCTGCAGTATGAATAGAATTATACGCATTACTCCAGCCTTGCCTTAAATTTTTTAATACTCATTCCGAGGAAAAACAGCGACATACCGAGAAGCACCAGGGTGGGTTTCCATACATCCGCCAACCCTCCGCCTTTCAGCATAATCATTTTAATAATAAGCAGAAAATATTTTGCAGGTATAATCACACTCAACCACTGCAACACCACCGGCATATTCTCGATAGGGAAAATAAAACCAGATAACAATAATGTGGGTAACATCAGTACAAACATCGAAATAAACATGGCCATCATCTGGCTCTTCACTGCACTGCTGATAAAAATGCCAAAGCACAGCGCCAGAAAAATGAACAGCAGTGTTTCACCGAACAACAACCACAGGCTCCCATGAATTGGCACTCCAAACACTAGGTTTCCGATTGCAATTACCGAACATGCATTTACAACAGATATGAGAATATAGGGTGTAACTTTCCCGAAAATAATCTGCCATCGGTTTAGCGGTGAAGCGAGCAAGACTTCCATAGTGCCATTCTCCTTTTCGCGAACAATCGAAATAGAGCTCATCATGGCTGTAATAAGCATCAGTATCAGTGCCATGGTTCCCGGTACGAACATATAAGAACTTTTCAGGTTTTCGTTGTACCACATACGCGTTTCGACTGAAGGCCGGTGCAGGCTAATACCGTTGTTATTCAACCCCGCGATATATTTCATTATCATCGCAGTGGTGTAGCTGTTAATAAGGTTTGCCATATTGGGGTCTGATGCATCAAGCATCAGTTGTATTGTAGCCCCTGAGGATGAATGCAAATCCTTATCAAAACCCGAACCGATAACGATTACCTCTTTTACTTCGGACCTACGAAATGCTTCTTCGGCCTCAGGATATGAATAATATCTGGATACCACTTCGAAATCGGCTGAAGCATCGATACGGTTAATCATTTCAACAGCATGGGGGCTGCCCGAGAAATCGAGAACACCTACTTTTACATCCTGAATTTCGTTTTTTATTACATACCCGAATATTAGTATTTGGAATACAGGAATAGCAAAGAGTATCATCATTGTCCGTATGTCGCGGAAGATGTGGATAAACTCCTTGATTAAAAATCCTGCGAAGCGTTTCATAGCAATTTATTTTCGGGCCAGTTTTAAAAACACATCCTCCACCCTTTCAACACCAAATGCTGCCTTCAGGTTTACAGGGGTATCGAGGGCATCAATTCGTCCGTCCACCATAATCGACACCCTGTCGCAGTATTCTGCTTCGTCCATATAATGCGTTGTAATAAAAACGGTTATACCACCTGCGGCAGCTTTACCAATCATATCCCAGAATTGGCGGCGTGTTACGGGGTCGACTCCACTGGTGGGTTCGTCGAGAAAAACAATACGCGGTTGGTGAAACACAGCCACCGAAAAAGCGAGTTTCTGCCTCCATCCCAGCGGTAACGACGCTATCAGGCTATCGCCAAGATGAGTAATGCGCAGTTCTTCGAGCAGTTCTTCTGTTCGCTTGCGGATATAGTCGCGGCTGAGTCCGTATATTCCGGCAAAAAAACGGATATTTTCGCGAATGGTCAGGTCTTCGTACAACGAAAATTTCTGACTCATATAACCGATATTTTTCTTGATCTTCTCTCGCTGCCTGTACACATCGAAACCCGCTACCATAATGTTACCCGAAGTGGGATACGACAAACCACACAATATTTTTATCGCGGTGGTTTTACCGGCACCGTTAGCGCCCAGAAAACCAAAAATCTCGCCTTTATACACCTCAAAATTCAGATTATCGTTGGCAATAAAGTTTCCAAACTTTTTCACCAGGTTTTCGGCTTTTATGATGATTTCTCGATCTGTTTTCATTTTGTCATCAGTTGGAGGAACACATCTTCGATTGATGCTTCACCCTGCTCAACATTAAAATTTTCAAAGCCACGCGAATTCAGATGGTTCGCTATTTCGTCCACACTAAGTTTTCCGTGCGGTGCAGCCACATGTATTTCTTTTCCGAAAGCATATGCCGACAATACCTCCGGTATCTGCCGCAGCGATTCCAGACACCGGAACGCATCAGAATCGGTTACCACAAAAAGCGCATCACCAAACGACGATGAAATCGACGCTGTGCTGCCAATAGCCATCATGGCACCACCCTGCATCAGGGCTACCCTATCGCATTTTCCGGCATCTTCCATATAGGGTGTCGAAACAATGATGGTAAGACCCTGACTTTGGAGGCGCTTGAGCATTTCCCAGAACTCCTTGCGTGAAACAGCATCTACGCCGGTAGTAGGCTCGTCGAGGATAAGTATTTCGGGTTTATGTATCAGCGCACAACATAGTGCAAGTTTCTGCTTCATTCCACCGGAGAGCTTTCCGGCACGACGGGTACGGAATGGCTCTATCTGTACATAAATATCTCGTATAAGATGGTAGTTTTCGTGAATGGTGGTGCCAAAAACAGTAGCAAAAAAATTCAGATTTTCCTCAACACTGAGGTCCTGATACAACGAAAAACGGCCGGGCATGTAACCCAGAATTTTTCTAACCGATCTGTAATCGACTTTAATATCCAGCCCATTGAGTGTAACACTGCCTGTATCGGGGAGTAACAAACTGGCCATAATACGAAGAAGCGTGGTTTTGCCGGCGCCGTCAGGTCCGATCAAACCGAAAAACTCGTTCTGCTGAATACTGAAACTCAGATTTTTAAGAGCCTCTACCTTCTTATAGTTTTTCGATACCTCTGCAACTTCGATGTATGCCATACTTATTTATTATTAAAATTTACCTCAGCAGGCATGCCTATTTTCAGTTCTCCTGTATTGGGAACGTATATTTTTACTGCGTAAACAAGATTTACCCTTTCTTCGTGGGTCTGGATAATTTTTGGCGTGAATTCAGCTTCATCACTGATCCAAGCAATAGTACCCCTGCAAGTCGCTTTTTCGGTTACAGTTTTATCGTAGAGCACTTCCACTGTATCGCCCAATGCTATATTATCGAGTTGCACTGCACTTACATAGGCACGAAGGGTAAGGGTACTCATATCGGCTATTTCGCAAATTGGTTTACCCTGAACAGCCATTTCATTTGCCTGCATATATTTTTCAAGAACAACACCATTCAATGGACTGATAATTACCGACCGCTGCAGTTGTTCATTGAGAATGGCAATCTGTGTATCGATTACATCGAGCTCTGCAAACACGCCTGCATTTTGCGATTTCAGGCTTTCTATCTGCTTACGGCTTACATTTACCTGAGATGTAATGTCGTCGTACTGTTTCTGGGTTGCTACATTGTTCTTCAGCAAGTCGGCTACACGCTGCTGCTCCTTCAAAAGACTGCTCAGCTGTTCTTCGGCAACAGCCACCTGATTGATTATATTATCGAATTTAACCCGAACGGCATCTTTCTGGGTTATTAGCTGTTTTCGCTGTAATACTAGAATAGCAGTGTCGACAACTGCAATGGTGTCGCCTTTGCGAATCTGCTTCCCGTCTTCTACAGGCATAAAAATGATTTTGCCCGATGTTTCGGCAGAAATCACCGTACTTTCGGTTTCGAAATTGCCATAGGCATCGGCTTTCTCGCCATTGCCACCACACGATATCAGCATAGTAATTGCCGCCGCTCCAAAACAAAGCATGACTATTGTTGCGTTATTTTTCATACATGATTCCTTTTAAAAGATTATATTTAACTTTCGCTTCCGCAAGCATAATAATGTGCAGGTTATAATTGCCCTGAGCAGCTTGCTCATCGTTCAATGCATTCAAATAGTCGGTGGAAGTTGCTGTTCCACAGTTAAGTCGCAATGAAACGGCTTCGGTAATATTGTGCTTCAGGGTAATGATTTCTTCGTCTTTTTCCATAAGTTTTTCGCACTTTTCTATCCGTTGCATTTGGGCATCAAGTTGTGACTGCTGCAGGTAGTTGATCTGTTCAATCTGTGTATCAATGATGCTCTGTTGCACTTGTATCTGTTGCCTGTCCGATTTGGATTTACCCCAGTCCCATGGTGTCCATACCATCTTTGCACCAACAATCACAAAAGGTTCAAATTCGTTTGAAAGCATATTCAGTCCTGGCCGGCCATAACCAAGCTGTGAGAAAGCAAACACCTTTGGCATAAGCGAAGTTTTAAGCATTTTATCGCTCGACGATAATTGATTTTGCATCGCATGAAGATAAGTTTCATCACTCGTGGTAATACCCGTCTGCAACGACAATTCCGGGGAAGGTAGCAATAGCATAGCATCTTCAGAAATGGGAACATCCATCAATCGACCAAGCATTTTTTTTGAAGCAGCAATTTCATAATCAAGTTCAATGATTTTCTGCTCTACCACAAGTTCTTCTGCATTCAGCATATCGATAGTTTCCTTTAACACCACACCTGAGGCTGCTGCTTTATTTAGGTCTTCGACTTTCAGCAGCAACTGCCATTTTTTCACCATCAACACTTCCTGCTGACTTTGCAGCTTCAGGATGGCAAAATAGAGGTCAACTATCTGTTCTTTAAAATGGAACATGTCCTTTTTAATCTTTTCGGTTTCGCTGACAACTGCAGCTCTTTCGTAGTCAAGCATTGCAGCTGTCACACCACCATCCCATATATTCTGCCTCAGGTCGAGACTAATTCTGTACTGATCTTTCGAAATATCCGTCAAGGACTGGGGCATAATGGGTAAGTCGATGTCAATGTTTGTAACTTCGTTTTGCCATGTTGCCTGAGCATTTAGTGTAAGCGAAGGATACCAGCTTGTTTTCAGGCTTTTCTCCTTGAAAATATAGTTTTCTTCGGTCAAACCGAAAAGTCGTATTGCAGGGTTGTTTCTTTCAGCAGCATTCAGGCATGAATCAAGGCTCAACACGTTTTTCTGTCCCATCGTTGGGAAAAGCACGGCAATAAACAACCCGATAATCAATAGTTTTTTCATGAGGCAAAGATTGATTTTAATACAAATTCGGGAACACGGTCTTTTCTTTCATTAAGCAACATTTCGTATTCTTCTGGTTGCAAGTCCAGAAGCATAGTAATCATGTTTCGGGCCACAACCGGGAAAATAAGCATCGAAATAATATTAATCATCAGATGCACTTCGCTTTGCACATGAATCTCGTTTTTTTCGGCCGATTGATGAACCAGCGATTTGAGCAGCGCAAAACGGGCCTTGAGCTTCAAATCCGTCATTGTTTCAGCTATCAGTTGCGGGTGGAGTTTTATCTCGGTAAGGAGAAATAAAGGCAGTTGTGGACGTTGAATCAGAAAATCAAGGTAGGCCGTACAGAATTTTTTTAGCTTTTCTTCGAAAGGGATTTCCTCCTGAAATACACCCGAAATGCTTTCAAACATTGCCCCTACCGTATCGGCAAATACTTTCTTGAACAGGCGGTCTTTACTTCGGTAATAGTAATGCAGCAGCGATTTATTAATCCCCGCCCTGTCGGCAATTTCCTGCATACGAGCGCCATCGTAGCCCCTTTCCAGGAATACCGCGACAGCTGCATCATATATTCGTTGCTCGGCACTTTCGTTTATTTCCAAGCTTTTCATCGCATTAACCAAATTATTTAACTATTTCGTTTAACCATTAGGTCAAATTTATAAAATAATTACTATAACAACAAAATGTTTTTAACATTATTTTTAACAATTGAAGAAGTTCATTAATTTTGAACCCAAAAAAATAAAACATAATTTTTTATGTATAATTTCGTTACAAGCAATTAGGATGGTAGTAAACAAGCATATTTTTGTTTTTACCCTGATAATAACGTTTATCATGGCAATACCTGTTGTTGCCAGTGCTCAGGATAAAAAACTTAAAAAAGCCGATGAAATATTTGCTACCGGGGAGTATTACCGTGCACTGGAGTTATATCAGGGTCTTATCCGTAAGGTTAAAGACAAGCGGGTGAAGCAGGAATTGTATTTTAAGTCGGGAGAATGCTATTTTTACATCAATAATTTCAAGAAAGCAAGGGCCAATTACAAAAAAGCGGTGAAGCATCCAGAGTTGGGAGTTGATGCCTATTACAAATTGGGCTTAACTTCGAAACTTACCGGGGATTACGAACAAGCGATACTTGATTTTAAAGAAGCCCTGAGTATTTACCCTGGCGATTCGTTGTCGCAACAAGGGCTGGAGTCGTGTGAACTGTCGGTAAAGTGGATGCAGGAGCGTTCGCGGTTTGAAGCCGAAAAATTTAAGGAAGCCAATAGTCGTGAAAACGATTTTTGCCCTACGGTTGTTGAAAATAACGGGTATCCTCACCTCTATTTCTCTTCAACGCGAAAAGAAGCCATGGGAAAGAAGACCAGTGGAATTACCGGGGAGAAGTTTTCCGATTTATTTGTGGTAAAATTTGGCAAACAGGGAAAATGGAGCAAAGTGAATGCTCTTGATTCGATAAATACCATTTACGATGAAGGGTCAGCCACTTTTGTTAACGATGGCAGAGATCTTTTCTATACCTCCTGCGTAAAAGAAAAAGGAAAGAAACTCGGATGTCAGGTTTATAAAGCCCGGAAAGAATCCATTGAGATGGGTAACAACATCGACGTACAATGGATGAATCCGGAGCGTGTAGATATACTTCCCGACAGTATTTCGTTCGGACATCCGGCTTTTAGTCCCGACGGTACCATCATGTACTTTTCTTCGCGTAAAGATGGTGGTTTTGGCGGTGCCGATTTGTGGTATTCGGAGCAGGAAGGCAGCACCTGGAGCAAACCAAAAAATATGGGGCCCATAATAAATACCAAAGGTGACGAACTTTTTCCTTTCATGAGAGCTGACGGAGTGTTATATTTCAGTAGCGACCGGCATCCGAGCATGGGAGGACTGGATATTTTTAAAGCCTATAAAGACGAAAATAAAAAATGGGTTGTAGTTAACATGAAACCCCCTTTCAACAGCAACGGGAATGATTTTGGGCTTTATTATTTTGCTGGTGAAGAGAAAGGGTATTTTACTTCCGATCGAAAAGGTTCACAAAAAGAGGATATTTATTCATTTGTAAAACCCATACTTAAAATTGAATTCAAGGGGCAGGTTTTCGACCTCGACACCAAGCAAATTGCCGATTCAGCGATTATTACCCTTTACTGCATAAACGGCCCGACAAAGTCCGATACAATAAGCCTTGCAGAAGAAGGAAGATTCCAGTTCGAGTTAAAGGAAAACTCCGAGTATTCGTTTTCTGTTGAGAAAGAAGGCTATTTTCGTGGAAGAGGCAGGTTACGTACCGACACTCTTGACTTTGATTACACATTCGAAGAAATGATTTATATCGAAAATTATAACAAAACCGTCGAGATTCCGAATATTGAATTTGAGTTTGGCAAATACTCCATTACTGAAGCATCGAAAAGCTCACTGAACAGTCTTATAAAACTTATGCAGGATAATGCCAATTTGGTTATTGAGCTTTCAGCGCACACCGATATGGTTGGAACCGATGAATCGAATATGGAGCTTAGCATCAAGCGTATTGAAAGTGTAAAACAGTATTTAATAGAAAAAGGTATTAATAGCGAAAGAATCAAAGGAGTAGGTTACGGGGAATCAAAGCCAAAACAAATAAGAACCTATACACCAGAACATCCATGGCTGCAAATAGGAACAGTGCTTGACGAAACTTATATTTTATCGCTCGACAAGGAAAAACAGGAAATTGCTAACCAAATGAACCGTCGTATTGAATTCCGTGTAATATCGAATAAATATGAACCCGGTCTTGATTAAAATGTTGGTATGATTTTAGCAATAACACACTAGTTAATAATTAAATATAATTACAACTTTGAACCAGATTGAGGCGATTAAAAAGATGATAAAAGATTTTCTCTTTGCAACCAAGCTGTCAATCGAAAACTTATAAGGAAACCTAAAATGAAAACGCTGGCAACTATATTACTGAGTTTTATTATGATTTTGCTGTGGACATACCCCTCCTCAGCCCAGGTAAAAAACGGTTATCACGATAAACTTGCTGCCTTATATGAAGAAGGCGAATATCTCGATTGTGCTTTCAAAGCTGAAAGAATGCTTATGAAAGATGAATATCTGAGCGACCCTGAAGTGTACCTATATCTTGCCATCAGTTACAACAAGATATATTTAATGACTAAGGAGGACCCAACAATTATTCAGGATGAACCAGAGTATGCGAAAGCGTATGATAACGCACTAAAGTATGCAGCTGATTCAAAAAAGAAAGATAAAAAAGCCAAAGAATTCTTTCCCGACAACAACGATTTGCTGGAAGAAATAGTTTATACCGGTTTACCCATTGCCGAGCAGTATATATTTGAAAAGAAATACTCCAAAGCCCTTGCCCTGTACCGCAAGTTTCTTAAGTTGATTGATAATCTCCATATCAGCTTTATAAAAGGAGTTATGGACTTATATACCTTGGACAAAGCAACTGCAAACGAAGAATTCAAAAAAGTATTTGCTGCCATCGAGCAGAACAGCCTTACCACTAATGACAATACAAAATATCTGATGAAAACAGGGTTCCTGATGTACTACGATTTTCTGTTGCAAGAAGACTCTGTTGCAAACGCTGATAGCGCAAAGCATGTATTGCGTTACGCAGTACGACTCTTCCCCGAAGACCGTGAAATAAACCAACGCTTTTTCCCAAGTTCAAAACAATAGAATTTATGATTGGAATAATCGGTGGGACAGGATTAGAAAGGCCTGATTTTTTACAATTTACAAGCGAACTGGAAATCAATACTGCTTTTGGAAGCCCCTCATCACCGGTAAAATTAGCCGAATTTGGGGGCAAAAAAATAGCATTTATTTCGAGGCATGGCGAAAACCATAACATTACCCCAACCCATGTGAATAATGCGGCAAACATCCTCGCCCTTCAGCAGACAGGATGCAACTGTATTATTGCTACCACAGCGTGTGGTAGCCTGCGTGAAGAAATTGGAAGAGGAGATTTGGTGATTGTTGACCAGTTCATTGATTTTACCCGTCACCGGCGGGTTAGCTTTTACGACTCATTCGACAACGGTGAAATGAAACATACAGCCATGGCAGAGCCCTTCGATTACAATTTAAGGAAAATGCTAGCCGAAGCCGCACGGCAAAGCGGTATCAATGTGCACACTTCTGGAACAGTTATTACTATTGAAGGCCCACGTTTTTCGACTCGAGCTGAGTCGAATATGTTTCGCATCTGGGGAGCCGATATTATTAATATGAGCACGGCACCCGAAGCAATTCTTGCAAACGAGGCAGCCATTCCTTATGCAGTTGTAGCACTTTCAACGGATTACGATTGCTGGAAAACCAATGAAGAACCCGTGAGCATCGAAGAGGTAATACACACTTTCCGGACAAATATACCCAGACTTATTCAGCTTCTTTCAACTTTTATTTCCGGTTATATTGAGCGGTAGCTTGTTCTTCATAATATTTTGAAAATAATTCGTAAAGACATGCATGAATCCGGGAACTTAACTGCATACGAAGTAATCAGAATCATCGGATCCAGACCTCTTTTCCTGAATGAGCATCTCGATAGGCTTCAGAGATCGCTTTTCGATATAGATAAAGATTGTATTCTTCCGGTTACATTGCGCGGTGAGTTTATTGCTTTTGTGCAAAAAACTGGTGTAGTTGACGGGAATATCAGAATTGATGCATGGTTCACCGAAACAACGCAATACCGTTTTTATCAGATTCCACATCACTATCCTACGGATCAAGAGTTCTGCAACGGAGTTTCAGCAGTTACCCTTATTGCAGAGCGCAATAACCCAGAAAGTAAAATATGGAACAAAGAATTGCGGAGCAACGCGAACTCATTAATAGAATCTTCAGGTGTATGGGAAGTATTGCTTGTTAATCAGAAGGGCAACATTACTGAAGGCAGTCGCTCAAATTTCTTTGCAATTAGCGGATCAACCATTGTTTCGGCTCCCAAAGAGCAAATTCTGGGAGGCATTACAAGAAAATATGTACTCGAAGCAATACGTAGTGCTGATAATGTTGACTATATAGAACAGGACATCCCTTTACACAGCATTAAAAACTTTGATGCCGCATTTATCACCGGTACTTCAATTAAAGTGTTACCTCTGAAAAGTATCGACGGACAATACTTAAATGTAAATAATTTGATTTTATCGCAAATAATTTCCAATTTTGACCATATAATGCAACGGGAGTTAAACCGAAATTATGAAATGTAACAAAACATCGATTGTTGTTGTATTGCTTGTTTTGGCATTCTGCACAGGTGCTACAGCTCAGGACTGGAAAAATTGCTACGATTATCCCGGAATTAAAATCAGCTACATCAGCGATACGGTTAAAAATGTGTATAAGGTCAGAGTTTCATCTTTGTCGTCAATCACAATGAATGAGCTCTATAAACGCCTACTAGATGTAAAAAAATACCCCGACTATGTAACAAACTGCATTTATGCCGAAACATTGAAGAAATATTCCGACAGTTGCTTCATTTACTACACCATAACAGAGCTCCCTTTCCCACTAAAGAAAAGAGATATTGTCGTAAAGCTCACGTCAAAGAAATCAGCGGGTGCTTTTACTATTGTTACAGAAGTTTTTAATAATTTCCTCGAAGAAAAGCAGGGCTACGACAGGGTTAAAGGTTACAAAGCCATATGGTTTGTTGAAGAAACAAATGCAGGTCTCGAAATTAAACTTAGCATGGAATTAAGCGTACCACAAATAGTACCGGCATGGCTCAGGTATCAGATTATTGTGAAAGGACCGGTAGAGACCTATCTCAGGTTCACACACCATTAATTTCTATTAAACTGCAAAGTATCAATTATTACAATCAAATATTTCCTTGGCTTTTACGTATGAGTAAAATATGATTAAACTGTTATCCATATTCCGAAGTGCAATCATATGGCCATTCACAATATTGATAAAAATATATCAAGTAATCATTTCTCCCTTGTTGCCCAAGTCGTGTCGACATTATCCCACCTGCTCGGCATATACAATACAGGCACTAAAAAAGCACGGTTTAATTGCCGGAGGAGTGCTTTCAACATGGCGAATCCTGCGCTGCAACCCATGGGGTACACACGGGTATGACCCTGTTCCCGACAAAATTATCTTCAGACGCCAGAGGCATATCGACAAATTAAATAACTCATTACAAGAAGATAGTTTTAAGCAGCCTGATATTAAGCGCAACAATAATCAGGTGGGGCAGATGCTGACAATATACCTGATAGCAGGAGCCGGCATGTTGTCCGGTTGCCATAAGAATACCGAACAACCCCCTCCCCCGACTGCAACCGCTTACGACATTATTTTGGTTATTGGTCAGTCGAATACGCATTACGGAGAAGGCTACGACACGGATTTGGATTGCCCGGAAAGCGGCATCTGGCAACTTGGGCGATTTGGCGCAAACAACTTCAAGATTATTGAAGCCTCAGAACCTTTGGAACACTATACCAGCCAACCCGGCTTCATCGGGTTCGCCTTAAGTTTCGCCAAATACTACAAAAAAACGTTTTTACATACCACCCGACAAGTTCTGATAATTCCCTGTGGCAAAGGAGGAACCGGATTCACCGACAAATCATGGAACCCTGGTGACCCCCTCTATGAGGATGCAGTATCGCGGACAAATTTTATCATCAGAAACTACCCGAACTCGAAACTAGTCGCTATTCTTTGGCATCAAGGGGAAAGAGACGAATTCAACCAGAACTACAAAGAAGCTCTTGATTCGATGATAATCCGGATTAGAATGGATATTTCCGGCTGTAGTGCTTCTACACCCTTTATTTTGGGAGGCATGGTACCCTACTGGACAAATAAAGCCCAAAGCAGGGTCGAAATAAACAACATTATTGCCGGAACTCCGAACCGGATTCAAAATACCGGTTATGCCGATCCACGAAAACCATATATCATCGAAAAACCAGATAATTCTTACAGCGAAATACATTTCGATGCAGCAGGGCAAAGAGAACTAGGCAGAAGGTATTTTGTTGTATTTAGCTCAATGGTAAGGCCTCAGTAATTCGTAAAAATATCATTTTCAACCCTGATTATTACAATTGGATACAACTTTGTCAGGAAAAAAATACACTATATTTGTAAATAACCAAAACGCCACAAACACCATGAAAATGAAATTTCAGTTTTTTATGTTTGCTACCTGTATTGCCACAGGATTATTTGCCCAGACTCAGGTAAATCCCAAAATCATGGAGGTAACTGTTTTTTCAAATGCCGCCGAAATAAAGTCGATTGCTTCGGTAAATGCCGGTGCGGGAATAACCAGTATAGTATGTTTGGACATCTCGGGGAATATGCAGGTGAACAGTTTAAAGCTTAACCCTTCGGAAGGTGTCGAAATCACAGGGTTTAGCGTTGAATCGTATTATTTGCTACCGGAAACCCTAATACCGGAATACAAGAGAATGAATGATTCCATTACAATGTTGAATAACACTATTATTACACTACGTAATAAGCAAGAGGCGTATCAGGCTGAGAAAAACCTGCTCATGGCAAATCAGTCGATAGGAGGCGACCAAAATGGTGTTACCCTGCAGGAATTAAAAAGCATCTCCGATTTCTATCGCGAAAGATTGTTGGCAATTAATAACGAGCTTTCGAAACTTACTGATGAAATATCGAAGCTGGAAAAGCAAATGTCGGAGATAAGCAATCGCATGACAATTGCATCGTATAAGCATGAATCATCGCGCAAAAAAGTGTACATTGATATCAGCTCAGAATCGGCAGCTAAAGTTGAAATCGAACTCCGGTATCTGGTTGGCAAATGCGGCTGGGCTGCAACATACGACCTGATTGCAGAAGATATCAATATGCCCGTAAAACTGAAATACAAAGCCAATGTTCTGAACAATTCAGGAATCGACTGGAACAATGTTCAGCTCATTCTCTCCACACTCGACCCATTAAAAGGAGCATCAGCCCCTGTGCTAACACCCTGGTATCTCGACTTTACGGCAGATGAATACAATTATCAGGACCAGTACCGCTATAGCCGGTCATCGAACGAAATAGAATACAAGAGCGAACAAATGACCCCCGGGCAAATTATGGATCCCAATCAGGCTTATGATAACATCAGCGTTTCGGAGCTTTCAACCGAATTCATAATCAACAGGAAATACAGTATCCCCAGTGATCAGAAACCATTTAAAATCGACATTACAGAATACGACCTCAATGCAGAATACAAGTATGTAACCATTCCCAAACTCGAAACCAAAGCCTATTTGCTTGCCCGCATTACCGGTTGGGAGAAATATGAACTAATCGACGGTGATATGAATGTTTATTACTCAAACTCATACATTGGAGTCAGCCGGCTAAATACCAATACAGTAAATGATACCCTCGATTTATCGCTTGGTCGCGACAATAAAATTATGGTTACCCGTATAAAAATGGAAGATTTCAGCAGCAAATCGTTCCTTGGCAATAACCGAAAAGAATCGAACACTTACCAAATACAAATTAAGAATAACAAGGGTACTCCTGTAAACATTGAGGTTGTTGATCAGATACCCGTGAGTCAGGAAAGTGAAATTGAAGTTGGTGTGAACGAAATATCAGCAGGAGCCTATAATCCGATAACCGGACTCGTAAAGTGGAACACCGAGTTAAAACCCGCCACATCGCAGAAATTTACCATTTCGTACTGGGTTAAATATCCCAAAAACAAGCCGGTGCAAATGAGCCGGAAACGTGCTGTAGCTGCCCCGCGTTTCTAGCCTGACCGGTAAGAATGCGAAACATACTTTGATGCAAGAAAAATCTCAGCACATATTAAATATTATTCCTGAACAGGGTATATCATAACGTGAATTATATATTTTTGAGCAAAATTTTTAAAAGATGAATTTATTGCTTCAGGTTGTTTGGGATGTTGACCCCATTATGGTTGACCTGGGCCTATTTGCGGTAAGATATTATAGTCTGCTATTTGCTCTTGGCTTTGTTATCAGTTATTTCATTATTAAAAAAATATTTAAAAAAGAAGGAACTCCCATTGAAGAGCTCGACAGACTATTGATTTACGTGGTAGTCGGTGGGCTGGTCGGGGCAAGAATTATACATTGTGTCTTTTATGAAGCCGATTACTTTTTATCAGGATTTTTTCCATTTCTCGAGATATTCTTCCCTGTAAGCTTTTCACCTGAATTCGAATTTATCGGATACCAGGGATTGGCAAGTCATGGTGGGGCGTTGGGCATTATCATTGCCATACTAATTTTCAAAAACAAATCGAAGAATAAGAGTTTTTTCTATCTGATCGACAGGGTGGCCATACCTACAGGTTTTGCTGGAGCATGTATCAGACTTGGGAATTTATTCAACAGCGAAATATATGGAGAAAAAACATCACTGCCCTGGGGATTTGTCTTTGTAAAAAATAATGAAAGTGAGCCTATGCATCCTACCCAGCTTTATGAAGCCACATTCTATATAATAACATCCATAGTTTTGCTTTTGCTTTACAGAGTAGAGCGATTCCGGAATGCAAGGGGTTTTCTGCTCGGAATGTTTCTGATGATGGTATTTGGGAGCCGGTTACTTATTGAGTTCATAAAACACATTCAGGTTGGGTTCGAAGAGAATTTGGCTTTGAACATGGGGCAAATGCTCAGTATCCCGTTTATTCTTGCAGGCGGCTTTCTGGTATGGTACTCCTTAAAAATGGATGGTCATACTGTTGATGTAAAAAAAAATAATTAAAATCTGTTGTGCTAATCCCATCAGATTAATTTACATTTGCATATAAACAAGGCTATTTTATGTGGCGACTCACGAAAGAGCTTTTTAAAAGGTACATTCGTGCAATTTTACTGCTAACAGGGGTATTTCTGCTCATTCTGCTGGGCATCCTTGCCATTGAGTTCGGAGCCGGACACTCCACAATACACAATTATTTCGAAGCTATTTGGTATGGCTTTGTTACCATTGCCGGTGTTGGATATGGCGATTATACGCCAGTAACAACCGGAGGCAGAATTCTTGGGATGCTGCTCATCATTGGCAGCTTATTGCTTGTTGGGATTTTTACCGGTCAGATAACAAACGAAATCAGAAAAATTATGGAAGACAAAAAAATGGGTATTTACGGTACCAAAATGACCGGCCATTTTGTAATTATCGGCTGGGACAGTTTTGCCTCAAATGTTGCCGAATGGGTCCTCGATGCCGGCAAAGACCTCGCAATTATTACCAATAATCCGGCCGACATCGACCTGATATACAATCGTTTTGGAAATAAAAAAGTGTTTGCATTGTTTAGCGATTTCGATAAGCCCGAAAGCTTCGATCTGGTAAACATTGATAAAAGTGCTTCTGTTTTTATAAATTTCAAGGAAGATTCCGAAACATTGGTTCATCTGATTAATATTCGAAAAAAATATCCACGGCTGAATTATGTTGCCTCACTCAACAACTCACAACTCAAAGACACTTTTCATGCTGCAGGTATTACGTTTAGCGTATCGAACAACGAAGTAGCCTCGAAGCTTGTCGCCAGTTATATTTTTGAACCCGATGTGGCAAACTTCACCGAAGATATAATGGCCTCTGCAAACATGAACGACGATTACGACATGGTTGAATATCAGGTTTTTTCGAACAATCCGTATGCCAATAAAGATTATTATGAAGCTTTTTTCGACCTCAAAACTAAATACAATTGTGTATTACTTGGCATCAGTCGCAAAATAGGGGAAAAATATACCATAATTAAAAACCCGAAGAAAGGCGAAATAATCAGGAATGCGGATTTTCTGATTATGCTTGCCGACGGCAGCACAAAACCACAGATTGAGCAGTTGTTTGGCACTAAAGAAGGGCGGTGCGTACTAAAAAGCTAATCCTTGTTTTTAAGGAACAAAATAAGATTGTCGATAACTTTTTCATCAGGTTCAAAATCAATATTTTTTAACTCATTACCCAAATTGAAGTCTGCAATCTGATTACAATCAATAACAATTTTTTCCGGCTCGGCTGAATTGTTGTATAATACCAGTAGCGTAGAATGTTGAATCATAGGCAGTTTATTTTAGTTATAACGCTGTGATTTTGTTATTATTATATTATGGATAAAGAAAAAATTATCATCTTCCAAAATGATTTAACTTTGCATTCGTTATTGAAAGAATGAGAAACTGGATTGGAGAACATATAAATGCTATACTAGGAACAATTCTAGCCCATCTCATTATTGTTTTCATCGCCCTTGTACTTAAAATCAATACCAGTGTAGTGCATAGCGAAACGCCCATAATAATTGATACAGAGCTACTTGCCGAAATGCAGAACATTCCGGAAGAGAACAGTTCCGAGGTAAACGACATGGTAAATGTTGATGAGTATTTATCGAAACTAACTTCCGCCAGCAGTAATTATAGTGGAATGAACAGGAGTGCAAACGACAACCTGCACGATAGTAAAAACCTAAGCGTTGACCAAATCAGGCAAATGTATGAAGAAGAAATTCTCAGGGAAAAATATGGAGATGATTATGAATCGCGATACGAGGAATCGGATTATACCTATACAACTCCTTATGCTATTCCTGATAAATATCGCGCCGAAAACACACAGGGGCAGCAAATCGACAATACAAACAAACCTTGCCTAGTGAAAGCTGTACTCGATGACCCTACACGTGCGACCAGATACTTGCACATACCCGTTTTTACGTGTCAGGGCAGCGGGGTAATCGAAATTGCGATTGTTATTTCTCCCGAAGGCAAGGTTATCAATTCGAAACTGCTCAGTACGAATACCAGTAATGATCAGGATTGCCTTGTTGAAGCTGCGCTCACTGCTTCCCGAAAAAGTCGTTTTGGCATTATAACATCAAAACAGAATCAGAACGGCAAAATTATCTACAACTTTGTAAATCAATAATTGTAAAATTTTAGAATTTCTATTTCAGAATTATTAATTTTACGATTAAAACAATACCACAATGATACAAGAAAAGCTGGTTTCATATTTCGATAACAGCATACGCGAAAACTGGAATAAAACAGCGCTTCGCGATTACGACAACGGCGAAATAAGTTATGCTAAAACCGGTAACACCATTTTGAAACTTCACGATGTTTTACGTAGATCAGGAATAGTTGAAGGTGACAAGATTGCTGTAATTGGTAAAAATTCAGCCAACTGGGCTTGCGTATATATTGCCGCTGTAAGTTATGGTGCTGTTATTGTACCTCTGCTACAGGATTTCACCGCAAAAGAGGTTTACAACCTTGTAAATCATTCCGAGTCGAAATTACTGTTTGCCTCGGATTTCATTTTCAACAAATTGAACCTTCAGGAGTTTACGCTTTTAAAGTCTATTTATCAGCTCGACAATTTTGAGCTATTATTCGATGCAGATCAAAAATCAATTCGTTTTAACAATGCACTTCCCGAGGTTTCTCAGGCTGATTTTGCTTTACATATTCCCGAAAACTCTTTATTGGCGGCCATATTATATACTTCTGGAACTTCGGGCAACCCCAAAGGTGTAATGCTTGCCCACAATGCACTGGCAGCAAATATACGTTATGCAAGGGCAAACATGCCGCTTCAGCCCGGCGATAGAATTGTTTCGTTCCTTCCCCTTGCACACAGTTACGGATGTGCTTTTGAGTTTCTGTACCCCTTCTCAATAGGATGCACCATCACATTCCTTGGTCGGCTACCTGCTCCAAACATTGTTGTTAAAGCGTTCAACGAGATAAAACCGCGGCTCATTCTTAGCGTTCCCCTGGTAATAGAAAAAGTTTATAAAACCAAAATCAAGCCTAAGCTTTCGAAACCGGGTATTAAGTTGATGCTTAAAATCCCCGGCCTCAGGCAAATTGTTTACCGGAAAATCAGAGCTGGACTTTCTGCATCATTTGGAAATGAATTTATGGAGGTGGTCATTGGTGGGGCCAAATTGAACCGTGAAGTGGAAATATTCCTTCGGAAAATCAATTTCAACTTCTCTATTGGATATGGTATGACAGAATGTGGGCCTCTCATTACTTATGATGGATGGAAAACCACACGAACCTTTTCTGCCGGAAAAGTAATTGACTGCCTCGAAATGAAAATTGATTCCGATAACCCGTCGAAGCGTGTTGGTGAAATATTGCTTCGTGGAGAAAATGTAATGCTCGGCTATTACAAAAATAAGGATGAAACCGAAAAAACATTTACCGAGGACGGATGGATGAAAACCGGAGATTTGGGGCTTATTGATGAAGATGGATATCTTTATATAAAAGGCAGAAGCAAAAGCATGATTCTGGGCGCTTCAGGCAAGAATATTTACCCCGAAGAAGTTGAGGCTAAGCTGCAGAATCTACCTTTGGTTAGCGAGTGTATTGTTGTTGGCAGGCAAAATCAAATTGTGGCAATGGTATATCCCGATCATGCCATTATTGAGGAACGTGCTTTAAACAAAGAGCAACTTGAAACAATTTTCAGCAATTATCAGAAACTGGTGAACAAAGACTTGCCCGGATATATGCAAATACAAAAAATTGTGCTACGCGAGGAGGAATTTGAAAAAACACCTAAAAAAAGCATTAAGCGTTATTTGTATGAATAAATAAGGGTTTTATTTTTTCTTTTGTCTTTCGAAATAGCGCACCAGTGCCTGATTGAAATAATAATGATTTTCGATGCAGAAATACACATCATTGTTTATTTCTATAACAGGATACCTTACTGAGTACCCCTTACCCCTGTCGGCAACCGAAATTGATGCAGTAATTTTTTTATCGAGTACTACATTGTTCTCTTCATTATCGAGGTCGATTATTTTAAAAGGAATCCCGGCGGTTTCGTAAAGCTCAACAGCATCTTTACACCTGCCACAATCGAGATGTACATAAACATTGATTTGTGTAATTCCGTCTGTATATTTTAATGAATCGAAACGCTGATAGGGTATTTGATCGGGCCGGTTCTGTTGTGCAAGTGCCATCAACGAGAGTGCAAACATTGTAAGAATCAGGTAAATCTTTCTCATATTTATTTTTTTTTGCAATTTACAAAAATCGAACCAAAATCAGAAGTTGATTTTAATTTTCAGATTTAGTCTGCGGCCTGTAAGATAATTGGGCACTGCATACATTCTTCCGTAAATATCCGAAACCCAGATATGCGAAATGGTGTTGTTAATATCGAGTAGGTTGAACACTTCGAGAGTAATCCAAAAATCTTTAATAAACCGAAATGGATTTGATTCTGACAGTGGCTTGTTTCCGATGAGTTGCTTTGATATACCAAGGTCAACCCTGCGATAGGGTGGAATTTTTCCGGTTGCCTGAAAGCGTTGCGAATTAGGAGGACCAAAAGAAAAGCCAGTACCAAAAAGCAAATTCAGATGGGCTTGCCACGTAGGGTTATTCGGAAGGTAATCGTGGAAGTAAATGGCAAAATTAAATCGTTGGTCAGTCGGACGACGTATGTATCCCGGAAAAATGGTGTCGGTCTGACCGGATTGGCTTTCAACAGTATAGAAGTCATTATCGATATCTTCCATGGTCTTCATCAGCGACATACTCAACCACGATTCTGTGCCTTTAACAAATTCTCCGTTAATCTTGGCTTCTATTCCCACAGCATACCCATGAGCCATGTTTTCGCCATAATATTTAATCCTCACATTATCTACATCATAAGGAATAATATTATACAGATATTTGTAATATACTTCGGTAACCAGTTTAAACGGCCGGTTCCAGGCAAGAAACTGATAGTCGCTGCTAATAACAGCCTGAATCGATGATTGAGCTTTAATATCCTCATTTATTGTGCCATCAAGCCGACGTATTTCCTTAAAAAACGGAGGCTGTTGATAAAGTCCTGTCGAAAAACGGAACACAAAGTCCCTTTTCCATTTAGGGTCGTATGAAACCACCATTCGTGGACTAATTAAAGCCTGATTATTAAAGCTCCAGTACGAACCACGAGCACCTGCATTCAGTCCAATTTCGCCTTCGCCGGCTTTAAAGCTATAGGTATTCTGAAAATAAGCTTCTACCCTTTCGGAAGCCATCCCAACAACCGATGTATCGGTAAAGAACAGCATAACCAGGCTATCGGTATAGGGTAGTGAATATCCTGCAGAATCAATCATCTGCCACTCTTTCACAGAATAATCAAAAATCTCATGTTTGTAGCAGGCGCCCCAACTCATTAAATTATCGTTATGCCGGTAATCGCCCTTGTACGAAAAGGAAATAACATAACCATCGAGGTAATTTCGTGCATGATTGAGAAACGATCCCACCCCGATATTCGATATACTGTCTCCCAGATTATCAGACCCCAACTCTTTATCCAATTCGTTTAAATAATATTGCCCCAGAATGTCGTAAGTTTCTTCTTCGCTGGTGCGGAATGCCGAAGCAATAAACTTCATGTCCACGTTTTTATTCAGCTTATATTTACCGGTCAGTGCTCCTGTAAGCGTAACAAATTTATCCACCTCCTGGCCCTCGAAATACATTTTTATTTTTAATGCTTCATCGAGCGTACCCCACGACGTTTCGCGGTCTTCAGGAATAAATCCGTAATAATTATTACTATAATTACCTAAAAAGCTGATTTCAAATTTCTCGGTCAGATCATACGAAAGATAGGTCTGAAAATCGGTAAAACGCGGGTCAAACAGGGCTTCTGTATCCATGCTACCCAACAGATACTTTGTTGTTTTATATCTGAATCCCGTGATGTGCCTGAATCTGCGATCTTTCGAAAGTCCCTCAAAGTAAGCATTTACACCGAGAAAACTGGCCGTAAGCGAAGCCTTCCATTCAACCGGTTTACGATAGGTAATATCGAGAACCGACGAAATTTTATCGCCGTAACGGGCTTCAAAACCACCCGAAGAGAAAAGCACCGACGACACCATATCGGAATTGATAAAACTCATTCCTTCCTGTTGTCCTGACCTTATTAATAGTGGCCGGTAGATTTCAATGTCGTTGACATACACAAGATTCTCGTCAAAATTTCCTCCACGAACCGAATATTGTGAGCTTAGTTCATTATTCGAAACTACGCCTGGAAGGGTTTTAATAACATCTTCCATACCGTTGGCTGTTGGCAGGTTCGACGCTATTACAGGATTCAGGCGTATCAGGTTGGTGCGTCTTTCGTTTTTATCTGCTACATCAATGCTTGGTAATATATTTACTTCTTTATGGAGTACAATATTTTTTTCGGTAACCGATGCAGGACTCAGGGTAATTGATTCGGAATATTTCTGATAACCAATAAAGGTAATAGTAATAGTATACTCTTTATTTGCAGGTATTTGCAGGGTAAAAAAGCCGTTTTTATCGGTTGCCGTTCCTAAGCCGCCCGGTGAAACACTAACATTGGCAAATTGCACAGCATGGTTTTCATCGTCAATTACATAACCAACCAACGTAGCATATTGGCCATAGCTAAAAAGCGAAATAATAAACAATAACGAAAAAAAACAAGCGCGTTTCATCAAAATATCCTGTTAGGTATATAACAACATCACGAAAGAAAAATTGTGTTTTTCATTATCAGGCCTTATTTATTTCAGGATATTCAATCCGTGTATGGTAAATATTCATTAATTTTTCGATAAATATTTCTTTTGTTTCAGAGATATTCCGGAATGTTAGGTTCACTTTTTCGAACTGACCTTCGGCAACCTGCCCGTCAATGATTTTATTTACAAGAGCTGCAATAGTTTCTCGCGTGTACGATTTCAACGACCTTGATGATGCTTCCACAGCATCTGCCATCATGATGACTGCATTTTCGATTGTCTCAGGTTTTGGGCCCGGATAGGTGAATTTGGCAGGATCGATATTGATTGCGTTATGCTGATTGATATAGCTGTTATAAAAATATTTGGTCATTGTTGTTCCATGATGCGTGGCAATAAATGAAACAATTGTTGAAGGTATGCGATACTTTTTAGCCAGCTCAAGGCCTTTATTCACATGATTGATAATGATTGATGCACTCTCATCGAAAGTAAGGTTATCGTGAATATTCACGCCATGTTGGTTTTCGATAAAGTATTCAGGAATCTCGGTTTTACCAATATCATGATATAAAGCACCCGTGCGAACGAGTAATGCACTGCCACCAATTTTCCTTATTACACTTTCGGCTAGGTTTGCTACCTGCATCGAGTGCTGGAATGTGCCGGGAGCCTTTTCGGAAAGGGTTCTGAGGGCCGGATTATTTGTATCGGATAACTCAAGCAAAGTTACATCGGAGATAAAGCCAAAAATACGCTCATATAAATACATGAGCGGGAATAGTGTCAACAGAAAGAATGCATTCCCGCCAAACCACGCATAGGTTTCCCAGTTTATTTCGCTGAACCCAATGCCATTAATAATTGTAAACCCGGAATATGCCACAACATACGAAACCAATACCAGTAATACCGAGACAAACAGGTGAAACCTCCTTTGTATATGCCGTAAACTAAACAAAACCACCATACCGGCAGTTATCTGAATAAATACAAACTCGAAGCTATTCGGTGCAAAAAAGCCAATCAGCAGCATCAGCATCCAGAAGCTTACCAAAGCAATTCTGTTGTTAAAGAAAGTATAAATAA
>ENA-UOWO01000688-UOWO01000688.1-activated-sludge-metagenome-genome-assembly--contig:-NODE-688-length-47481-cov-12.174040_pt1 | contig 47481 bp, 43 predicted proteins | sample MGYA00238148_ERZ761564 | MGnify/ENA primary metagenome ERZ761564 (study PRJEB28885, sample SAMN05720194) | activated sludge metagenome | isolation source: Anaerobic digester | place: USA... | reverse complement strand
GGACGGAATCGAACCGCCGACACGGGGATTTTCAATCCCCTGCTCTACCAACTGAGCTACCCGGCCCTTGTGCTTGCATGCCGGGGCGCTGATGGCCGCGGCGAAGGGGCGCGTATTAGAGCCATTGAGGCTGGATTCGTCAAGCTTCGAGCCATCGAAGGCGCGAAAAGCCGATGGTTTCCGGCCGGCGCCCCGGTGGATTCGGTCCGTGCCGTCATGTGAAACAGGGGATGAACACGAGCGCCGGATGCGGTGACGATCGCGCGCCGATCTGCGTCATGCTTGGTCGGTAGTCCCGATTTCCACCCGATGGAGGCCTTCGATGAAGATCCTGTTCGCATTGCTTGCCCTGCTGGCGGCAACGGTTGCATCCGCGCAGACGCGCGAGAAGCAGGAGAGGGCGTTGAACCAGTATTTGCCGTATGCCGGTGAGCCGGTGGATCGATTCCAGTTCTGGGAACTGCTGCGCTGGGAGCTCGTCGGCGAATACAAGGTGGTGGTATGGCCGCGACTCAATGAAGCCTATTTGCTGACCGTCGATGGGCCGTGCAACGACCTCGAATGGAAGGATGCGATCAGCGTGACGTCGACCGTGCACGTGGTCAGCAGGCGCTTCGATTCGGTCGTGGTCGGGCATGACAAATGCCGCATCAACGAGATCCGGCCGATCGACTACAAGAAGTACCTGGCGGATCGGAAGCAGGCCAGGGAAGCGGCGAAATCCTGAGAACGTGCCAGGATTCCCGCTCGGCTGAGTGAGATTATCGCGCCCCGCAGGGACAAGCAGCCAAAGCCGCTCCCTGCGGGAAAGGGGCGGGTCAGGACTGGGGTTTGACGAAGCCGGCGGGGGCCTCGGAGCCGCCTTCGAAGAAGAATTTTTCCATCTCGGCAGCCAGGAAGGTGCGGGTGGAGGCATCCAGCGGGTTGAGGCGGTTCTCGTTGATCAACAGGGTCTGGTGGGCCATCCAGTCGGCCCACGCCTGCTTCGACACGTTCTCGTAGATGCGCTTGCCGAGCTCGCCAGGCCAGGGCGCAAAGGCGAGACCTTCGGCTTCGAAGCCGAGTCTTACGCAGTTGACGGTACGCATGGATTTGATTCCTCGGCCAGATTGGCGAGCAGTTTACGCACTGGCGCGGGCAGGCCAAGTTCGGCGAGCTCATCGGCCGAGAACCATGCCAGATCGGGATCGTCGGAAACCTGCGCTGCGCGGCGGTCGACATCCAGCACGATCGGAGTGATCAGCAGGCGGAAATGGCTGAAAGTGTGGGTGAGTTGCGGGAGTGTCCGCAGCTCGTCCTCGCCGACGACGCCGGGCAGCACCAGGCGGGGTGGGGTCGCCGCCGGGTCGATATCCTGCGGCAGGCTCCATAGCCGCGCCCAGATGCCGGTTGGCGGGCGGCGTTCGAGCAGCACGCGGCCATCGGGATCGCGGGCAATCAGCATCGTCGTCGTGCGGGTCGGGATTTTCCGGGTGGGTTTGGGTTGCGGGAGAATCGCGGTCAAGCCTTCGCGCAAGGCGGTGCAGGCGCTGCGCAATGGACACTCGCCGCAGCGCGGTTTGCTGCGCGTGCAGACCATCGCACCGAGATCCATGATCGCCTGCGTGTAATCGGCGACGCGCTCAAGCGGCGTATGCGATTCGGCGAGCTTCCACAGTGCGCCCTGCACCGCGCTGCTGCCGGTCCAGCCGTGCACTCCGTGAAAGCGTGCAAGCACGCGGCGGACATTGCCGTCGAGGATCGCATGCGACTGTCCATGGGCCTGCGCGAGGATCGCTGCGGCGGTCGAGCGCCCGATACCGGGCAGGGCGGCCAGTTGTTCGATCGAGTCGGGCAGCTTGCCGTGATGCTGTTCGACGCAAAGCTGGGCGCAGCGCTGCAGGTTGCGCGCACGGCTGTAGTAACCGAGCCCGGACCACAGCGCGAGCACGCGGTCCTGCGGCGCCGAGGCCAGCTCGGCCAGGTCCGGCAGGGCAAGCACGAAGCGTTCGAAATACGGGATCACCGTGCGCACCTGGGTCTGCTGCAACATCACCTCGCTGAGCCAGACGCGATAGGGCGTGCGTGGGTGCTGCCAGGGCAGGTTGCTGCGGCCGTGGACATCGAACCAGGCCAGCAGGGCTTTGGCGAACGCATCCATGGTTAGCTGAGTTATCCCCTGGTTTACGGGTGGCACATTCATCGATGGCGTCGCTGTTGCGGTTGCCGGCGCGTAGTCGTGGAGGACCGTGCCCGGATCCGCTGCTTGCCCTCATCCGCCCTCCGGGCACCTTCTCCCGCTTGCGGGAGAAGGAACTACGAAGCCGCGAGGTTCCGTTCTACGGCAACACTTCCGCTTGCTGAGGCGCCCCATCCGCCCGCGGAAGAGGAACGAGGCGTTGATGATGCGAGATCCAGATCAGCTCTTGGTTCCGCTCGTGGTCAGCGAGGCGGGCAGCAGGCCATCGACGAAGGCTTGTGCATCGAACACGCGCAAATCCTCGATTCCTTCGCCGAGGCCGACAAAGCGGATCGGCAGGCCGAACTCGCGAGCGAGCGCGAATACCACGCCACCCTTGGCCGTGCCATCGAGCTTGGTCACGACGAGGCCGCTGACGCCGATCGCTTCGCGGAAATGCTTGAGCTGGGCAATCGCGTTCTGGCCGGTGGTGCCGTCGATGACCATGAGCACTTCGTGTGGAGCAGACGCATCGAGCTTGGCCAGTACGCGGCGGATCTTCGACAGCTCATCCATCAGGCCCGACTGGGTGTGCAGGCGACCCGCGGTGTCCGCGATCAATACCTGGATGCCGCGGGCGCGCGCGGCCTGCAAGGCATCGAAGATGACACTGGCCGAGTCGGCTCCCGAGGCCTGCGCGATCACCGGAACGCCGTTGCGCTGGCCCCAGGTCTGCAATTGTTCGACCGCCGCGGCGCGGAACGTATCGCCGGCAGCCAGCATGAGGCTGCTTTTCGCGATGAGGAAGCGGTGTGCGAGTTTGCCGATGGTCGTCGTCTTGCCGACACCGTTGACTCCGACCATGAGAATGACGAAGGGCCTCTGGCCGCCGACATCGAGTGGCCTCTCGACGGGCTTGAGCAGTTCGACGAGCTGCGCGCGCAGCGCCGCGAGCAAGGCGTCAGCATCGGCGAATTCGCGCCGGGCGACGCGCTTGCGCAATTGGTCGACGATTTCAGCTGACGCCGCGACGCCGACATCGGCCGTGATCAGGCAGGTTTCGAGCGCGTCGAGCAGATCGTCATCGAGTTTGGGATTGCGTGCGAACAGGCTGCCGAGCCCCTTCGCGAAACCACTTCCGGAAAGTCGCTCGCGCCAGCTTTTCCTGGCCGGGCGCCCGCTTTCCGTAGCGGATGTGGATTCGAGCAGGCGTGGATCGACGCGACGCTCCTCGGTAACAGCCAGATCGATCGACAGTTTCTCGTCTGCGATTTCGGGAAGCGCCTTCAGCGAGGCGGTCAGAGTGACCGGCGCCGAACGCGCCAGCAGAGCCGCCAGCGGAATTTCCTCGGTGATCGATTCGGGGGTTGCGCGCGCCTTCTCCTGCAAGACTTCGTTTGCATCTTCGACAGGCGGATCGGCGACAGCCGGCTTCTTTTTCCAGAACTTGAGCATTGCAGGGATGGTTACACGAAGGGATGCGCGGCATGCTATCACTCCCTTGGCGAACCTCCGGACCTCCCAGTCAATGCGTTCAGCTTCGCGCAATGCCGGCAAACTGCGCATCGTCGCCGGCAGCCTGCGCGGCAGCCGTATCGACGTGATCGATCACGAAGGCCTGCGCCCGACCAGTGACCGTGTGCGCGAAACCCTGTTCAACTGGCTGGCACCCGTGATCGAGGGTGCCCGTTGTCTCGATCTGTTCGCCGGCACGGGCGCGCTGGGTATCGAGGCTATTTCGCGCGGCGCCGCGGAATGCGTTTTCGTCGAGCGCGATCGTCATCTCGCACGCGAGCTCGAGGCGACGCTGGCGCGGCTCAAGGTCGGCAATGCACGTGTGGTCCAGACCGATGCGCAAGCCTGGCTGGCTCAGCCGGCCGGAGTCTTCGATCTGGTGTTTCTCGATCCGCCGTTTTCCGGAGATCTCTGGTCCGGGATATCGCGTCTGCTCGAGTCTGGCGGGGCGCTTGCCGCGAATGCCTGGATCTATCTCGAAGCTCCGCTCGATGCGGCATTTTCAGTCCCGCCCAACTGGCAAGTGCATCGCGAGGGCATGGCCGGGAATGTTCGCTTCACGCTTTATCGGCGCAGCGATTCGGCCTGACGCGTCGCGGGTTGCGGCTGCGGGTCAAGCGAGCACATGATGGTTCGGCGTTGCGCAAGGTGGCTTCTATCGTCGGACTGCCTCGATTCGGCTAAGCTAGCCCGGTTCCGACAACGTCCAGGTTGCTGATGTCCGTTCCTCCTTCGCGCACCCGTGTGGCGGTCTACCCGGGCACCTTCGATCCGATCACGAATGGTCATGTCGATCTCGTGCTGCGGGCGGCACCGCTGTTCGATCGTCTGGTCGTAGCGATCGCCGACAGCCAGAGCAAAGGCCCCTGTTTCACGCTGGACGAGCGCCTCGACATGGCCAGGCGGGCCCTCGCCGGGATTGGCAATGTCGAGGTTTGCGGGTTCTCGACCCTGCTCGCGAAATTCGTCAACGAGATCGAGGCCGGCGTGATCCTGCGCGGATTGCGCGCGGTGTCGGATTTCGAATACGAATTCCAGCTCGCGAGCATGAACCGGCACCTGATCCCGCTCGCCGAGACCATGTTCCTGACGCCGGCCGAACAGTACAGTTTCATCTCCTCGTCGCTGGTGCGCGAAATCGCGCGGCTGGGCGGCGATGTTTCCGGATTCGTCCATCCGGTCGTCCAGCAGGCGCTCGCGCGTCGCTGGTCCAATTGATCCCGTTCCCGATAGGAGTCGCATCCATGTTCAAGAAAACCGTTTCCCTCGTGCTCGCCGCATGTGCGATGACCTTGGTCCTGTCGGCCTGCAGCAAGAGCGAGGAAGAGGCCGCGCCAGCCGAACAGGCCGCCGAAGTGGTCAGTCGACCGGCAGCCGGCGCCGATCCGGCTGCATGGAAGAAGTATCTCGGCGCCGTCGTCATGCAGAACATGGACGGGGTCAAGAGCAATCGCCCTTACATGTATTTTGTGCCCGGCGGCGATGACGGCAAGTCCGAAGTCGACCGCAGCAACCAGCTCGACAACGTCAAGATCACGGTCGCGCGTGGCGTATTGCCGGGCAACATGCTGGCATTTGGCGGCCCCAATTCGAAGCAGACTGCGGATCTCATCATTGATTCCTTCGCCGACGCCAGCGCGGGTACGTTCAAGGACGTGACCGTGTTGTTCGTCGGTGATCAGGCAGATTCCGATCGGGTCAAGGAAGCACTCACGGTCGCTGGCGCGACCTACCGTTTCGCGGAAGCGAAATAAGGCCTTTGCGCGCGGCAACAACCGCGCGCAGGCTGTTGAACCGATGGCGCTCACGATCACTGATCAATGCATCAACTGCGACGTCTGTGAGCCGGTCTGTCCGAACACCGCGATCGCGCAGGGCCGCGAGATCTACGAGATCACGCCATCACGCTGTACCGAATGCGTGGGCCACTTCGACGTTCCGCAATGCGTCGAAGTGTGTCCGGTCGAGTGCATCGTTCTCGATCCGCAGACTCCGGAAACACACGAACAACTGCTGGCCAAGTACGCGGCGCTGACCGGCGTGGAGAGCGAATGAACCACCGTGCGCAATTGCTTGCCGGAATGATCCTGCTGACCACCACCACAATGGACGCCGGCCTGGCGCAGGCGGCATCGGGCCCGGGCAAGGCGGCCATCGCGAGTCCGCATCGGCTGGCCACCGATGCAGGCCTCGAAGTGCTGGCCAGTGGCGGCAACGCCTTCGATGCCGCGATAGCGGTCGGTGCGGCGTTGTCGGTGATCGAGCCATCCAGTTCCGGAATCGGCGGCGGTGGATTTTTTCTGCTGCACCGGGCGCGTGATGGCAAGGATGTCTTCATCGACGCGCGCGAAACCGCGCCTGCCGAAAGTCGCGGCGAGCTATGGGCGGACGCCGAAGGGAAAATTGATCGCGACAAGGCGATGAACGGCCCGCTGTCGGCCGGCATTCCGGGCGAGCCGGCTGCTTTCACGTGGATGGCCGGGCATTACGGCAAGTTGCCATTGAAGGCGTCGCTGGCTCCGGCGATTCGCCTCGCGCGCGAAGGGTTCCCGGTCTATGCGCGCTTCCAGTCGTCAATCGAACGGCGCAAGGAAGTGCTTGCGCGCTGGCCGGGCGCGACCGCGCTCTACCTGGTCGACGGTGCGGCGCCCGCACTCGGTACGGTGTGGAAGAACCCCGATCTCGCCACGACCCTCGAGCGCATCGCGAGCAAGGGTGACGAAGGCTTCTACGAGGGTGAGTTCGCCGCAAGGATGGTCGAGGCCGTGCGCGCGGCCGGAGGAATCTGGAAGCGCGAGGACCTTGCTGCCTACAAGATCAGGGAGCGCGAGCCGATCTCGCTGGACTATCGTGGCTGGCGCATCGTGACCGCGCCGCCACCGTCATCGGGTGGCATCGCGCTCGGCGAGATGTTCAATATCCTCTCCGGCTACGACCTCACCCGGCTCGATCGCGTGCACACGGTGCACCTCACTATCGAGGCGATGCGTCGCGCCTACCGCGATCGCGCCGAGTATCTGGGCGATCCCGATTTCGTGAAGATGCCGGTTGCGGAATTGCTGAGCCCGCTCTACGCAGCCGGACTGCGCGCATCGATCCATCCGTCAAAGGCGACGCCGAGCGACATGCTGCCGGGTTACATGGCGCCGAAGGAATCGGACCATACCAGCCACTACTCGATCATCGATGCCGACGGCAACATGGCCTCGGTGACCAAGACCGTGAACCTCACCCTCGGCTCGGGATTCGTCGTTCCCGGCACGGGTTTCGTGCTGAACAACGAGATGGATGATTTCGCCCTGCTGCCGGGCCAGGCGAATGCCTATGGTCTGGTTGGCGGCGATGCGAATGCACCGAAACCGGGGCATCGCCCGCTGTCATCAATGACACCAAGCTTTGTCATCGGCAAGGAGCGTACCGGCGTGATCGGCACGCCGGGTGGCAGTCGCATCATCACGATGGTGTTCGAGGGCATCCTTGCCTTCATCGACGGTGACCTGCCGGAGAAGGTCGTCGCCAACCCGCGCTATCACCACCAGTACCTGCCCGATGTGGTCTCGACGGAGCCGAAGGCATTCACGCGCGAGGAAGTGAAGGCACTGCAGGCGATGGGTCATATCGTCAATGATGGCGAGCGCACCTGGGGCCTCATGAACATGGTCAGCTGGGATCGCACCACGAACACGCTGCATGCAGGTGCCGATCCACGCGAGGAAATGAGCAGCGGCAAGGTGCAGCAATGAAACTCTGGTCGATCCTGGGCAACTCCCAGCGACTCGATGGCGGTGCGATGTTCGGCAACGCGCCAAAGGCGGTCTGGCAGAAATGGATCGCGCCGGACGAAAGCAATGCAATTCCGCTGGCCTGTCGCTGCCTGCTGGTTGACGATCTGGCCGGCAAGACCGTGCTTTTCGAAACCGGCATCGGCGCATTTTTCGAGCCAAAGCTGCGTGCGCGCTTTGGTGTAGCCGAGACGCAGCATGTCCTGCTCGAATCACTTGCGGCGGCGGGATTCGATCACGCCGATATCGATGTGGTCGTGCTCTCGCATCTCCATTTCGACCATGCCGGCGGGCTCCTCGCCGCATGGCAGGAAGGACAGGCCGCTTCGCTGCTGTTTCCAAACGCGACCTACGTGGTCGGCGCCGACCACTGGCAGCGAGCGATCAATCCGCATTCGCGCGACCGCGCCTCGTTCATCGCCGAGCTGCCCCAACTGCTGCTCGACAGCGGCCGACTCGAAATCGTCGAGGGGGCGTTTTCAAGCGCGCTCGGCCACGCCGTGCGTTTCGAGATCTCGAATGGCCACACGCCAGGGCTGATGCTCGCCGAGATCGTCGCGAAAGACGGCGGTGTGGTGTTCTGTGCCGATCTGATTCCCGGTCGGCCCTGGGTCCACCTGCCGATCACGATGGGTTACGACCGCTATCCCGAAATGTTGATCGACGAGAAGCAGCGCTTTCTCGATGACAAGCTGAAGCGCAATGTGCGATTGTTCTTCACCCACGACAGCGGATGTGCGATGGCTTCGGTGACACGCGACGAGAAAGGGCGCTACGGTACGATCGACGAACGCCGCGAACTTGTCGCACTGCCGTTGCTCGCCTGACTGTCCGCGTTGATTCAGCAATTCCGGAGGAATGAACCGATGCGAATGATTGTGCTGTTGTCCTTGCTGCTCAGTGCAGCGGCTGGCGCCCATGAGGAAGCGAAAGGCCACCACGAAAAGGCAACCGTGATCGAGCCCGTCGAGCAGCTCGCGGCCGGCGCTGTCTACGGCGCGCGCCTGCCTGTCGGAGTTCCACATGCGGTCGCCCTCGATATCGCTGCGGCCAATCCCGGCGCGCACGCGGGCAAGTTCGCCGCATACAGCGGGCGCATCACCGAGGTATGCCAGAAGATGGGCTGCTGGGTTGTCCTGGCTGGGGAGAACGGCCAATTCGCCCGCGTGACCATGCACGAGCACAGTTTTGGCGTGCCGAAGGATACGGCGGGGCCCGCGATTGTCTATGGCTCGCTCAGCGAGCATGCGCTTGACAAGGAAGAGATCGAGCACCTGCGCAAGGACGGGGCGGCGGAACCGGCAGCCAGCGAGTTGCGCATTGATGCGCTCTCCGTGCTGATCCCGAAGTCTTCCTGATCGAAGCTGGCGCCCATCGCGCGAACTCCGAAGCACGCCCATGAACCAGCGAAGCATCGCCGGACTCGTCATCGCTTCGCTGGCGATTGTCCTTGTTGCCATCGTGATCGGGCGGATCGGCGGCTGGTGGAATTTCATGCAGGCGTCCGATGCACCGGTGTCGCCGGCCATGGTTTCCGCCGAAACGATCGACCCCGCCAATGAGGGCCGCCTGGTCAAGGTGCAAGGCGAGCTCGAGTCTGCCGAAGCTCCGTCTGATCCCGATCTCGGATTTGAATGCAAGGACGCGGCAATCCTCCAGCGTCGCGTCGAGATGTATGAATGGCATGAGTCGTGTATCGAAGGGTCGTGCAGCCAGACACTGCAGTGGTCGGAAGAGCATGTCGACTCGCGATCGTTCCGCGAGAACCTCGGTCACGAGAACCCGGGCCGGTTTCCGTTCAGTTCGATGCGAGTGGATGCCCGCGGCTTGCACGTCGGAGCCTTTCGTACGGATCCCGACCTCGTCGCGGAACAGATCGGAATGGTTCCGCGTCCGGTGCGTCTCGCCGAGCTTCCTGCCAACCTGGCGGCGAGTTTCAGCGAGTTCGAGGGCCAGATTCTTGCCGGTACTGATCCGATCCGGCCAGCCGCAGGTGGCTTGCGCATCAGTTACCAGATCGTTCCCGCCGGAATGGTCGCTCTGGTCGGTGTCCAGCGTGGCGACAGGCTGGTTCCGATGCAACCCGATTCCAACTGACGAGGCGTTAGTCGATGCATATCACCGGGATTTACGCAGCTCTGGCTACCTTGCTGGTCGTCATCCTGGCTTTTCGCGTCATCGTTCTCCGGCAATCGACCCGGACCGGGATTGGCGATGGCGGCGATCATGAACTGGCAAAGCGCATCCGCGCCCATGCGAATGCGGTCGAGACTCTGCCGCTGGGCCTTGTCTTGCTTCTTCTGGTCGAGTGGAACCAGACCCTGCCGCTGCTCGTGCACATCTTCGGCATCGCCCTGATCGTCGGCCGCGTCCTGCATGCATTCGGTCTCTCGAGAACCGCAGGTGCGAGTGCTGGCCGCATCGTTGGAATGGGCGTCACCCTGATGGCCCTGCTCGGCATGGCGCTGCTGCTGCTCTGGCAGACCTTCGTGATATCCGCCATCTGAGCACATTCCAGCCAATCGATTCCGCCACTAGCGGTCCCGCATGAGGTTCTCGTTATCGAGGAAGTAGAGCCCGGCGAACATCTTCGGATCCACCGAAAAGCCATTTGCCATCTTGCGGACCAGCCAATTCGCCGCTTCGCTGCGATGGACTTCGTGGACGACGATGTCTTCGGTCTCGTCGCCACCGCCCTTGTGGACGCGGCTCAGGCCGCGCGCGCGCACGAACGCCAGGATTTCGTTGCTCATGCCGGCCGAAGTCGGTCCGGCCATGATGAAGTCGATATTCGCGGCCGAATAGCCGGTTTCTTCGATCAGTTCACGGTGGGCCGCCTCGATGGCGCTTTCTGCCGCACTCTCGGGATTGTCGCCGACCAGTCCGGCCGGCATCTCGATGGTCATGCATTCGATGGCCGGCCGGTACTGTTCGACGAAAAGGATCCGCTCTTCAGCGGTTACCGCGATGATCATCACGCCCCCGCCGGGGTTCGTGCGCTCCGCATATTCCCAGCGGCCCCGGCGTTTCAGGCGTAGCCAGGTTCCATTGCAAAGTGTCACTGTTTCGGTCATCGTTGCTGGCTCCCTGAAACTTTTGCGGGCGTGGCGTGGTCTTCACCGCCTTCGATCCCGCTAGCATCCAAGGTTGTGCTGATGAATATCAAGCGATTGCTTTGCTGTATTGCCTTGTTGCTGTCGATGCCGCTCGCGCTGGCCGACAAGCCGGCGACCGAGGCGCCCGCCCGACGCGATGCCACGACGTTCACGGAAGCAGACGTCAATGCGATCACTTCGTCAGCCGTGCTGCAGCGCATGATTGTCGGCTACCAGCGGCTCGGTGACGATCAGCGACTGGGCTGGACCCTGGCGAGGCTCAGTCAGCTCAACCCTGATTCCGGTGATTTGCGCATGGCGCTGGCACTGAACTTTGCAAAGCAGGGCAACAAGAGCAAGACCTACGACCTGCTGCTCAAGATGAAGGAGCAGGGCTACGGTTTCGATCTCGCCAAGGATTCCCGTTTCGCCAAGGTCACCGGCACCGAGGCCTGGGATTACATCGTCGAGAACCTGCAAGCCAATCTCAAGCCGTTTGGCGAAGGCAAGGTTGCCTTCAGCCTGCCCAAGGGCGATACGCTGTTCGAATCGATCGCGTGGGATCCCAAACGCAACAAGTTCCTCGTCGGCAGTGTGCGCGACGGCAAGATCCAGCTCGCCGACAAGAACGGCAAGCTTGAGGAATTCATTGCGCCGGCTGATGGAAGCGGGCTGTGGAGCATCTATGCCCTGGCGACCGACCCGGAACGGGACCTGCTCTACGCAGCCTCGACTTCGGCCCTCTATTTCAAGGGTTTCCGCCAGGAGGATTTCAACAAGACCGGCATCTTCAAGTTCAGCTTGTCCACCGGCAAGCTGCTCGACAAGTATCTGCTGCCGGTCGACCAGGGCACACGCGCGCTGTCGAGCATCACCGTGGGCAAGGGTGGACAGGTCTTTGCGGCGGATGGAATGCGCAACGAGATCTACACGGTTGAAGGCAAGTCGCTCAAGCTCGTCGTCGCCAATCCGAAGCTGACCAGCATTCGCGGACTGGCCGTCAGTGACGACGGCAACACCTTGTACTTCGCCGATTATGCGCTTGGCGTGTTCGGTGCTGACCTGAATAGCGGAACCGGCTTTCCGCTGGCGCATGATCCGACCCATCTCGTGCTTGGCGGAATCGAAGGTCTCTACTGGTACCAGGGCTGCCTGGTCGCGATCGAGAACGGCATGTCGCCGAAACGCGTGGTTCGCCTGCACCTGTCGAAGGATGGCAAGAGCGTCGTGCGGATGATGCCGCTCGATGTCGCCAATCCGGCGTTCGGACTGCCGACCTACGGAGCCGTTGTCGGCGACGATCTCTACTACATCGCCAACAGCCAGAAAGGCCTCTACGGCCAGTACGGCGACCTCAAGGACAAGGACAAGCTCCAGGCAGTGCGGATCTTCCGAAGCAACATGCACTTCGCCTGGGCCGAGGGCGGCATCCGCGCCGGCATGTCATTGCCCGTGCGCGAGGCTACGCCGCAAGAGGCGGCTGCCGCGCGCGCCAAACCTTCGACGCCGGAGCCGCCCAAACCGGCCCAGCCCGACAAGAAGGGCGATTGACCTTCGACAAAGAAACCCGGCTTGATGCCGGGTTTCTTTTTGGCTGGCGGCGCAGGGATCAGGGCTGCGCGGCGATCTGGCGCAACGCATTCTCGAAGACCTCGGGTGGTTGCCCGCCGGAGATCAGGTGCCGGTTGTTGATGATCACGGCAGGGACCGAGTGGATGCCGCTGTCGATGTAGTGTTGTTCCTGTCGGCGAACCTCGTCGGCAAACTCTTCGCTGCCGAGGATGCCGGCGGCTCGATTCCGGTCGAGCCCGACCGAGCTTGCGATGTCCACCAGGCTGAGGTGATTGGAGACGTCGATGCCGTCCGTGAAATAGGCGAGCAGCAAGGCGTGCTTGAGCGCGCGTTCATGCTCGACACCCTCCAGCGCAGCCCAATGCAGCAGGCGATGCGCATCGAAGGTGTTGAAGATGCGGTTGCGCGGGTTGAAAGTGAAACCGAGCGCCGCGCCGCGGGCACGTATCGCTTCACGATTCGCCGCTAGTTGTTCCGGCGTGGACCCGTACTTGCGGGTCAGGTGTTCGGCGGCATCCTCGCCTTCGGCGGCCATTTGCGGGTTCAGCTCGAACGGCTGGAACTGCAGCTTGACGGCGATTTCGCCGTCCAGCCGTGCGATCGCCTGCTCAAGCGACTTCAGTCCGATTGCGCACCACGGACATGAGATATCGGAGACGAAATCGATTGTGATCGGCGTCGGCTGGGTCGGGGCGGTCATGTGTCGAGACTCCATCGCGTCGGCTGCGTTCGGCTCAGCCGGGAAGACACGATGTGCGGACCTTCGACCGGCAATCAAGCCGTCGCGCGAAGCGGGCGCAGCCTTGAGCCTTGATCCAGCGCGAGCAGGCCATGGGCAAGGGCCAGATGTGCGGGCAGCATCAGCAGGATCCACGCCACATTCGCCTGCACGAAGGTCGAGAAGACCTTGCTGAACAGGGCGACGACGGCGAGCCCGGCAATACCCGTCGCGATACCGCGTGCGAAGCGCGTTGTCGCGGCATTCGCAAACGCGGAGCGCCACCAGGTCGGCAACAGGACCAGGCAGAGCGGGCTGAACACCAGCAGGTTCTCGTTGCGCCAGGCGGACTGGTGGTCGGTGAAAGCCCATAGGCCGAGCATGACGACGCCAGTCAGGCCGGCGATCACGGAAAACAGCGTGGTCAGCATGGCCAGGCTGACACGAGCCATGCGGTTGTGCCGTTTCGTCGAGAGGATCAGCAACACGGCCGCGAACGCTGTGCCGATGCCGAGAAATGGCCAGCGCAGGTCGGCAGGCAGGACAGGTGGTTCAATCAGCCGCGAGTTCGCGAGCACGCGCTGGTTGCTGACCAGCGGCAACCCGGTTCCGGCGGCATCGGTCACCTGGACGTCGGCCAGATGCGCCATCAGCTGCATCGGCACGAAACTGTCCTTCCAGAACGACAGGCGCTGATCTGCATACGGACCGAGGCCGACGTCGATGACGGCCATCAGCAACGGGTCTGGTGTTGTCAGCGCATCGGCAAGCAGCCGGTAAGTGAATCCTCGCGAAGGCGAGACCAGCTGCCGGTGGAGGGCTCCGTCGAGCGCGTTGTCGAGCGCATCGCGCAGGCGTGTCGAGCAGTTCGACGTGAAATAGTCGTAGCGATAGTGGCGATTCTCGGGCCGCAGGTTGGTATCGAGATAGGTCTGCAGCGACCGGGCCTGGGCCGGCGTGAGGCGCAACTCCTGCTCGACCACCGAGCGGCCTTGCGAAATGTAGTAGGCGATCTCCTCGTCCGGATCGTCGGTCGCGATCTGGTAGCTCATGCGGCCGCGCAGGAAATTGACGAAGAAATCCTCGTCATCGAAATCGAACATGCCGTAGTTGTAGCTGACCGCGTTGCCGCTGGCGGCATCGCGGATCACGATCGCGTTGTGGCCGAAGCGCTCCCAATAGACTTCGCCAGGTCCGAACGTGAGCACGCTGACTTTCAGCGTTTCGCCGGGGACGGTCTGCGCGGACGCGGCGCAGCACAGCAGCAGGCCCAGCGACACGATGACGGCTGCGAGCCAACGGCCTGCGATGCCACCTGTTGCGTTCGTGCCCAAGGGTCTTTCCGGAATTGCGTGCGCGACGGCAGTCGCCCGGTCGAGGTGGATCATGCTTCCTGGATCCGCACGGCGAACTGCTGCACGCGGCGGCTGTCGCCCTTGCTGACCCGGAACAGGAATCCGCCGAGCTTGATCTCCTCGCCTGGCTGCGGGATGTGGCCGAATTCGGCGGTCAGCATCGCCCCGATCGTGTCGTAGTCCTCGACCGGGAAGCGCGATTCGAAGCGGTCGTTGAAATTCTCGACCGACGCCATCGCGTTGACCAGGAAGCGACCGTCGGTCTGCGGCTGGATCAGGTTGGGTGTTTCTTCCTCGTCATGCTCGTCGTCGATGTCGCCGACGATCTGCTCAAGCACGTCCTCGATCGTGACGAGTCCGCCGACGCCGCCATACTCATCGACGACGATCGCCATGTGGTGATGCGAGAGGCGGAACTCCTTGAGCAGGATATTCAGGCGCTTGGCTTCGGGGATCAGCGCGACCGGACGAAGCAGGCGGCGGATGTCGTCGCTGCCCTTCTCGGCGAAACAGCGCAGCAGGTCCTTTGCCAGCAGGATGCCGACGATCTCGTCACGGTCCGCGCCGTGCACGGGAAAGCGGGAATGGCCGGATTCGATGACAATCTCGAGGACGCTGCCGAGGGACGAGTCGGCGGCAATCGATACCATTTCGGAGCGCGGCACCATGATGTCGCCGACGGTCAGATCGGTAACCTTGATCGCACCCTCGATCATCGACAGGGTGTCGTTCGAGAGCAGGCCATTGGCCTGGGCGAGGCGCAACTCCTCGATCAGCTCCTCGCGGCTGCTGACTTCGCCGGAGAGCGCATGGGTAAGGCGTCCAAACCACGAACGCGGGGCAGGGCTACTGGGAGGGTCCTCGCTCATTTTCCGCAAACAGGTGCCCGATGGGGCGGAACCCCGGAGTGTAGCAAATGCGCTTCGCAGTTCAGGTTCAGGGCGGGCGTGGTGCGTGGACCGGCCCGGATTGACCCGCACGTGGCAAGCCGCTAATATCGCGCGCCCCGTTTCCGGCCTTGGCTTTCCAAGCCGGCTCCGAGGGTCGTTCCCAGAATAACTACATAGGCAAATCAACAATGTACGCAGTCGTACTCATCTCCGGTAAACAATACCGGGTCGTTCAGGGCGAGACCCTGCGCGTCGAAAAGCTCGTCGGCGACGTCGACAGCACGGTCGATTTCGACCAGGTGCTGATGGTCGGTTCCGGCGAAGGCGTCAGCATCGGCGCTCCGCTCGTCGCCGGCGCTATGGTTGGCGCGAAGATCAAGTCGCATGGTCGCGCCGACAAGGTGCGCATCATCAAGTTCCGTCGCCGCAAGCACCACATGAAGCAGCAGGGGCATCGGCAGCATTACACCGAGATCGAAATCACCGGCATCACGGGTGCTTCGAGCAAGAAGAAGGCGACCCAGGAGTAAGTCATGGCACACAAGAAAGCAGGCGGTTCAACCCGCAACGGTCGCGACTCCAATCCGAAGTACCTCGGTGTGAAGTTGTACGGCGGCCAGGCATGCAATGCCGGCAACATCATCATTCGCCAGCGCGGCACCCGGTTCCTCCCGGGCAGCGGCGTGGGCCTTGGCCGTGACCACACGATCTTCGCGATCGTCGATGGCGTGGTCGAGTTCAAGACCAAGGGCGCCGAAAAGCGCAAGACCGTCAGCGTGGTTCCGACCCCGGTCAACTGACATCATCTTGCCCGCAACGTGACAGAGCCCCGCCCTGCGCGGGGCTTTTCATTTGCCCATCGTAGTTCCCGCATGAGCGGCTGGAGGTGCTCCTGCGGAAGCCTGCGGTTGCTGTACGCTCTTGAGCATTCCCGTTTCTTCATTTCCCATTGCCGGCCCTTTCCATGCAATTCGTCGACGAAGCCACCATACGCGTCCAGGCCGGCAACGGCGGCAATGGCTGCGCCAGTTTCCGTCGCGAGAAGTTCATTCCGTTCGGTGGTCCGGATGGTGGTGACGGGGCGAGTGGAGGAAGTGTCTGGCTGGTCGCCGACGAGGGCCTGAACACGCTGGTTGATTTTCGTCATCAACGCATGTTCCGTGCCGAGCGGGGCGAGAACGGCATGAGTCGCCAGATGGCCGGCAAGGCCGGCAGCGATACCACAATCCGGGTGCCAGTCGGTACCGTGGTCCGGAACATCGAGACCGACGAGCAGATCGGCGATCTCACCGAGCACGGCCAGCGCCTGCTCGTTGCCGAGGGCGGACGCGGCGGTCAGGGCAACATCCATTTCAAGAGTTCGACCAACCGCTCCCCGCGCAAGGCCACTTCCGGCACGCCCGGAGAGGAGCGCGAGTTGCGCCTCGAACTGAAGGTGCTGGCCGACGTCGGCATGCTCGGTTTCCCGAATGCCGGCAAGTCGACCTTCATCCGCGCCGTCTCGGCGGCGACGCCGAAGGTCGCCGACTATCCGTTCACGACGCTGCAACCGCATCTCGGCGTTGTGCGCATCGAAACCGACAAGAGCTTCGTGATTGCCGACATTCCGGGCCTGATCGAGGGTGCGGCGGAGGGAGCCGGCCTCGGCGTGCAATTTCTCAAGCACGTCGCGCGCACGCGCCTGCTGCTGCACATGGTCGATATCGCGCCGCTCGATGGCGAGACCGATCCGGTCGAGCAGATCCGGGTCATCGAAGGCGAATTGAAGGGATTCGATCCCGAATTGCTCAATCGCGAGCGTTGGCTGGTCTTCAACAAGGTCGATCTCGTGCCCGTCGAGGAACGCGAGAGCATCGCCAAGGCGATCGTCAAGAAGCTCAAGTGGAAGCGGCCGTGGTACCTGGTTTCAGCGATCGCGCGCGAAAACACCTGGCCGATCTGTCTCGATATCCAGCGCTTCTTCGATGAGCAGCGCCGGGACGCGGCCGAGGCTGCCGCGGCGGCAGGTCAGGGCTGAACCGTGCCAGTCGGTGCGTGGGCACGAGGCCAGGCCGCACCCCGGAAAACAGAAAAGCCGGCTCGCGCCGGCTTTTCACATCGGGCAATCGCGACCGGCTCAGGCCAGCGCGCGGATGCTCGCGTTGAGGCGGCTCTTGTGACGAGCGGCCTTGTTCTTGTGGATCAGGCCACGTGCGGCGTAGCGATCGACGATCGGCGTGGCGCTCTTGAAGGCAGCTTCGGCACCCGCCTTGTCCTTCGCGTCAATTGCCTTGATCACTTTCTTGATCGCCGTGCGGACCATGGAACGGGCGCTGACGTTGCGCTGACGAGCCTTTTCAGACTGGCGCGCACGCTTCTTCGCGGACTTGATGTTTGCCAAGGTAAAACTCCAAAAGCGGGGGGCGGAAAAAGGGGCGGAATTATGCCGACGCAAGCGCCCCGAGTCAAACGGAGTATCGCATGAAGGCGCCCAGCCTGCTCCGTTCCATGCTGACCTTCAGCGGCGGAACCTTCGCCTCGCGCATTCTGGGCCTGGTCCGCGAGATGGCGATTGCCTGGGTATTCGGCGCCAACGCAACCACCGATGCGTTCTGGGTGGCGTTCCGCATTCCCAACTTCATGCGCCGCCTGTTCGCCGAGGGTTCGTTCTCGGTGGCCTTCGTGCCGGTACTGACCGAGGTCAAGGAAACCCGCTCGCACGCCGAATTGAAGGACCTGGTCGCACGCACGGCCGGCACGCTTGGCACGATCCTGCTGGTCGTCACCGCGATTGGCGTGCTCGGGGCAGCCTGGGTCACGCGGGGTTTCGCGCCGGGTTCGGTGGACGAGCCCGTCAAGTTCGCCCTGACCACGGATCTGCTGCGGCTGACCTTCCCTTTCCTCCTGTTTGTCTCGCTGACCGCGCTGGCCGGCGGAATCCTCAACAGCTACAACAAGTTCGCCCTGCCGGCGCTGACTCCGATCATCCTCAATGTCTGCATGATCGCCGGCGCGCTGTGGCTTTCACCCCACCTCGATGTGCCGATCATGGCGATGGGCTGGGCGATCCTGGCAGCCGGCATCCTGCAGTTGCTCGTGCAGTTTCCGGCCCTGCGCAGGCTCGATCTGTTGACCCTGCCACGCTGGGGCTGGCGTCATGCCGGCGTGCAGAAGATCCTGCGCCTGATGGTGCCGACCCTGTTTGGTTCCTCGGTCGCCCAGATCAATCTGCTGCTCGACACCCTGATTGCGTCTTTCCTGATCACCGGTTCCCAGACCTGGCTCGCGCAAAGCGATCGACTGCTCGAGTTCCCGCTCGGGATCTTCGGCGTCGCGCTCGGCACCGTGATCCTGCCGACGTTGTCGCGCCATCATGTGTCGACCGATCGCGAGGGATTCTCCAGAGCACTGGACTGGGGACTGCGCACGACCCTGCTGATCGCGCTTCCGGCCATGCTTGCGCTCGTCTTGCTGGCCAAGCCGATCCTGTTCACCTTGTTCCAGCACGGCGCATTCACGCCTCGCGATGTCGAGATGGCCGCGCTTTCGCTGTCGGCACTCGCCCTCGGCCTGCCTGCATTTGCCCTGGTAAAAGTGCTGGCACCCGCGTTCTATGCGCGTCAGAACACCCGGACACCGGTGCGCGCCGGCATCATCGCGATGATCGCGAGCATGTTGCTCAACGTCATTTTCATCGCTGCGCTGCTGGTGATCTGGCAGGATCCCGAAGGTTCGGACACCGGTTGGTGGACCAGGCTTTCCACGGTGCCGGGTTTGCACATGGGCCTTGCCCTTGCCAGCGCGTGCGCGAGCTATCTCAACCTCGCCCTGCTGTGGCGAGCTCTGAGGCGCGACAGCATCTACCAGGCCCAGGCCGGCTGGATGCGACATCTCGCGCGTCTCTTTGCGGCTTGTGCCGTCATGTCGCTGGTCCTCTGGCTCGGCCTTGGCTACTGGTCCGATTGGAGCGGTGTCGCAGCCGCCTCGCGGGTGCTGCGGCTCACGGTCCTCGTGGTGGCTGGCGCGGGCAGTTTCGTGGCGATCCTTTTCGCCTCCGGGTTTCGCCTGCGCGACCTGCGCGGCCGCTGAGGCGACGCCGGGCAGGTGGCATGCCCTTGTTGGCGTTCAGAGGGTTCGCCAGCCGTTATACTTGAGCGATGTTCCGGCTCGTTCGCGATAGCCTGGGTGCCTGTCTGGCGCCGCAAGGCAGTGTTGTCTGTATCGGTGCTTTCGATGGCGTCCATTGCGGCCATCGCGCGCTGCTCGGTCGCGTGCGCGAGCGTGCCACGGCGCTCGGCGTGATCGCGGCGGCGGTGAGCTTCGAGCCGATCCCGCGCGAATTCTTCGCCCGATCGACGCCGATGCCGCGCCTCGACAATGCGCGCGGCAAGATCCGCCAGGTGCGCGACTGCGGAATCGATCTGCTCCTGATGCTGCGCTTCAAGGCCGCGCTCGCGTCGATGGAGGCGGAAGATTTCGTCGAGCAGATTCTCGTGCATCGACTAGCGATGCGGGAAATCTGGGTGGGCACGGATTTCCGTTTCGGCCGCGCGCGCCGCGGTGATATCGGACTCCTGAAGGAAATGGGTTCGCGTCTTGGATTCCGCGCCGAAGGTTTCGCGGAATTCACGCTCGGCGACGAACGCGTGCGCAGCAGCGCAATCCGCGAACTGCTACGCAACGGCGAGTTCGCATCGGCCGCGCATCTGCTCGGACGGCCTTTCAAGATCGGCGGCCATGTCGTGTACGGGCAGCAACTCGGCCGAAAGCTTGGTTATCCGACAGCGAACATCCGCCTTGGCCGGCGCACATCGCCGATCAGCGGGATTTTCGCGGTGCGAGTCCATGGCGTGGCGGAGTATTCGTTGCCCGCAGTCGCCAGTCTCGGCGTGCGGCCGACCGTCGACGGCGTAGAGCCCTTGCTCGAAGCGCATCTGTTTGACTTCGACGGCGATCTGTACGGGCGCCGGATCGATGTCGAATTCGTCGCCAAATTGCGCGACGAGGAAAAATTCAGCACGCTCGAAGCGATGGTCGCGCAGATCGATCTTGACGCGGCGCAGGCACGCAGGTTGCTCGCCGCACACCACCCCGATTCCCCACCCGATGCCTCTGTCGAATACAGCCGCATCCGTTCCAGCGGAGTTCTCGCGTGAGCAAGGATTACAAGAACACGATCAACTTGCCGAAGACCGAATTCGCGATGAAGGCGAATCTTTCGGCACGCGAGCCGGCGATCCTGGCGGACTGGCATGCAAGGGACCGCTACGCGGAGATCCAGAAACGGACCGCAACCCGCGAGCATGCCTTCATCCTGCACGACGGTCCGCCGTATGCGAACGGCGTCATCCATATCGGCCATGCGGTCAACAAGGTGCTCAAGGACATCGTCGTCAAGTCGAAATTGATGGCCGGTTTCCGTTCGCCGTACGTGCCTGGCTGGGATTGCCATGGCCTGCCGATCGAGATCGCGGTCGAGAAGGAGTTCGGCAAGGTCGGGCAGAAACTCGATGCCGCCGAGTTCCGCCAGAAATGTCGCGAGTACGCAGCGAAGCAGATCGATCTGCAGCGCGCCGATTTCAAGCGTCTCGGCGTTCTCGGCGACTGGGATCGCCCGTATCGCACGATGGACGCGAAGTTCGAGGCCGAGATGCTGCGCGCGCTGGCGAAGATCTACGCGAACGGCCATATCACGCGCGGTTTCAAGCCCGTGCACTGGTGTTTTGATTGCGGCTCGGCACTGGCTGAAGCCGAGATCGAATACGCCGACAAGGTTTCGCCCGCGGTCGATGTCGCCTACGACGCAATCGATGCGAAAGCGCTGGCGGCGAAATTCGGCGTCGACATCAATGACGACACGATCGTCGCCGTGCCGATCTGGACGACCACGCCATGGACCTTGCCGGCCAGCCTGGCCGTGTCGCTCGGGTCCGATCTCGAATACAGCCTGGTCAGAGGTCCGATGCGCAATGGACGCAGCGTGTTGCTGGTGATCGCCACGCTACTGCGCGATGCCTGCGCCGTGCGCTATCAATCGGCTGATGACAACGGCGCAGCGGTCACTTTCCCCAGATCGATTCGTGGCAGCGAACTTGAAGGTGTGACCCTGCGTCATCCTTTCTATGAGCGCGAAATCCCGATCCTGCTTGGCGATCACGTCACTGCCGAAGACGGCACCGGTGCGGTGCACACCGCGCCAGGCCATGGCGTCGAGGATTTCACCGTTTCCAGGCTGTACGGCTTGATCGAGAAATACAGCGCATCCGAGCTCAATCCGGTCGGCGGCAATGGCGTCTATCTGCCGGGCACGCCGATCGTCGAAGGCCAGTTCATCTGGAAGGCCAACGATTCGATCACCGAACTGCTGCGCGGCAACGGCCACCTGCTTGCCCACGCGAAATTCGAGCACAGCTATCCGCATTGCTGGCGGCACAAGACTCCGGTCGCGTTCCGCGCCACGCCGCAGTGGTTCATGAGCATGGAAAAGGAAGGCTTGCGCGCGACCGCACTGAAGTCGATCAAGGATGTGCGCTGGATTCCATCCTGGGGTGAGGAGCGCATTACCGGCATGATCGCCGGGCGGCCGGACTGGTGCATCTCGCGCCAGCGCACCTGGGGCGTGCCGATCGCGTTGTTCGTCGACAAGACCACGCAACTGCCGCATCCGCGCAGCGAGGAGTTGTTCGAGCAGGTCGCCCAGCGCGTCGAAAAGGACGGCATCGATGCCTGGTCCGCGCTCGATGCGAGGGACCTGCTCGCCGACGATGCCGAAAGGTATGAGAAGGTCAGCGACGTCCTCGATGTCTGGTTCGATTCCGGCGTCACCCATTTCGCCGTGCTCGACCAGCGTGATGAACTCGCTCGCAAGCCCGGCGACAAGGTCATGTATCTCGAAGGCTCCGACCAGCATCGCGGCTGGTTCCATTCCTCGCTGCTGACTTCATCGGCGATGCATGGTCGCGCGCCGTATGACGAAGTACTCACGCACGGCTTCGCGGTCGACCAGAACGGCCGCAAGATGTCGAAGTCGCTCGGCAATGTGGTTGCACCGCAGAAGGTCGTCGATTCGCTCGGTGCCGACGTGTTGCGCCTGTGGGTCGCCTCGACCGATTACCGCAACGAGATGACCGTCTCCGACGAGATCCTCAAGCGCGTCTCCGACGCCTATCGGCGCATCCGCAACACCGCGCGCTTCCTGCTCGGCAATCTCGATGGCTTCGATCCCGCGAAACACCTGATTCCGGTCGAGCAAGGCGTGCTGCTCGACCAATGGGCGGTGCAACAGGCGCACGATGTGCAGACTGCCGTGGTCGCGGCCTACGAACGCTACGATTTTCCAGAGATCGTCCAGCGCGTGCAGAACTTCTGCACCAACGAGATGGGCTCGCTGTATCTCGACATCACCAAGGATCGCCTGTACACGATGCCGACCGACAGCCTCGGCCGGCGCAGCGCGCAGAGCGCGATGTTCCGCATCCTTGAGGCGCTGGTGCGCTGGCTCGCGCCGATCACGAGCTTCACGGCCGAGGAAATCTGGCCGCTGCTGCCTGGTGTGCGTGGTGAATCGGTGATGTTCGAGACCTGGTATGACGGTCTCGCCGCTGGGCAGTGCTCGGCAGGGCAGCGCAAGTCCTGGAACGAGCTGCTCGCAATCCGCGCGACCGTGTCCAAGGTGCTCGAGGGCATGCGCGCGGCCGGATCCATCGGCGCATCGTTGCAGGCCGATGTGTCGATCCACCTCGCTGCGGACATGCGCGCACGGCATGCCGAAGTTGCCGGGGAGTTGCGCTTCTTCTTCATTACCTCGGAGTTGCGGCTGGCTGATGTCGCCGACAGGCCGGAGGGCGCGATTCGTGTCGAGGGGCACGATGCCTGGGTCGTCGCCACGCCGAGCGAGCATGCGAAGTGCGTGCGCTGCTGGCACTACCGATCCGACGTCGGCAGCCACGCGGATGACCCCGAGCTTTGTGGTCGCTGCGTCGAGAATGTCGAAGGGCAGGGCGAGACGCGGCTCTGGTTCTGATCCCGGCCGCACGGTGCCCTTTACGCGCCGCGTCGCGAAGCGGCTTCAGTCGCGATGCTTTCAACGCAAGCATGTACCATCCGCAATCCGATTCATGATCATTCGAGTTCAATGCCGAAACAAGCCAACGCCCTGACCTGGTTGTTCCTGTCTGCAGTCGTGATCGTTGCCGACCAGATCACCAAGCTGCTCGTCCTCGAGCGCTTCACGTTGCATGAATCGTTGCCGCTGCTTCCAGGGTTCCTCGACCTGACCCTGGCTTTCAACGAAGGCGCGGCCTTCAGCTTTCTTTCCGATGCCGGTGGCTGGCAGCGCTGGTTCTTCACCGTGCTCGCCATTGTTGTCGGCACGATTCTGATCGTCTGGCTGAAGCGCACGGCGCGGACCGACTGGCGCACCGCGTTGCCCTTGTCCCTGGTCGTTGGCGGTGCGGTCGGCAATGTCATCGACCGTATCCGGCTCGGCCATGTCGTCGATTTCATCGATGTGCATTACGCGACCTGGTCGTTTCCGGCCTTCAACATCGCCGATTCCGCCATCAGCGTCGGCGCGGTCCTGCTGCTCGCATTTGGATTGTTCGGCAGCAAGAACCCGGCTGGGCGATAATGGCCGACATGCAAGTCCTGCTCGCCAATCCCCGCGGCTTCTGCGCCGGTGTCGATCGCGCGATCGAAATCGTCGAGCGCGCGCTGGAAACCTTCGGTGCGCCGATCTATGTGCGTCATGAGGTGGTGCACAATCGTTTCGTGGTCGATTCATTGCGCAACCGCGGTGCGGTGTTCGTCGACGAGCTCGATGAAGTGCCCGACGACGCCACGGTGATCTTCAGTGCCCACGGCGTATCCAGGGAGGTCCGCGACGAAGCCGGCCGCCGTGGATTGACCGTTTTCGATGCGACTTGCCCGCTGGTCACCAAGGTCCATATCGAAGTGGCTCGCCATGGCAAGGCGGGGCGTGATGTCGTGCTGATCGGTCATGCCGGACATCCCGAGGTCGAAGGCACGATGGGGCAGTGGAGCCAGGACAATGTCGGCAGGATCTATCTGGTCGAGACGCCGGAGTGCGTTGCGAGCCTGAGGCCCATGCATCCGGACAAGCTGGCCTACGTCAGCCAGACCACATTGTCGGTCGATGACACCCGCGCGGTGATCGAGGCCTTGCGTGCGCATTTTCCCGCGATTGTCGGGCCGCGGCACGACGACATCTGCTATGCCACGCAGAACCGTCAGGATGCCGTGCGTGCATTGGGCCAGCAATGCGATATCGTCCTCGTCGTCGGATCGCCCAACAGTTCCAACTCGAATCGCTTGCGCGAGCTTGCCGAGAAGCAGGGTGTCCCGGCCTATCTGATTGACGGGGCTGACGATATCCGGCGCGAATGGCTGCAGGGTGGTGAACGCGTCGGATTGACCGCGGGCGCATCGGCGCCGGAGAGCCTGGTCAGGGAAGTGATCGAGCGATTGCAGTCCTGGGGTGCGGGCAAGGTCCGCGAACTCGAAGGAAAACCGGAAAATGTGACGTTTGCGCTGCCCAGGGAGTTGCGCATCAACGTCGTCAGCTGACGCTTGCGCGAGCGTCCGGCATGGCCTTCGGGCCAGGCCGGTCAAGCGATGTCCCGATCCGCCAGCGGTTCCCGGTTCCGGTCCCCGGCAGACACCTGCCGTTCATCCGCCAATTCCTACCTCGCACGCGCGGCGGTCTTGCTGCAGACCGGGCGGCGACGTATTTTCATGGTCATAAGTCCGCAATGGGCGAGGGGAGCTACATGCCAGACCAGCGCATTCCTGCCAGCTCGAACCAGAAAGCTCTCCAGCGAGGGTTTGGGCTGGTCGAACTGATGATCACGATTTCGATGATTGCGGTGCTCACCGCGATCGCCTTGCCCAGCTATTCCTACCTGATCCGGGGCAGCCGGGTCACCAATGAAACCAACGATTTCCTCACTGCGCTGAACCTCGCGAGGAACGAGGCGATCACGCGCAGCCGCAGCGTCACGATCTGCGCGGCCGACACCACGGGCGAAGACCTCCCGGATGCCTGTGGCACTTCGACCGACTGGGTCAAGGGCTGGATGGTTTTCGTCGACGACGCGGCCAAGCCTTCAGATCCTACTCCGGTGGCGATCGAACCCGAGCGGATCGTCCGTACTTGGGTCGGCAATACGCACAACACGCTGTCGCCGGGCGCGGCGACCGCTTTCATCCGCTTCAACAATCGCGGCCAGTCGAACATCGCGGACAAGCTCACGTTCACCCTGATGCCGAGCAGTGATTGCTCGAACCAGCAGAAGCGCGAAATTGTCGTCAATTCGCTCGGGCGATCGGGTTCGTCGAAGGTGGATTGCTCGTGAAGACCAGGAATCCGTTCATGAACTCCAGCATCCGCCGCCGCGGTTTTACCTTGCTCGAAGTGTTGATCGCCTTGCTCATTCTGAGCTTTGGTCTGCTCGGTCTCGCGGCTCTCCAGGCGTATTCGGTCAAGGCGAACCAGAGTGCGAACCTGCGCAGCCAGGCGACCGACCTGGCCAACATGCTGATGGACAACATCCGCTCCAACCGGATCAACCTCGGCTCGTATTACGCGGACAGCTACGAAGAAGTGACCTGCGGTTCAACGCCGACGACCTCGTCGCCGGCTGCACATGATCTCGATGTCTGGCGGATCATGGTGAACTGCCAGTTGCCGCAGGGTCGCGGCGCCGTTGCGCCGATCAGCGCCAACGAAGTCGCGGTCTGCATACGCTGGAGCGATGCGCGCTGGGAAAGCGACAGCGGCACCTCCGAAGGCAAGTGCACCGAGGACGCGGAGACCTTTGGCGCCCGCCTCGCCGACGATGGCCCAGGGGCCGGCACCGATGGCCAGGTCAGTGTTTTCGTGGTTTCGAGCCGGATGTAGGCAGCGGACATGACAATGAAAACCAACAAGCAGAATCAACTTGCCCGCATCAACCACAGCAGCGGTGTCTCGCTGATCGAACTCCTGATCGCACTCGTCATCGCCGGCTTGCTGGCGCTTGGACTCGTGCAGATCTTCGGTGCCTCGCGATCGACATCGCAACTGCAGGATGGGCTTTCCCGTGTCCAGGAAAACGGCCGCTTCGTAACCCAGTTCATGGAGCGCCAGTTGCGCATGGTCGGCTTCATGGGTTGCGGAGCCGATACCGGGCGCTTCACCCAGGAAAGCTTCGTCAACCACCTGGCCTTGTTCGATGGAAGCGTGCCGGATGGTAATCCCTACCGGTTCCAGCGGCCGATCGAGGCGTTTACCGCAGGCACGATGACCGCCACCGACGAACTTGCCGCCGAGCCGATCGTCGATGGCACCGATGTGCTGATCCTGCGCGTGCTGAGCGATGAAAGCACGCCGGTCGTCACGATCTCCAAGGCGAGCAATGATCTCAGCGTGGTCATCGGCGACCCTGGCGCTGCGTTCCTTCCGGCTGCAGGTGACAAGGTGATCATGGCTATGCAGAACTGTCGTTCTGCCGATGTCTTTGCCGCATCCCTGAACGGAACGACGCCTGGTTCTGCGGTCGAAATCGGCGGAGCCACGGCACCCAATGTCTATCTCGATCCATCGGTCACCGACTGCGGTTCGAGCTCCTGTCCCTGGGATTTCCGCATCTCGAATGCGTTCCTCAACGCCAAACCGCTGGTTGGACCCGCCAGTCTCAATGCCGAGATCCATCGTGCCGAGTACTACGCGATGTATGTGAAGGCGAATGCCGCCGGCATTCCTTCGCTGTACATGATCCGTTTCAAGCGCACCAGCGACGAACTCAACGATCCCGAGGAACTCGTCGAGGGCGTCGAGAACATGCAGTTGCGCTTCGGCATCGATACGTCGAGCGATGGAGCGATCGATGAGTATCGCACTGCCGAGGAAGTCGTCGATGGCGCCACCGACGACGCCACGCTCGATCAGAATTGGCGGCGCGTGCTCAGCATTCGCATCGGTCTGGCGATCCGCAGTGCAGACAAGGCCGGCGTGCCGAGCGTCCAGCCACACCCGGTCATGGGCGTCGATCTGACGCCAGCCACCAATGATGGCGCGATACGCGAGGTCTACGAGACCACGATCGCACTGCGCAATCGCCTGTTCAATTCGTGAGGACGCCATGATCCGCATCACGCCACCCCGGTTCCAGCGTAATCAAGGTGCAATCCTTTTTGTCGCCCTGATCATGCTGCTCCTGCTGACCTTGCTCGGCGTCACTGCCATGCAGGTCACCCTGCTCCAGGAGCGTATGTCCGGCAACTACCGCGCCCAGCAGGTCGCGTTCGAACGAGCCGAAGGCCGCATGGCCGAGGGTCGCGACCTGGTCACCGATCCGCTCTACGCCTACGACAATATTTCGCCGGTGCCGGTCGGGCTTTCGGGCACGGACGGTTTGCCCTGGGATTCCTGGCTGACCACCTTCCCGCCCAGCCGCGAGTTCGAACAGAGCGTGCGCGCCTGCGGCGGTGCCTGTCCCGAACAGCGCGGCAGCATCGTTGCCGATGATCCGAACAAGAAGCCGCGGTTCTATGTCATCTCGGGGCAGGAGAAGGATCCCGGCAGTCCCGAGGACAGCGCCGCATGGGCGACCGTGCAGACCATCTACGTCTTTTGAACCGTTTTCAGGACGGGAGTAACCCATGAAATCCATGAATTTCCAGCTGTCTGCCGTGGTCGCGCTGCTTGCCGCCGTAGCAGGTATCGCCCATCCCGACAATGCGTTTGCCCAGGCTTCGGCTGGCGGCATCGATGTGGCCCAGCAGCCGCTGTTCACTTCGAGCGGGCAGCCGCCACTGAACATGCTCGTGATGGGCAAGGACCACAAGATCTATTACGAAGCCTACAACGACGCGTCCGACCTCGATGGCGATGGCGCGCTCGATGTGGGCTACAAGCCAGCCACGATCGACTACTTCGGTTACTTCAACTCAAATCTTTGCTACTCATGGAGTACCGACAAGTTCGTGCCTGCTGCTGCGGCCACGAACAAGCAATGCTCGGGCCAGTGGAGCGGCGACTTCCTCAACTACCTGACCACCTCGCGCATGGACGCCTTGCGTCGCGTGCTGTTCGGTGGCTGGCGCCAGGTCGATTCGACGACGGACACGATCCTGCAGGGCGCGTTCTTTCCGCAGGACGGCCACAGCTGGGGCAAGGAATACCAGAGCGTCGCGCGCGATGGCTACAACATCGCCAACTACGCGCCACTGACTGCGCCCGAAACGGGCAGATACATCCTGTTCGCCGTGACGACGACGACCGGCATCGCCGCTTCTTTCACGTTCCCGAATTACCAGGCACCCTTGCTTCGCGTGCTGAAGAACACCGACAAACGCGTCTGGAACTGGCTGTCGATCGAAGGGCCCGTGGCCGGAAACAAGTGTTTCACCGCCACCAACACCCGGGTCGACTGCGTAACCGCTGCGGTCCTCGCTGCGTACCCAGGGCATCCCGCGAACCGCGGCGCCTTCGGCACGATGGAAACAACGTATGCGACCGTCGCCAATCGCTTCGGATCGGGTGCGTTGAACACGATCAACTGCAGTGGTGCCAACTGCAATCCGTATGGCGCCGACGACAACTATCTCTCGATCATCACCGGTACGTTGCGCACCAGTACGGCGACCCGTTACCAGTTCCGCGTCAACGGTGCATCTGCGGTCGATTTCGAATTGCTGAACGGAGCAACTTCGGTCGCGACGGCGGGGTGTTACGGGAATCGGGGCGCGTTTGGCACATGTACGAATAGTGAAAAGTCCGCAGTCGTTTCCCTCGCATCGAACTTCAACTACACCTTCAAGTTTCGACAGGAAGACGACACTGGCACCGATGGCTACAAGCTCGAATGGCGTACGTGTACGACTGCGGCCGAATCGTCGTGCTCGGCAACCTGGAGCACTGTTCCGAACAGCAATGTCACTGGCATCAACGGCACCACGCTCACTACATACAATCTGACCCCGGTTGCTACTGGTGCCGCCACACGCGACGATTATCTCGTGCGCGTGCAATCGTGCCCGAGCAGCAATGCCGCATTCCGCGAGCCGACCTGCAAGGCCTATCCGAATGGCCAGTACAAGCCGACCGGCATCCTGCACGATTACGGCGAAACGCAGCGCATGTATTTCGGATTGATCACCGGAACGCAGTACAACAATCTCGAAGGCGGTGTGCTGCGACGGAATGTCGCCGATTTCGCCAGCGAGATCGATCCCGCAAACGGACGCTTCCGCACCAACGTCAATGGCATCGTCCGGAGCATCAGCGAGTTCCGCATGATCGGCGGAAACTACGGTGGCGGCACGGCGGACAATCTCGCCAGCGACAGCAACTGGGCATGGAACAACGGTAACGGCAATTGCCCGACGCCCAATGTCACGGTGCCGCTCGCCAACGGCAATTGCCGGATGTGGGGCAATCCGCTGGCCGAGATGGCCTATGAGAGCATGCGCTATTTCGCCGGTGCGGCAACGCCGACGACACGATTCTCGACTGCGAGCGGCAATGGCGCCACCGAGGAGACCGTCATGGGCCTCGGCCAGGAAACCTGGAAGGATCCGTACAAGGCGGTTGCCGATGGCGGCGGCGGTTTCCTGTCCTGTTCGCGCCCGTTCCAGACCCTGATCAGCGATATCAATCCGAGCTACGACGGCGATCTGCCGGGCAGTCCTTTCACCGGTGCCGTCACGACGGTCAACGGAAACCCGGCATCGATTTCGGGCTTCAGCGCCGCGACCGAAGGCCAGGCGATCTGGAACGCGGAATTCGGTGCCGGATCCAAGTCGGTCTTCATCGGCGATGTCGCCAACAGCACGGACGGTGCACCGACAGTGAAGTCGGCTTCGAGCTTCGGCAATATCCGCGGTCTCTCACCGGAGGAGCCGACCAAGGGCGGCACTTATTTCACAGCCAGTGTTTCGCGCTACGCGCGCAGTCATGACCTCAATGTTGTGACCGGCCAGCAGGCCATGAGCACGTACGCCATCGCACTCGCTTCGCCGTTGCCGCGAATCCGTTTCCCGGTCGGTGACGGCGTCATCTCGCTGCTGCCATTCGCCAAGACCGCCAGTGGCACGTTTGGCGCCGGCACGAACAAGCCGACCAACACGATCGTCGATTTCTATGTCGAGAAGATCGTCAACCTGCCTGGTCAGCCCTTCGACGCAACGGTCAATGGGGGCCTTCCTTCCGCGATATTCCGTATCAACTACGAGGACGTCGAGCAGGGCAACGACCATGACATGGACGCGATTGTCCGCTACCAGATCGTGGCCAATGCCAACAATACGGCCACCGTCACCCTGACCTCCGAGTATGCGGCCGGCAGCGCCGACCAGAACATGGGCTTCGTCATGTCCGGCTCGACCCGGGACGGCGTCTATCTCGACGTTCGCGACACCGATTCCGGCGCAGGATCCTATGTTCCGTATTCGTTGAATACGCCGAATCCCGTCCTGCCCGGTGGTTGCGGCGCGACCACGCCTCCCGTCGCTTGCGCTTCGCAGTTGCCGCTGACGTCGGTGCGCACCTTCACGCCCGTGGCGACCGGTACGACCGGTGGTGCGATCTTCCTCAACGACCCGCTCTGGTACGCCGCGAAATACGGCGCCCCCGATCCCGATCCGGACGCCGTCGATGCCGACCACGATGGCGAGCCGGACAATTATTTCCTCGTGACCAATGCGGGCACCTTGCGCGCGCAGCTCGACAAGGCATTTTCCGGCATCATCAACAATTCGGACCCCACCGCGAGCGTGGCGACCAGCACGCCGCGCTATGTGCCGGGAGCGACCCTGGCCTATGAGGCTTCGTACAAGTCGAAGGATTGGACCGGCGACATCAAGGCCTACAACCTGCGTTCGGATGCGACCTACAACGGACTGACGCCGGTCTGGAGCGCGGATTTGCGGATGCCCCTGCCCGGCGCGAGAAACGTGTTCACCTCCAAGCCGGACGCTGGCGCCTTCACCGGGATTCCGTTCACTTCATCCGGACTGGACACCGCAATGAAGGCGCTGCTCCAGGGCACGCTCGATACGACCACGTTCACTACCGATGACCTGATCGCGTATCTCAAGGGTGATCAGAGCAAGGAGCTCGGTGCAACCGGATGCGTAACTGCCGCTGCGTGCCCGTATCGGGTGCGCAGTTCGAAGATCGGCGACATCCTCAATTCGACGCCAGCCGTGATCGGTGTCACGAGCTTCGGCTATGGCAGCATCCTGCGCGATGTGGCGCCAGCGGCGGCTGCCGACTATCCGGCCTATGTCGATGCCAAGAAGACGATCTATGGCGCAACCTCCGATTCGCCGGTCCTGTTCGTCGGATCGAACGACGGCATGCTGCATGCGTTCAATGGCAGCGCCGGTGCCGACGGGGGCAAGGAATTGTTCGCCTACATCCCGAATGCGGTGGTTGGCAACCTCAATCAGCTCGTGACGCCAGGCTATGTCCACCGCTACTTCGTCGATGGTTCGCCGACGGTCAGCGACGCCTATCTGGGCGACTGGAAGAGTGTGCTGCTTGGATCACTCGGAGCGGGCGGACGTGGCGTCTATGCGCTCGACATCAGCGATCCGCGCAACTTCGAGGCCGCCGATGTGATGTGGGAGTTCAACAGCAGCCTCGACGGCGACATGGGCCAGTTCGTCGGGCGACCCTACATGGGCCTCACCGAGAGTGGTGATTGGGTTGCCGCGTTCGGCAATGGGCTGAACAGCGATCGCCAACGTGCGGTCCTCTACGTCATGAATCTGGCTACCGGTGCGCTGATCGCGAAGGTCGATACCGGTGTCGGCTGCCCGACGACAACAGCGGGTTGTGTCGAAGGCCCGAACGGGCTTGCCACGGCCGTGCTGGTCGACAACACAGGCGATGGAGCGGCCGAGACGATCTATGCCGGCGACTACCTCGGCAACATGTGGCGCTTCGAGCTCAACAGCGGCGTCTGGGAACTGGGCAATGGCGGCGAGCCGATCTTCAAGGCCGTCGATCCGACCGGAAAACCGCAGTCGATCACGAGCGGTTCGTACACCGTGGCCAATCCGCTCGGCGGCACGATGCTGATTTTCGGCACCGGTCGTTACCTCAATGCCGACGACGCCGATGAGGCGCGCCTGGGCCTCGGTTCGCGAGCAAGCCTCGAAACTATCTACGGGATCTGGGACAGTCGCGCCTACGACGACGTCAATAACACATGGACGAGCTTCTTCCCGATCGCTTCCCGCGCAAGTGGTGTCTACCCGGACCTGTTGAAACAGGAAATCACGGCGTACGAACAGTTGAATGCCGACGGCACCGGTGGCTATCGATCGGCAACGCGCAACCCGGTCGATTATCGACTCTCGGCGTCCGGCCCCGGTTACCTGGGTTGGTATCTTGAGCTGGAGTGCACAAGTTGCACCGATACCACGGCGATGGAGGGAGAACGTGTCACCGCGACGCCCCAGGGCATCCTGAGCAATGTCGTGTTCAATACGTTCCGTCCGCAAGGCGACACCTGTCAGCCAGGCAGCCTCAATGCGACGATGGTGCTCGATTCGCTGACCGGCGCAGCGGACTACATCCCGATTCCGCCGCCGGGCGGCTGGCCGAGCGGAGAAGAGCCGCCAGACGGTCCGCTGGTCGGCACCGACACGGTACTCGGACCGCCTCCCGGCGAGCCGCCGATCGTGATCATCCGTCCGCCGAATCCCGGCGTTCCGTGCCTGCAGGGTAGCGATGGCTGCGATCCACCGCCTCCGGAATGCGATCCGCTGACCGATCCGGACTGCCCGCCGGTATGCGATCCGCTGACCGATCCGACCTGCGAACCGCCGGTAACGGATTGCGCATGGCGTTCGCCGAACTCCGCAGGCCGGCCGCCGGGCAAGGCAATTCCGTGCGGGCGCATTTCATGGAAGCAGATCCGCTGAGCAATCCATGACCATGCTCCGGGACCACGGAAGGTCCCGGAAACCGAACGGCAGGGAGCGTGTGTTGACTGATATTCTGGCCGGATCGCCACGCGAACGGCCAAGCAGCGAGGACAGGAAATTGAAAAAGCTCAGGGGATTTACGCTGATTGAACTGCTGATCGTCGTGGCGATTGTCGCCATCCTTGCGGCGATTGCCTATCCGAGCTACCAGGAGCACGTGCGCAAGACGCGCCGGGTCCAGGCCAAGGCCGACCTGCTCGAAATCTCGCAGATGCTTGAGCGCATGTACACGCTCAACCGCTCGTATGCGTCATTTGACGCGAGCACGTTCGAGCAGTCCCCTCGAACGGGCAAGAAGTACTACGACATCACGATCGACCCGCTCGACGCCACGACATATACGATCACGGCAACGCCCGCGACACCGTTTTCGGATCCCAAATGCGATGTGCTTTCGCTCAACCAGCTTGGAGTCAAGACTGCCGATGGCACGGAAGGGACTGCAGGCTGCTGGTAGGCGCACATAGTTGCAGGTGATCGCTTGCCCGCTGAGCTGCGGCGAGTCGGTCGTCGATCGAGGTTTCCTGCCTTGTCGAAGCGCGGGCGCGCGTCTATAATCCGCAGCCCTTCTGCGCCGGAATAGCTCAGTTGGTAGAGCGCGTCATTCGTAATGATGAGGTCGTAGGTTCGATTCCTATTTCCGGCACCAGTCTTCCGCCAAGGGGCGGTTAGCTCAGCGGTAGAGCATTGCCTTCACACGGCAAGGGTCGCAGGTTCGAACCCTGCACCGCCCACCACTGCGGAAAAAAGCAAGACGCCGGCCCTGTGCCGGCGTTTCTGTTTCTGAATGAAACGATGCCCAGCCTGTCAGGGCGAGATCAGGAACCAGCGCTGGTAGAGCGCCAGCAACTCGGTTCCAAACACGAACCATAGCCAGCCGGCTGTCGCGATGAAGGGGCCAAACGGAATCGGCGTGCTGCGATCCTTGCCGTTGATCGCCAGCGCAATGCCACCGATCACGGCACCAATCAACGAAGACAACAGGATGATCGGCAGCAGTGCCATCGGCCCCATCCAGGCGCCGAGCGCACCGAGCAGCTTGAAATCGCCGTAGCCCATGCCGTCCTTTCCGGTCATCCATTTGAACAACCAGAACACGCACCAGAGACTCGCCCAGCCGATTGCCGCGCCGAGGATGGCATCGGATTCCGCGACGAAGACTGGAACGAGGGAAAGAAGCAGGCCGAGCCAGAGCAGGGGCAGGGTGAGCTGATCGGGCAACAACTGCGTTCTTGCGTCGATGCCCGAGGCCGCAATCAGGATCCAGGTGAAGAAAAGACCGGCAAGCAACGGCAAGCCGAAGCCGAATTTCCACGCGATGACTGCACATGCTGCGGCGCTGATGGCTTCGACCAGGGGGTACTGCCACGAAATTCGCGTCTGGCAGTAGCGGCAGCGTCCACGCAGGAGGACGTAGCTCAGCAACGGAATATTGTCGAGCGGCGACAGCGCGTGTTTGCACTGCATGCAGTGGGAACCATGAAACACAAGATCCGGCGGTGTCGCTGCTTCGGGCTCCAGCGGATGGCCAAGGAATTCGCGTGCCTGGGAAGTCCAGTCGTGCTCAAGCCTGCGCGGCAGACGGAGGATGACCACGTTGAGGAAGCTGCCAACGAGCAGTCCGAGGACCGCAACCACCGAAATCAGGATCGAGGGCTGCTCAAGCCACGAAAAATCCATGGACACTCCGTCGTCGGAATCGAGCGGTCAAAAATACCAGCTTTCACGCGGCTATTGATCCAGCCCATACATACCGTTCGGGCCCTTCGACGAGGCTCAAGACAGACCTGTCGAAGCCCGGCTGTGGCGACCCTTCAACGGGCCTGTCTTGAGCCTCGTCGAAGGGCTCGGTCCAAACGGTTTTCAAGCCGTTCAAGGGTCGGATCAATAAAGCCGCTTTCCAGGGCATGACGAAAGCATCGCCCTTCAAGAAGGGACAAGCGGCTTAAGCGAGTTCCTAGGGATCGCGATCCCGCGCGGATCAACCGACGACCGATCCGAGTTTGAAGATTGGCAGGTACATGCCGATGACCATGCCGCCGACGATGATGCCGATGATCACCATGATGAAAGGTTCGAGCAGGCTGGCCAGGGCGTCGACCGCATTGTTGACTTCCTGTTCGTAGAACTCGGCAATCTTGAAAAGCATCGCGTCGAGGGCGCCTGATTCTTCACCGATCGACACCATCTGCACGACCATGTTCGGAAACAGCTGGGTTTGGCGGATCGCGAGCTGCAGTTGATGACCGACCGCGACGTCTTCACGGATGCGCTTGACGGCATCGTTGTAGACCACGCTGCCGGTGGCGCCGGCGACGGAATCGAGGGCCTCGACCAGCGGCACGCCAGCGCGGAAAGTGACGCCCAGGGTACGTGCAAAGCGCGCCATCGCAGACTGGCGCAGGATTTCCCCGACCACCGGGATCTTCAGCAGCAGGCGCCCAACAAGGTGGGCGAACTTGTCGGATCGCTTGTACAGCATGACGAGGCCGACAATACTGCCGACAAAGATGAGCAAGATCATCCACCACCACTGAACCATAAATCGCGACAAATTGACGAGCATCATGGTGAATGCAGGTAGGTCGGCACCGAAGTTCTTGAAGACCGTTTCAAACTGCGGAATCACGAAAATCAGCAGGATCGCCGAGACGATCACGGCCACGGACAGGACCATGGCCGGATAGAACATGGCCTTCTTGATCTTGCCCTTGATCGCCTCGATGTTTTCCTGGTAGTTGGCAATCGTGTCGAGGACCGTGTCGAGCACGCCGGCGGATTCACCGGCACGAACCAGGTTACGGTAGAGCTCGTCGAACTGGACCGGGTACTTGCCCAGCGCTTCATTCAGGGCCGAACCGCCCTCGATCTCGGTCTTGATGTCGACCAGCATGTCCTTGACGCGCGGATTGTTCTGTCCGCCCGCAACGATCTCGAATCCCTGCACCATCGGCACACCGGCTGCCATCATCGTCGCCAGTTGGCGACTGAACACCGAGATGTCGCGAGATTTGATGGTCTTGCCGGCCTTGCCGAACAAAGGTTTGGGTTTTGGCTTGACGCTTTGCGGATTGATGCCCTGGCGGCGAAGTTCCGCCTTGACCAGGGCCACGCTCTTGGTCGTGTACTCGCCCTTCATCCGGGTGCCGCGCTTGTCCAGACCGGTCCAGACGAAGGTCTCCATCGCGCTGATTTTTGCGCGCGACTGTCCCGTGCTTGTCTTGATGCCGGCTCTCGCGGTGGCGGTGGTCGTTGCCATGGCTTAGTCCTTGGTCACTCGGTTGATTTCGGTGAGGCTGGTGACGCCGTTACGGGCTTTGAGCAAACCTGAAGCGCGCAAATCTCGGATGCCGTCCGCTTTTGCCTGTTCCGCGATCTGCAGGGCGGATCCGCCGGCAAGTATGATTTTTGCAATCGACTCGGTCAGCGGCATGACCTGGTAGATGCCGGTGCGACCCTTGTAGCCTTCATTGCAACCGGAGCAACCCACGGCTTCCTGCAGCTGCATGCCGGATGCAATGTCGGCCTTCGTGAACCCTTCGGCAAGCAGTGCGGCTTCCGGCAATTCGAGTGGTCGCTTGCAGGTGTGCAGGCGGCGTGCAAGGCGCTGGGCGATGATCAAGGTCACCGACGAAGTGATGTTGTATGGCGCGATACCCATGTTCATCAGGCGTGCGATGGTCTGCGGCGCGTCGTTCGTGTGCAGGGTCGACAGCACCATGTGGCCGGTCTGCGCGGCCTTGATCGCGATTTCCGCCGTCTCGAGGTCACGGATTTCGCCGACCATCACGACGTCGGGATCCTGGCGCAGGAACGAGCGCAGCGCGGCCGCGAAGGTCATGCCGCGCTTCTGGTTCTGCTGGACCTGATTGATGCCCGGAACGCGGATTTCGACTGGATCCTCGACCGTCGAGATGTTGCGGCCTTCGGTATTGAGGATATTCAATGCCGTATAGAGCGAGACGGTCTTGCCTGAGCCGGTCGGGCCGGTGACCAGGACCATGCCATACGGCTTCTCGATCGCATCGAGGAACAGGTCGCGTTGATCGTCCTCGTAGCCGAGCTTGTCGATGCCCATCTTCGCGGCGGAACCGTCGAGGATACGCATCACGATCTTTTCGCCGAACAGGGTCGGGCAGGTGCTCACGCGAAAATCGATCGACTTGGTCTTCGACAGGTTGAGCTTGATGCGCCCGTCCTGCGGCACGCGTCGCTCGGCGATGTCCAATCCAGCCATGACCTTGATGCGCGATGAAATGCGCGGCGTCAGGCGAGTCGGTGGCGAGGCGACGTGCTTGAGCATGCCGTCCATGCGCAGGCGCACCCTGTAATTCGTCTCGTACGGCTCGAAATGGATATCCGAGGCGCCGCGCTTGATCGCATCGACCAATACCTTGTTGACGAAGCGCACGACCGGCGCGTCGTCGGCACTGTTCGCGTCGACGCCGGTCCCGCCTTCGTCCTCGCCGACATCACCGAGATCAAGGTTCTCGAGACCCTCGGAATCATCCATGTCCTCGATCGTGGTGCTGGTCGCGTTGTGCGCCTGCTCGATCGCGCGCGCCAGTTGCTGCTCGTCGACGAGGATTGGTTCGATGATGTGGTTGGATTGGAATTTGATGTCATCGAGCGCACGCAGGTTGGTCGGGTCGGACACACCGACGAACAGGCGATTGCCACGTTTGAACAGCGGCAATGCCTTGTGTTTGTTGATCAATTCTTCCTTGACCAGTTTGATCGGAATCTGCGCCAGATCGAGTGCAGTCACGTCGAACAGCGGCACGCCGAACTCGAAAGCCGATGCCAGTGCGACCTGATCGCTCGCCACCAGCCCGTTCTCGATCAGCCAGGCCCCGATCGGAATCTTCTGCTTGCCCGCGTCCTCGATCGCCTTGCGCGCATCGGTTTCGCCCAGCAGCCCTTCCGCGACCAGACGCCGGCTGATCCCGGAAAGCCCGGTCAATGTGCCCGAATTCAACTGTGTTGCCATAAGAATGTCGTGCAAGTCCCCGAAACCACTGTTGAATCTACCGCAAATATCCTGCCGAAAGAACACCCGACGCGCCGGAAAGTGTCCGAATCCTCACTAATTCATCCCCTCGCCGGTCTTGGATCGATGCGGCACGGCCTAGGTCGCCGCCGGTCGCCTCGGATGCGTTGCCGTCTACGCTCCGGCGGAGCGGCGGCTTAGCGACATACCGACCAGGAAAACCGCGAGATCGGCGAGCACCGTGACAACGCGAAAGGCCAGTGCGGCGACCAGAGATTGGGCATCACCGAGCAGCGGACCCAGGAGAGCGATCAACAACGCCTCACGGACGCCGACGCCCCCCGGCGCGCCGACAACCAGGAATCCGCCCAGCCAACTGATGGCCAGAAGGGACAGCAGTGCCGCAGGGGCAAGGTCAACGGGTCCGATCAGGTTGGCGAAGGCGATGGCGGTCAGTACAAAGAACAGCAGATAGCACAGGACTGCCGCGCACAAGCCGAGTAGCCAGGGCCGAAATGAAAGGGTTGTGGACAGCGGCGAAGAACGCGCACGCAGGAACCGGAACCCGACGATCAGCCCGACCGCAACGCAAACCAGCAGGGGCCACCGCCATGCCGCCAGCAACTGCAGTGACGCAGGTAACTGGGCGCTTGGCGCCATCTGCGACAGGATCACGGCGACGACAACCAGCAGGAGGGATTCGGCGAGTGCCGCCGATGCCAAATTGATATGCTCGAGGCCCGCGCGACGCGCATGCACGTGACGCGTGGCCAGATGAAAGACATTTCCCGGCAGGTATTTGGCCAACTGCGCCCGCATGTGTCCGATGACCGCCGGTACAAAACGGGCGCCTGGATCCGCGAACGCACGCAGCAACTGCCACCAGGCGACAGCCAGCAACATTCCGCCAAGCGAGTAGACAATCGTCGAAAGCGACATCCGTGCCAGCAGGGTCGGCCAATTGGATTGCTGGAAGATGACGGGAGCGAGTTGCCACAGTCGCCATGCGACGAATCCGATGCACAGCAAGGCGAGCAGGGATCCCAGCAGTCGAGGCAATCGCCTCAACGACAACGGCATAGCAGCATGGTCCAGGGCAAGGGATTGCGCTGTTCGACGATCTCGAATCGAGATGCGATGAACGACTTGAAGGCGCGTGCGCTCCAGTGGTTCACATGGCCGGGTGTATTGCCGAAGTCACCAAGGTACTTTCCACGCATCACATTGAGCGCGCGCCAGATCGGCTCGCGTGGAACGCTGACGAGCAACCATCTCGAGGTAAGCGATTCGAGGATCCGCAAACCGGATTCCGGATCGTCCAGGTGTTCGAGTACTTCACAACAAACCACCAATGGAGAAACTTCCGTACCCTGCATCTGTTCCAGCGAGCGCACTGAATAGTCAATCGACAAGCCCGCTGCCTCGGCACGCTTGCGTGCCTCGTCGACGGCGTCCGCCGCGATGTCACTGGCGCGGACTCGGATTCCATCGGCAGCCAGCCGCATGCTCAGCTCACCCTCGCCACAGCCGACCTCGATCGTCTCGTCAACTCCGGTTCGTTTGCACAAGGCATCAAATGATTCGAGAAACCCATGCATGAGATATCGGGCCAAGGGATTTCGGGTGTGGTACTTGTCGTAGTAGTTCCCCGCTGGCTGAAGCGTGCTCACGATTCGGAATCCCTGTTGGACTTCGGTAGGCGGGAATACTCGAGTCGGCGCAAACGCCATTCGATGCGTTCGAGAAGTCGACGATTGACCGACAGCAGATCGGCCAGGAATCCCAAGACAAAAATGAGCAGGCCTATAGTCACGCAGGCGGCGGCCAGGATAACGGACTGGATATGCCCTTCGCCTTGCCCGAGTAGACGCAGGACCAAATAGCGCAGTCCTGCTCCGAAGCCAATCAACATGAAAATGCTGCTTATCAGCCAGAAGAACATCAAGGGTTTGTAGGTCGCAAAAATGCGCACGATGGTCGTCATGGAGCGCTTCACATAGTTGGCTATTCCCTTGACCAGCCTTGAAGGGCGCATGTCGGCATTGGTTCGTATGGGTACCGAGGCCACGCGGATATTGCTGCGGCCCGCCTGGATGATGGTTTCCAGCGTGTAGGTATAGGAATTGAACACGTTCAGGCGTTCGGCCACGCCTCGGCTCATGGCTCTGAACCCGCTGGGCGCATCGGCAACCTGTGTTCCCGATGCGAGGCGCACGGCCCAGCTACCAAGGCGTTGCAGACGCTTCTTCAACCACGAGAAATGCTCGGTATCACTGATCGGACGCTCTCCCACGACCAGTTCGGCCTCACCGCGCAGGATGGGCTGCACCAGCGTTGGAATGTCGCGGGCGTCATACTGGTTGTCTGCATCGGTGTTGACGATGATGTCGGCGCCCGCCGCCAATGCGGTTTCCAGACCAGTCATGAAGGCCATGGCCAAGCCCCGGTTGACCGGCAACCTCACTACATGGTCGACACCCAGTGACCTGGCCACCTCGGCAGTCTGGTCCGACGATCCATCGTCGATCACCAGCCATTCAACGACACTGCAGCCAGCTACTTCACGCGGCAGTTCGGCGAGCGTTACCGGTAGCGACTCTGCTTCGTTGAAGCAGGGGATCTGGATTATCAATTTCATTGATCTGCGCTCCGCCTATGGCCGGTTGAATACTATATTGGCATGCGAAAGGGGGCTCGCGTGGGAGCGAAAGTTGAAGTTCAAGGCAGAGCGGGTACGGACGAGGTGTCTGCTTTCTTGGTCTTCTGCTGTAAATCGATAAGTTCTCGCTGCAACTCCGAAATTCGCGTGTCGAGAACCTGGAAGTGATTCATCGATTTCAATGCATCCAGCTCTCGCTCGGCCTCATCCACCCGACCAATGTTGATCAACAGGCCCGCCAGATTTGCCCTCAACGCGAGATCGCTTGGCGATTGCTGGATCGCCCTGCGAGTTGCCTTCTCGGCAAGTACTGAATCGCCGAGGAAGTTTTGCGCAAACTGCCCATACAACAAGAACAATTTCCCATAGCCGCCTGGATGATCGGTTGCGGCCTCAAATGCCTGCTTAAGACGAGCTACGTCTCGCGGACACGAATTGGCTTCCAGGCAGGCGAGCAAGCCACCTAATGCTTCCACATCAACTGATGAAACGGGACGAGCCGCCAATTTTGCAATCATCGACGTCCACCACTCATTCTTTATCGGCAGTTTGTGTTCCGCGCTTGCAATGATGAGCAGTTGACTGTGCACTGCGTCGGCATTGGAATCATTGGACATCCGCTCCAGAATCTCGAATGCCTTGCGGCGCAATGGCTCGGGGTCGCCGTCTATGCTCGATTCGAGTAACACCAGAGCATATTCATACTGTGCAGCGGAAGAATTCGGGCGCTTGGCCGCGTCGCTGGCGCTGAGCGTCAATGGGCTGGCCCATTCGATGCTGCGCAAGGCCGTGGTGAAGGCGTAGAAGGAAAACAGGCAGAGCGTCGCGACCACCAACAGTCGACGTCGCAGCAGTCGGCTTTCAAGCGCAAACAGCGACGCTGTGGCAAGCAACAAGCCAACCGACGGAAAGTAGTTGCGATGCTCGAACGCCAACATCAAGGGAATCACTGTGGCGGTAAGCACGTGGCCGCCGAAGAACCAGAAGATTCCCAGTGCGAACAGCGGATAGCGTTCGCGTTTCCACAATGCGATGCCAATAAGGCCGGAAATCGCGGCAAGTGCGGCCAGCGTCGCTGGCGGATCGAGCAGGCCTTTGGAAACTGCAATGTCGTCGTGGTAAAGGGTCAATGCGTCCAGACTGGGCGCCAGCGTCCACACGATGTAGTCGATGAGCACCCGCCCTTCGGTCATCAGGCGCTGCGGAATGTCGAAGGCTCGACCATAGCTGCGCGGGCCGCCGACCCACCCGGCCAGCCAGATCAACCCAACCGTCAGGGGGATCAGAAGCAAACTGCCATACAGGGTAAGGACCGGTTTACTCCAGCGCCCGCTGCGCTCGCGGAACCCGGTCAAAGCCAACTCCACACTGAACGCAAAGAGCGGCAGCAGTATGGCGGATTCCTTGACAAGCACTCCGACCCCGGTTCCAACCAGTAGCGCAATCCACAGCCCTGATGCGCCGGCGCGCCCATGCCATAACGCAAGCCGCGCACGCAGATACCACCAGAGCCCGAGGAAAACAAAGGTATTAGAGAGGGATTCCAAGCGTTGCGAGATGTACAGCACGCCCGTCAGGTTGATGGGCAGTACCAGCCACAAGCAAGCAAGCGCGGCGGCGGCCATGCCCGGATCAAATTCGATCCACTCCGCCTTGCCCTCCCGACAAGCGTGGTGGAACCGGAACAGTGCACGCAGAGCGAGGAACAACATCACTCCGTTGAGCAAATGGATCGCCAGATTGGTCAACTTCAACCAGTAAGGATCCAGGCCGGTGAAGTAGTAATTGGCTGCAAAGCTGAGCATGCCCAGCCAACGGCCTTGATGGGAGCCGGACGGGAACGACATCGCGGCATTGACCCAATCGCTGAAATGGGTGGTAGTTACCTTGATCGCTTCGTTGCTGACAACAAAGACCGTGTCGTCTAGTGCGAACGAACCGGAGAGTCCCGGCCAGTACACCAAGGTTGCTGCCAGACATCCCACGACAAGGAGCATCCATTGTCGGCGCTTCGAAGAATCGAGTGAAGTCATTGTATCGCCCGAGGACCCGCAACTGGACCGCGCGGCAACGGATTGTCAGGCTGAGTATGCTTTTCTCCCGAGGCTGCCTTCAACCTCCGATCAAGTTCGTCGACCTTCTTGTCCAGCCTGCCCAGGTGATTCATTGATCGCAGTCGCTTCAGTTCTTCTTTGGCCGTACCGTACCCTCCCGTGGAGACGAAGAAGCCGACGAGATTTGCCTGTGCTTCCGGATCTGTTGGCGATTGTCGAACAGCAGCGCGAAACTGCTTTTCGGCAAGTGAAAAATCTCCCAGATACACCAAGGCGAATTTTCCGTAGGTCGAGAGCAGCTGCGAGTAGCCGCCTGGATGGCCAGTCGCCGCTTCAAATGCATTGCGGTAGTTTTCGATATCACGCGGACATACCTTGGTTTCCAGGCAGGCCATCAATCCGGACAGAGCAGAGACGTCAACCGAGGAAACCGGGCGAGCGCGCAGTTTTTCGATCATCGAATACCACCAGATATCATTGATCGGTAGCTTGAGCTTGGCGCTGGTGGTGATCAGCAACTGGTTGTGTACGGCATCGGCTTCAGGGTTAGCTGCCATGTTCTCGAGTATGACAAACGCTTTCTTGCGCGAAGGTTCGGAATCGCCATTCACCGTTGATGCCAACAGGATGCGAGCATATTCATACTGTGCAGCGGAAGAATTCGGGCGCTTGGCCGCGTCGCTGGCGCTGAGCGTCAATGGGCTGGCCCATTCGATGCTGCGCAAGGCCGTGGTGAAGGCGTAGAAGGAAAACAGGCAGAGCGTCGCGACCACCAACAGTCGACGTCGCAGCAGTCGGCTTTCAAGCGCAAACAGCGACGCTGTGGCAAGCAACAAGCCAACCGACGGAAAGTAGTTGCGATGCTCGAACGCCAACATCAAGGGAATCACTGTGGCGGTAAGCACGTGGCCGCCGAAGAACCAGAAGATTCCCAGTGCGAACAGCGGATAGCGTTCGCGTTTCCACAATGCGATGCCAATAAGGCCGGAAATCGCGGCAAGTGCGGCCAGCGTCGCTGGCGGATCGAGCAGGCCTTTGGAAACTGCAATGTCGTCGTGGTAAAGGGTCAATGCGTCCAGACTGGGCGCCAGCGTCCACACGATGTAGTCGATGAGCACCCGCCCTTCGGTCATCAGGCGCTGCGGAATGTCGAAGGCTCGACCATAGCTGCGCGGGCCGCCGACCCACCCGGCCAGCCAGATCAACCCAACCGTCAGGGGGATCAGAAGCAAACTGCCATACAGGGTAAGGACCGGTTTACTCCAGCGCCCGCTGCGCTCGCGGAACCCGGTCAAAGCCAACTCCACACTGAACGCAAAGAGCGGCAGCAGTATGGCGGATTCCTTGACAAGCACTCCGACCCCGGTTCCAACCAGTAGCGCAATCCACAGCCCTGATGCGCCGGCGCGCCCATGCCATAACGCAAGCCGCGCACGCAGATACCACCAGAGCCCGAGGAAAACAAAGGTATTAGAGAGGGATTCCAAGCGTTGCGAGATGTACAGCACGCCCGTCAGGTTGATGGGCAGTACCAGCCACAAGCAAGCAAGCGCGGCGGCGGCCATGCCCGGATCAAATTCGATCCACTCCGCCTTGCCCTCCCGACAAGCGTGGTGGAACCGGAACAGTGCACGCAGAGCGAGGAACAACATCACTCCGTTGAGCAAATGGATCGCCAGATTGGTCAACTTCAACCAGTAAGGATCCAGGCCGGTGAAGTAGTAATTGGCTGCAAAGCTGAGCATGCCCAGCCAACGGCCTTGATGGGAGCCGGACGGGAACGACATCGCGGCATTGACCCAATCTGCGAGTGCCAGCGAACTCACGCGTATCGCCTGATTTCCAATCAGGAATACCGAATCGTCGAACACAAACGAGCCTGCAAGGCCGGACCAATAGACAGCGACGGCAATGACTATGCCCAGAAGCAGGATGATTTTCGCGTTCAAGAAGCGCGGCTCAACGTTCATCATTTTGTCGATTCCGTTTCGGTAGCGGGCTCGTCTTGCACTGGCAGTGCAATCAGCTTTGATCCCGACTCACTCATGGTTTGCGGTGAAGCGTCGAGAGACCGATTGCTGGAACCCGCTGCCCCTTGCATTTTGACTAGTGCGGTTTCCAGGGAGTTGATCAAGTTGTCAAACAATCCAAACCAGTTCTGCTCGCGCAGACGGTCGAGTTCCTTCTTTGCATCAGCAAGCTGGTTGGTCGCGATGAGCAGAACTATCAAATTCTTGCGAGCATTGATGTCTTTTGGCGATTCGATGACCGCGGCTCGAATGTCCTTTTCGCCCTGTTGCTTGTCGCCCAGCAAGTGCCAAGCAAACTCGGCGTGCACTGAAAGCAGCTCGGGCCTCGGAGCGCCGTGCGAAAGTGCGGCCTCGTAAGCGCGCTGCAGTGCGGACAAGCCATCGACACAAAAGTTATCGAGAAAACACGCGTTCAAATTGTGCAGTGCGCGGGCGTCAGATGCATTTGCCGGGCGCGATTGCAGCTTGGCGATGAGATCATCCCACCACTCCTGGTGCAGAGGAAGTCTTCTTTGAGCGTGCGAAGTGATCAACAACTGCTCAAACAGGATGCCGGCACCTGGTAGTTTGCGTGCCGAATCCAGGCTCAGAAATGCGGTCTCGACGACGGACTGGCGGTCTAATCGTTGCTTGCCCGACAGCAGGCTGTAGGCGCGAGCAAACTGAGCTCCCGGTGAGCGGGGTCGTTTTGCGGCTTCTGTCATCGCGAGGCGAAACGGTTCTGACCATTCGGTCGCACGCAGAGCCGTGGTAAACGCGTAGAACGAGAATGCCCCGAGGAAAATCGCCGCGCTGGTGCGCGGGCGCAAGCGAAAACCTTCGATAACGAACAGCGAAACACAGGCCAGCAGTAGTCCAATCGAAGGGAAGTAATTTCGATGCTCAAAGGCGAGCAGCAGAGGAATTACGGTTGCAGTCAATACGTGGCCTGCGAAATACAAGAACACGCCAAGCGCAAACAGAGGCATGGATCGACGCTTCAAGAATGCAACGCCGAGAAGAACGATGATGCCGAATATCGAAAGCAAGGTAGTGACGGGTGACAAGAGCCCCGTCGAAACTTGGATGTCGTCGTGATAAAGGGTGAGCGCATCCAGATTCGGTAAAAGAGTCCAGCACGCGTAATCGAAGAGAATGCGCGCTTCGGTCATGAGGCGCTCGGGAACGTCGAATGACCGTCCAAAACTGCGTGTTCCATCCACCCATCCGCCGAGCCAGAACAGGCCGGCGATCAAGGGTAAGGCCAGCAGGGTGGAGTACAGGACAAGCAGCCGTCGATTCCAACGACCATCACGCAATCGAAAGCCGGTCAACACGAACTCGACCAAGGCAGTGTAGAGCGGTAGCAGGATGCCGGATTCCTTGACCATCGCACCTAGCCCAGTGGCCGCGATCAAGCAGACCCAAATGAAAATTGTTTTGCGTGGGCCATCGATCTCGGTGATGCGCGCACGCAGATAGAGCCAAAACCCGAGCAGGACAAAGGTATTGGAAAGTGACTCCAAGCGCTGCGTGACGTAGAGAACAGCGGTGAGATTGATCGGGAGTACGAGCCAAAGGGCAGCGATACAGGCCGCAACCATCGCCGGATTGAAGGAAGGCTTGGCTGAGGATTGAAAATTGGCATGATGAAACCGGAACAGGGCACGCAGTGCCAGGAACACCAGAAGGCCGTTGAGCAGGTGGATGACCAAGTTGGTCAGCTTGAACCAGAACGGATCCATCCCTGTGAAGTAATGGTTGAACGCGAAGCTCAACATGCCGAGCCAGCGGCCTTGGTGGGCGCCGGAAGGAAACGAAACGATTGCAGCAAACCATTGCTGCAAGTTGTTCAAGGTAACCTTGATGCCCGCATTGCCGACAACGAAGCTGAAATCGTCATACACGAACCCGCCGCGCAAACCGATCCAGTATATGGACGTTGTGATTGCGATGGCGGACAAAACAATCACCCATGCAACCGATTTAGCCGCCTTGCCCATCGTCCCGCAACTCCACGTTGGCAATGCGCCAAGCCCCATTGAACCCGGAATGCCGTGGTCGATTCAATTGGTGTGGTCGATGCCGTTGGATTGGCCAAAAAAAAGGGCCCCGATGAAGAGGCCCTCTTGAGTGACGTATGGATTAGCTCGGAAGCTAGATCAACGGCAGACCGCTGGCAGCAGTTCCGGTCGAACACTACTCGCCGTGCAAGACCATGCGGTGATCTGGCCATGCGTAACTTCCGCGGTATCCGGGTCAAGCTCGTAGGTCTCACCCGCAACGCCATCGCCCACGGCAGTGCGGTAGGTAACGGTGATGTTGCCGTTGGCGTTGTACGTCAGCGAGCGGACATACTGCGTGGTAACGAAGTTGTCACAACCGGCTTCGGCAACATCGGCCGGCAGGGTATTCTGCGAAGCGACGTACTCGGAAACCGATGATTTGCAGGCATCCGCAGCCACGACGCCTTCCGTGACCTTCGAGCGCTTGATGTAGTTCTGGTAAGCCGGCAGCGCGATGGCGGCCAGGATGGCGATGATCGCAACGACAATCATCAACTCGATAAGGGTGAAGCCTTGCGTCTTCTTCATGATGTATTCCTTGATGGAAATAAAAGGTAATCCGGATTGCCCCTTGGCTTCCGATCCCGGTCGATACAGGGTTGCTGTCCTGCCCGCCCGTTACGACAAACATCGGAAGGGTGT
>ENA-UOWO01000681-UOWO01000681.1-activated-sludge-metagenome-genome-assembly--contig:-NODE-681-length-47670-cov-12.655823_pt1 | contig 47670 bp, 44 predicted proteins | sample MGYA00238148_ERZ761564 | MGnify/ENA primary metagenome ERZ761564 (study PRJEB28885, sample SAMN05720194) | activated sludge metagenome | isolation source: Anaerobic digester | place: USA... | reverse complement strand
CAGTATATGTTTTTGATACTTTTATCGATGGTTTAGACAGCAACCGAAACTTATTTACCAAATTAGAATACGAAAAACTCTGCAAACACAGGCTTAAATTAGACAATTACATTTTGCAAAACGATTGTTCTTTTATGAATGATTTTGTCTCGATGTACCAATTTGCCTTAGAAAGAAAGAAAAATATTCTGGATAAAATACGAATTGAAGCACTGGATTACAATGGCAAAGACACGGTTAAATTTTCGAAGAAAAACTTTCCTTTCGAATTAGTATCAACCGATTTCGACCGGGTTTGGAAAAAAAGAATGAAGTATGATATTCTGGAAGACATTTCAAAATTGAGTAACAATTTGGATTCACTTGATCAGAATTTTTCAAAACTCGAAAAAATTTCAAAGGCAAAAATATTTGAGTCCAATTTATGCAAAATAAACAATATTCTGGAAAGCAAAAAAGGCGTTGGATTTGACCTTCAAAATGATTTCCTGAACATTTTTTGCAGCTATTTTGACCCTCACACCAATTACTTTTCGCAGGATGCCAGATCTAGTTTTATGTCAAGCTTAACCACAAGCGGATTGTCGTTGGGACTCAATGTTACCCTCAACGAAAAAGAAGAAATAATTATTGAAGAAGTCGTTCCGGGTGGACCAGCCGCCAGAACAAATAAATTCGAAAAAGGCGATGTGGTTCTAAAAGTTTCAAACAAAAAAGGGGATGATTATTTGGTTTCCTGTACTTCACTAGATAAAATTGGAGAATTAATTTTTTCAGATTCTAATGAGATCATCGAAATGACAATTCAGAAAAAAAACGGAAATATTCTCGACATTTTACTCCAAAAACAAATAATGAAAGCTACCGCAAATGCGGTTTCGAGTTTTGTTGTTGAAAAGGGAATTAAAATTGGCTATATAGAAATCCCAAATTTTTACTCCGATTTTGATGGATACAGCCCTGAAGGTTGTGCTGATGATGTTGCCAAAGAAATAATAAAGCTCAAACAAGACAACATTCAGGGATTAGTTATAGACCTTCAGGATAATGGTGGTGGTTCAATGGAAGAAGCCATAAAATTAGCCGGAATGTTTATCGACTATGGACCAGTTTCGGTTTTGGTAAATAGCAAAAAAAAGCAAACCATCCTTAAAGACTACGATCGTGGCAGCATTTATTATGGTCCAATAGTTATTCTAATTAATGGGAATTCCGCATCGGCAAGTGAATTTTTTTCAGCAGCTATGCAAGACTACAATCGGGCAATGATTGTTGGAAGCACATCCTTGGGCAAAGCTTCGATGCAAACTATTTTGCCTTTGGATGACAATCAGCAGGATTTTGTCAAACTTACAGTAGAGAAATTTTACAGAATTACTGGCAAAAGCAATCAAATAAAAGGAATTATTCCTGATATCGCTTTACCTATATTATATGACAGTATTGTTGCACGTGAAATAAGTTATAAAACAGCTTTGAAATATGACGAAATCCATTCAAAGGCAAGATTTTTTCCATTCCGAAAAGATTATTATCCAACAATCATTGAACAGAGTCATTCACGTTCAAAAAACAATGCTCAATTCGGTGAAATTTCTTTGGTAAACGACGAAATAAATTCACTTTACAATAATCCCAAAAAACCACTTCTGGTTACTCTTAACGAGGTATTCGCATCGGTTCACGAAATAGATACGCTTTGGAAAAAAGTAAAAAAAATAGCTGCAACCGAAAATAGTTGTGCTATTTCGAATAACTCCTACGATTCAGAAAAACTTAAATTTGACGACTATCAGCAGGAAATCAATACCTATAAAATTAAAGAATTGAAAACCAATCCCTATATAGATGAAGCAGTAGAAATTCTAAATGATATAAATAATTACGGAAAATAATTGCTCCATCCAAAATTTGGGAAGAGTATAAAATCAATGTATCGATTGATTAAAAAAAACATTTGAAAAAATAACTAATAACTGTATTTTTGCAGTTCAAAAATAATAATTAGCAATGGGAAGAGCGTTTGAGTTCAGAAAAGGAAGAAAAATGAAACGTTGGTCGGCAATGGCCAAAGCATTTACTAGAATTGGAAAAGATATTGTAATGGCCGTAAAAGAAGGCGGACCAAATCCTGACGCCAACTCTAGATTAAGGGCAGTAATCCAAAATTCAAAGGCTGTAAATATGCCTAAAGAAAATGTGGAACGCGCCATAAAGAAAGCTACAGATAAAGACACAGCCAACTATAAAGAAGTCTTATTCGAAGGGTACGCACCGCACGGAATCGCTATCCTAGTGGAAACAGCCACCGATAATAATAACAGAACTGTTGCGAATGTTCGTAGTTATTTTAACAAATGCAACGGAACGATGGGAACGCAAGGTTCAGTAGAATTTATGTTTGACCATACTTGCAACTTCAGAATTCCCGCTGGCGGAATAGATCCTGAGGAATTAGAATTAGAATTAATTGATTTTGGTGCCGAAGAAGTTTTTGAAGATGAAGATGGTATCTTGATTTATGCTCCTTTTGGAAGTTTTGGAACTATCCAAAAAGAATTAGAAAATAGAAAAATAGAAATCCTTTCTTCCGGTTTTGAGCGTATTCCTCAAATCACAAAAAAATTGACCGAAGCTGAAATGGCTGACGTTGAGAAACTAATAGAAAAAATGGAAGAAGATGATGACGTGATGAACGTGTATCATACAATGGAAGAGTAATCAGATTGCAGAATTTAGATTGCAGTTTGCAGATTTTACACATAAAAAAACTCCATTCGAATGAATGGAGTTTTTTTTATCTTAAAACTTGGTCTTAATTCTTAATACCTTATTTAATAAATTCAATTTTTTGTGCTTCCTCTTCGTTGATACTGTCAAAGAAACCTTGCTCATTCATCCAGTCATCACTAAATACTTTACTCATATAACGAGAACCGTGGTCAGGGAAAATAGCAATTACATTACTGTTTTTATCAAACTCACCTTCTTCTGCATATTGTTTTATGGCTTGAAGAACTGCTCCTGAAGTATAACCTACAAATAAACCTTCGGTTTTGGCTAATTCTCTTGTAGCGTGTGCACTTTCTTCATCGGTAACTTTCATAAACTTATCGATAACATCAAAATCAGTAGCTGATGGAATCAAATTTTTTCCTAAACCTTCAATTCGATACGGATAGATTTCGCTATTATCAAATTCTCTAGTTTCGTGGTATTTTTTCAATACAGAACCAAAAGCATCAACGCCTAAAATTCTAATATTTGGATTTTGTTCTTTTAAGTATTTAGCCGTCCCAGAAATGGTTCCGCCAGTTCCACTACAAGCAATTAAATGTGTAATTTTACCTTTTGTTTGACCCCAAATTTCAGGTCCGGTAGATTTGTAATGGGCATCAACATTAAGCTGATTGAAGTATTGATTGATGTAAACAGAACCTTTTGTTTCTTCGTGCAAACGCTTGGCAACATTGTAATAAGAACGTTCATCATCGGCAGAAACATGTGCAGGACAAACATACACTTTTGCCCCTAAGGCACGTAACATATCGATTTTGTCCTTGGAAGATTTTGAAGTTACAGCCAAAATACAATTGTACCCCTTTATAATACTTACCATTGCTAAACTAAAACCTGTGTTTCCTGAGGTAGTTTCGATGATTGTATCGCCTGGAGTAAGGATTCCTCTCTTTTCGGCTTCTTCAATAATAAATAAAGCTATTCTATCTTTAGTGGAATGACCGGGATTAAAAGCTTCTACTTTAGCGTAAAAATTTCCTTTTAATTCTTCGGTAACTTTATTCAATTTAATGAGCGGTGTGTTGCCTATTAATTCTAAAATATTATTATAAGCTTTTATTTCTTCTTTCATAAAAAAATAGTTAATCAAGGACTCTTTTTTATTCAACCTTAAATCCCTGCAAATTTAACAAAAATATTCTAATTACTTTTCAATTTTCTCTAAATCTAATAAAAAACAATATTCTTTGGCTAATTCCTTAATGGCTTCGAACCTTCCCGAAGCTCCTCCGTGACCAGCTTTCATATTTGTATCGAGAAATAAAACAGAATCATCCATTTTTATGCTTCGCAATTTAGCAACCCATTTAGCTGGTTCCCAGTACTGTACCTGTGAATCATGCAAACCTGTAGAAACATACATATTCGGGTATTTCTGTTTTTTCACATTATCATATGGCGAATACGAAGCCATATAATTGTAATATTTTTTAACATTTGGATTTCCCCATTCGTCATATTCTCCTGTCGTAAGAGGAATACTTTCGTCCAACATTGTTGTTATTACATCCACAAAAGGGACTTGAGCGATGATTCCGTGGTATAATTCGGGTGCCAAATTCACAATTGCTCCCATCAATAATCCTCCAGCCGAACCACCTTCGGCATATAAATGTTCTGGCGAAGTATATTTTTGTTCAATTAAGAATTTAGAACAATCGATAAAATCAGTAAATGTATTTTTCTTTTTCAACAATTTTCCGTCTTCATACCATTGTCGTCCCAAATCTTCGCCACCACGAATGTGTGCAATCGCAAATACAAATCCTCTGTCCAACAATGTCAATCGGGTGGATGAAAACGTAGCATCCATCGAATGTCCGTAAGATCCGTAAGCATATAATAACAACGGATTTTCGCCGTCTTTTTTCAATCCTTTTTTGTAAACCATCGAAATAGGTACTTTTGTACCGTCTTTTGCAGTTGCCCAAATTCGCTCTTCGGTGTAATTATTTTTATCAAATTTTCCGCCCAGGACTTGTTGTTCTTTCTTGATTTCCTTGGTTTTGGTTTTCATATTAAAATCAATAACCGAAGAAGGTGTTGTCATCGATTGATAGGAATACCGCAAAATATCGGTATCAAAATCGACATTTGTCGAAGTATAAGCAGTGTAAGTTTCGCTTTCAAAAGGCAAATAATATTCCCCTTCTCCACTCCACGGCATAATTCGAATTTTATTCAACCCATTGGTACGTTCTTCAACCACCAAAAAATCTTTAAAAATTTCAATATCTTCTAATAAAACATCCTCACGATGTGGCACTACTTCCGTCCAATTATCTTTGGAAGTGGCTGTCTCCAAAGTTTTCATCAACTTGAAATTCGTGGCTTTGTCGGCATTGGTCATTATGTAAAAACTATCTCCATAATGATTGATACTGTATTCCAAACCCCGAACTCGCTTTTGAAAAATTCTAAATTTTCCGTCAGGATTATCCGCTTCTAAAATTTGATATTCGGTAGTCAAAGTGCTGCCTGACTCTATCGCCAGATATTTTCTAGATTTAGATTTGGCCACCTCAACATTAAAAGTTTCGTCTTTTTCAAAATAAACCAAAACATCATCAGCTTGTTTTGTTCCTAATTTATGTTTGAAAATTTTATCGGAACGCAAGGTAATTTCATCTTGACTCGAATAAAAAATAGTCTGATTATCATTGGCCCAAACGGCATTTCCTGATACTTTTTCTATTTTATCCGATAGAATCTTGCCTGTTTCCAAATCTTTAACCTGAATATCATAGATTCGTCGTCCAACGATATCCAAACTAAAAACAGCCAATTTATTATCAGGACTGATGCTCAAACCACCTAATTGAAAATAAGGCTGCCCTTTTGCTAATTTGTTGCAATCGAATAAAATTTCCTCTTTGGCCGAAAGGCTTCCCTTTTTTCTGGAATAAATGGGATAATTTTTCCCAGTTTCAAATCGGGTAATATAGTAATAACCATTGTACAAATACGGAACTGATTCGTCGTCTTCCTTAATTCTAGCCTTCATTTCCTCAAACAATTCCTTTTGAAAAGTCTTGGTATGAGCTGTCATTTTTTTGTAATAGGCATTCTCTTTATTAAGATAATCAATGACTTCTGGGTTTTCTCGGTCGTTCAGCCAAAAATAATTATCAATTCTTACATCACCGAACTTATCCAAAGTCTTAGGGATTATTTTGGCAATTGGTGGCAAATATTTTTTAATCATGTTTTAAGCTTTCGGTTTTGAAGACGTTATTACAAAAATAACATAAAGAGAGTTTAGAATGAATCTATATTTTATCAAATAAACATTAAATATAACTTTGCAATATAGTAATTTTGCGGCACATATTTAAAAAATCATATACAATGGATTTAATGGGAATGATGGGTAAATTGAAAGAAACCCAACGAAAAATAGAAGAAACAAAATTACGTTTGGATTCGGTTTTAATTGACGAACAAAGCAATGATGGTGCATTGAAAGTGACTTTCACGGCTAACGGAAAATTAAAATCCATCGCTATAAACGATTCATTATTGGAAGACAAAGAGCAACTGGAAGATTATTTGATTGTTACCTTAAACAAAGCCATCGAAAAAGCGGCAAAAGTAAACCAAGCCGAATTAGACGCTGTCGCCAAAGTCGATATGCCAATGATTCCGGGAATGGACGAAATGTTTAAGTAAAAAAACTGGTTTCAAGTTTCAGGTTTCAATCTGAAACTTGAAACTAAATAACCAACTTCTCCAAAGTTTCCAAAACATAAGTATGCATTACTTCACGATAATCGAGATGCGTTACGATGCGTAGTTTTCCGTGTCCCATTGAACTTATCGAAATTCCTTTTTGTTTTAATTTTTCCATTAAAACAGCTTCGTTTATATGGGAATGAACTGAGAAAATCAAGATATTGGTTTCTACCGGTTCTACTTTTGCAACCCAATTCAGTTTTTCCAAAACAGTTCCAATTTCCTTGGCGCGTCTGTGATCGTCTGCTAATCTTTCGATGTTGTTGTCCACTGCGTAAATTCCGGCGGCAGCCAAATAACCTACTTGTCGCATACCGCCACCTAGAATTTTTCTAACTCTCAAAGCTCTGTGAATAGTCGCTTTATCAGATAAAAGAAGAGAGCCAATTGGAGCACCCAATCCTTTGGACAAACAAACCGAAATAGTGTGAAAGACTTTTCCGTAAGCTGCCGGATTATCATTGGTGGCAATCAAAGCATTCCAAATTCGAGCGCCATCCAAGTGAAATTTCAAATTATTGGCATCACAAACTTTTCTTATTTTCTTAAATTCTTCAAAATCGTAACAAGCTCCTCCGCCTTTATTGGTCGTATTCTCGACACAAACCAAACTCGTGAGCGGACTGTGATAAAATTCAGGATCGTTTATGGAACCAGCCACTTGTTCGGCAGTAATCATTCCGCGATTTCCGTTCAATAAACAGCAAGAAACTCCACTATTAAAGGATGCTCCACCGCCTTCATAATTATAAACGTGCGCCCATTTATCAGCGATTAATTGCTCTCCGGGTTGTGTATGCAATTTGATTGCCGTTTGATTGGCCATTGTTCCCGAAGGAAAAAAAAGTGCGGCTTCCATCCCGAACATTTTAGCAACTTTGGCTTCTAGTTCGATTACGGTTGGATCTTGTTTATAGACATCGTCCCCTACTTCGGCTTTAAACATTGCACGCAACATTTCTTGTGTAGGTTTGGTAACGGTATCGCTTACTAAATTAATTTCCATTGTATTTTTGTATTTTATGATACGGACAAGTCACGACTTGTCACTACCAATATTTTTTCTATTTTTGTACCACAAAATTACTATAATTTATGACAACTACCGAACAAATAAAAGGTATTGTAGAGCGCCTTGGTGCGTTGAGGAGGTATCTTTGACGTTGATGCCAAACTAATCGAAATTACCAACGAAGAGGAAAAAACCTTGGCTCCTGATTTTTGGAACAATGCCAAGGAAGCCGAAATCTACATAAAAAATCTTCGTTCCAAGAAAAAATGGATTGAAGACTACAATAAAGCAGTCGAAATGACCGACGAGTTGCAATTGGCATACGAATTCTACAAAGAAGGAGAACTTTCTGTGGAAGAATTGGACGAGCAATACAATGGTACTGAAAAACATATCGAAGCTATTGAATTCAAAAATATGCTTTCGGATGAAGGAGACAGTTTGAGTGCTGTGCTGCAAATTACTGCTGGAGCTGGCGGAACCGAAAGTTGTGACTGGGCTTCAATGTTGATGCGAATGTATATGATGTGGGCCGAAAAATCGGGATACAAATTACGAGAACTGAATTACCAAGAAGGTGATGCAGCTGGCATAAAAACGGTAACATTAGAAATTGAAGGCGATTATGCTTTTGGCTACCTTAAAGGTGAAAACGGAGTGCATCGATTGGTGCGAATTTCCCCTTTTGACAGTAATGCGAAACGACACACTTCATTTGCTTCAGTTTATGTTTATCCATTAGTCGATGACACGATAGAAATTGAAATAAATCCCGCAGACATTGTTATCACAACAGCTCGTTCGAGTGGTGCTGGAGGTCAAAATGTGAATAAAGTAGAAACCAAAGTGCAGTTGGTTCACAAACCTTCCGGAATTCAGATTCAATGTTCGGAAACTCGTTCGCAACACGACAACAGAAACAGAGCAATGCAAATGCTAAAATCACAGTTGTATGAAATTGAATTGAAAAAGCAACAAGAACAACGCTCTGACATTGAAGCCGGAAAAATGAAAATCGAATGGGGATCTCAAATACGGAATTATGTGATGCAACCTTATAAATTGGTCAAAGACGTTCGCACCGGTTACGAAACCAGCAATGTTGATGGCGTAATGAATGGCGAAATTGATGATTTCCTGAAAGCATTCCTGATGATGATGGGACAGAAAGAAGAGGAATAGATTTTAGATTGCAGATTGCAGTATAAACTTTTAACAATAAACCCGACACGTTTTTGAAAACTTGTCGGGTTTGTTTTTTAAGCCGTATTTACTACAACGTGGTAGTTAAATTTATTCGAAAATTATCACTTTTTTTGGGTAGATTTCAACCTTTTCATTGCATTTGTTTTGAATAAATATCTTATGTTTGTGCAAACGTATAATTAAAAAAAACATTTAAAATGAGCAAGATACTCCCTAATAAATATAAACATCCCTACGCTTTTAATCCAAAATACAAAAAATCTGCTGTCTATTTTTCTATGGAATTCGCCATAGACCAATCCTTGAAAATATATTCGGGAGGATTAGGTTTCTTGGCTGGTTCCCATATGAGAAGTGCCTACGATTTAAAACAAAATGTTGTTGGAATTGGTATCCTGTGGAAAAAAGGATATTATGACCAATACAAAAAAGAAGACCTGTCGATGGGTGTCCAATTTCAAGAAAAAATATACCATTTCTTGGAAGAAACCAATATAAAATTTACTCTAAAAATTAACAACCACGATGTCTGGGTTACTGCCTATTATTTGAATCCAAAAACTTTTGGTACCGTACCTATGTTTTTCCTTTCGACTGATTTACCCGAAAACGATTATTTGGCAAAATCAACCACTTTCCGTTTGTATGATTCTGACCCAATGGCAAAAATTGCTCAAACGATGGTTTTAGGACTTGGTGGTGCAAAATTACTTGATGCATTAGACTATGAGCCCGATGTGTATCACTTGAACGAAGCGCACGCGCTGTCTTGTGTTTTCCATTTGTATAATAAATTCAAAAGCGTGGAAGCCATCCGAGAAAAAATGGTGTTTACAACGCATACACCTGAAGAAGCCGGAAACGAGAAACACAACATTCACCTCTTGGAATCACTAAGTTTCTTCGATGGAATTCCATTAAATAAAGTACGTGAAATTACTGGAATCTGGGATGACACTTTCAATCATACATTGGTTGGCCTTCGATTGAGTCATATTGCTAATGGTGTTTCAAAACTGCACGGAGAAGTTTCTCGAGATATGTGGAAAGGGTATCCGGGAATTTGCCCGATTATTCATATTACCAATGCCCAAAACAAGAAATATTGGGCTGATGCTTGGTTAGACGAAGCCTTTGAAAACAAGGACAGAGACGCTTTAATCAAAAGAAAAACGAGATTAAAAGCAAAACTTTTTGACGTTGTCGCAGACCAAACCGGAAAATTGTTTGACCCCAATATTTTGACTATCGTTTGGGCTAGACGATTTGCCGATTACAAACGTCCCGATTTAATCACCAGAGATTACGATCGTTTCATCAAGTTATTATCCAATACTAAGAGACCGGTTCAAATCATTTTTGCAGGAAAACCGTATCCAATGGATTATGGTGCTATTCACAACTTTGACAATCTGACTCACATCAGTAAAAACATCAAAAACATGGCGGTTCTTACAGGACACGAATTGAAATTATCACGTCAGCTAAAAGAAGGCGCCGATGTTTGGTTAAACAACCCGAGAGTCACCAGAGAAGCTTCGGGAACATCAGGAATGACTGCTGCAATGAACGGAGCTGTCAACTTCTCGACGAATGATGGTTGGGTTCGTGAATTCAAAGATTTGAATAAAACACAGAATTCATTCGTGTTGCCTATCGTCGATCATAACCTGACCACGCACCAACAAGACGAACTGGATTTGGAAAATCTACTTGAAATGCTAGAAAACGAAGTGATTCCTTTGTATTATGATAAACCAAAAAAATGGTGGGATTTAGTTGAAACCAGTATGAGTCAGGTATCTCCCTATTTTGAATCCGGCAGAATGGTTGATGAATATTACAAGAAGTTGTATAAATAATTGACAATTTTACATCAAATATTAGACCTAATAGTTTTTAAAAAACTGTTAGGTCTTTTTTTTTATAATTTACAAACCTGCTTTCAAAACATCAAGATTACCCATAATAATGGTTGGGTTTTGTTTGGGATTTAGCCAGTTTACCATCAACTTCATATATTCCTCATTGATAGCAACACAACCCGAAGTGAATGAAGCTGGTTTTGTTGCCAAATGAAAAAATATGGCGCTTCCTTTTCCTTTTACAACTGGATTTGTATTGTATTCTATAACCATACAATATTTATAAACATCAGTATTCAACAATAAATTTTCATACGATTTTGCCTCTGTAGTACCAATAATATGCTTGTTATAATCAGGCGAATTGATATCATCAATCCATTTATCCTCTTTTGTGGTTTGCTGATTTTCTAATAATGTATTGAATTGTTTTTCGTAAGAAAATAATTTTCCCAACTTGAAAATTCCTGTTGGAGATTTTCCATCCCCTTCTACTTTTTGATTGGGTAATGCAAAACCCTTTTTACCAATTCCAGCTTCGATGGGGTTTTGTTTTACTTCCCAATTCTTGTCTTTTTTTTCTAAAGCCACAAAAACAGCAGTAAAACTTTCGGGTTTGTAATTATAAACCACCAGCAATTGGCCTACATTTTCTAATTGGTTTTTATTTTGGGCTGCAACTGACAATGCATTTTCAACAGCTTCCTTTTTTGTTTGTGATTGAAGATTATAAATAGAAAAAAGTAGTACAACCAATAGTAAAAATTCATTAGGAGGTTTCATCAATTTGTGATAAGATAGTTTAAACAGTTTCATCTTTAGCCTTCCAAATATAAAAATTATACGTAAGATTTATCAATTGTTTATCATTTAATAATCAATAGTAAATCGAATAAAGCTTGGTTCGATATAATTCATTAGGATTTTAGACGCAAATTCATTTTATTTGATACATAAATCCCAAACCTACCCCTCAATTATTTACAAATGACCTATACAATTCAAGAAATAAACGAAGTTCTAAAAGGCACCATTATTGGCAATACTTCTATAAAAATTACCGCTCCGGAACAATTAGAGCTTGCCAGTGATTCCGAAATTTCTTTTATTGGAAACAAGAAATACGATAAGTTCTGGGAAACTTCCAAAGCTTGTGCAGCGGTTGTTAACGAAGACATTTCGATTGAGCCGGGAGATAACAGAGCCTTTATCAAAGTGAAAAATGCCGATTTAGCAATGTCACAAGTCTTAGAGCTTTTTGCTCCACCTACTCCATTATTCGCAACAGCAATTCATCCAAGAGCAATTATAGATGCAACAGCAATTATAGGAAACGGAACTCGAATTGGAGCTGGAAGTTATATTGGTCCAAAGGTTTTAATGGGTGAAAACGTAACCATTTATCCCAACGTTACTATTCTTGACGAATGTACTATTGGAAAAAACACAATTATCTGGTCAGGTACAGTAGTCAGAGAGCGTTGTCATATTGGAAGCGATTGTATCATTCATCCCAATGCCACCATTGGTGCTGATGGTTTTGGTTTTCGCCCTTGTCCCGAAAGAGGATTGGTCAAGTTTCCACAAATTGGAAATGTAATTATTGGAAACGGTGTCGAAATTGGTGCGAATTCTTGTGTCGATAGAGGGAAATTTAGTTCTACAGTTTTGGGCGATGGCTGCAAGATTGACAATTTAGTTCAAATTGGCCATAATAGCCGATTGGGTAAATTTTGTATAATGGCTGGAAATTCTGGATTAGCAGGTTCGGTAACTTTAGGAAACGGCGTTGTCATTGGCGGAAGCGCCTCTATAAAAGATCACACCACCATTGGAGACGGCGCAATGGTTGGAGCAGGTTCTGGTGTTACGGGCGATATTCCAGCTGGAAAAACAATGTTAGGTTATCCCGCAGTTGAAGCTCGTGATGCTTTAAAACAATGGGCAATTTTAAAACGATTGGTTAATGAATCGAAGAAATAAAATAGTTTTAATAAAATTGACCTTAGACTGCTTCGCCTATTCGCTTTCGCTCGAGTCGCAGATTAAAACATAATTTTAAAATCTGTGAATCTGCTGTTAATTATTTTAGAAGTCAATAATTTATACTACATAAACTATTTTTATATTGAATATTTCTATGGATTATTCTAAAATTAGTTCCAACGGATTTTGTAATTTAGCACTCACTATTTTTTAGACAAACACAATTTCAATATGGATTTGAACTTCAATAAAAACGAAGACCACAATAAACTCCTTCTTTCTGACTTACACCATAAATTTGCCAAAGTAAAACTTGGTGGTGGAGAAAAACGCATTCAAAAACTACATTCTGAAGGCAAAATGACGGCGCGAGAACGCATCGATTATTTGTTGGACACCAAAGCAAAATCTATTGAAATTGGCGCATTTGTTGGCGATGGAATGTACGAAACATTTGGAGGATGCCCTTCAGGAGGTGTTGTTGTAAAAATAGGTTACATCAAAGGAAAACAATGTATTGTCGTAGCCAATGATGCTACCGTAAAAGCTGGAGCTTGGTTTCCGATTACAGCCAAGAAAAATTTGAGAGCGCAAGAAATAGCTATGGAAAATAGAATTCCTATCATTTATTTAGTGGATTCGGCTGGTGTATTTTTGCCTTTACAAGACGAAATTTTCCCTGACAAAGAACACTTTGGACGCATTTTTAGAAATAATGCCATAATGAGTAGTATGGGAATTACCCAAATTTCGGCCGTTATGGGAAGTTGTGTTGCCGGAGGTGCTTATTTGCCCATTATGAGCGACGAAGCTTTGATAGTGGACAAAACAGGAAGTATTTTCTTGGCGGGAAGTTATTTGGTCAAAGCCGCAATTGGCGAAAATATTGACAATGAAACCCTTGGTGGAGCAACAACACATTGCGAAATTTCAGGCGTTACGGATTATAAAGCCAAAGACGACAAAGACGCTTTGGACAAAATAAAAAATATCGTTGACAAAATTGGCGATTACGATAAGGCCGGTTTTAGCCGAGTAAAGTCTGCAAAACCAACGTTAGAAGAAAAAGAAATTTACGGTATTTTGCCAAAAGCTCGCAATGAACAATACGATATGATGGAAATCATCAGCCGATTAGTCGATAATTCGGAGTTTGAAGCCTATAAAGAAGGTTACGGACAAACCATCATCACGGGTTATGCCAGAATAGACGGTTGGGCTGTGGGAATCGTGGCCAATCAACGTAAAGTATTGAAAACCAAAACAGGCGAAATGCAATTTGGAGGTGTTATCTATTCGGATTCAGCCGATAAAGCTACCCGATTTATTGCCAATTGCAACCAAAAGAAAATACCATTGGTTTTCTTGCAAGACGTTACCGGATTTATGGTAGGTTCCAAATCAGAACAAGGCGGAATCATAAAAGATGGAGCCAAAATGGTGAATGCTGTTTCCAATTCGGTTGTACCAAAATTTACTGTAATTATTGGAAATTCGTATGGCGCAGGAAATTATGCCATGTGTGGAAAAGCGTATGACCCAAGATTAATTGTGGCTTGGCCAAGTGCCGAACTCGCCGTTATGGGAGGAACGCAAGCCGCCAAAGTATTGGCCCAAATTGAAGCTTCTTCGCTCAAAGCAAAAGGAGAAATCGTAGATGAAGAAAAAGAAAAGGAGTTATTCGACAAAATAAAAGCGCGTTACGATGCCCAAACTTCTCCTTATTATGCCGCTTCCCGTCTTTGGACAGATGCCATCATCGACCCTTTGGAAACCCGAACTTGGATTTCGATGGGAATTGAAGCTGCCAACCACTCGCCTATAGAAAAGAAATTCAATTTAGGAGTAATTCAGGTTTAATGATGAAAAAGATATTCTTTTTAGCAATTGCTTTTATTTCCTTAAGTATGAGTGCCCAAAAACTTCACGAAAACGGTAAATATCTTGATGTAAATGGTGTAAAACTCTATTATGAAACCTATGGCGAAGGCGAACCATTACTAATGATTCACGGTAACGGAGGCTCCTTTAGTTGCTTTGAAAATCAAGTATTAGAATTCTCGAAACATTTTAAAGTGGTATTAGTTGATTGCCGAGGGAGAGGAAATTCGAGTTATCAAAAAGGGATTGAATTGACTTTTGACTTGCTAGTGGAAGATATTAATTTATTTCTTGACAAATTAAACATTCAAAAAACGAGCATTTTGGGTTGGAGTGATGGCGGAATTATTGGATTATTATTAGCCATAAAACATCCCGAAAAAGTGAATAAATTAATAACTTCAGGAGCTAATATATTTCCGGAAGGTGTTATTTATTTCGAGGATATGAAGAAAACGACTATCGATTTAGAAAAGAACAATAAGAATCACGAAAATGATTTGGCTATTGATTTGAATAATTTAGATTTGAAATATCCCAATTTAAAATTCACGGATTTGAATGTTATAAAATCTAAGACTTTAATCATAGCAGGTGATCACGATATAATTAAAAGTGAACATACCCTCAAAATTTATGAATCTATTCCCAATGCACAATTGGCTATTTTGCCCAATAGTTCGCATTCTGCTTTGATAGAAAATCCAAAACTTTTTAATGAAATAGCATTGCGTTTCTTAATGCAGTAATTTAATCGTTTATGAGTCTTATTATAGACAATGTTTTTCTTTTCAATTTATAAATTTTTCCAAACAAATATTTTTATTACGTTAAAAATTAGTAACTTAGTGTATCACTTTTAAAACTAATTTATTATGAACAACGTAAAAAGTTTAAATAAATGGGCCAATGCGCACACTTATTTTCCAGTAGATTTGGTTCGAATGGCACTTGGAGTTTTCTTGTTCTCAAAAGGTGTCACTTTCATCACAAATATTCAATATTTAGTAGATTTACTTGCTCCAATTGATAAACTCGATGGAGGAATCTCGGGTATGCTTCTCGTTCATTATATTGCTTCGGCACATTTCCTCGGTGGTATCTTAATCTTTTTCGGATTGCTTACCCGATGGGCTATTATGGCACAATTACCTGTTTTAATTGGAGCGGTTATCATTAATTTTATGGGAGAAATGCATTCCCAAAATCTTTTATTATCCATAATTACACTCGGAATCTGTATTGCTTTCCTTATTTATGGAAGTGGAAAACATTCAGCCGATTACTATTTTAAAATGCAAGAATAGATTATAAATAGAAAGAGAGGACATCAGCCCTCTCTTTCTATTAAATACAAACTTATTTATAAGGATAAAACACTTTCGTTTCTCATAATTTTACCCGTTGCGGTCTCTTGAAACTTGGGAATAAATATAATTTCCTTTGGTATTTCATATTTATTTAAAACATTAAAAACAGAGTCCTCAATAACAAATGGCTCTCCTTCAACATAAAGCACCGCTTTTTCACCTAAAGTTTGATCCTCTTTTCCAAAAACAAAATAACGTCTCGGAATCAATTTTGAAAGTTTATCTTCGATTTTTTCTGGCAATAATTTTATACCTCCACTATTAATAATATTGTCGAGTCTTCCTTCCCATATGAATTGTGTATCCGAAATTAATTTTACAATATCATTTGTAACAATTTCATTCTTACTTATTTTTTTGGCATTAATCACTAAGCATTGTCTGTCATCGGAAGAGACTGTCACATTAGGCAAAGTTGTAAATGCAACTGCTCCAATTTTTTTTGCTGCTATATGTGTTATGGTCTCGGTCATACCATAAGTTTCATAAATATCAATCGGTAATTTCACCAATTCTTCTTCTAATGCTCTATGAATTCTTACTCCGCCAATGATTAATTTCTTAATCTTTTTTTGTTTGAGTTTAGCCAAAGAGTTTTTTGCTTGCAAAGGTACCATGGCACAAAAATCAAAACTTTCGTCGATTTTGTCTAATGGATTTGAGGTTGGCTCCACAAATTTCATGTCCAATCCCAAAATAAAAGAACGCACCCACATCATTTTTCCAGCTACATAATTCGTTGGTAAACAGTGCAACATGGTATCTCCTGGCTCTAAACCAAAGAAATCTCCAGTTGCCAAAGCCGAATCAAGCATTGCTTGTTTTTCGATTCTAATGACTTTTGGAACTCCTGTTGTTCCTGAAGTACTCAATTCGATATAGGATTTCTCGTCAAACCAATCTAATAAGAAAGTACCAATATGTTGTTCAAAAGGTTTTCCCTCTTTGATAAAACTATAGGCCACATAAAACATTTCTTCTCGAGTGATGTGGATACCATTCAACTTAAAACGGTTGTGAATGTTTTTATACGTTATTTGATGCATTGTGTTGTGTTTCATGATTTATTAATTTGGTGGTAGAACTTTACCTGTAAGTTTTGATGACCAATCCTTCCAATTGTATCTTTTTGCAAAGATATATAAGATTATCGGATACACAATTGCAATCGAAATTATCATTTCATTTAATACATCAGCTGGATTTTCGACACCCGAATATTTAAAAACCGCATCGGTATGAATCGCCGAATAATCGGAAGTAATTAATAAAGCAGCCATCATATTATTTCCCAGATGAAAACCCAATGCTAACTCCAAACTTTCGTCCATTAATGTCATAATTCCGAGCAACAATCCAGTTCCGATATAAAATACCATAACGCCATAACCCATTTTGGCCACTTCAGGATTAGCGCTATGAAACAATCCAAAAATTATTGAAGTGAAAGCCAAAGGAAACCATCTATTCTTTACAATAATGCCTATTTGCTGCATCAAATACCCTCTAAATAAATATTCTTCAAGCCCTATTTGACAAGGAAATAACAAAATACTAATGAGAAATAAAACACCAAATTTCAACGGATTAAAATTCCAAACAATATTCGAATTATCGATAAAATAAGTGACTGCAAATACAGTAATTGTCAACAAAACGATTAATGAAAAGGAAAAGAGAATTCTCTTATAATCTATTTTATTTCTGGAAGTGGTTAGCGAAACAATGCTTCTGTAATGCAAATTACGAACCAACAAAAAAAGCAATCCCAACAGAAAAATAAAGGGTGATAAATTAATTATCAATGACCAATTATTAGGGATTTCGCTCATCGATTTGTAAACTTCGTCGATTTGCTCTTTCGACATTGCAAAATAGGCGATAAAATTCATGAGAAAAATACCAGCAGTACAAAGCGTAGTTATTAAAACGCGCCACCAGTCATTATTTCCTTTATATGCTTGTTCTATAAACATTTTTAAAATTGAATTAATTAAAACTATTGTCAGCCCGAAATTAACCTAATTTTGCGTTTTTATCCCTTACTTTGCAAAAAAATTAACACCTAATAATATGATTCAAATATATCATAATTCTCGATGCGGAAAATCACGCGAATGTCTGGCTTTTCTAGAAGATTCCGGTAAAGAATTTGAAGTTATAAAATACTTAGAAAACATTCCAACTTTTGATGAATTAAAGTCAATTATTGGAAAATTAAATATAAAACCCATTGAATTAGTTCGAATAAAAGAGAAAATTTGGTTAGAAAATTTCAAAAATACAACTATGACTGATGATGAAATTATACAAGCCATGATTTTAAATCCAATTCTAATCGAAAGACCTATTGTAATCAATGGAGACAAAGCTGTCATTGCAAGACCTTTAGCTAAAGCAGTGACAATTCTTTAACGCAACCGGTTTCGATTTTAACAAACCTTTATGATTTCCTACTTAAACCATAGGCTACTTTTGCAGTCTTAAAGGAAAAAACAATTCTAAATTTAATGAAAAACCTAAGATTCACACTGATAGTATTATTGATTTTAACATCAATTAACAATTATTCTCAACAAAGACCGCAAGTTTCAAAAATAAAAATCACAGGAACTGTAATCGAAAAAGTAAGCAAACAGCATCTCGAATATGCAACAATCTCATTTACAAATGGAACATCCACAAAGTCAATTGCTGGAGGAATTACAAATCCAAAAGGAGAATTTAGCATTGATATAGCGCCTGGAACTTATGATATAAAAATAGAATTTATTTCTTTTAAACCCATCATAATCAAGGAACGCAAACTTCTGGAAAAAACCAATTTAGGAGAAATTGCCTTAGAAGAAGATGCCACACAATTGAACGAAGTCGTTGTTCGATCTGAAAAAACAACTATCGAAATCAAACTCGACAAAAAGGTGTACAGTATTGGTAATGACCTTATGGTAAAAGGTGGAACAGTAAGCGATGTGCTCAATAATATTCCATCTGTATCAGTAGATGCTGAAGGAGCAATTAGCCTAAGAGGAAACGAAAACGTAACCATTTTTATTGACGGAAAACCTTCAAACGCCATCAATATTAACGAAGCACTGCGATTAATTCCTGCCGATGCTATTGATAAAGTAGAAGTTATAACAAATCCATCTGCCAGATATGATGCCGAAGGCGGTGCTGGAATTTTGAATATTGTACTCAAAAAAGGAAAAAATCAAGGGTTTAACGGAACTTTTATTGGTGCTGTAGGTAGTCCAAAAAACAATAGTCTTAGTGGAACTTTAAACTACAAAACAAAGAAATACAATTTGTTTACCAATCAAGGCTACGCTGACAGAAATAGTCCTGGCAATGGATTAATTGAAACCGAATACCTCAATCCACAACCAAATTCTCCAGTATTTATTACAGAAACTAGAGAAAATGAACGTTTTAATAAAAACTACAACGGTAATTTAGGACTCGAATTATACCTAAACGAATCGACTTCGTGGACAAATACTATCAATTACAGAAACAGCAAAGGAAACAATCTCGACAATGTCCTCTATGATAATATTTATTCAGATACTTCAAAAAATGATACGCGAACTCGTGTCAATGATGAAGATTCAAAATCAGAAGACCTAGAATTTAAATCAAGTTATCAAAAAAAATTCAAGAAAGATGGACACAAATTAAATGTTGATGTTCAAATTTCAAGTAATAATGACGACAATACAGCCGATATTATCGATAGCGAAAGCGGTAATGATGCTACAATTAACACCCAAAAAAGAAACAGACAATTATATCAAGCAGATTATGTTTTACCAATAGGAAAAGGAGGTCAATTTGAAGCTGGGTATCGTGGAAATTTCAGTAATCAATTGACAGATGTTGTCGTTTATAACGAAAATGTTATCAATACCAATTATACTAATAAATTGGAATATATCGAAAATGTAAATGCGTTCTATACTCAATATGGTTTAAAAGTAAACAAATTCTCTTATCTGCTTGGGCTTCGTTGGGAAGATACGAATGTGGATGTAAATCAATATACAACAAATGATTTTAACAAAAAAAGATACAATAACTTCTTTCCATCGGCATTCATAACTTATGAAGTTTCGGACAATAGCAGCTTATCACTAAACTATAGCCGAAGAATTATGCGTCCTAGAGGAAGAATGATTAATCCTTTTAGTAATTATTCCAGTAATATTAATATTTTTCAAGGAAATCCAGATTTAGATCCAGCAATGACCGATGCTTTTGATTTTGGTTACCTGAATAAATGGGGCAAATTTTTGTTGAGTACTTCTTTATACACCAATAAAACGAGTGATGTTTTTATGTTTGCTAGAATTGAATCTGGCGATTTTGTAAATGGTGTACCCGTAATTATTTCTGGACCAATTAATATTGCCACTGAATGGAGAACAGGATTCGAATTCAACCTAAATTATACACCTTTCAAATGGTGGAAATTAAACTCCAATTTCAATTATTTCAATGTTGACACTAATGGAGATTATACTTATACTGATTTTAATGATAAAGAAATAACCCAAAATTTTGACAACAATGCCTCTTCTTGGTCGGCAAAATTAAATTCAAAAGTCACTTTACCATACAAAATAGACTGGCAAACCAATATGAATTATAATGGTGATCAAAAAACAGCTCAAGGAAAATCTTTGGGTATTTTTTCAATGAATCTTGGTTTTAGCAAAGATGTGCTCAAAGAAAAAGCAACATTGGCATTTAACATCAGCGATGTCTTCAATTCTAGAAAAAGAAAATATGAAACCCAAATTCCAAATCTGATTCAATCCTATGGCGAAATGCAATGGGGACAAAGACAATTTACACTTTCGTTTACCTATAGATTCAACAAACCAAAAAACGATAAAGAAAGAGAACCAAGAAGAGAAATGGAAGATGGTGGTGATTTTCAAGGATAATATTTCCAACACTATTTGACCCTTACTATTTACAGAAAGGCCTATTAAGTATAAAAACTTTATAGGTCTTTTTGTTTAAAAAAATTAGTATAAATATATTTTAATTGGCCTGAAATACTATCTTAGCTCTAATTTATTTTAAACCCTTCAAATAAAAATGATGACTCGCATAATAGTTTTAGGAGCCGGAATGGTTGGTAGTGCAATGGCTGCAGATTTATCTAAAAAACACTCGGTAACACTAGCAGATAAAAGCATTCAACGATTAGAATACATCAAAGAAAAGCACCCAAAAATTGGAATTTTACAAGTCGATGTTTGCCATAAAGAAAACCTTCTATCTGTACTCAAAGACTTTGATTTTGTGGTTTGTGCAGTTCCCGGATTTCTGGGTTTCGAAACGATAAAAACCGTAATTGAAGCTGGTAAAAATGTGGTTGATATTTCCTTTTTTCCTGAAAATGCTCTCGAATTAGACGCATTGGCAAAAGCAAAAGGCGTAACTGCTATTGTGGATTGTGGCGTGGCTCCGGGAATGCACAATATTATCTTAGGATATTATAATGAAAAACTCAAATTAACCGATTTCGAAACCTTAGTAGGCGGTTTGCCAAAGGTCAAAAAATGGCCTTTCAATTACAAAGCACCTTTTTCGCCAATAGACGTAATCGAAGAATATACGCGTCCTGCCCGTTATGTCGAAAACGGAAATATCATTGTTCGCGAAGCCTTGACTGATTGTGAATTGGTAGAATTTGATAAAGTAGGAACCTTGGAATCTTTCAATTCGGATGGATTGCGTTCTATATTATTTACGATGCCACACATCAATAATATGAAAGAAAAAACATTGCGTTATCCTGGCCACGTCGAATATGTGAGAGTTTTGAAAGACAGCGGATTCTTTAGCGAAAACAAAATAATGGTCAACGGAACCGAAATTTCACCATTAGATTTCACCAGCAAAATTCTTTTCAACGAATGGAAATTGGGTGAAACCGAAGAAGAATTAACCGTAATGCGCATCAGCTTGAAAGGAAAAAACCCAAAAGGAGAAACTATAGAAGTAATCTATAATTTGTACGACGAATATTGTCCCGAAACCGAAACCTCATCGATGGCAAGAACTACAGGATACACAGCAACAGCAGTAGCCAATCTATTTTTGGAAGGATTATTTACCGAAAAAGGAATATTTCCGCCAGAATTAATTGGGAAACACGAAACTTGCTTTAAATATATTTTATCCTATTTGAAAGAGCGAAATGTAAATTACATTAAAACGCAAACTATTCTTTAAACCTATAATCAAGTTCTTTTCAATATCTTTGAACTAAATTTATCCAATGAAAAACTCACAAATCCTGGTCTTATTCCTTATTGGAGCAGTACTCACTATTATTGGCGCACTATTCAAAATCACTCACGAACGCAAAGATTGGACGACTTTTTTTCTAATCATAGGAATGACTTTTGAGGCTGTTGCAGGAATATTAATGCTACTAAAATTATTCAAAAAAAACAAAAACAATACCGATTCGTTTTTAGATAGTTAATCGAGATTGATAACTAAATAAAAAGGGCTACATTCAAAAATAAATTGAATGTAGCCCTTTCTTTTTATAATCTAAATTATCTCTTAGCGCTGTTGTCTTGCAACTTCGCCGTGATGTGACAAATCAAGTCCAAGTTCCTGATCTTCGTCGGTAACTTTTACAGGAATAAATTTATTGATTATTTTAAATAATAATAAGGTAAAAAAGAACGCATAACTGGTTGCAAATAAAATGGCAGCACATTCTTTAAACAGCAACATTCCGTCACCACCAAAAAATAATCCATTCGGAATTGCTTCGTTTATAGTGCTATTGGCAAAGAAACCTAGGCAAATAGTTCCAATTATTCCTCCCATTCCGTGAATTCCCCATACATCAAGCGCATCGTCCCAACCTTTCTTTTCCTTATATTTTACTGCCAAAAAGCAACCACAAGCCGCTATAATTCCAATAATAGCCGACGAATAAATATCAACAAATCCGGCTGCTGGGGTAATGGTGGCCAAACCTGCAACAGCTCCAGTCATCAATCCGATAAAAGTAGGTTTCTTTTTTCCGGTGTTCCACTCGATAAGCAACCAAGTAACCGCTGCAAAAGAAGCTGCAGTATCCGTATTCAAAAAAGAAGAAACAGTAATGGAATTTACCGCCAATTCACTTCCCGCATTAAATCCGTACCAACCAAACCAAAGCAATGCCGTTCCAATGGCCACCAACGGAATATTGTTGGGTTCATGCGTTTTTTGACGGCGACCCACAAAATAAACCGATGCCAAAGCAGCAAAACCAGCTGTAGCGTGAACAGTAATTCCGCCTGCAAAATCAAAAACTCCCCATTCAGCAAGAATTCCGCCACCCCAAACCATATGAACGAATGGATAATAGACAAAAATTTGCCAGAAAATCAGGAAATAAACATACGATTTAAACGAAACTCTGTTGATAAAAGCTCCTGTAATCAATGCCGGTGTAATAATGGCAAACATCATTTGATAAGCAATGAAAATATACTCAGGAAACGGTTTATCCGATGAATAAAGCGTTGAAGGTGTTATTCCGTGATAAAATGCCTTATCAAAATTGCCTATGATTCCAAAAAAATCGGATCCAGAACTCATATTTCCGCTAAAACAAAGCGAATATCCAAAAGCAAACCAAAGAACAGTTCCTATTCCCATAGAAACAAAACTCTGCATCATAATGCTTAAAATATTTTTATTACAGCCCAATCCGCCGTAGAAAAAAGCGAGTCCGGGAGTCATTAGCATCACTAAACTAGTGGCAAGAATCATAAAAGTGGTTAACCCTACATCTAACATAACTATTATTTTTATTTTTACACAAAAATAACTAATCGTATCACAATAATTCTAACGTTTATTTTACAAATTTCACAAAATTTGTTATGTTTAATTAATTATAGACGGTGTTTGAATGAAATTTGAATAAATATTTTAGTCAACCCCCTAAAAAATAGGGGTGTATTATATTTTTATCTACTATTTATTCTTATTTTAAATTAATCCCACAAAACGACCCTAAAAAAACCGTCCATTATTATTTAATTCTCAATTTTAAACCTTTGTTTTATTAAAACGCAAGAAAATGAACATCAAACTCATCGCCATTGGCAAAACCGATAATAAAAATTTGCAATCACTGATTGACGAATATCAAAAACGTTTGTCGTTTTATATTAAGTTCGATTTAGAGATTATTCCCGATATCAAGAACGTAAAAAACTTATCGGAAAGCCAGCAAAAGGAGAAAGAAGGCGAATTGATTTTGTCCAAAATAACACCAAACGACCAACTCATTTTATTGGACGAAAACGGAAAAACCTTTTCAAGTGTTGGATTTTCAGCCGAATTGCAGAAGAAAATGAATTCAGGTGTAAAAACTTTAGTTTTCGTAATTGGCGGACCTTATGGCTTTTCGGAAACGGTTTATGCCAAAGCACAAGGCAAAATCTCGCTTTCGCTAATGACTTTTTCCCACCAAATGGTTCGACTATTTTTTATTGAACAATTGTATCGTGGATTCACGATTTTGAAGAATGAACCGTATCATCATCAGTGATTCAGATTGCAGATTTTAGATTGCAGATTTCAGTCATTGCGAGGCACGAAGCAATCTCATTTAGAGAAAGTAATAAGAATTTAATTGATAAACTCTATAGGAAAATCATCAACAGCATAAGCTTTAAAATTTCCCAATAAAATTTTAGTTTGAATATATTCTTGGTAACTCATATTCTTATCAAACAAAAAAGCTACTTGTGGAATAACTTCATATTGCACTCTGTAAAACGTCTTAACTAAATCTTTCTTTTTAACTTCCGAACCTCTTAATAAAACGGTATCACTACCTTTTTTAAAGTGAAATACTATAACTTTTCCTTTGGCATTCCCCATTTTATAATACACTTTCGTGAACGGCAAAAAAGCCATATTCTTACCAATGCTATCTGCATACGAATAATAATTTTCGGCCAACTCATTTTTGTGGGCTACTTCAGCTCGCTTTTTTTCTTGTAATTTTATTACTTCGGGAATGACCAATCGCAGCGGCAATCGCTTGTCAATATTAAGAATCCAATTGGTCGAAATAATGGAGTTTTTTCGGTTTACTTCTGCCAAAGTATCTTTTCCTTTGGTTCTAAAGAAAATATAAATCGGTGAATGATCAACTACATTTGAGATGATGGTCACATTCGATTTTGGCAACAAAATATCTTCTTTATTTCCACAGGAAAGCAACACAAAAAGGATTAATAAACAAAAATACTTCATTATTGATTGTTGATTTTATTGAATAACGTAATACATTCCATAGCTTCTTTCACATCGTGAACACGAAGAATTTTGGCTCCTTTGGTCAAGGCAACGGTATTCAAAACCGTGGTTCCGTTCAAAGCTTCTTCTGCAGAAGATTGCAAGGTTTTATAAATCATAGATTTTCTGGAAAACCCAGCCAATAAAGGCAATTCCAAGATTTCGAACAGTTCCATTTTTTGCAAAACTTCATAATTTTGATCCAACGTTTTAGCAAAACCAAATCCGGGATCAATTATCAAATCGTTGATACCGAAACTTCTCGCATTAGCTACTTTTTCAGAAAAATAGAAAAGGATTTCTTTGACGATATCCTCATAACTCGTCATCTTTTGCATCGTTTCAGGAGTTCCACGCATATGCATCATAATGTAAGGAACATTATATTTTGCGATGGTTTCCAGCATTTTATCGTCCAGATTTCCTGCCGAAATATCGTTAATAATTGCCGCTCCATTTTGGATGCAAACCTTAGCAACTTCGCTTCTAAAAGTATCAACAGAAAGTAAAGCTTCTGGATAATATTCTAAAATCAAATTGATAATAGGAATGATTCTTTGCAGTTCTTCCTCTTCCGAAACATATTCGGCGCTGGGCTTGCTAGAATAGGCTCCAACATCAATAAATGTCGCTCCGTCGCTGAGCATTTTGCCCACTTTAGTCAGCATTTCACTGCTGCTTTTATACATTCCGCCATCATAAAATGAATTGGGAGTCACATTCAAAATCCCCATCACTTTGGGCGTTGTCAAATCGATAAGTTGTCCTTTGCAGTTTATTGTCATCTTAAATCAAATTTCGTTAATTATCATTTTTACATCCCATAAATATTCCTTATTTTTGAGGAAATTTTTTGACAAATATAACCAATAAATGAACATAACTTCTCAACAATATGATAGCGTAATTGCAATTTGTCGCTCGCTATTTATCAATAAAATGAAAGATTACGGCAGCGCTTGGCGCATTTTGAGATTGCCTTCGCTAACAGACCAAATCTTTATCAAAGCCCAAAGAATAAGAAGTTTACAAGAAAATGAAGTTCGAAAAATTGACGAAGATGAAACCGGCGAATTCATAGGAATCATCAATTATTCGATTATGGCCTTGGTACAACTCGAACTTGGCGTTGTCGATCAACCCGATTTGAATGTGGAAGAAGCTACCCAATTATATGACGAAAAAGTGAAATTGACCAAAGATTTGATGGAAGCCAAAAATCACGATTATGGTGAAGCTTGGCGCGAAATGCGTGTGAGTTCTTTAACCGATTTGATTTTGCAAAAACTGCTTCGCGTAAAACAAATTGAAGACAATAAAGGAAAAACTTTGGTTTCTGAAGGCATCGATGCTAATTATCAGGATATGATTAATTATGCTGTTTTCGCCTTGATTTTAATGAAAAATAACAAATAGCAAAAATCAAATAGCAAATAAATTCAAAATCTTTTGATTTTTGTTTTTTGAAATTTAATAAATATAAAAATGAAAAACTTCATCACCCAATTCTCCAGACTATTCGTCGGGATTTTATTCATTATTTCGGGATTAATAAAACTCAATGACCCTTTAGGATTTTCTTATAAATTGGATGAATATTTCAGTGAGCCGGTTTTCAATATGCCGATTTTTATACCTTTTTCATTGGCAATTGCCTTGTTTTTAGTCATTCTGGAAGTGGTTTTGGGAGTAATGTTACTCATTGGTTACAAATCAAAATGGACGATTTGGAGTTTGTTGCTTCTAGTTGTTTTATTCACATTTCTGACTTTTTATTCGGCTTATTTTGATGTGGTTAAAGACTGTGGTTGTTTTGGCGACGCTTTACATTTAACACCCTGGCAGTCCTTTTCGAAAGATTTAATCCTATTGTTCTTTATTCTAATTTTATTTTACAATCAAAAATACATCAAACCCTTATTTGCTAATAAAATTCAAAATATTTTGGTTCTTATAAGCATTGCTTTGTGTACCTTTATGGGATATTGGGTTTTAAATCATTTGCCTTTGAAAGATTTCAGACCCTATAAAGTGGGAACTAACATCCGCAAATCAATGGAAATTCCGGACAATGCTCCAAAAAGTGTGGTCGAAATGGTTTTCATCTATAAAGTGAAAGGTGTTGACAAAGAATTTACCGAAAAAGATTTGATGTCGCTTCCCGAAGGAGCCGAATTTGTAGATAGAAAAGACAAAGTTATTGTGCAAGGTTACCTTCCTCCTATTCATGATTTCAAATTGGAATTAGACGGAGAAGACCAAACCGATATTATATTATCTAAAGAAAAAACACTGTTAATTGTGGCTTATGATTTAGAAAAAGCAAATGTAGCAGGCTTGAAAAAAATAACCGAATTGTATCAAAAGGCAAATGCCAAAGGATATTATGTTGCGCTTTTGACTGGCTCATCGACAGATGTTATTGCAGATGCAAAAAAGAAATACAACTTTAGTTTTGACTGCTTATTTTGTGATGCTACGGCTTTAAAAACTGTAGAAAGAGCAAATCCAAGTTTTGTTATTTTAAATTATGGAACAGTTACACAAAAAGTACATTATAACGATATTGATGATTTGAAATTATAAATTTACAGTTAGCCCATGACTAGCAGAAGAGAAAGAAGAAGAAAAAAAATATTACTCATTTTGTTGAGTTGTTTTGTTTTTGGAATTGGTTACTATTTTCTAAACGAAATTTCAACTTGGTTTGAAGTGCCTTTAGGGGTTACTTTCCACGTTATTTTTGGCTGCACTTTAATGGCAATTTCTGGAATTTATATTGGTTATACTCTAAAACAATTGTTCTTCACGAAGAAAAGAAAAAGAACCAAACGCTTCTATTTAGAAGATACTACCGATGAAAAATCGACCAAATAGGATATTCTCTTTTCTTATTTGCACCATCAAATATTTACGAAATCGAAATAGTACAATTGCCTGAAATAATGTGTTTTACTCTTCGCTATTTTGTTTTTAAAATGTAACTTTGGGCAAAATTTTTAAAATGAAAAAAATACTTGTATTGCTTTTGGCTATTATTAGTTTTTCTTGTTCTCAAGCTCAAAAAACTACTTTTTCTAAAGAAGCTTTGTCTGAAACTTTGCTTTCAGAGAATGGAAAACAAGTCGCTTTCAAAAACATTCTAAAAAACCACAAAGACAAAACTCTCGTTATCGAAATTTGGGCTTCTTGGTGTGGCGATTGTGTCAAAGCAATGCCCAAAGTAAAAGAACTTCAAGCCAATAATCCTGAGGTAGATTACGTGTTTATCTCGATGGATAAAACAGCCGATAAATGGAAAGAAGGAATAACAAAACACGAAATTAAAGGCGAGCATTTTATGGCCAATGACCAAATGAAAGGCGTTTTTGGCAAAGCAATAGATTTAGATTGGATTCCAAGATACATCATTATTGACAAAACAGGAAAAATCGTGATTTACAGAGCTATTGAAACCGATTTTGAAAAAATAAATAGCACTTTGAAAGATTTGAATAAATAAATTTCAATAAACAACAAATAATAAAACAATAAACACAATTAAAATGAGAAAGAAGATTGTAGCAGGAAACTGGAAAATGCATAAAAATGCAACTCAAACCGCAGAATTATTAAATGAATTAAAAACACAAGTTACATCAGAAGATAATAAAGAGGTAATTGTAGCACCTACCTTTGTAAATTTGGCTTTGGCAACCAGCCTTTTGGAGTCAACTTCTATTAAAGTCTCTGCACAAAATATGCACCAAGCTGAGAGTGGCGCTTATACAGGCGAAATCTCTGCCGATATGCTAAAAAGCGTTGGTGTAGATACCGTAATCCTAGGACATTCAGAACGTAGAGCTATTTTTCACGAAACAGATGCTTTGATTGCAAGCAAAGTGGACACCGCTTTACAACACGATATGACTGTTATTTTTTGCTTTGGCGAAGAATTGAAAGACCGTCAATCTGCAAATCATTTCAACATTGTTGAAAACCAATTAAGAGATGGTTTGTTTCATCTTCAAGCCAAAGATTGGGAAAAAATTGTTTTGGCTTACGAACCAGTTTGGGCTATTGGAACAGGCGAAACTGCTAGTCCAGAACAAGCTCAAGAAATGCACGAATTCATCAGAGAAACCGTTCGCAAAGCTTTTGGAAGCGATATCGCCGAAGATGTTTCTATCCTTTACGGTGGAAGTGTAAAACCAGACAATGCCAAAGAAATTTTCTCTAAACCAGATGTTGATGGAGGTCTAATTGGTGGAGCTGCACTTAACGCAAAAGATTTTTTAGCAATAGTAAACGCTATCTAAGAACTTAGATTATATTTCAAAAATGAGTCCTCAATTACGAAAGTAGTTGGGGACTTTTTAATTTCGTTTATAATCGATTTAAGCAATATTTTCGTAAATTTGAGTTTGCATCATTTTTCACAAAATCTAAATGCTAACATCAAACGAATCTAAATCCAGTCTCCAAACTATAACGCTTGTTCATAGTGGTGATGACTATTTTTCACGATTAGAACGTATTATTTTAGAATCGAAAACCGAAATTCATATTCAAACCTACATTTTTGATTATGATGCAACTGGAAAAAAAATAATTGAAGCCCTAAAAAAAGCTGCTGCAAAAAATATCAAAATATACATTCTCCTTGATGGTTTTGGCTCCTTGTCCTTTCCATCTGAAGTTATCGATGAACTTTCAAAAATCGGAATCGATTTAAGAATCTTCTCCCCTTTTCTTTCGGCAAATTCCTTATATATTGGAAGAAGATTACACCACAAAATAATAGTTTCCGATGCAAAAATAGCCTTAATCGGCGGTATTAATATTGCCGACAAATACCGTGGAACCGAAAAACATGGCGCTTGGCTTGACTATGCTGTGGAAATAAATGACGAAAACATTGCCAAATCCTTGCAAGAATTATGCAGTGATATTTATTTTAAAAATAGAATTATCCGAAGAAAAAAAATCAGTTCTTCTTATGAAAATTCAGCTATAGCAAGTGTTTCGGTGCTCCAAAATGATTGGCTAAAAAGAAAAAATGAGGTTTTCAAAACCTATATCAATAAAATAAACACGGCTCAAAAAGAAATTATAATTGTAAGCAGCTATTTTCTGCCGGGCAAAAAATTAATCAGAACCTTAAAAAAAGCTTCGCAAAATAAGGTAACTATTAAATTGATTCTTTCAGGAATATCCGATGTTCCAATGGCGAGGCGAGCCAGCTGTCATTTATATTCTAAACTTTTACGTTACAATATCGAATTATACGAATGGAAAAAATCGGTTTTGCACGGAAAAATCGCCGTGATTGATGCCAATTGGACAACGATTGGTTCTTTCAATCTCAATAATTTGAGTTCGTTTGCAAGTATCGAAATGAATGTAGCTATCGATTCAGAGGAATTTGCAAAGGATTACTTAGTACATCTCAATGAAATTATTGCGCAATGTGATAGAATTACTCCCGAAACTTTAAAATCAACCCATGGCTTGACTTCAAAATTCACCAATTGGGTATCGTATTGGGTATCCAGAATAGCTGAAATAATAGTTACTTATATTCCTCATAAAAGGTTCAGGAAATTTTATTAGAAACACAATTATTGTTGTCCGATAAAAATTTATGAATAATCAAAAGGTCGCTCCTCTGGAGCTTTATTTAACAAAAAATACTGTTTCTACAAACAGTTCGCTCCTAAAGGAGCAATTTTAGTCCCATCGGGACATACTGTTTGTAGAAAAAGTGAGTCGCCAAAAACAAGCTCCAGAGGAGCGACCTGTCAGTATGTACCATAAATATTGAGTTCAAAATTTTATTTATGTTTTTTATCGGACAACAATGAAACACAATATAATCCTAAATTACACTTCTAATGAACAAAAAATTCACTAAATTTATAGTGGAATTTAGCCTCATAAATTACTCTAATTCACACACATACTTTGTGTTGTACTATTAGGTTTTAAATCGAATCAAAAGCTTAGAAATTAGATAAAAAAATACAACAATGGCATTTATAGACTATTACAAAGTATTGGGAATCGATAAAAGTGCTACAGAAGCCGAGGTGAAAAAAGCCTATCGAAAACTCGCTCGAAAATACCATCCCGACTTGAATCCCAACGATAAAGAAGCGGAGCAAAAATTCAAGGAAGTAAATGAAGCCAACGAAATGTTGAGCCATCCGGAAAATCGCAAGAAATACGATCAATACGGTGAAAACTGGCAACATTCAGAAGAATTCGAGAAACAAAGACAACAACAATCTCGTGGCGGCGGACAACAAGGAGGATTTGGCGGTTTTGAAGGATTTTCAGGCGGTGGCGATTATTCTGATTTCTTTGAATCAATGTTTGGTGGTCGTGCTTCTGGAGGTAGAAGACAAACTCGACAATCGAAAGGTGGCGATTATAATGCCGAACTAAACCTTGATTTGAAAGACGTTTACACCACTCAAAAACGGGAATTGACCATCAACGGTAAAAAAATAAGACTCACCATTCCCGCTGGAGTCGAAAACGGTCAAGTCATAAAAATCAGCGGAATGGGTGCCGAAAGCCCAAATGGCGGTTCAAAAGGCGATTTGTACATTACTTTCACCATTGAGAATAAAACCAAATTCAAATTAGAGAAAAATAATCTTCATTCCACCGTAGATTTGGATTTATACACAGCCATTTTAGGAGGAGAAATTACAGTCGATACCTTTGACGGTAAAGTAAAACTAAAAGTATTGCCCGGAACCCAAAACGGCACAAAAGTAAAACTAAAAGGCAAAGGCTTCCCTGTGTATAAAAAAGAAGGCTTGTTTGGCGATTTATATATTACTTACCAAATCGTAATTCCAACAGATTTAACCGAAAAAGAGAAAGAATTATTTGAGGAATTGGCTAAGTTGAGAGCTAAATAATGTCTATTCTCTATTCACCTTTATACTCAATCTCCCAATTAATTTTATCTAAATCTTCAATTGTGAAAAGATACTTTTTATTATAAATATTTTTTGCAAAAATTGTTTTCCAACCATATTTATCTACACTGTCTTTTTTAATAATATAATATCTTATTTTTTGGTCATCACAAGTTTTTATGTATTCTTCCCAATATGGAACAATTATGCAGTCAATATTTTTTTCTTGCGGTATTGTTTCTTTTCTAATCTTTGGAATGCTATCAATAGTATTCAATTCACGGTCTATAAATAAACAATATATTTTATTTTTAGATTTGTTTTTAGTAATAATACATCTCCCATCTGTCTTATGTCCACAAGACAATAAAAATAAAAACGAAATCAAACAATAAATTTTTAACAGTTTCATTTTTTTAAGGTTTAAAAGGAATAAATGGCTGTATTGGTTTGTTAATTTAAAAAAATGATCTTTAAAATTTATAAAATAGTCCTTTTATGGATAGCGCAGAATTGCATTCTGTGCCCTCTCAAATAAGCCCATAAAACTCCAGAGACTTTATCTAAATTAACGAAGTAAATCTACCAAAATTATTCCTAACTCATACTCAAATCCTGTATAATTTCTTACTGAAATAAAATAAAAATCCCCAAACAAGTTCACAATTTTATACTTCCGTATTAGTAAGATTATTCAAACGTTAAATTATTATTTTTTTGTAGTAAAATTCAAAAAATATTCTATTTTTGATAGGTAATTTAATATTAAAAATATGACAGCTCTTACAGATTATTGGTGGTTACTATTATTAGTTTTGTGTTTGGTTCTTTACAAATTCGTTTTACGAGTTTTCTTCGGAATGGTCATCGTTCCAGAAGATAAAATTGGTTTAGTAACCAAAAAATTCGTACTCTTTGGCGCATCAAAATCATTGCCCGACGGCAGAATTATCGCCACCAAAGGCGAAGCTGGCTATCAAGCAAAAACCTTGGCACCTGGATTGTATTGGGGAATGTGGCCTTGGCAATATTCGGTCAATATGACTTCATTTACCATTATTCCAGAAGGAAATATCGGATTGTTATTGAGTAAAGATGGTGCTGAGATACCAACAGGTCGAATTCTTGCCCAAAAAGTCGCCTCCGATAATTTCCAAGATGCCACTTTATTTTTGGACAACGGCGGACAAAAAGGACGTCAATCGGCTTTTATAACCACAGGTTCATATCGTATCAACACTTTTTTGTTTGAAGTTGTAGTAGCTCCACAAATCGTGATTTCCGAAAATATGGTGGGAATTGTAACGGCAATGGATGGTGAACCCATTCCTATTGGACAAATTGCCGGTAAATTTGTGGATAATCACAATAACTTTCAGGATTTTGACCAGTTTTTGAAAAACGGAGGAAATCGTGGATTGCAACCTCAAGTGATGCTTGCGGGTTCTTATTATATCAATTCTTGGGCTGTTCAAATTGAACAAACACCAATGACCGATGTGCCTATTGGATATGTTGGCGTGGTGATTTCCTATATTGGCGAAGACGGAAAAGACGTAACTGGCGATACTTTCAAACACGGAAATATCGTTTCGAAAGGACAACGCGGGGTTTGGATGGAGCCTTTTGGCCCTGGAAAATATGCCCTTAACAAATACACCACAAAATTGGAAGCTGTTCCTACAACCAATTTGGTTTTGAACTGGGCTGATGCCAGAAGTGAATCGCATAACTTGGATCAAAATCTTTCAACAATAACGGTTCGTTCCAAAGATGGTTTCCCTTTCAATCTGGATGTTTCCCAAATTATCCACGTTCCCGCCAACGAAGCACCAAAAGTGATTGCCCGTTTTGGCAGTATGAACAATCTGGTTTCTCAAGTTTTGGAGCCAACTATTGGTAACTATTTTAGAAACTCGGCTCAGGAAAGCGACGTGATTTCGTTTCTTTCCACCAGAAAAGAGCGTCAAGAATCGGCTAAAAATCACATCAAAGTAGTTTTGGACGAATACAATGTAAATGCTGTTGATACTTTGATTGGAGACATTGTTCCACCGGAATCATTGATGAAAACTTTGACCGACAGAAAAATTGCCGAGGAAGAGCAAAAAACCTATCAAACCCAAAGAATGGCACAAGAGCAACGCCAAGGGGTTGAAAAAGAAACCGCCATTGCCGATATGCAAAAAGAAATTGTGAAAGCTTCGCAAAGTGTCGAAATCGCCCAAAGAACAGCCGATGCCACCGTAAAAAAAGCAGAAGGAGACGCCACAAGTTTGAAACTGAACGTGAATGCCGAAGCCGAAGCCACTAAAATGCGGGCCAATGCTGAAGCGGAAGCTACCAAAGCAAGAGCCGGAGCACAAGCCGAAGCCACAAAACTAACCGCCAGCGCAGAAGCCGAAAGAATCTCAAAAACCGGTTTGGCCGAAGCAGAAAAAATCAAGGCGATTGGACAGTCAACTGCCGAAGCGTATCAATTACAGGTTTCTGCAATGGGTGGCGATAATTTTACCAAATACAAAATCACGGAAGAAATTGGAAAAGGAAAAATCAAGGTAATTCCAGACGTTTTAATCTCTGGAAATTCAGGTTCCGACGGTGGAATTAGTGGACTTTTGGGAATGAAATTAATGGAAATGATGGATGCCAAAACCGAAAAAGAAGCACCTAAAACCAAATAAACCCAATTTAAATTACCATTCAAAATCCGCTTTACGGCGGATTTTTTTTGTTTATAGAATTTCAGTTATAAAATTATTGGATTCCAAAACAAAACACATCGACAAGAACTGAAAATTAGTAGATTATTCGTAAATTTACTACGTTCGTTCGCTGTTGCTCGGGTGAGTGTGTTTTTTATAAAAATACCGTCTTATAGATGAAAACTATTTCAAAAATAATCGAATCTTTCAAGTCCTTTTTACTTGACATCGGAGAACTTTCCCAATTTGCAGGTCGTTTCTTTAAAGAAGTCTTCAAACGTCCTTTAGAATTCAAAGAATTTATCCGACAATGCTACAATATGGGAAACCGTTCCCTCCTATTAGTTGCCGTTACGGGTTTTATCATCGGACTGGTTTTTACCTTACAATCGCGACCAACATTGCAGGAATTTGGAGCTGTTTCTTGGATGCCTTCTATGGTCAGCATTTCGATTATTCGAGAAATTGGCCCCATTATTACTGCCTTGATTTGCGCCGGACGAATTGGTTCTGGAATTGGAGCTGAATTAGGTTCAATGCGAGTGACGGAACAAATTGACGCAATGGAAGTTTCGGGAACGAATCCTTTTAAATATTTAGTGGTTACAAGAATTTTGGCAACCACGCTTATGCTTCCTATTCTGGTGCTTTTTGGCGATATTATTGCACTTTACGGCTCGTATCTTGTCGAAAATACCAAAGGAAATGTATCCTTTTTATTGTATTTCAATAAAGTAGCCGAAGCATTGGAATTTGGCGATTTGATTCCTGCTACTATCAAGTCTTTCTTCTTTGGTTTTGCCATCGGATTGGTCGGTTGTTTTAAAGGATATAACTGCAAAAAAGGAACCGCTGGTGTTGGTCTTGCGGCAAATTCGGCTGTCGTTTTCACCTCAATGCTACTTTTCATAATAGATTTTATAGCCGTTTTTGTAACTAATATTTTTTATGATTTATAATTATGGAACCCTTTTCAAAGAATAATAAAACGATAATAGAAATCAAAGACCTAAAAAAAAGCTATGGTGACAACCACGTTTTAGACGGCTTCAATATGCGATTGGTCGAAGGCGAAAATCTCGTAATTATGGGAAAATCAGGTTCAGGAAAATCAGTAATGATAAAATGTTTGATTGGACTCGAAGAGCCTGATAGCGGCTCAATTATAGTGATGGGCAAAGATATTGGCACATTGGAACGCGAAGAATTGGATGAATTGCGAACCGAAGTTGGGTTTCTTTTTCAAGGAAGCGCACTTTATGATTCGATGACCGTTCGAGAAAATTTGGAGTTTCCGCTAAGACGTCATACCAAGAAATTTGGTGTTATAAAAGACACGACGCCATTAGTTATGCAAGCCCTAGAAAATGTAGGTTTAGCAAAAACAATCGATTTGATGCCTGAAGAACTTTCGGGTGGAATGAAACGACGAATTGCGCTTGCCAGAACCTTAATTTTACAACCCAAAATTATTTTGTATGACGAACCCACAACAGGATTAGACCCAATTACGGCCAAAGAAATAATTTTACTAATGCAATCCGTTCAAAAAAAATACAACACCTCAGCCATTATTATCACTCACGATGTGGATTGTGCAAGAGCCATTTCGAATCGGATGATTTTATTGGTCGATGGAATCAATTATGCCGAAGGGACTTTTAATGAATTAATTGCCTCAAAAGACCCAAAAATACAAGCTTTCTTTAAATAATATTAAAATGGAAAAAACAGCTTCACAAAAAATAAACTTAGGCCTTTTCGTAATCTTCGGATTATTGATTTTTGTACTGGCCGTTTATTTCATTGGCAACAAACAAAATATGTTTGGAAAAACGAATCATTTACAAACTGTTTTCAATAACGTAAATGGCTTGCAATTGGGCAATAGCGTCCGGTATTCAGGAATAAGCGTTGGGACGGTTCGAGGAATCGAAATGATCAACGACACTACCATTAGAGTCGATATGATTATCGATAAATCTATTTTTTCCTACATCAAAAAAGATGCGATTGCCACCATTGGCTCCGACGGATTGGTGGGAAATATGATTATAAACATTATTCCCGGAAAGGAAAATCAGCCTTCCGTGGCATCTGGCGACGAAATTCGTTCTTTTAATCGAATCCGAACCGAAGATCTTTTGAGTACGCTAAGCATAACCAATAAAAATGCAGCTACTCTAACTGCAAATTTGCTTAAAATCACGGATAAAATAATAGAAGGAAAAGGAACTATGAGCTCTTTACTAAATGATACCATCATTTCGAGAGACTTGGGTGAAACGATGCGTTATTTGAAATTAACGACCAAAAGTGCTTCTGAAACTGTATCAAAAATTGATAAAATAGTAGCTTCTTTAGACAATAAGAACAATGTAATAGGAGTCTTAAAAGACACGGCTGTGGCCAATAATTTAAAAAACACCATTGCCAATTTAGAAAAATCAACTAATGAAATTAACAAAGTAGTGACGAATCTAAACGCTACAATTCTGAATATCAAAGAGGGAAAAGGTGCTATCAATTACTTAGCAAACGACCCGAAATTGGTTCAAAAAATAGATTCTACGATGACCAATCTCAATGCTGCAAGCATAAAACTAAACGAAGACTTAGAAGCAATGAAACATAATTTTCTACTTCGTGGCTATTTCAAAAAACAAGAAAAAGAGAAAGCAAAAGCTGCAAAAGCGGAAGAAATTAAATAATAAATTTTTCTAAACTATATACTTTTCAAACCTTGAATCAACAAATCAATATCTTCTTTAGTGTTGAAATGACTGAAAGAAATGCGCAAACTTGGTTTTTTCAAATCTTCATTTGAAAGCATTTCCGCCAAAACATGAGACGGTTTTATACTTCCGGATTGACAAGCGCTGCCTCGAGAAACAGCAATTCCTTTCATATCCAAATGAAACAAAATCATCGCAGTCTTTGCATCAGGAAAAGGCAGTAATACATTCAAAATAGTATAAATGCCATCCGAAGTTCCATTGATTTCAAATGCGGGAAATTCGATTTCTAATTGATTAATCAAATAATTTTTCAGTTCTGAAATATGATTTTTTTCTGCTTCTAAATTAAAATAAGAAAGTTCCAAAGCCTTTGCCATTCCCGCAATTTGATGCACTGCTTCGGTTCCGGGACGCAAGCCTTTTTCTTGTTCGCCACCAAAAAAAAGAGGTTGCAATCCTGAATTTTTCTTGATAAATGCAAATCCAATTCCTTTTGGCCCGTGAAATTTATGTGCACTCGCTACCATAAAATGGATTGGAAAATGCTGCAAATCAATTTCTAACTTGCCAACAGATTGCACCATATCAGAATGAAAAAGTGCGTTGTGTTGCTCACAAATTCGTCCTACTTTTTCCACCTCCAAAATAGTTCCTATTTCATTATTCACGTGCATTAAACTCACCAAAGTCTTGATTTCTTGCGAAAGCAAATCAACTAAATCAGTGATGTCTATTTCACCATTGGGTTTAACCGATACATAATCTACTTGAATTTCAAATTCTTTTTGCAGGGACTCAACAGTATGTAAAACAGCGTGATGCTCTATTTTACTTAAAATTATTCTTTTAACTTTTAAATCTCGAACAGCTGAGCGAAGAATCCAATTATTAGCTTCGGTTCCGCAAGAAGTGAAAATAATTTCTGAAGCTGAAACGTTAAAATGCTTGGCAATTGACTTTCTGGAAAGTTCTAAAATACTTTTTGCATTTCGCCCAAAACTGTGTGTTGACGATGGATTTCCAAAATCTTCCGTCAATACTTTTGTCATTTCTTGAATGACTTGAGGACGGAGTTGCGTGGTGGAGGCGTTATCGAGATATACTTTTTTCATTGGCACAAAGTTATGAAATATCAATTGTGATTTCTGTACAATCAATTGGCATTTTTTTCACTATTTTTGCCCCAAATATTTTAGACAATGAAAAGAGTTTTTAGCCTATTGATTTTTGTGCTATTCTTAAATGGATGTGATGACGGTGATTTGACTTTAGAAACTATTGATTTTGAAGATGTAGAAACAAAAAGTTGCATCGACAATAATATCATTTACAAACTGAAAGAAAACGAAGCTTTATTGCTGGAGATTCCCAAAACAACCTTTGAAAACGAACCCACAGATCCTGATTCTCCGACTGTTATCAATATCGATAATTCAACTAACAGAGTAGTCTATCGTTTTTATAACGGAACAGTAGCCGAAGACAATATTTGCAACACAATTCCCCCAGCAACTCCATATGTTTCCGACCAATGGACTGCTAGTTCAGGAAAAATAGAAATAGCTACAACTACTAAAACAATTCCTGGAACTATTGCTGGAAGTACCGTAATTACGGGCTACAACCATAGTATTGTTTTCAAAAATATCACTTTTGACAAAACTGTAGGAACTCAAGTTTACGAAACCTTTGTTTTCGGAGACTATGTTACACCAGCTACTCCATTGCCATTTGGATTTGACAAAACAGTAGATCAATGTCCCATCTCAAAAGAAGTTTATAATTTTACTAGTGGCGAAGCATTGACACTAGAGAATCTGGATGCAACTTTAATTATCAACGAAGAAACACTACCAAACACACCAAGAACTGCAATAATTGGCTCCGTTAAAAACAAACTCATCTACCGTTTGTATTCAAATGGAGTGCTTAGTGCTAACTATTTTTGCAATACAATTCCACCAACACTTCCAACGGTTAGCGAAGAATGGAATGGGGTAAATGGTGTTGCAAACGTTAGTGGCATCATAGAAGTTACAACAATAAAAAGCGGAACAACTGCATTTAAACACAACATTGTAATTAAAAATGCGACCTTAAAGAAAGGCAATAGCACTTTCAAATTGGGAGATGTTTATATCTATGGAGAATTAATAACCTTCTAATTTAGCGGTAATTTTAAAACATAGTACCGCAAATTGTTTCGCCAATTCACTTCGTTCGGGTCGCAAATAAAACATTCTAAATAGAAATATTTAATTTGCGGTTGTTTGTTTTTAGACTTGAATTTTTAGCTTAAAATCAAATTATTTACTGCTTTGTTTGATAAAAACTTCGGTTGCACCTTGACCGTATTTTTGATAATTCCCGTCTTGAAAAGCGATGTTATCATAACGTCCTAACAAAAAATCCAACTCTGATTTGAGTATTCCTTCGCCAACACCGTGTATAAAAACAATCTTGGGAATGCGGTTTTTTATAGCGAATTCGATGTGTCGTTTTGCAGTTTCGGCTTGCAAAGTCAGTATGTCATAATTAGACATTCCTCTTTTGTTTGGAACTAATTTTTCGATGTGTAAATCGAATTCTGGAGCGGGAATTTCACGTTTATCTTTGCGCTCTTTGACAAAACTTCTTGGTTTTGGAATTTCTTTTTCCTTTGCAATCTCCCCTACATTTATTCTTTTGATAGAATCCATTAAGTTACTGGAATTGTTTATTTTAATCAATTCGTTGACAAAATATGTCATCACAAAACCATCGGTAGTTTCTATGGTAACTTGCTTGTCTTTTACAGCCACTACTACTCCATTTACATCTTCATCTAAAACCGAAACTTGGTCACCTTTATTGAACATTTTTTCTCTTTATTTTTGGATTATTTTTTTGGTTTTTGGGTATTAAAATTCAAAAGTAGTAAACTATATGGCAACATTACTTAGTGTTGCAATGTTTACTATTTGCCTGCAAAATTATTGAAATAAAATCATTAAATTAACGATGCTGCTCAAGTCAGATTATTGATTAATTATTTAGGCGATGTTGCGGTTGAATCTTGTTTTAATAGCGCAGGAACCTGTGAGTTCGAATCAGAATTTGAAACTGCCGGAATTGGTACATTTTTAACTGACTGAGAATTTAATGGCGCTCCAACAGCAATTTCACAACGATGACCCTTTTGCCCATGCGGAGGATTCATTCCCGGTTTAGTAACAACCGTAGAAGAATTCGTTTTTACAATTACTGGTGAAGAAGAATTGGTTACCGCTGGGTTTGGAATTGATTTATTAGGAGTTGAATTTAAGGGTGCACCAACAGCAATATCACAACGATGACCAGGTTGACCATGTGGAGGATTCATTCCTGAAGCATTTTGATTTGAATTCTGTTGCAACAAAGATGGATTTTGAGATGAATTAGCCGATGGTCCAGAAGGTGTAGCTGTTGAAATTGATGTGTTGCCGGAAGACGAAGGATTAGTGACCACTGAACTTTCTTGTGGCTCCAATTCTTTTTTACACGAACAAATAAATACTAAAAACACCATTAATAATCCTAAAATATAATTCGTTTTCATAGCTTTAATTTTAAAATTTACAATATTCAAATATAGTTTTAAATAGTATGTTCAACAAAATCCTAATCAGCCAATTGCAAATAAATTAAAGCGACAGCGGCGGCAGTCATAATCAGCAATGCAGCAAAGCCAAGAATATTAGAAATTGTGCTGTTAGTAAATCTGCCCATCACTTTTTTATTATTGGAGATATGAAGAATAATAGCTATTAAAACCGGAGCTGTCAATCCGTAAAGTACGGCGGTATAAAGCAACGCTTTTATGGGAGAGATTCCAATGTAATTTAGCGATAATCCCAATAGTAAAGAAATAGCAATGATAACATAAAAAGCTTTTGCTTCATGAAATTTTTTATCAAGACCTTGCTCCCATCCAAAAGTTTCGGTGATGATATAGGAAAGTGAACCGCTCAAAACCGGAATTGCAATTAATCCGGTACCAATTATTCCAACAGCAAAAAGAAAATATGCTAAATTTCCCGCCAATGGTTTCAAAGCACTTGCAGCCTGCTCTACGGTATCAATCTGATGAACTCCTCCGTTATACAAAACTGTACCGGTTGTCAGAATAATGAAATACATCACAAAACCGGAAAAACCCATTCCGAAATCGACATCTTCATTTATTTCGTGAATGACCTTTTTATTAACTATCAAGTGTTTTTCACTCTTATTCCTCTCCTCTACTTCCATAGATGCTTGCCAAAAGAAAAGATAAGGAGAAATTGTGGTTCCTAAAATACCTACCAGAATACCCATAAACTCTTTGTTGAATTTAAGTGATGGAATAAAAGTAGCCTTGAATATTTGCGTTAAATCCTGTTGGCACAAAAAAGGCACAATAAAGTAAACCAACATTACGACACAAAGGTATTTTAGTATAGCAGCAATTTTTTGATACGGCAAATAAATGATTAACCCCAAAAGCAGTATGGTGAAGAAAACGCTAAAAAAAGTAGCATCAATAGAGGGAAATAATAGATTTCCCACCGCTCCCATTCCTGCAATATCGGCACCAATATTCATTACAATAGCGGGAAAACTAAACAAAAGCATAAGATACAAAACAGGTCGTGGATAATTCTGTTTAAGCGCTCCTGTCAAACCATGAGAAGTAACCAATCCAATTCTGGCGCACATTTGCTGAATAGCAGCCATAAGCGGAAAGGCAATCAGAGCGGTCCATAAGGTAGAAAGACCATAGACTGCACCAGCTTGCGAATATGTTGCAATTCCCGAAGGATCATCATCACTTGCTCCTGTTACTAACCCTGGCCCTAGAATTTTCCAAAATCGAGTAAGTTTATTTTTGAATTTCGCTCTATTATTCATTATTTAAAATTTTTAATTTTAATAAAAACAAACATAAAACCGTATCACATGCTAATTTACGTATTTAAAAAATTACATTTATACAAATGGCAGTACATCTATGCTTTTATGATTAAAAAAACTCATAATAAATATTTTTTTGTCCAATCCGTGTGGCATTTTCTAAAAACACCTTACTTTTACCTTTTATACTAACTTTTGAATTTTATTATCGTGTCTAAAGAACTAATCATAAATTCTATTTCTGCCCTTAAAAGTCATTTTTCTATCAATTATGGAATTAAAACAATGACTGAGGCCTTTACGGAGAAATTATTTTACACACTGTTTGACTCTAATGCACCCTTAAGCCAAAGCATCGACGAACTCGAAATACTTTTTAAGAAAATTGCAAAAATTGCTAACAAAAAATCAGAAGGATTGTGTGACACCATTTGGGAACAATTTCTTGAAAAATTGCCTTCGGTTTTGGATAATCTAAATCAGGATGCCGCTTACATCTTAGAAAATGATCCCGCTTCTAATAGTATTGATGAAGTGTATTTAGCCTATCCTGGATTTCATGCTATCGCTATTTATAGACTGAGTCACGAATTATACTTGCTGGACATGTTACTTTTTTCAAGACTGATGAGTGAATATGCGCATCGCATCACGGGAACCGATATTCACGCAGGAGCCGAAATCGCTTCCCCTTTTTTTATTGACCATGCCACTGGAATTGTTATTGGAGAAACAACCGTAATCGAAAAACATGTAAAATTATACCAAGGTGTTACTTTGGGTGCATTGAGTGTTAGCAAAGACATGAAAAGTACCAAAAGACATCCTACCGTTGAAAAAAATGTGTGCATATATGCTAATGCTACTATTTTGGGCGGTGAAACCGTTATTGGAAAAAATAGTATTATCGGAGGGAATACGTGGATTACCAAATCGATTCCTGCAAAATCTGTTGTGACTAATACTACTATCACCGAAGTAAAAATAAAAGAGTTAAAATAGAATGAACGCACAAGATATATTAAAACTTATAGGAAATACACCATTAGTCGAAGCCCGAAATCTAGTTAAAAATAAGAACGTAAAACTGTTTCTTAAAATGGAAGGAAACAATCCCGGAGGCAGTGTAAAAGACCGTCCTGCTTACAATATGATTGTATCTGCTTTAGAAAGAGGAGAGATAAAAAAAGGGGATAAACTCATTGAAGCAACCAGCGGAAACACGGGCATTGCCTTGGCTATGATTGCCCAATTATTAAACATAGAAATTGAACTGATTCTTCCCGAAGATTCTACCAAAGAACGCACCCAAACGATGCGAGCCTATGGTGCAACTGTGATTCTAACACCTGCCGCAGCAGGAATTATTGGCTCCCGAGATTATGCCGACAAAAAAGTTGCCGAAGGCGGTTATGTGATGCTCAACCAGTTTGCCAATGCCGACAATTGGAAAGCCCATTACAAAACCACAGGCCCAGAAATTTGGAGAGATACTCACGGAACCGTTACTCATTTTGTTTCGGCAATGGGAACTACCGGAACTATAATTGGAACTTCTACCTACCTGAAAGAAAAAAATCCTAACATCCAAATCGTTGGCGCACAACCAAGCGATGGTTCTCAAATTCCGGGAATCCGAAAATGGCCTCAGGAATATTTGCCTAAAATATTCGATGCTTCAAAAGTAGATACCATAATCGAAGTTTCGGAACTAGAAGCACGTGCCATGACCAAAAGATTGGCTCTTGAAGAAGGTGTTTTTGCAGGAATGAGCAGCGGAGGTTCTGTTGCCGTTGCCCTAAAACTTGCCGAACAAATGGAATCTGGAGTCATTGTTGCTATTATTTGTGACCGAGGCGACCGCTATTTATCTTCGGATTTGTTTGATTAAGAAGACTATTTAAAAATAAAAAAAGGCTCGATTTTAAAACAATCGAGCCTTTTTTATTGAAAATAAATCAAATTTTAAACCAAACTAGCTTCTGTAGAAATTTCAGTATCGAATAATTTTGATATTGGACAATTTGCCTCCGCTTTAGTTACCAATTCTTGGAAAGTTTCATTAGAAATTCCTTTAATCTTGGCACTTACCGTTAAGTGAGAACTCACGATTTTTCCTTCTAGCAAATTGATATCACATTTGGTTTCGATGCTTTCAATCTCAAAACTACCTTCGGTAATGTAAGCCGAAAGTTGCATTGTAAAACATCCCGAATGTGCCGCAGCAACTAACTCTTCTGGATTAGTGCCAATTCCTTCTTCGAAACGAGATTTAAACGAATATTGCGTGTTTTGTAATGTTCCACTTTGTGTGGTCAAGTGGCCAGCGCCTTCTTTGAGCGAACCTTTCCAAACTGCGGTTGCATGTCTTTTCATAATTATATTTTTTTATTGACTCAAATTTAAGGCTTTAATTACAACTATTTTCAGTCTTTTTGTTTTTTAACGAAACTTTAAGCGTTGCTTTAGAAGATTTTTTTTGACACTAAAATCAATTTAATTTGATAGGTTTTACAGTGCGAAAACATTATTTTTGTTAGCTTCGTTCAAGTAATTACAAAAAACGAGAAAGTCGTTTATTAAACATGGGAAGTAAAATACAAATGCAAGACTGGCCTTATCTAAAAAAATACCAAAAGGAAAATTCTAAACTTCCCGCCCTAACGTCTGGACAAAATAGAATCGTTTTTATGGGTGATTCCATAACCGAGTTTTGGTCTGCACTTTGTCCCGAGTTTTTTGCTGGAAAACCTTATGTGAACCGAGGAATTAGCGGACAAACTTCACCTCAGATGCTGATTCGCTTTCGGGCAGACGTAATTGCATTAAAACCCAAGATTGTAGTGATATTGGCTGGAGCCAATGATATTGCCGGAAATACTGGTCCATCAACTTTAGAAATGATTACTGACAATATTTTCTCGATGTCGGAATTGGCCAAAGCCCACCAAATCAAAGTGATTTTATGCTCGGTCTTGCCCGCTTATGATTTCCATTGGAAACCGGGTTCGTTTCCTGCCGAAAAAATCATACAACTCAATAAAATGATAAAAGAATACGCTGATGCCAATGAAATCCTATATTTGGATTATTATTCAGCATTGGTAGATGAACGAAAAGGATTGAAAGCTGCTTATGCCGATGATGGAGTTCACCCCAATAAAGCAGGATATGAAGTGATGGGACCGATTGTGGAGAAAGGGATAGAAGAAGTGTTATCTAAATAAAAAGTATAATTATTTTAGAGTCATAATAACATAAGAAATTAAAACTTTATGATTGAAAATCTATATATAAGAAGAACAATTGAATTTGTATTAAATAAAGATGACGGTTCAACAGTTTATGCGGATAGTTTTTTCTTAAAAGAAGAGAATGAGGTTTTTAGTTATAGAAACGAGTTACAAAAAGCGATTAAAGGAATAAGAGAGCCTTTATTTGTGTGTTATTATTGTGGTCAAAATATTAAAATCAATGGAGGGGGTCAAACAATGAAAGTCCTTCATTTTGCACATAGAAAAGATAGTGATTTTTGTCACCTCAAAACAGATACAAAATATTCAGAAGTAGAAATAAGAAGGCTCAAATATAATGGTGCAAAAGAAAGCCCCCTTCACTTTGAAACAAAAAACTTAATCAAACAATTTATTGAATTAAATAATGACTTTTCAAATATTAGAGTTGAAAAAGTAGTAAAGAGTAACACAAATTATCTTGAATGGAAAAAGCCAGATATTTCGGCAACTTACAAAAAAGTTGAGGTTGTTTTTGAAGTTCAATTATCAACAACATTTTTGAGTGTTATTGTAGATAGAGAACATTTCTATAAAGAAAATCAAACTTATATATTGTGGATTTTTAAAAATTTTGAAGTTGATGAGTTTAAACAACGTTTTACCGAAAAGGATGTTTTTTATTCCAATAACAGAAATGCTTTTGTATTAGATAATGAAGCAATAAACTTATCTCAACAAAATAATGATTTATATCTTTTGTGTTATTATCAAAAACCAGTTATTGAAAATTTAAAAATTCATTACAATTGGGAATTTGAATACGTTTGTTTCAATCAACTAACTTTTGACGAAGTCAATAATAAAATCTTTTATTTTGATGTAAGTACAGAAGAGGAAAAGTTGAATAATGAGATTTTTACATCTGAAAAAGAATTAAGAGAAAAGGAAGTTGCAAAGCAACAAAAAGCCAAAGAGGATGCCTCAAAACTTCAAAAGAGAGAGAAAAATATTGAGTATGATTATGAAGATTATAATTACTCATATTATGAAGATGAAAAAGAAGAACCAAAATTAACTACAACTCAAAAACTTATTAGAAATAGCAATATTGCTTTTAATGAAAATAATAGCAGTATTTTAATTGAATTAAGAAATGATTTTTTAATTACTGACTACCAACGTTTGTTTTTAAAACAACAAAGTGAGATGTATGATAAAATTTTTGATTTTTTTCAAAAAGATTACAGCTTATCTATTGAAGATAAAAAATTCATAAAAAAGATTTTTGATAAAAATATTGTTGAAAATGAAAATTCAAATAACCACTCAATTATTTATTATGTTTCCATTAGTCTTTTTTTGAGTAAATTGAATAAAAATAAAGGTTTATATAGTTTATATGATAAGAAAGTCGAGCAACTTTTATTTGCAATATTATCAATTAAAAGAAAAAAAGTGATAGGAAATAATTTTTCAAATTTAATTCAATTTGTTAATTATTACACTAATTTAAAAAATGATAGAGTTGTTCTTTTTGATTTAATTATTAAAGCCATTGAAGTATATTGGGGTATAGATGATTTTTGTAAGAGTGAAGACAAAAGAGGTTTACTTATGCCCAAAATATTAAATGCAAACAATTGGAAACCTCAACAAGATACCAAATACAATGAAATTGTATCAATTATTTTTCCAGAAATAAAATTTGATTAATTTATATGGAAGAAAATAAATCAGATGACTTGAATAACCAAAACAACATTCAAATAAAAAAATAAAAACAAAAAATATGAACTACAGAAAACTAGGAAAAACGAATTTCAACATCTCAGAAATAGCATTAGGAACTTGGCAAGTAGGCGGAAAATGGGGTTCGCCTTTCAATGATAAAACCGCAGACGAATTGATTAATACGGCAATTGATAATGGCGTGAATTTCATTGATACTGCCGATGTGTATGAAAATGGTTTGAGCGAAA
>ENA-UOWO01000676-UOWO01000676.1-activated-sludge-metagenome-genome-assembly--contig:-NODE-676-length-47779-cov-14.765548_pt1 | contig 47779 bp, 32 predicted proteins | sample MGYA00238148_ERZ761564 | MGnify/ENA primary metagenome ERZ761564 (study PRJEB28885, sample SAMN05720194) | activated sludge metagenome | isolation source: Anaerobic digester | place: USA... | reverse complement strand
AGCGTGTCGGTATCGGTTGCCGAGTTGTTGCCCGGCGTCGGATCGGTCACGCCGCCCGGTGCTGCCACGGTGGCCGTGTTGGACAGCGATCCGGTCGCTGCCGCCGAGATCGTGCAGCTCGCCGTGTAGGTCGTGCTGCCACCACTCGGCAGGTTCACCGTGTCGTTGATGTTGCCCGAACCGGCCGCCGTGCAGGTGCCGCCGCCGGCGCCCACGCAAGTCCACGTGCAGGTCAGCGACGCCGGGAACGTGTCGGCCACGGTCGCGCCGCTCGCATTGCTCGGACCCGCATTGCTTGCCGTGATCGTGTAGGTCACCGAGCCACCGGCCGTCGCGGTCGTCACGCCGTCGGTCTTGGTGATCGACAGATCAGCATTGACCGCCACGCTCTGCACATTGATGCAGCCGACAGCGGTCACGTTCTGGCCGTCTGGATTGGTCAGCGTGACGTTTTGCAGACCTACCGCTGACGCGGTGATGTTCAGCGTCACCTGGGTCGGTGAATTGTAGGTCACGCTGTTCACGACCGCATTGGTGACAGTTGCCGACAGATGGCTGAACGGCAGCGCGGGCGGCGGGAGATTGCTGCCCGGATCGTAGAAGCCCGACCCTCCACTCGAAGTCGCCGCAATCACGACGTTTCCGGTCGGACCATTGAACACGATCGGCGAACCGGCGCACGTCGGTGTCGCGGGTGGCGGTGCCAGCAGCTTACCGACGCGGACCGCGTAACTGTTCGTCGCCTGGTTGTATTCCTGGATCGTCCACACGGTCATGTCGTCGATCGGATCGACGCTCGTGAACGAATAGTCACCCCAGCGCCGTCCGCCGGCCCCGCCGGGATCCGCGGGAGGGTTGTAGTTCGTCGTCGATGTCCCGAAAGTCGTGACCCCGGTACCTGGCGAGCCATTCATCGAACCGAGGGCATCGCCAGACAGGCGGCCCGTATAAGCCGGTGTTGCACCGATCACGCCCGCCGCGGTGAAGCCGATCACGGCATGTCCCTGGCCCGTCACCGCGATCGAGGGGATGAAATACTGGCGCGCTGCGGCCCGCGTCGCGGCATTGTCGTAGACGGTGCCCGACTGCACGATCGTCGGGGTGGTTGAAAGATTCTGCAACTCGTACCAGCGCGATGCGTTGCGTGCTTGCGCTGCCGTGTTGGCCACTCCCGCAGCACTGACACGGAAATTGTGTGCGGTCCACAGCCGACCGTTGCGCATCATCGCCTCATACAGGCGGTCGTCCAGAGCATCAAGCCGCCCGTTGGCGCCGCCTGTGTTGCCGAGATGCTCGACCCGATCGGGAAACGTGGTGGTTGGAACGGTGATGCTGATGTTTGCCGAGATGGTCGGTGTCGCCGAACCGGGGTTGGAAACCCGGCGCAGCGTCAGCGTGCTGAAAGTTGCATTGTCCACACCGATGAAGTAACCCTCGGTCGCGGCCACGTCGAAGTTGTCGACGCCACGCGGCGTGTACGGACCCGCACCGGTCCCCACCGCCAGGTTGGCAAATGCGGTCGTGACGATCGGACCGGCGCCAAGGATCGAGGCTTTCTGCACGACATATCCGTTCGTGCCCACAAACGAGCCCGCATTGCTGAACATGTTGCCGCCGATGTAGAGCGCGTTGACGTCGATGCCCAGCGCCGGATAGTCGAGGAAATCGCTGCCCGCACTGCCGACAAAATAGAAGAATGTCCACACCGTGCTGCCACTGATCGTGCCATTGCTGGCCGCATCGCTGACCGCAATCATCACGCGGTTTGCAGCCGTGGTCGAGCAACCCGCATTGGTACAGGGGACATCGATGATCAACAGGAACCAGCGACCGGTCACGCGGTCGTAGCGGATCTGCGGATCGCTCGTGAAATCGAGGACGACCGGAGGACTGACGGGCGTCGTCACCGAAGCGAAAAACACGTCGGGATCGACATCGAGCACGCCATCGGCGACGCCGGCCTTCGTGAAGGTGCGCAGTCGGCCATTGACGAAGGTGATGAACTGGGTGGGGCCGACAGCGCCCATGCTGTCGGGCGGAAACGCTCCCGTATCGATCAGTGTCGGGCCGTCGAAGGCAAGACTGGTCGTATGGATGGCCGGACCTGGCAGAACCGGAGCACGAGGATCAGCCGGTGGATACTGCGAAATCGCCGGGGCGTCGGGATTCTGCGGAAGGTGCCTGCGATCGGGAGACTCGAGTTCCCGATCCGGACGCGGTTGACGAGGCGGTGCGACGGCCTGGCGCGCCATGATCGCGGCGCTGGTTTCGTGTTGGGCTGCCGTTGCCGGCAGGCGCTGCCCCGATGTATCGGCAGCGTTGGCCGCGAGCGGGAAAACCATCAGTAGCAGCAGAAATCCAGCGATCAAAGCGATAAGGCGTCCAGCACGGATCATGTCTCTACCCCTGTAGATTGTGATGTTCAGAACACTAGGATCGACCCGCCATCGGGACTCGCGGCATGGCCGTGCGCGCAACCCACGGAACCAGCGGCCTTTCGATAGCGACACCAGACCGGAGTCTACGCCCGTGGGCCAGTTTTTTATTGCCTGGAGACGGATATTTCTTCAACCTTTCGACCGATTGCGCACCCTGGCGCCGCAACGGTCCGAAGCTTCCGATCAAGGCATCCGGCGCATGATCGGCGGAAGCCGATACGGACCAATTCCGCGAAGCAGGCAGAGACCACGGGGACGCTCTCAAGCGCAGGTCGAGTCGATCCTCGCGACTCGCTAGACTGGCGCTGTCTGATCCACAACGGCTGCCCGATCCATGCCCGACCCTGCGCCCGCCTCCTTCCCCGCCGCGTCCGTCATCGTTGTCGGCAGCTACGTGCAGGATCACGTCTGGCAAACCGACCGGTTCCCGCAGCCGGGAGAGACGCGGCGCGCGCTCGGATTCAGCACCGGTCCGGGCGGCAAAGGTTTCAACCAGGCGATCGCCTGCCTGCGCCAGGGCGGCGAGGTGGTATTTGTCGGCGCGACCGGCAACGATGCGATCGGCGCGAATGCGCGTGCGCTGGCACTCGATGAAGGACTTGCCTGCACCTGGCTGGTCCTCGATCGCGTGCCGACCGCGACAGCCGGTATCGTCGTCGACGCGGCTGGCGCCAACCAGATCATGGTCAACCTTGCTGCCAACGAAAACCTGTCGGTGGATTTCCTGCATGCGCAGTCCCGACAGTTCTCCGTTGCGCGCGTGCTGCTCGTCCAGCTCGAGAACAATCTCGACGCAGTGCACGCGGCTCTGGAAATCGGCGTGGCGCACGATCTCCTTTGCGTGCTCAATCCGGCACCGATGCATGCAGCGCTGGATCTGGAACTGCTCTCGAAATGCGACGTGGTCACGCCAAACGAAACCGAATTCGCGCAACTGATCGCGAGGGTGAGTGGCGAGCCGCTCGATGGCGCCACGCTTTCCGCGATGGGCGATGGCGAACTGCATGCGCTGTGCAGGATGCTCGGCGTGGCCACCGTCGTCGTCACGCTTGGCGCTTCAGGCTGTTTCGTCTCGCACCACGCGGATCTGCAGCGCGGCGACGTCGAACAGTACTACCGAATCGCCGCCGAGAAGGTCGACGCCATCGACACGACCGGAGCGGGCGATTCGTTCAGCGGCGCGCTCGTCGCCATGCTTGCTCGCACCGAGGTTCCCTCGTTCCGGGAATGCGTGAGTCACGCCAATCGCGTTGCGGCGATGAGCACCGAACGCATCGGTGCCGCAGTGGCCATTCCGCACCTTGATGAAGTCATCGCCCGTTTCGGCGCGCGCGACAAGCTGCCTGATCAGGCCTGAGGCTTGCGACGGGACTGGCGCAGACGCAACAGCGTGCGTCGACGTGCGGTTCGTTTCCAGAAATAGCGCGCGACGAAGAACAGGATCAGCGCCGCCACGAGCATCACGATGATCTTGCCGCGATCGAGCCAGGTCAGCAGCCATTCGTGGTTCTTCGCACCGTAATAACCCAGGTAGACCCAGATCGGTGCACTGATCAGCGCCGCAAACGTATCGAGCAGGAAAAACCGCATGAACGAAACACGCCTCGTCATCCCCGCAGTCAGGTAGATCGGCGAGCGCAGTCCCGGCAGGAAACGTGCGATGAACATCAGGCGGTTGCCGTAGCGGCTGAACTTCGCCTGGACCATCGCGTAGCGGCGCGGCGTCAGCAGGTAGGCAACCCAGCGCAGGCGCAAGGCGCGCTCGCCATAGATGCGGCCAAGCACGAACATCAGCACGTCGCCGGCGAGGATGCCGACGATGGCCACGGCACACATGGTGTGCACGTTGGCATAGCCGAGGCCCGACATCACGCCTCCCGCCACAAGGCTGATGTCCTCCGGGATCGGCAGGCCGAAACCGCAGATCATCAGCACCACGAACACCGAAAGGTAGCCGTTTTCCGTGAACAGGCGGACCAGGAAGTCGAGCATGGCGATCAGCCGGCCAGCCAATGCGGGCGTCGACGACACGATCCAAGATTGCGGCGGCGGATGGGATTCAAGCGGTCAGTGATTCTGGCGGGAACGCGCGGATTCTAGCAGGCAGGCCGCGCCGGCGATGCGCGCGGCTGATCGTCGCAAGGGGTTCGTGGGCGAACGCATCCCGCCGGCACGTTACAATGATGCGCATGCGCATCGGACCATTCCTCATCGATCCGCCCGTGGTGCTTGCACCGATGGCCGGGGTCACCGACAAACCTTTCCGCCAGTTGTGCAAACGACTCGGCGCGGGCTTGGCGGTTTCGGAAATGACCACGGCCGATCCGCGCCTTTGGCACACGGGCAAATCGCAACGGCGCGCGGACCATGTGGGCGAACCGGACCCGATCAGCGTGCAGATCGCCGGCCACGATCCACAGATGCTGGCCGACGCTGCACGCTACAACGTCGATCTCGGCGCACAACTCATCGACATCAACATGGGCTGCCCGGCAAAGAAGGTGTGCAATGTGTATTCCGGGTCGGCCTTGCTGCAGGACGAGGCCCTGGTCGCGCGCATCGTCGAGGCGGTGGTCAGGGCCGTCGACGTGCCGGTGACATTGAAGATCCGCACTGGCTGGAACCGTGACAACCGCAACGGCGTGCGCATCGCCCGCATCGCCGAGGATGCCGGGATCGCCGCACTCGCCGTACACGGAAGGACGCGTGCCGATCTCTACCTCGGCGATGCCGAATACGAGACGATCGCCGCGATCCGCGCTGCGATCCGCATTCCGCTGGCGGCCAACGGCGACATCGACTCGCCGCAGAAGGCCGCGCAAGTGCTCAAGGCGACTGGCGCCGATGCCGTGATGATCGGTCGCGCGGCGCAAGGACGTCCGTGGATCTTCCGCGAAATTGCACATTTCCTCGCCACGGGTTCGACACTCGCGCCACCCTCACCGCTCGAAGTGCGCGATATCCTGATCGAACATCTCGAGGATCTCTATGCGTTCTACGGCGAGTTGCCCGGCGTGCGCATCGCGCGCAAGCACCTGGGTTGGTACGCCAGGGACCGACCCGAGAACGCGGCGTTCCGCAGCGTGGTCAACGGCACCGAATGCGCGACAACCCAGTTGCGCCTGACCCGCGACTATTTCGCCCGGCTCGCCGAGTCGCCGCCTCTCGCTGCCTGATTGCAACGCTCAGGGCAGGGCCTGGAAAGGACACAGGTGCGACCATGCCTCGGCCAGATGCGTCGCTGAATAGGTGTGTCCACCGCTGAATGTCGTGAACCACAGGTTGGTCGACGTCACCCATCCGTTGTTGAGGAAGATGTTCCGATCGCTGCTCACGTAGGGCAACAGCGGATCGGAGTTGCCCACGTGAAGATCGATCGGGATCCGCCGCGAGGCCGTCGCGACCAGCGCATTGCAGGTGGTCGGGTTGGAACAGGCAAAAGCCTCGAGCGCCCCGGCACTGACCGAATAGGCGGCAAACGTGTCGATCGATACCGGCGCGCCGAAATCGTTGTACATGATGTCGTGCATGACATGTCCGCCTGCCGAAAAACCCCAGCCGATGCGGCGCGATCGATCGATGTTGTAGGCCGATTCGGCATCAGCGATCGCCGCTGCGAAGATGCTGTAGTCGCTCGGATTCGGCGGTGGCGCGATCCAGCCGCCCGAGCCACCCGTGGCGACCGGCACGATCACGATGAAGCCGTTGGCATCGGCGATCGATGCCCAGGTATTGCGCACCGATTGGGCTGCCGTGTTGGCCGCTGCGGGGCTGCCAGCCTGGCCATGCAGGGCAAGCACGAGCGGCACCGGATGCGCTGGTGAATACGACGCCGGCACGCGCAGATAGAACGTGTGCGTCCCGTAACCCGCCACGCTGACAGTGCGCGAGATGCTGCCCAAAGCCCCGCCACTGCCGTTGGATGGAAGCTGCGTGATCGCGGCCGCTGACTCGAAACCGTTGACGAAGATCGCATCGGGATGGGCGCAGACCCAGGCAGGAAGCTGGACGGTGGTCGTGGCGAGCACAGGCGACAGCAGGCTGAGGGCGCAAGCCATGGCCGTCCACACGATCGACTGACGCAAGATCCGCCGCATTTGAAACTTGCGCATGTCCCGCTCCCGATGGCGATGCCGGCAGCGCGCTGTCATGGACAGCGCGACTGGCCAGACCATAGCGCATGTCGGCACGTCCAGGCCTGCCGTGATTCGCTTGTTCAGGATGCTGTCACCTGGAGCCCCGCAAATCGGTGCGCCCGTTCATGGTTGTGGCGCGATTGCCGCAAGAGTCCACTCACCCGGCGAGGTGTCCCGGTCATTCGCAACGGGGGCATAGAGATGGGCTTCGACTGGGTTCCGTTCGCCCTGAGCGCGAACGGTTTTCAAGCCATGGGTCGGCCGGATCAGTGCTCGCCCTGTTCCTTCACCGCGCGCTTCTGCTTCTCGATGTCGGCAAGCGCGACCAGCGCTGCACGCACGCTGTCTGCTGCGCCGATCACCTCGACGCGTCCCTCCATCGACAGGGTCGCTGTATCGACCCGCGGAAAATGGCTGCCCATGATCAGCAGCTCGGCAATGACCAGGCCGACTTCATCCGCTTGCGCGATGCCCTTGCTCTGCAACAACACCTCGCCCGCGCTGTCGACGAGCTTGAAGTAGAACAGTCCGTCCTTCTCGCGATAGCGTTTCCACAGCGGTGGGGCGAGTGCGGCTGGCGGCGTCGCACGAACGGTGGCCGATCGAGGCGCCCTGTCCACCATACTTGACGAGAGCCCGACGGATTGACGCAAGGCGGCGATGAAAGGCGCGCTGCGCTCGCGCGCTTTCTTCGCGCCGGCCTGCAATCGATCCTCGATCTCGCCGGGCTTCGCCATCAAGGTGTTGTAGCGCTCGCGCGGTTCGGCCAGTTCGGCATCGATGCGCTCGAACAGTTTCTGCTTGGCATCACCCCAACCGATGCCATCCGCGAATGCCTGGCGCATTGCAGCGGTTTCGTCGGCACTCGCGAGCGCCTGGTAGATCGCGAAGATGTTCGAACCTTCGGTGTCCTTGGCTTCGCCCGGTGCGCGCGAGTCGGTGACGATGCCGAGGATGGCCTTCCGCAGGTCCTTCGCCGACAGCCACAATGGAATCGTGTTGTTGTAGCTCTTCGACATCTTGCGGCCGTCAAGACCGGGCAAGGTGGCGACGTTCTCGTCGGTGACCGCCTCGGGCAATACGAACGGCTCAGCCGCAGCTTTTGTCACGGCGCGGTACGCATCGCCGTAAAGATGATTGAAGCGCTGGCCGATATCGCGCGCCATCTCGATGTGCTGGATCTGGTCGCGCCCGACCGGCACGCGATGCGCGTTGAAGATCAGGATGTCCGCGGCCATCAGGACCGGGTACATGAACAGGCCGGCCGTGATGCCGGCATCGCCGTCCTCGCTGTCCGCCAGGTTGCGATCGACCGCGGCCTTGTAGGCATGCGCGCGATTGAGCAGTCCCTTCGACGTCACGCAGGTAAGCAGCCAGGTCAGCTCGGGGATCTCGGTGATATCCGATTGCCGATAGAAGAAGGCGCGATCCGTGTCGAGGCCAAGTGCAAGCCAGGTTGCCGCGATCTCGAGACGCGACTGCGCGATCCGCGCCGGATCTTCGCACTTGATCAGGGCGTGGTAGTCGGCAAGGAAGTAGAACGACTCGACATCGTCGCGACGACTGGCCTCGATCGCGGGACGGATCGCGCCGACATAGTTGCCGAGATGGGGCGTGCCGGTCGTGGTGATGCCGGTCAACGTACGGATCTTCGAAATCATGGGCAAACCATCGTTTCAGAACCTCCAGTCTAACGAATCAGCGGCAAGCGCCGCCGCATCGGTCGGCCACACCACAGATAAACGGCAGCACAACGATGCAGTCGCGACAAACCCCGGCTCGACGCAACGCGCGTTGAATCCTCCACCAACCGCACCCGGAGGTGCCCCATGCGTGCCCTGCTTCGCTCTGCCCTGTTCGCCCTGAGTCTTGCCTCGTCGGCCCACGCCGGTAACCTGGTCGACCTGTCGGTGGTCGATCGCGACACCGGCACCACCCTGCGCACCTACGCCCGGGATGGAAGGCTCTACGTCGCCGGCGCGCCGGGGCATCGCTATGCCGTTCGCCTCGACAACCGCACCGGCGCGCGCGTGCTCGTCGTGCTCTCGGTCGATGGTGTCAATGCGGTCAGCGGCGAAACCGCGAGCACGAACCAGAGCGGCTACGTGCTCGACGCCTGGGAATCGACCGAAATCAATGGTTGGCGCAAGAACCTCGACGAAGTCGCGCAGTTCAATTTCACGTCGCTGCCGGACAGCTATGCCGCCCAGACCGGAAGGCCGCTTGACGTCGGCGTGATCGGCGTCGCCGTGTTCACCGAGCGCGAGCGCCGCTGGATTGCCGAGGAACGCATTGAACGCAGGCCGCCGGCGGCGACACGTCCGTGGGCCAAGGATTCGGAATCCTCGCGCGACGACCGCGCTGGCGCACCGTTGGCAGGCGCCGCAGCGAAATCCCGCGCAGCCGAACCGCAGGCCGAAGGCGCGATCGCCAGCAGCCACCCGCAGCGCGAACGGCTTGGTACCGGACATGGCGATCGCGAGTGGTCGCAGGTCGGTACGACCCGGTTCGAGCGCGCCAGCAACCAGCCGGCCGAAACGCTCTCGATCTGGTACGACAGCTACCGCAACCTGGCGGCACGCGGAATCATTCCACGCCGACCGCTGGCCAGCCGCGAGCCGAATCCGTTCCCGAACGGCTTCGTCGCCGATCCGCCGCCGCGCTACCGCTATCGCTGAGTTGCAAGCGCGCGATTCCCGCCATCCGGCGCAAACCGGGTGGCGGGATTGCGTTTTGTGCGGATCCGCGGAATCGCTCCGCTCCCATCGCATTTCGACGGCAACCCGCTCAGCCGCCGCGCCTAGCAAGGTTCCTCCCTTGACCCGATCAAACCTCGGGCATGCGGACGTTATTGTCCAACGACCAAGCATGCGACCATTGGGGGTCCGGGCACCTGTATGGTCGCTCGCGGCTCAGTCCTGTGGCCCTTGGGGGGCGAATTGATGATCAAGAAGACTTCCGGCACTGCGGCATTTGCCTGCATTGCCTTCAATCTGGCGTTGCTGGCCAGTTCGTCCATCGCACTGGCGGCCGATGTCACCGCTTCATCGTGGAGGGAAGCGGCAGGTCGTTCCCTGCCGAATGGAGTGACTGCTCCGGACGCCTATCGCAGCCTCGAATTCGATCTCTCGGCATTGCAGGCAGAACTCGCACGCAACGGGGGCGGTGTCGGCATGACGCTGGCGTTGCCGAATCCGGATGGCGGATTCGTCGACTTCATGCTTTCCGATTCGGGCACCCTGCCCGCCGAACTGGCTTCGAAATATCCGCTGATCCGCAGCTTTCTTGGCGTCGACAGCCACGGTCGCCGCGCGCGCATCGACGTTTCGCCGCTTGGACTCAATGCGATGGTGTTCGATCGCGAAAACATCTGGGTCGTGCGACCCGTCGAGTTCGGCGAAGGTGCCGACTATCTCAGCTTCCGCAGGGAGGACGCCTCGAACGGGCACGCGCTGTTTTTCTGCGGCACGCATGAAGATGCACGTCCGGAACCGCTGATGCCCGAGTCGATCAGGACCACGACCGGCACCACCAAACGCAGCTACCGCGCAGCCGTCGCCGCCAACCACAACTACGTGACTGCGATCTCCGGTGCCAGCACGCCCACCGTCGCACTGGGTCTTGCCGCCGTCACCCTGGCGATGAACCGGGTCAACGAGATCTACGAGAACGACCTGTCGATCCACATGACCCTCGTTCCGAACAATGACCTGATCATCTTCCCGGATGCGGTGGGTGATCCCTACTCGAACGGAAGTGGCGCGCTCAACCAGAACACCGGCATCATCAATGGCCTCATCGGTAATGCGAATTACGATATCGGCCACGTCTTCACGACCGGCAGCGGCGGTGTCGCCGGGCTCGGTGTCGTCTGCAACACGAATCAGAAGGGACGCGGCACGACCGGCCTGAGCAACCCGTCCGATCTGCAAAGCGACACCTTCTACGTCGATTTCGTCGCTCACGAGATGGGCCATCAGTTCGGTGGCAACCATACGTTCAACAACAGTTGCGGGGGCAATCGCGCGGCCGCGGCTGCCTACGAGCCTGGCAGCGGTTCAACGGTCATGGGCTATGCAGGTGTTTGCTCGCCCAATCTGCAACCGCATTCCGATCCGTTCTTCCATGCCAAGAGCCTGCTCGAGATCTCCAGTTTCACGAACGGCTCGGGCGGCAGTTGTTCGGTCACGACGCCCAACAATGCCTCACCCGCCGTCGCCACCCTGTCGAATTACACGATCCCGGCCAGCACGCCGTTCGTGCTGGTCGGTGCAGCAAGCAGTTCCGCTCCGGGCGCCTCGCTACGCTTCGGATTCGAGCAGTACGACCTCGGTGCGGCGACGGTGAACATCAACGTCGATCCGGGCAACGGGCCGATCATCCGCTCGCTGAACCCGACCACGTCGCCGGTTCGAACAGTGCCCAAATTCGCCAACCTGCTCACCAACACGGCCATGATCGGCGAGATCCTGCCGACGACCACGCGCGCGCTCAACTTCCGCCTCACCGTTTTCGACAGCGTGGCCGGTGGCGGCACCTCGGAAAGCCGTGACATGACCTTGCAGGTGGATTCGAGCGCAGGACCGTTCGCCGTGACCGCGCCGGCCGCGGGCGTCACCTGGGATGCGTCGGTCACGCCGACCAGCACGGTCACCTGGAACGTTGCCGGCACCGATGCGGGAACCGTCTTGTGCGCCAATGTCGACATCGACGTCTACACGGGCGGCGGATTCGAGAGCAGCGCGAGCCTGCTGGCCCAGGGCGTGCCGAACAATGGCAGCGCGGTGGTCAATGTCCCGAACGTGCAGACGACGACAGCCCGGGTGCGCGTGCGTTGTTCGAACAACATCTTCTTTGCCCTGAGCCCGGGCAACTTCACGATCAACGGACCCGACCTCATCTTCGCCAACGGGTTTGATTGACCGCCCTACCTGGATCACGATCGGGTTTCGATCCCGAACGTCGCCGCGCCCGCGGTTGGGGCGCGGCGATGTATTGACGTCGATGGACAGGTCGGCGACCCGCCCGAGCGGAACGACGGATTCCACCGCCGGGCCGCGAGTGCCATCGCGTTTGTTCCCGTCTCCGCCTATGCACCCCCGATCAAGCCCGCGGCACGGGCGATCCTGAACACGGCGTCACCCGGAGGACTCGAATCAACGGGTCGCGTCGATAGCGAAGTTCGCGCTTCTCGCGCGGCTCGATAGGCAAAACATATCGACATCGAGACCTATTGCGCAATTCCGTGCATAGCGGGAATATCCACGAGGATCGGCCGCAACGGCGCGATCGCAGGAAGGCGTTTCCAGGGGCTTCATCCGTAACTGATCTGCCCTGCCGCGCAGGCGACAGGTCATTCGTGTCTGTATTGCCATATTTCACATTGGGGATAATTATGAATTGGTCGTCCATTGCGTTGCGCCTTGCAGGAAAGCGCGCAACGCCACTGGCAAGCGCGCTTGCCCTGACGCTGGTCACCGGCGTCTCCGCGTCCGTTTCCGCGTCTGCGTACAACCCGATCGCCGACGTATCGATGACCCTTGCCAAGGTCGCTGCATCGAATACCTTGCTGGCCTCGCCCGTCGAAGGCCCTGCCTACTACACGATCGTGTTCAAGGAAGCACCGGTCGCCACCTACGGCGGCGAAGTTTCCGGCCTGCGCGCTCCTGATCATGTCGTGCGTCAAGGCGTGACAACCGCGAAGGTGGACGTCAATTCTGCTCCTGCGCTTGCCTACGTGAACTATCTCGCGAGCAAGCAGCAATCCTTCATCGACGAGTTGAGCGGCTCCTACGGTCGCTCCATCGATGTAATGGCGCGCATGCAGCACGCCCTCAACGCCGTGATCGTGCGCCTGAGTTCTGCCGAAGCGTCGCAGGTCATGAAGCGCCCGGACGTCATGTTCATCGAGCGCGAGCACATGCTCGAACTGTTCACCGATCGCGGCCCGGCCTACATTGGCGCCACGTCGATCTGGGGCGGCCAGACTGCAAGCGGCGTCGCGACCAAGGGCGAAGGCATCCTGGTCGGCGACATCGATTCGGGCATCAACTGGGAAAGCCCCGCATTTGCCGCAGTGGGTCCGATTGACGGCTATGTCCACCAGAATCCCAAAGGCAATGGCAACTACCTCGGCCAATGCGCGCCGGGTGGCGTCGATGCCGGAAAGTGCAATGACAAGCTGATCGGCATGTACAACTTCGCGGCGCCGGGAACCACCGGCACCGACATCGAGGGTCATGGTTCGCATACCGCGAGTACCGTCGTCGGCAACCAGTGGAACGCGATCTATGCCAGCGGTCCGTTCACGATCTCGGGCGTTGCACCGCACGCCAATGTGATCTCGTATCTCTCCTGCCCGACCACGAGCTGCCCGTCCACCGCGACGGCTCAGTCGGCCAATCAGGCCGTCGCCGATGGCGTCGACGTCATCAACTACTCGATCAGCGGCGGCACCTCGCCCTGGACCGATGCGACCTCGACCGGCTTCCGCAACGCCGTCGCGGGCGGCGCCTTCGTAGCCGCATCTGCCGGCAACACGAGCACCGCCACGCCCGACCCGCAAGGACAGGTCAACCACATGGAACCCTGGGTCGAGACGGTCGCCGCCTCGACCGAAGACCGCATCATCGCAGTCAGCCTCGACCTGACCAGCGAAGCGACACCTGCACCGAACACCCAGAACATCCCGATGCGTCCCGGCGCCGCGCCGCTGCCGACCGACAACCTGGTCGACGTGCCGCTGATCAAGAGCCCGAACTTCGCCAACGGCTCAACCGATGGCTGCGCCGCCTATCCGGCCAACACCTTCGTGCGCTCGGGCGCTCCGACCGATCGCATCTTCGCGGACGGATTTGATTCCGATCCGCTGCCACCCATTTCGCAGGGCGCCATCGCCGTCCTGCATCTCGACGGTCTTGCAAGCTTGTGTGGCAGTGGCGCTCGCCGCACCGCCGCGATCAATGCCGGCGCAGCCGGCGTGATCTTTGTCGACACCGTCTACCTGAACCTCGGCGCGGCGAGTACTTCGTGGTCGATGCTGATGAGCGACTGGCTCAATCTCGAAGCCGGATCGACACCCGCGAACGCCACGGTATCGATCGACATCCATGCCAGCGCATTCCCGGGACCGGGTGACCAGATCGCCTCCTTCAGCTTCCGCGGCCCGCGCCTCGTCAGTGGCCAGGGCATGGTCAAGCCGGAAATCACCGGTCCAGGCGTCGATATCCTCGCGGTCGGTGCATCCAGCCTGGTCGGTCCGAACGGCGTGATCCTGCTGAACGGCACCTCGATGTCGAGCCCCCACCTGGCCGGCTCGGCCGCACTGATGCGTGCACTCAATCCGACGTGGTCGCCGACCCAGGTCAAGTCCGCGCTGAACCTCAGTTCAAACAATTTCGGTGCAATCAACCAGGACGGCACGCCCGTGCGCCTGTGGGACTACGGCTCCGGCCGCGTCAACCTTTCGAGTGCATCGAAGGTCGGCCTGATCATGGACGAGACATCCGCCAACTTCCTCGCTGCCAACCCGGCAACCGGCGGCAACATCTCGACGCTCAACCTGGCCAGCCTGGCGAAGACCAATTTCGTGGGCGACACGACGTTCACGCGCACGTTCCGCCGTGCCCGCTCCGGAAGCCAGACCTACACGCTGTCGTCCTCGGGCTTCCCTTCAGGTGCGATCGAATTCTCGCCCAGCTCGTTCACGATCAGTTCGACCGGTTCGCGCACGGTGACGATCACGGCTCATGGCGCCTTGTTGACGTCGTCGCAGTGGAATCTCGGTGAAATGACCCTGACGCCAGCCGCGGGTGACGAGCCGAACCTGCACCTGCCGATCGCACTCAACCCCGCCGGCCCGATCATTGCGGTCAGTCCGCCGGCAATCGCGGGCAGCTCGGATACCACCGTCAGCAACAACCTGACGATCAGCAACACCGGCAACCCGACGTTGAACTGGACGGTGCAGACCAGCGGCACTCCGCAGGTCACTCCGCTCAACACGACGACCTCGGGCAGCGGCCAGCTCGGCGGCTACTACCTTGGCGTTTCGGAAGGCAACTACTGGTTCCAGAACTTCGACGTGGCAGGCACGACCAATGTCACCACGCTGCGCGCGAACGGCTTCCTGCTTCCGTCCGGCAACCTGACCACGACGAACACGCCGTCGGTGACCTTCAGTGTCTATGCCAACAACGCCGGCCTGCCGGCAGGCGCTCCCGAGGGCTTCGGTGCCGCTCCGCTGTGGACCTACACCAACACGATCGGAACGGCCGCAACGACGGGCATTACCGGCACTGGTGGCACGGCCCAGCTCGTACTCAGTGCTCCGGGCGTACCGCCGCTGAGCCTGACGACCGGCCGCTACTGGATGACCGTGTTCCCGACCATGAATGGCAACGGCACGGGCGCTGCGGGCAATCCATTGTGGGCATGGCGCACGAGTCCGGACGCACAAGTCGGCAATCCGCCGGTGATCTACGCTCCGTTTGACGATCCGACCCAGTTCCAGGGCGATCCGGAAACGCTCAACATGTCGGCCTTTGTCCAGGGCACGGTCAGTTGCGCACTGCCTTCCTGGGTCAATCTGACCACGACCGCCGGTTCGCTCGGATTTGCCGGATCGCAGGCCATACCGGTCGGCTTCGACGCCGCAGGTCTCAGCGCCGGCGTCTACACGGCAACCCTGTGCATCGCGAGCAACGCAACCAACCTGCCGGTCGTGACCGTACCACTCACCTTTACGGTCCCGAATGGAGGTTCGCAGGCACCGACCCTGAGCAAGGCGTTTGCCCCGACCAGTGTCGATACCAACGTGACCAGCACGCTGACCATCACGCTGAACAATGCAGGACCGACTGCGGCAACGCTCAGCACCGCACTGACCGACACGTTCCCGAGCGGCCTCGTTGTCGCACCGGCTCCGGCCGAAGCCACGACCTGCCCGGGCGGAACGGTCACTGCGGTAGCGGGGGCCGGTTCGGTATCGCTGTCGAGCGGCGCGCAGATTCCTGCCGCAGGCAACTGCACGATTACCGTGGCTGTCAGCTCCGCAACGGATGGTTCGTACGCGAACACGATCCCGGCCAGTGCCTTGCAAACCGATGCCGGCAACAATGCGGCGGCAGCGAGCGCAACCCTCACGGTCACCGTGCCGCCACTGCCGACCTGCCCAACCCAGAACTTTGACGCCGTCACCACGCCCGCGATCCCTGCTGGCTGGACATTCGTCAACGTCGACGGCCCGGGAACCTGGGCCACGGTCACCACCGCTGCGGACAGTGCGCCGAATGCGGCGTACACGGCGAACCTTGGCGCGACCGGCGAGCGCCTGCTTGTGTCGCCTGCATTCGCACCGGGTGCCGGCAGCACGGTCTCGTTCCGCAACCGCTACAACATGGAATCTGGCTGGGACGGTGGCGTGCTCGAGATCTCGATCAACGGCGGCGCTTACCAGGACATCGTCGCTGCAGGCGGCTCCTTTGCCAGCGGCGGCTATTCGGGAACGGTGTCGGCGACTTCGAACCCGGCCCTCGCCGGCCGCACCGCATGGACGGGCTCAAGTTCTGGCGCGTTCGTGACCAGCAACGCGATCCTGCCGGCATCTGCCGCCGGGCAGCCGGTTCGTCTGCGCTGGCGCATGGCTGAAGACGCCACTGACACGGCGGCGGCCCCGAATGGCTGGTGGGTCGATACGGTCACTTGCGGCACCGCACCGCCAACGGTCAGCAAGGCCTTCGCCCCGGCAGTGACCGCAACGGGCACGCCGAGCACATTGACGCTTACGTTGAATCACCCGGCATCGGTGGCGACGCTGACGGCCAACCTGGTCGACACGTTCCCGGCCAATCTGGTCATCGCACCGACTCCGAATGCTTCGACCACGTGTCCATCAGGCAGCGTCACCGCGGTTGCGGGTTCAGGCTCGGTCACGCTCGGCACCGGCGCGCAGATCCCGACCACGGGCTGCACCGTCACCGTTGATGTTGTTGCAACGCCGGGCTATTTCACGAACACGATCGCAGCCGGCGCCCTGCAAACCGACACCGGCAACAGTCCGGCAGCTGCGACAGCGATCTACCGGGCCCTGACGGCGACGCCGACGAACTACAACACCGGCTTCGAGTCGCCGTTCACGGTTGGTGCGCTTGGCACGCAGCAAGGTTGGGGAACCACGGGCACCGCAGCCAATGCGACGATCTCGTCAGCCCTCCCGGCAAATGGCACGCAACATCTGCGTGTGACCTCGACCACTTCGACGGCCGCAACGCCAGTCGGAGCGATCTCGCCAACCCAGCCGATCGGCATCGGGACGCACTCGCTGCTCACCGCCAAGCTGCGTATTGTCAACACCGGGGCCGGCGCAACGTTCGAGTTCAATCCACAGGATCCGGCCGCCGCTGTGGTCAGCACGCTGCTGCGCTTTGACCGCGCCGCCGCGCGCCAGATCCTCGTACCGAACTTCACGACGGGCCTGTACGTGCCGACCGGTGCGACCTGGCCGTTGAACACGTACTTCGACATCAGCCTTGCCTTCAATCGTTCGGCGAAAACGGTTCAGATCTGCATGAATGGCACTCTCATCCATGAAAGTGCAACGGCAGTGTCCTCGCCGTACATTGCCAACGCGATAGTCAAGCAGGTCGGTCAGAGCGGCAACACGGCCGGCAACACGATCAATGTCGATGATCTCGTCATGAGCAGCACCGACACGCCTCCGGTCTGTGCGCCGCCACCGCCCACAGTGGCAAAGGCGTTCGCACCAGCCGGCGTCGAGATCAACACGCCGAGCACGTTGACGATCAGCCTCGGCAACACCGCGGCTGGTCCTGCCACGCTCACCGCGCCAATGACCGACACGTTCCCGGCCGGCCTCGTCATCGCTCCTGCACCGAACGCTTCGACGACATGCACGGGCGGTAGCGTTACTGCGGTCGCGGGCAGCGGGTCGGTCAGCCTCGCCAGCGGGGCGCAGGTCCCTGCCGGGGGCTGCACCGTCAGCGTCGCGGTGCAATCAGCGACGGTGCAGGACTACGTCAGCACGCTCCCGGCCGGAGCGCTGCAGACCACGAATGGCAGCAACGCCAACGCCGCATCGGCCACGCTGTTCGTCGGCAACCTCATCGTCAGCTCCGCACCGCTGAGCATTGTTGTTCCAGCCAACAGTGATGGCCTGTACTTCGACTTCCTCGCCGGTACCACGAGCACCACACAGACTGCCGGATCGGCCTGGAATCCGTATGGTTCTGCGAACCTGCAGTTCTTCTGGCCGAACGCCGCAACACTTGCGCCTGCAGGCGTCGCGGCGACCGTCGGAGGCAACTTCGTCGTTCTCGCGTCCGGAGCCACCATCGATTCGTCCTCGGTGTTCTCATCCGCGGGCACGGTTGCCGCGACAGCGAACTTCCGCCTCGTCGGCAACGTGGATGGCTATCTCGGCATCCGTTTCACGAACACGACGGTCACGCCGAATATCGTCACCTACGGCTACGTGCATCTGCAGACGACCGGAACAACGGGTCACCCGGCCACCGTGCTCGGCTACGCCTACAACCGCGCGGGTCTGCCGATCACGATTCCATAGACCTGATTTCAATCGTTCCTTCGAAGGGCGCCGCAAGGCGCCCTTCTTTTTGGGTCGGACGGAGTACCCCGCTGCGTGCGGCTTCGACGCCGCTCACTGCGAGGCGCACGCATGCCAGCACGATTCGCTCCCCGTTCTCCCAATACCTGACCACTTCACAAATTCTTGACCTGCCAGCGCTCATGCTTCGCACTATCGAAACGCACGTGTGAGCTGCCGATGCTTCGCCCTGTCATTTTCCTGCTTTCCCTGTTCGCACTGCCGAACGCCCTCGCGATTGCACCTGGCCAAGCCAGCGTAAGCGATTCGGTTTTGAACACGCTCGCTCGCGCACCCGTCGGCGCGCAGCTCGACGTGAAGGATTTCCCTGCGGGTCCGGGTCTGCTCGCGCCAATCTCGTTCCGACGCATCGAGGTGTATGCCCCCGATGCACGCATCGTCGTCGTCGATGCGGCAGGAGAACACGAGATTCCGCGCAGCCCTCGCGTGCACCTGCTCGGTTACAGCAAGGACGGCGTGACGCGCGTTGCGCTGTCGTTCGATCCGGATCTCGTCGAGCCGCCCTATGGCGCAGGTTCGGGCAGTTCGGGCGCATTCGAACTCCGCAGCGAGCGCAGCGGCAATGCCTGGCAGTTCACTGCGATCAGCGCCGAAGCCGCGCTTCCACCGGGGATCAAGCTCGACTACCCGGCCAATGACGATTCACCGGCAAATCCGTCCGCCCCGTTCCACTCACTCGATCATCTGATCCCCGCCGAGATGGCGGGTGGTCCACTGCGTTTCGCCACGGTCGGGGTTGATACGGATGTGTCGTTCATGACCGAGCGCTTCAGCGGCAACACGACCCAGGCGACCGCCTGGATCGCCGATCTGTTTGCCCAGATGAACGTCATGTACGAACGCGATCTCGATGTCCGGTTGCTGCAGGGAACCACCTTCCTTCGTCCGGCCTCGGATCCTTATCCAAATACCAATACGCCGGCCAGCGAAGCGATGCTGATTGAATTCGGAAATTACTGGCAGGCCAATTACAGCGGTGGAGCCGGTGCAGTCAGTCGCGCCTTTGCGATGCTGTTGTCCGGCAATGCCTCCACCGGAAATTCGGCATCCGGCATCGCCTGGGTCAATTCCTACTGCCAGATATCGGGCAGCGGCGGCAGCTACAGTACCAACCAGGTTTTCACGAACTCTGCGATCGCCGTGTCGTTCAGCGCGACGCTGGTCGGTCATGAGGTCGGCCATAATTTCGGCGCAGCACACACGCATTGCAGCAATGCGACGACCGGCAGCTATCCGACCGCAACGAACACGATCGACCAATGCTCGAACGCCGGAAGTGGTTGCTATGCAGGCACGCGGAGTTGCCCGACCTCAGGACCGGGCGCACCTCGAGGATCGATCATGAGCTATTGCAATCAGCTCACTGACGTCAACGGCAACGCGGTGTGCGGCCAGAACGTCCTGCAGTTCCATCCGACCCATGTCACCCAGGTCCGCGCGCGCGTTGCCGCAAACACGCCGAGCTGCCTGTTCACGAGCGACGTGATCTTCGCCAACGGCTTTCAATGAGCGGAAACACGTTTCAGGTTCTTCCGCCACTCGTGTGGGTGAGAATTTCCCTGCGCAGGTGAACAGCGCGAGCCTGTCCATCGACTACAGGATTCCGGTCGCCGTTGCGACACCCGTTCTCGCTCGACAGGATGTCGTCGCGGCGAGGCGCCGCACGAGCGCAAGGGTGGCGGGACGACCTCGTTACTTGACGCGCAGGAACGGTTGGCGTCGCTCCGGCCGGCGCGCCAGCGGTTTCTCGTCCAGACGGATGCTGCTGTGTTCAATGACGCGCCGCTCGATCATCTGCTGGTCGGCACGGTGGATGGTTTGTTCGAGATCCTCGTCCTTCTTGCGCATCGCGAAACCGAACGAGAACGGAATCGTCTCGTGGGTCGCGCATGCTGCCTGCAACCGGAGCGCGAAGGATTCCAGCGTCGACTGATCACAATGACGCATCAGTATGACGAATTCATCGCCACCCAGCCGGACGATCGAATCGTCTTTGCGCACCATGCGCTCGAGGAAACGCGCCATGCGCACGATCGCCTGATCGCCCGCCGCGTGCCCGTGCGCATCGTTGTAGCGCTTGAGGGCATCGATGTCGATCACGATGCAGGCCCATGACGCGCCAGGTTCGGCGTCGGCCTGGAAGACATCGAGATGCCGCCGGTTGTAGCAACCCGTGAGCGGATCCTTGCGTTGTGATTCGAGCAAACGCTGTTCCTTGCGTCGACGTTCGGTGATGTCGATTGCAGTGCACAGCACTTCCTGGCTTCCCGAAGCGCCGGCGCGAACCTGGCTGCGGAATTCCCACACCCGCTCCGAGCGATCGTGGCCGAGCATGTGCACGGCACACGGATCCTGGCCATTGCGGATGGCATTGAGCAGGTAGTCCGAAAATGCATCGTGCTGACGCGGCACGACGAAGTCGGCAAGGGAACGCCCGGTCAGGTCGGTGGTGTCATGCCCCAGCGACCGGGCGAACGCCGGATTCGCCATGAGCAGGTTTCCGGCAAGATCGTGGATGAAGATGATTCCGAGACTGAGCTCGACCAGTTCACGATAGTTGCGCTCCGCGGTTTCGAGCTCGTTCGCCAGACGATGGCTGGCGGACACATCGACGATGGCGACCAGCCATGCATTGCGCCGGTGGTGGCGCACGGACTGGATCGTGATCTCGACCCAGATCGTGCTGCCATCCGCGCGTCGATGCCGTGCCAACCCGCTGCATGGCGCTTTCCCGGCGAGCGTATCCGCTGCGGGCGATGCTTCCTGCAAGCACCCGAAAGACTGCCCGGTCAGGGTGTCCGGCGCATGGCCGTACAGCGCGGCCGCGGCGGGATTCGCGGCGACGATCGCAAGCGATTCGCAGTCGACGAGTATCGTGGCCACTGGCGTGGCGATGAACAGGGTTTCGCCCTGCAGGTCGCCCTCCGATGCGACGCCTGGAAGCGCGTCGGCAAACGGCGGATCGGCGCCGACCCCGTCGCGCAAAGCCGGACGGCGCAGCCACAGCAGCCAGCCGACGGCCGCAGCGACCAGCAGCAGCGAGGCGAGCAACTGGACCGGGATCAAGTGCGTGTTCACCGCGACAACAGCGGTCGCGAGCAGGGCCGCGCCGACTACGAGCCGATGCCAGCGCCGCTCCGCTCGTGGCGCAGCCATCAGACGCGTCAGCATCGGCACCTGGTCAACGTCGATGAGTTTGCGGGTAGACATCCGGATGCCTGTAGCAGTGCCACGCACACAGGCAGGAATGCCCTTTGTGCCGCCATCGATTCCCCCTGTCCCGCGATTCGCTCGTCACCGGATCCGGCCTGACGGGGCCGCAGGAATCGATCACGAGTGATGAAGCCTTTGCAGAGCAGTGCAATACGCTGGAGCAGCACGTGTCTGCGGATGAACAAGCAATCAATGTGCCATGCGCAATCGCGAAGCCGGATCAACGGCATCGGCTCGCCCCATCCCCGTGTTTGCTTGGCGTCGCGGCGCCAGGATGGACTGCGTGGCTCGATGGATTGCCGCGATCGCGCCGTTCGCCATCGCATCCGATCGACTGCGGTCGCCACGGATTGTCAGAATTGTTCAGCGCATGCCCACGTCGTGCGACAGCCAGCAGGTCAAGCGGATCAATCGCGCATCAGGGTGCTCTTGCCGAACAGGCTTTCCACCAAGTCCACGGCCAGCACGGCGGTCCGGTTGTGATCGTCGAACGCTGGATTAAGCTCCATGATGTCGAGCGATCCGATGCTGGCACGGTCGGCAATCATTTCCATGCAGAGTTGCGCCTCGCGATAATTCGGGCCGCCTGGAATGGTCGTGCCGACCCCCGGGGCAATGCCGGGATCGAGGAAATCGACATCGAAACTGACGTGGACATGGGTGTTCTCGTCGATATCGGTCAGCGCCTCTTCCATGACCCGTTTCATGCCGATTTCGTCGATATAGCGCATGTCGTAGATATCGAGACCGGCGTCGCGGACGAGTTTCTTCTCGCCCGTGTCCACCGAACGGATGCCGATCTGGCGGATGCAATCGGGCGTTATCGCCGGCGCGCTGCCGCCGAGTTCGGTCAACTCGCGCGGTCCCAGCCCACAAAGACAGGCGACCGGCATGCCGTGGATGTTGCCGGACGGCGTTACTGCGCTCGTGTTGTAGTCGGCGTGCGCATCGAGCCAGAGCACGAGCAGTCGCTTGCCACGTTCGCGGCAATGCTGGGCGACCGCAGTGATCGATCCGACCGCCAGGCAATGATCGCCACCGAGCAGGACAGGCACGCGATCCTGGCGCAACTCCGCAGCCACCGCCTGCATGACCGATAGATTCCAGGTCACCACCTCGTCGAGATGGCGGTAGCCGTCACGCGGTCCGATCCAGGGATTCATCGGGCCGGTCAGATTGCCGCGATCAACGACCTCGCATCCACGCTGGGCAAGGGCTTCGCCGATGCCCGCCACGCGCAGTGCCTCGGGACCCATGGATGCGCCGCGATGGCCGGCACCAATGTCGGTCGGCGCACCTATGAGGGAAATCGGGACGATGCGTGGCATGACCTTGACTACCGGGAACGAGGGCGCGAAGGATAACGCTCCATTCTGGTCATGCCAATTGACGCATCACGCGCACGGGCGAATATCGCCCGGAACGCGCGCGATTCAGGAGCCACCGGGCGTTTCCTCATCGAGAACCTGCAGAAGTCTCTCGATCTGGACGCTCACCTGCGCGAGCGACGCCGCTCGAGCCGCTTGCGTGTTTCCGTCGAAGGCGCTGCGCGACTTGTCCAGCACGGCGTTGGCCCGGACCGCGGCCCGACCCACTTCGACAAGACCGTAGGTCGGAGCCGATCCGGCAAGGCGGTGGATCAGCCGTCGCAGCGCTTCGAATTTTTCCGAGCCGTTCGGATCAGTGCGCAACGCACGCCAGGCCAGTTCGAGACTCGCGCGCTTGCCAGGCAACGATGAGCGATAGCGCGCATGCAGGGCCTCAAGACGGGAATCGGCGTCGATCATTGCGGCAATGACCCTCCATCGTGCCGTGCCAGGACAGGCAGCGTAGCGCGCCACCCTCTTGCACCGGACCGGTTTCACGAAGTTTCACCGATTCCGCCCGTGTGGTCATTGCAGCTGCCGCAGCGCGTGATAGCGTGGCATCCCTACCCCCTCCGGAGCATCCCATGAGCGACCTGACTTCCAGTGTTTTTGCGCAGCTCGATCAATCGCATATCGAATCGATCGCGCAGCAACTGGGTATCGATCCGTCCCAGGCCAGCGATGCCGTGCAACAGGCTTTGCCCTTGCTGATGGGCGGGCTTGCGCGCAATGCGACCTCCCCGCAAGGAGCCGCGGCGCTGCATTCCGCGCTCGAGCGCGATCACTCCGGGATCGATATCGGCGGCCTGCTCGGTTCGGTCCTCGGCGGTGGTGGCGCCAGCAGCGGAGGTGGCGGGCTCGGCGACGTGCTCGGCTCGGTCCTCGGCGGCGGTTCGGCCGGTCAGTCCGGATCCGGGATCGGTGGAGCGATCCTTGGCCATATCTTTGGCGGACGCCGCGATCAGGCCGCCCAGGGACTGGGGCAGACCAGCGGACTGGGCGGCGCGGGCGCCTCGCAACTGCTCGCCATGCTCGCCCCAATGGTGATGGCGGCGCTCGGCAACATGACGCGCAAGCAAGGCCTTGATGCGAACGCGCTGAGCGGCGTGCTCGGCCAGGAACAGCATCGACTGCAGCAAAGCGGTGTCGGCGGACTTCTCAGTGGTGTGCTCGACAGTGACGGCGATGGCCAGGTCAGCATGGGCGAAATGCTCCAGGCCGGAGCCGGCTTGCTCGGTGGGTTCGGCAAGCGTTCCTGATCGAAGCCGGGAATCCGCGAGGATCGCGAACCGCGCGCAGTGATCGCGTGCGGCTCGCGCATCCGGAGCAACGCTCCGAACCTGCTAGTCCTCGCGGGTCACGCGAAGGACTTCCTCGGTTGTCGTGATGCCGGCCAGGCATTTGTTCCAGCCGTCTTCGAGGATGCTCGGCGCGCCAGCGCGCGCGTGACGCTCAAGATCGGATTCGGAAGCACCTTCGTGGATCAGGCGGCGCATCGCGTCATCGACTGGCACCAGTTCGTAGATGCCGGCGCGGCCCTTGTAGCCGGCGTGACGGCTGCCGAGGTCGCTCCTCGGGCGATACAGGGTCACCTGCGCATCAACCGGCTGGCCAAACGCGGCGAGTTCCGCCGGCGTGGCCTGATAGGACTCGCGCGTTGCCGGGTCGAGGCTGCGCACGAGGCGCTGGGCGAGCACGCCGACCAGGCTTGATGACAGCAGGAACGGTTCGACACCCATGTCGCGCAAGCGCGCAACCGCACCCACGGCGGAATTCGTGTGCAGTGTCGACAGCACCAGATGACCGGTCAGCGACGCCTGTACCGCGGTCTCGGCCGTATCGAGATCGCGGATCTCGCCGACCATGACGACGTCGGGATCCTGGCGCAGGATCGCGCGCAATCCGCGCGCGAATGTCATGTCGACACGCGTATTGACCTGGGTCTGGCCGATGCCGTCGATGTAGTACTCGATCGGATCCTCGACCGTCATGATGTTGCGCGAGGAATCGTTGAGCTTGAGCAAGGCGCCGTAGAGCGTCGTCGTCTTGCCCGAGCCGGTCGGTCCGGTCACAAGCAGGATGCCGTGCGGTCGCGCGATCATCGCCTCGAGGCGCATGCGCGTCGGCGTATCCATGCCGAGCTGGACCAGGTCGAGGCGTCCCGCCTGCTTGTCGAGCAGGCGCAGGACCACGCGCTCGCCGTGTCCGGCCGGAATCGTCGAGACACGCACGTCGACCGGCCGCCCGGCGATGCGCAAGCCGATGCGACCATCCTGTGGCAGGCGTTTCTCGGCAATATCGAGCTTGGCCATCACCTTGATGCGGCTGACCACCGCATTGGCGATGCCCTTCTGCGGCGCCAGCACCTCGCGCAGCATGCCGTCGATGCGGAAACGCACCACGAGCCGGCTCTCGAACGGCTCGATGTGGATATCCGAAGCGCCCTCCTTGACGGCCTCGGTAAGCAGCGCATTGATCAGGCGGATGATCGGTGCATCGTCCTCGCTTTCGAGCAGGTCTTCCGGTTCCGGCAATTCATCGGCAAGGGCCTTCAGGTCGAGGCGCTCGTCGAAATCGGAAACCATCGCGCGCGCGTCATCGCCCTGCTCGTAGAGATCGCGCAGCAGGCGATCGAACGCCGCGGGCTCGTAGGCGGTCAGTTCGAGCTCGACACCGAGGTGGCGACGCAGCTCGGCCAGCACTTCGGGGCGAACGCCCTGGCGACAGGCAATCTGGGCGCAATCGGCCTGCCAGGCGGTCAGGGTCGCCCCGTGCCGACGCGCAAATCCGAATCCCGGGCGGGCCGGGCGCGCTTCGCTGCGCGCGGCTTCGCTCATTGCCGGTTCCGGCGCGTCGGGCTCTGCGTTCCGTTCGCTTCCATGCCCGGATCACTGAGGAAATCGTGGACTTCAGGAAGGAGCGGACGCTCGCTGCGCGGGGTCAGCGGCGCTGCCTCTTCGCGCAGGCGCAACTGCTCGGTGCGCATGTAGTTGTATTTCTCGCTCGAAACCGATGCCTCGGTTGCGGCATCGCGAAGAATCTGCGGACGCAGGAACACCATCAGGTCGCGCTTCTCGTTCTTGTTCGAGCGATAGCGGAACAGGTTGCCGATCAGCGGAATGCTGCCGAGCCCCGGCACCTTGCTGTTGCTGTCGCTGACATTGCTGTCGATCAGACCGCCGAGCACGAGCAGAGAATTGTCGGCTACCAGTACGCTCGTCGAAAGCTCGCGCTTGTTCGTGACCAGATCGACCGCGCCGGTCACGGGCGGCGCCAGAGAGGAAACCTCCTGGTGGATTTCCATGCGCACCGCATCGCCTTCGTTGACATGCGGAGTGACCTTGAGGACCAGGCCGACATCCTTGCGCTCGATGGTCTGGAACGGATTGGTGACCTGGCCGTTCTGACCGCTGCTCGCGGTATTCGTGTACGAGCCGGTCAGGAACGGCACTTCCTGGGCGACCTTGATCTCGGCTTCCTGGTTGTCGAGCGTGAGGATCGATGGCGTCGACAGGATGTTGGTCTTGCCGTCGCCGCGCAGCGCCCGCACGAGCGCACCGAGATTGAGGATTTCCTTGTCGGTGCCGGGAATCTTTATCGTGCCGTCGACATAGCCGAGCGACAATCCGCCGAGCCCCGAAAGGCCGAGCGGGTTGGTCGCCAGCCCGGTCAGGCTCGAGTTGCCATTCGGACCCGGGAAGTTGGTCCCGCCGATCATGCCTTGTCCAAGCGTGCCGTCGCCGCGCTGTGGTGCGGTGAACCACTGCACGCCGATCTCGCTGGCAGTCGAATCGGCCACTTCGGCGATGATCGCCTCGATCAGCACCTGCGCGCGGCGCACATCAAGCTGGCGCACGACCGAAGCCAGCGAACGGAACACGGCAGGTGGCGCGCTGATGACCAGCGCGTTGGTCTGCTCATGCGCCTGGATCGTCGCGGTCGATGCGCTGCCCGTGGCGCTCGCAGCACCGGTTGGCGCTGCCGTGGGCGGCGCGATGCCGGTCAATGTCGCCGCCACGCCCTGCAGGATCGGCACGAGGTCCTTCGCATTCGCGTTGCGCAGGTAGATGACCTGGGTATCCCCACCATTTTCGAGCGGGGTATCGAGATGGGCGATCAATGCGCGCAGCTTGAGGCGCGCATTCTTCGCCCCGGCAAGCAGGATCGAGTTGGTCCGCGTGTCGGCGAACACGCGCGGAGCCTCGGCGTTGGCCTGGGCGGCCTTGTCGTCGGCCAGCGAGGTCAGCGTGCGCGCCATTTCCGCAGCATTCGCATGCGCCAGCGGGATCACCTCGACCTCGGCATCCGAGACCGTGTCGATGCGATGGATGATATTGATCAGGCGCGCGACATTGCCGGCGCGATCCGAGATGACCAGCGAGTTCGACGCGCCGTGCGCAACCAACTGACCGCCCTGCGGCATCAGCGGGCGCAGGATCTGGATCAGTTCGTTGGCCGAGACGTGCTTGACCGGCACGATCTGGGTGATCAGTTCGTCGGTCGAGTGTTCGCGATCACCGTTCAGTGCAGCCGAGCCGTCCTGCTGGGCCATCGCCTCGGGCACGATCTTGATCATGCTGCCCTGGGCGATCGCGGCGTAGCCGTGCACGCGAAGGACCGAGAGGAACACGTCATAGATTTCGTCGGGCTTCATCGGCTTGGCCGAGATCACCGTGACCTTGCCCTGCACGTTCGGGCCGAGGATGAAGTTCTTGCCGGTGATCTCGGAAACCGTGGCGATCAACGCCTGGATATCGGCATCCTTGAGATTCAGCGTGTGTCGGCCATCGGCATTCGCTGGCGCCGCCGACTGCGGACCCTGCCCGTGGGCGTTCATCGCCAACAGACACCCTGCCACGAGAACCATTCGGATCAGGAAAACACACTTCATCGGTCGGGACTCTCAATCAGGTGGGTGCAATCGGAAGGCAGATCATCCGCACGCGCAAGCGTAACAAAGCCCGCAAGCCGGTGTGCTGTTTCATTCCGGCGTCAGGTTCACGGCAGGGCCTCCCCGCTTGCCGGGGCCGCCGGCCATCGTCCCGGCGAGCCTCAAATGACGCCCGCTTTGCCTTCTGCCCGCAGGTGGGGAGAAGGCGGCGCGACAGCGTCGGAAACGGCACGCGGTTGCTGCGGTAGCTGGCGCGTTGGTCAAAAGCAAAAGCCCTCATCCGCGTTCGGCCCCTTCTCCAGCGCGCGGGAGAACGGAACAAGTCAGTCGATTCATGCTGCCGGACCCTCATCCGCCTGCGGCTTCCAGGGGAAGATGGAAAAACAACTTCGGGTCCCCATTCCCGATCCCGGTCCTATTTCAACTGGACGGTGACCTCGGTCGGCGAGCCGTCACGGGTCACCGTGACGCGCACGGCATTGGCGTTGCGCAGACTCTCGAGGATCTGCTGGCCGCGCTGCACGGAATCGACCGGAACACCATTGACTGCGGTCACGATATCGCTGGGACGCAGTCCGAATTTTCCGAGCAAGGCCGCATCGCCGTTGGCAGCCGAGACGCGCACTCCCGAGATCTGCCCGTTGCTGATCACCGGATCGATGCGCACATTCCTCGCCACCTCGGCCGGACTCGATCCGATCTTTTCCATGGCCTGCTGCCAATCGACGGCGCCGTGGGCCAGGCTGGGCGGTTCGAAACTCGCGATCGCGCCAGCCGCTGCGACCGGCGTCGTGTTTCTTGGCGATGCCCCGCCGCGCATGCCAGGCGGAATCGGCGCAACTGCCTGGCTCGGCTCGTCGCGCGGCAGGTTCAACACTTCCTGGGTGCCATCGTGCAGGAGGACAACGCGATCGGCATGCACTTCATCGAGCGTGACCCCGGGTGCGATCTCCTCACCGACACGCCATGCGCGCTCGACGCCCTGCTCGTTTGCGATCACGGCGAGGCCACTGTGCGGATCGGCATCGGCCAGCGTACCGCGCAAACTCAGGTTCAGTGTCGTCGCCGGCGCGTCGCGCCGCGCGGCGGCGGAGTTCGTCGCATTGCCGAACAAGTGCCATTTGGAAATCGACAAGGTCGGCGCACTCGTCGCGACCGCTGCCGCCCTCAACGGGACGTCGTTCGTTCCATCGTCGCCCGGCACCAGCAACCAGAATGTCCGCGCGAGCAACCAGACCAGGATCACCGCGAGCAGGACACTGGCCATCTGCGCCGTTCGCAGCGACCTGCGGTCACGCTCCGCACTCGTCCATCCGGCGTTGGCAAGGGGGCTGCGCATCAACTTTCGTTCCTGAACGACATCGATCGGGGACTTTAGCAAATTGGCGCGACGCCAAGTGTTTCACCGGCTCCCATCCCCGGGCCGCAGGGATGCGGTCGATACGCGCCCAGAGCGGGATGCGCGAGAATCGCATCCGGAACCAGCGGTCGGGGGTGACGCCGTTCCGCAGTTGCCCCGCAGGGGCGACCTGCCGAAATCGGACACAAGGAAGACAAGCATCACACCTGAAGAGGCTCCTGCGACATCCGGGCGTTCCTGCGTATCGAAGCGCTCGCCGTTGCGCCAGCGCGCGTGCCGATCCTTCGCCGTTCCGGGGACGCTACGGCATCCATCTGCGCACGCGTCATTGCCGGTCCGCTACGCACGCGATGCCGAAACGCGAGAGTTCCTTCGCTCAGTGACGTCCGAAGAAGCTCGCGATCCGGTTGAAGAAGCCGGGCTTCTTGTGCGCGAGCGGAGCCGCTTTCGATTCCGGCCCTGGCGTGCCCGCAACGGTGTCGACGCGGGGTGTGCGCTCGCGTCGCGGCTTGCGTTCGCTCCGCGCGGCATCGCCCTGGGCATTCGCTCCCACGGCTTCCTTGTTCGGCGCGCCCTGTTCGCCAGCCTTCGCTCCGTTGCGTCCGCGACCACCGCGGCGTCTGCGCTTCTTTGCCGGATCGCCGCCGGCTTCGATTGCAGCGGCCGCAACATTCGGTTCGGCTGGCCTGACCGCAGGGGTAGCAGCGGCCGGTTTCGGTCGGGAAATCTCACTACGCGGGCCGCGGCTGCGACCATCGGCACGCGGGCCGCCCGCGCGTGAACCCGCATGGCGCGACTTCTGTTCCTTGGGCGGGGCACCGGCCGTATTGCGCAGGTCATCGGCCGCGTTCGCCTCGACATCCTCATCGGAGATCGCGATCCTCTCGCGCACACGCGGCGGCGGGATGACGAGCAGGTCGGGCTCGACCCGCGCGGTCGGGATCTTCTGTTCGATATAGGCCTCAATATCCGGCAGACCCATCGCATACAGGTCGCAGGCAAAACTGATCGCGTCACCTTCGGCGCCAAGACGGGCGGTGCGGCCGATGCGGTGCACGTAATCTTCCGCATCCTGCGGCAGGTCGAAATTGAAGACATGCGTGACCGCCGGGATATGCAGGCCGCGCGCGGCGACATCGGTGGCGACCAGCAATTCGATGTCCCCTTTCTGGAAGCGCGCCAGCAGACGCTCGCGCTTGGCCTGCGGGACGTCTCCCGACAGCGTGGCGACGCGGTGGCCATTGCGCTCGAGCGCGCGGGTCACGCGTTCGGCCATCGCCTTGGTATTGATGAAGACAATGCTGCGATGCTCGTCGAGCTTGCCGAGCAGGTTGAGCAGCAACGGCATCTTTTCTTCGGTGGCCGGGAAATAGACCACCTGGCGCACGCGATCGGCAGTCACGTTGTCGGTTTCGACGGTGATCTTCTCGGGGCTGTTCATGTGGTCGTAGGCGAGCTCGAGCACGCGATAGCTCAGCGTCGCCGAAAACAGCATGCCCTGGCGCTGTTCGCGCGGCGGCATGCGCCGCATCAGGAAGCGCACATCCTTGATGAAGCCGAGATCGAACATGCGATCGGCCTCGTCGAGCACACAGACATCGACAGCGCGGAACGAGACCACATGCTGCTTGAGGTAATCGATGATGCGGCCCGGCGTGGCGATGACGATGTCGACGCCGTTCTTGAGCATCTCGCGCTGCTTGTCGTAGTCGACGCCGCCGTAGACCAGCGCCGAGGTCAGCCCGGTATGCCGGCCGATGTTGCGGAAATCCTTCTCGATCTGGATCGCCAGTTCGCGCGTCGGCGCAAGGATGACCGCGCGCGGATCGCCGGATTTGCGTTCGGCCAGCGCCGGTCGGGTCAGCAGGCGGTTGAGCACGGCGACAAGGAAGGCCGCCGTCTTGCCGGTGCCGGTCTGCGCCTGGCCGGCGATGTCGACTCCGCGCAGGGCGATTGGCAGGGTCAGCGCCTGGATCGGCGTGCAGCGGATGAATCCGGTGTCGTTGAGGCCGGCCAATAGGCTGGGATGCAGGTCAAAACTTTCGAAAACGGTATCGGTAAGCGGTTGGGTATGTGACATTCAATAGGGATCTCGTGGATTCGGCGTCCGTGAACTGCGCTGCGAGGAGCCCTGGCGGCAGAAATCTTCGTTTGTTCGAGCCATCACGCAGCGACTCCTGTCAGGCACGCCGACAAAGCCGTTCGCCGAACACCCCGTCGCCAGGAAAGCCCCGATGACGCAAACGAAATTTCTGTCGCCAAGGCTCCTTGTGCGGAATGGATCCGCCCCCAACTTGCGCAGGACAGCCGATTGGGCTGAAATGGACTGCGATGAGCACGCGCTCGTTGAGCAATCCACGCCGTAAAGCCGGGCAAGTGTAGCCGAAGCTGCCGCGACCCGCTTGAAATGCGGCACAATCCTTGACTCTTGATCCTGTGGAGGTTCCGCGTGAGCCAGCAAATCGCCCATGTCAGCGACGACCAGTTCGACGCCGAAGTCCTGCAGTCGTCCGAACCGGTCCTGGTCGACTTCTGGGCCGAATGGTGCGGTCCGTGCAAGATGATCGCGCCGATCCTCGACGAACTCGCCGAGACCTATGGCGGCCGCCTCAAGGTGGCCAAGGTCAATATCGATCACAACCAGAAAACGCCGCGCAACTACAACGTGCGCGGCATCCCGACCCTGATGATTTTCAAGAACGGCAAGGTCGAAGCCACCCAGATCGGCGCCGTCAGCAAGACCCAGCTGACCCAGCTGATCGACGGGGCGATTGCCTGAAAAGCCGGGATTCGGGATTCGTCAGGCCAGGCAAGGTCGTCAGCAGGGAGCCGGCGGGAGTCTCGACTCCCACCTTTCGAACCCCCCGACTCTCCAATACCCGCCTTTACCAATCCCGAATCCCGAGTCCCAAATCCCCGCTGCAACCCTAGACGCCCGCATTTCACGGTGCTAAGTTAGTCCGCAGTGTCACGGAGCGCATCCGCTCCACCTTCCGCAACACACGCAAGAATCCCCCTTTTCTCCTACGGCACCCAACGAGGTCCGTCCGTGTCCGATATCGAAAATTCCGACGGTGGCGAAAGCGCCACGCCTGCAGCTCGTCCCGAGCCGCGCCCACGCCAGCCGAGAGCGCAGCGCGCGCCGCGCGCCGACAACAAGCAGCCCGCTGCGGATGCACAAGCGGAATCATCCGCACCCTTCGAGTCCCAGGCCAGGGAACCCGCCGCGGAATCGAGCGCAGGCAACCGCGCCTACGAATCGCACGGGAACGACGCGATGGCGAGTGGCAATACCACCCAGGACGACAATCGCGGCGGCGACCAGAACGGGGGTGATGGCCAGGAAAACGGCAACAACCCGCAGCGCCAGGGCAATCCGCAACAGCGAAATCCCCAGCAGGGCCAGCAAGGCCAGCAAGGTCGCCAGGGTCCGCGCGGTCGCCGCGATCGTGACCGCAATCGCAGCGGCGGCAACAACTCCGGCGGCGGCAACCGCCAGCAGAATCATGCGCATCGCGGCCTGCCGCGCGACGACGAGGAATACGACGCGAGCCGCGACAATGGCCCGCTGATCGACCTCAACGAGCTCAAGCGCAAGAATGCGAACGACCTGATCGCCCTCGCCGAGACCCTGGGTATCCAGGAAGGCGTCGCCCGCGCGCGCAAGCAGGATGTGATCTTCAACATCCTCAAGGCACACGCAAAGGCGGGCGGCGGCATCTATGGCGAAGGCGTGCTCGAAATCCTGCAGGATGGCTTCGGCTTCCTGCGTGGCCCGGACCAGTCTTATCTGGCAGGTCCCGACGATATCTATGTATCGCCGTCGCAGACGCGTCGCTTCAACCTGCGCACCGGCGACTACATCGCGGGGCGCATCCGTCCTCCCAAGGAAGGCGAGCGTTACTTCGCCCTGCTCAAGGTCGACCACATCAATGGCGAACCGCCCGAGGCCTCGAAGAACAAGGCCCTGTTCGAGAACCTGACCGCGCTGTTCCCGCGCAAATCGTTCCGTCTCGAGCGCGGCAACGGCTCGACCGAGGACATCACCGGGCGCATCCTCGACCTGGTAGCACCGATCGGCCGCGGCCAGCGCGGCCTGATCGTCTCGCAGCCGAAAGCCGGCAAGACCATGATGCTGCAGAACGTCGCCCAGGCGATCGTGCACAACCATCCGGACGTGCATCTGATCATCCTGCTGATCGACGAGCGTCCCGAGGAAGTCACCGAGATGCAGCGTGGCGTTCGCGCCGAAGTGATCTCGTCGACCTTCGATGAACCGGCCACGCGCCACGTGCAGGTCGCCGAAATGGTCATCGAGCGCGCCAAGCGCCTGGTCGAGCACAAGAAGGACGTGGTCATCCTGCTCGATTCGATCACGCGTCTCGCGCGCGCCTACAACACCGTGATCCCGTCCTCGGGCAAGGTGCTGACCGGCGGCGTCGATGCGAATGCGCTGCAGCGGCCGAAGCGGTTTTTCGGTGCCGCACGCAATGTCGAGGAAGGCGGTTCGCTGACCATCATCGCCACCGCCCTGGTCGAGACCGGCTCGAAGATGGACGAGGTGATCTACGAGGAGTTCAAGGGCACCGGCAACATGGAAGTGCACCTGAGCCGCCGCATCTCGGAAAAACGCGTCTACCCGTCGATCGACATCAATCGCTCCGGCACGCGCCGCGAGGAACTGCTGATCGAGCCCGACATGCTGCAGAAGATCTGGATTCTCAGAAAGCTGCTGCATCCGATGGACGAACTGGCCGCCATGGAGTTCATGCTCGACAAGATGAAGAACACCAAGTCCAACGACGAGTTCTTCAATTCGATGAAGCGCGGCTGAGTCCGCCCGCTTCGATACGCAAGAGGCCGCCGCAAGGCGGCCTCTTGCGTTGTGGCCAGGACCAGGCGCCGGTGCCGGGCGCCGACCAGGCTTGATGCCATCTGGCTGCCCGACTGCGTCATCCTGCCCTGATCCAGATCAGTTCAATGCAGATCCAAACGGAGGACAATACGGGGGAAGCACACCTCGGACTGGCCCATGCCGACCATCGAAACCTACAACGATCATGTCGTCCGCCGCTTCCTTCTCGCAGCGGCCGTCTGGGGCATCATCGGCATGGGCATCGGCGTGTACATCGCCGCCCAGCTGGCCTGGCCCGCGCTCAATTTCGACATCCCCTGGCTGACCTTCAGCCGCCTGCGACCGAATCACACCTTCGGCGTCATCTTCGCGTTTGGCGGATCGGCCCTGATGGGCACCTGCTATTACATCGTGCAGCGCACCGGGCATACGCGCCTGGCGCTGCCGCGCCTGGCCAATTTCACCTTCTGGGGTTGGCAGTTGGTCCTCGTGCTGGCCATGGCGACAATGCCGTTCGGCATCACCCAGAGCAAGGAATATGCCGAGCCGGAATGGTTCATCGACATCCTGACCGCCGTGGTCTGGGTCAGCTTCGGCACGGTCTTCTTCGCCACGCTCGCACGCCGGCGCATCCAGCATATCTACGTGGCCAACTGGTACTACGGCGCCTTCATCATCGCGGTCGGCCTGCTGCACATCGTCAACAACCTGGCCCTGCCGGTGTCGCTGTTCAAGTCGTATCCGATCTATTCCGGTACGGTCGATGCGATGGTGCAGTGGTGGTATGGCCACAATGCGGTGGCATTTTTCCTGACCGCCGGGTTCCTCGGCATGATGTATTACTTCGTGCCGCGCCAGGCGCAGCAGCCGCTGTGGAGTTATCGTTTCTCGATCGTCAATTTCTGGGCGCTGATTTCGGTCTACATGTGGGCCGGATCGCATCACCTGATGTACACCGCGTTGCCGGACTGGGTGCAGTCGGTCGGCATGGCGTTCTCGCTGGTGCTGCTGATGCCAAGCTGGGGTTCGGCGGCAAATGGCCTGTTCACCTTCAATGGCTCCTGGCACCGACTGAAAACCGATCCTGCGGCGAAGTTCATGGTGCTGTCCCTGGTGTTCTATGCCGCGTCGACGTTCGAAGGATCGATGATGGCGATCAAGACCGTCAACGCGCTGTCGCACTACACCGACTGGACCGTCGCCCATGTGCATTCCGGCTCGATCGGCTGGGTCGCGATGATCACGATCGGTTCGCTGTACGCGATGGCGCCGCGCGCGCTCGGCAAGCCGGAGATGCACTCGCAGCGCGCCATGGAACTGCATTTCCGCCTGCATACCGCGGGCTTGCTGCTGTATATCGTCTCGATGTGGCTGGCCGGCGTCACCGAAGGCCTGATGTGGCGTGCCACCAGCGAGGACGGCTCATTGACCTATGCCTTCATCGATAGCCTGGTCGCGATCAAGCCGCTGTACATGATCCGCTTTTTCGGTGGCGTACTGATCGTGTTCGGCATGGTCGTGATGGCCTGGAACCTGTGGCACACCGCAGCCGATGCGCGGGCGCGCCTGATCCAGCCGATACCGGTGCCGATTCCGGAACCGGCCGAACACCAGGTGCCGGCACCGCTACCGGCCACGAATTGATGCTCGCGTCAATGCTCGCCGCCTCGACCTGCATTCCGCAGCGGGAGCGTCGATCCACCTTGTCAGTCCAGAAGCGGCCATCCGTGGCCGCACTTTGCGTATCGATGCTCGCGTCAATGCTCGCCGCCTCGACCTGCATTCCGCAGCGGGAGCGTCGATCCACCTTGTCAGTCCAGAAGCGGCCATCCGTGGCCGCACTTTTCTATTAAGAGCACAACCATGGCCAAGGGCTATCGTTACTTTGAGGCGATCGAGAAGCATGCTGGTGCGTTGGGCGTCGGCATCGCGATCATGGTGTCGCTGGGTGGTCTGGCCGAGATCACGCCCTTGTTCATGCGCGCCCACGAGGTCTCCGCCGAAGCGGGAGTCAAGCCCTACGATCCGTTGCGTCTGGCCGGCAAGGACATCTACGTACGCGAAGGCTGCTATCTGTGCCACACCCAGATGATCCGTGCGCTGCGCGCGGAAACGCAGCGCTACGGCCACTACTCGGTGAGCGAGGAGTCGGTCTACGACCGTCCCCACCAATGGGGTTCGAAGCGCACAGGTCCGGACCTGGCCAGGGTCGGCGGCAAGTATTCCGACGCCTGGCAGCAGTTGCACCTGATGGACCCGCGTGCGGTCGTGGTCGAATCGAACATGCCCGGCTATCCGTGGCTGGCGACCGAGGCCATCGACGCCGAGGACATCAAGGCTCGCATGCGCGTCCTGCGTACCCTCGGCGATCCCTACAGCGAATCGGATATCGCTGCCGCCACGCAAGCTGTGGAAGGCAAGACCGCGATGGATGCCCTGATCGCCTATCTGCAGGGACTCGGCGTGGCCAATGTGGCGCAGGCGGATGCGCCGGCGGACGCGCCATCGGCGCCGGCAAACGCGGGGGCGCCATGAGTCCGCTCTGGGGTCATCTTTCCGGAGTCATCACGGTGATCCTGCTGTTGAGCTTCATCGGCACCTGGATCTGGGTCTGGAGCGCGCGGCACAAGCGCAAGTACGACGCCCTGGCACGCCTGCCGATGGACGACGAAGCGCATTCGAACGCAAACGGTCGGGATGAGGAGATGCACCCGTGAGTACATTCTGGTCGATCTGGATCATGGCGCTGGCGGTGACCAACATGGGCATCACCCTGTTCCTGTTCCTGTGGGGTCAGCGCGTGGAGATTCCTGTCCTGCCCGATGGCACCACCGGCCACGTCTGGGCGCACGGCGTCTTGCGCGAGAGCGTGCGCAAGCTGCCGCGCTGGTGGGTATGGATGTCGGCCAGCATGTTCGCGATCGGAGTCGTCTACCTTGCGTTGTATCCGGGCTTCGGCAGCCACAAGGGTCTGCTCGGCTGGACCTCGCACGGCGAACTCGCCCGCGATGTGGCCAACAATCGCGCCACCGCGCGCGGATTCGACGCGTACTACCTGTCGGTCGCACCAGCCGAACTGGCCTCCAATCCGGCGGCAGTCCAGCTCGGTGAGCGCATCTTCATCGACAACTGCGCGGCCTGTCATGGCCGCCACGCCCAGGGCAACAAACTGCTCGGCGCACCCAACCTGATCGATGCCGACTGGCTCTATGGCGGCGATGACGCGACGGTCAAGACCAGTATCCTCAATGGCCGCCACGGCACCATGCCACCGCTCGGCGAAGCCCTCGGCGAAGCGGGCGTAGGCAACGTCGCCAACTATGTGCTTGGGCTTTCCGGCGCTGCCCATGACGCGCAGGCAGCAGCGGCAGGTCAGCCGATGTTTGCACTTTGTGCCGCCTGTCACGGCCCGGACGGCAAGGGCAATCCGGCCCTGGGCGCACCCAACCTGACCGATACGGTCTGGCTCTACGGCGGCGATCTCGCGGCGATCAAGCAGACCATTGTCGCGGGGCGCAGCGGTGTCATGCCGGCCTGGCAATCGCGTCTGCAGGCGGTCGACGTGCACCTTGTCCTGACCTGGATGCGCGCGCAGTCGGACTGAATATCCGCATCGCGCAAGGCTGACGATGAATCCTTCCCGCGAAATCCGCAGCCACTGGTATCAGCAACCGGTGCTCTGGCTCGGCCTGCTGATCTTCATCGCCTCGCTGGCCGGTTGCGTGTGGATGATCGTGCTCGGTGTACGCCACGCCGATCCGCCGGTCGCGATCGATGGCGAGATGGTTTTCAAGGTTCCCACGGCCAGACCTGCCACGACCGACGATCCTGCCGAGACCCCGCGATGAGCGCAGCCGGCTGCTGGCACTGCGGTGAAACCCTGCCGGCGGTCGGCGCAGTGCTGGCGCGCAGCGCCGGCATCGAGCATGCGGTCTGCTGCCAGGGTTGTCGCGCCGCCGTCGAATGGATCGATCAACTCGGACTCGCCGACTACTACCGCCTGCGCAGCGAGCCGGCGACGCGCGTCGCCAGCGGCGTCGACATTGACCGCGACAGCACGCTCTGGTCACGCCCCGAACTGGCGCGCCATGTGGTGCGCGAACTGGAAGGCGGCCAGCGCGAAACGCTGTTGCTGATCGACGGCGTGCGCTGCGCCGCCTGCGTCTGGCTGATCGAGCGCTCGCTCGGCAGCTTGGCCGGCATGACAAGCGTGCAGGTCAACGCCAGCGCGCGACGTGCCCGCATCGTCTGGGACGACAGCCGCTGCACGCTCGCCCGGATCATCGAGACACTGGCGCGCACCGGCTATCAGGCCCTGCCGCTCGACGCCGCCACACTGGATGACTTGCGCCGCCGCGAATCCCGTGCCGCACTGAAGCGCCTGCTGGTGGCTGGTTTCGGCGCGATGCAGGCGATGATGATCGCCAGCGGACTCTATCTCGGCGCCTTCGACGGCACGGATACGAGCATGCGCGATCTGCTGCGCTGGTTCTCGTTGCTGGTCGCCACGCCGGTCGTGCTGTACGCCGCGCGACCCTTTTTTGCCGGCGCCTGGCGCAGCGTGCGCGCCGGTGCACTGGGCATGGATGTGCCGGTCGCGCTCGCGGTGGCGTTGATCTATCTGTCCAGCCTGATCGAGACCGTGCAAGGTGGCCGCGAGGTCTACTTCGATTCGGTCAGCATGTTCGTGTTCATCCTGTTGATCGGTCGCTACCTGGAAATGCGTGCACGCCACCGTTCGGGCGATCTGTCCGACGCACTGGCGCGATTGAGTCCGCCATTTGCCGATCGCATGGGCGATGACGGTTCGCTGCAACGCGTCGGCGCGATCGAGCTGCAGGTCGGCGATCGCATTCACGTGGCTGAAGGCAGCGGCGTGCCGGCCGACGGCACCCTGTTGAGCGCGCGCTGCCGCGTCGACGAGTCGCTGCTGTCCGGCGAATCCCGCGCGCTGACAAGGCAGTGCGGCGAAACCCTGATTGCCGGCAGCTTGCTGCTTGAAGGTCCTGCCGAACTGCGCGTCGAGCGCGTCGGCGGCGATACGGTCCTGGCCGGCATTGGCAGACTGGTGACGCGCGCGGCAACCCAGCGTCCGCGCCTGGCCCTGGCCGGCGAACGCGCGGCGGCACACTTTGTCGCACGTGTGCTGAGCCTGGCCGCGCTGACTGCCCTCGGCTGGACCTTGTTCGAACCGTCGCGCGCATTTGCGGCGACCCTGGCCGTGCTGGTCGTGTCCTGTCCGTGCGCCTTCGCGCTTGCCGTGCCGGCGGCGCTGACGCGGGCACTGGCCGTGTTGGCCCGACGCGGCGTGCTGGTCGCGCGCGCGGATGCGATCGAACAACTCGCCATGGCCAGCCATGCCGTGTTCGACAAGACCGGTACCCTGACCGAGCCGCATCTGGCGCTTGAAAGCCAGGACCCGGGATTTGGAACGTGTGATTCGCGCGACGCACGATCACGCCATACGGTGGCGGCCGCGGTCGCCAACGACGCGCTGGCGCTGGCCGGCTCGCTCGCGCGCGGCAGCCGGCATCCGCTCGCACTGGCCATCACCACGGCCGCGGGCAATTTGGCAACGCACGCCGTCGAAGCAATGCGTGCCGAAACCGGCGGCGGACTCGAGGGCATCATCGACGGGCGCAAGTTGCGCCTCGGCCACGCGGGTTTTGCATTGACCGCGGGCGTTGCCGACACCTCGCTGGACGACGCTGTCGTACTTGCCGACGACAGCGGAGTGATCGCCGCGTTTCATCTGACCGAGCGTCTGCGTCCTGGCGCAAAGGCCGCCGTCGACGCGCTGGTCGCCGACGGGCTGAGCATCGAGATCTGCAGCGGCGATGCGCCGACCAAGGTTGCCGCCGCTGCTGCGCAACTCGGCATCAAACATTGGCACGCACGCCTGCGCCCTGCAGACAAGCTGGCCCGGCTGAGCGCATTGCATGCCGATGGGGCACGCGTGATCGTGGTCGGTGACGGCATCAACGACGCACCGATCCTCGCCGCCGCCGATGTGGCGGTCAGCTTCGCCAGCGGCGCCGACCTGGCGCAGGCGTCCAGCGACATCGTGCTGGCTGGTGATCGCCTCGATGCGCTCGGTTGCGCTCGCCGCATTGCCCGCGAAACCTTGCGCGTGCTGCGTCAGAACCAGCGCTGGGCACTCGCCTACAATCTGCTGGCGGTACCGTTCGCGGCGCTGGGATTCGTACCGCCCTGGCTCGCTGCGATCGGCATGTCGGCGAGTTCCCTGGTCGTCGTCCTCAATGCCCTGCGCATAGGACGCGAGCAACCGCGTTACACCGCGGCGTTGCGGCCCGCCGTTGGAGTCGGTCGATGAGCATCCTGATCATCATGATTCCGTTGACCCTGCTGTTGCTGGTCGGCGCGGGCATGGCGTTCTTCTGGGCGGTTGACCACGACCAGTTCGATGACCTGCAGACGCCTGCCTTGCTGCCGCTGCTGGACGACACGCGCACGATGACGCCGGGCGACGAATCCGGGGAGGAGCCAAAGCCGTGATCGAGGGCCTGACTCTCGGTGCCGCCTTGTTGCTCGGCCTGGCCGCCAGCGGTCACTGCCTGGTCATGTGCGGTGGCATCTCGGCAGCGCTGGGCATCGCCACGGCGAAAGCTGCCAACGGACGACCGCGAGCGGGCCTGCTGCTGGGTTATCAAGCGGGGCGCATTGCGTCCTATGGCCTGGCCGGCCTGTTGTTCGGCGGCGTGCTTGGCGGCCTGATCGGACTGCTCGATATCGAAGCCGTGCGCCGCAGCCTGCGCGCACTTTCGGCGCTGGCCCTGCTGCTCGGTGCCCTGGTCGCCTTCGGACGCGTGCGTGATCCAGGCTTCGGCATCGGTCGGCGACTATGGCCGCGACTGGCACCGCTCGGTCGCAAGCTGCTGCCTGTGACCAACCTGCCGCGCGCATTCGCGTTCGGCATGGTCTGGGGCTGGATGCCCTGCGGCTTCGTCTACACCGTGTTGCTGATCGCCAGCCTGCAACTCGACGCTAGCCGTGCTGCAGCGACGATGACCGCGTTCGGCCTCGGCACCGCGCCGGCCATGCTGGCCACTGCGTTTGGTGCCCAGCGCATGGTCGGCTTCGCCGCTCGCCCCGGGGCCAGGCGCGTCGCTGGCACGGTCCTGCTGGCCAGTGCCGCACTCACGCTCGCCGGCCCGTGGTTGGCCGGCAGCCTGCCCTGGCTGCATGCCTGGCTGCCGTTCGACTGCTCAAGCCACGTGCATTGAGTCGCAAGCCGGAACCGGCGCCGCCGCCATCGCTTCGAAATTGCAAGCGACAGTGAGTCGCTGCGACGCGCCGCATACCGTCGTTCCCTTGCGCGGGCCGTGCCGGGCGCCGAGAATCCGACCGGATGGCGCCCTGCGACGCCTCCGTGAGATGTCGTCCATGCGTGCTTCCCATTCCTTTCGCGCTGCGCTGCTTGCTGCCGGCGTTGCGATTCCGGCGCTGGCCTGCAATGTCGCCTGCGCGGCCGGCGACGAAACTCCTGCCTCGGCGTTCATCGTCACCGCGCAGCAAACCTGGCAGGGCGTTAGTGGATCGTTCCGCGATGCCGTCCCGCGCGTCGATCGCGCGGGCAACGCGCTCATGTTGATCGAGACCCGGCGGGACCGGATCGACCTGCTCGCCCGCCACGTACACGCGACCGAGCATCGCTGTGGTGGTTTCTTTGCGTTTGCGAGCCGCGCCGAAGCGGAGACATTCCTCGCCAGCGATCGCGCACAAGACGTCTATGCCCGCGAACCACGTGGCGGATACACGATCGACAACCCGGCCACGGTGCAACCGTGGCTCGCGCAAGTGAGCGAGCCGAACATCCGCGCGACGATCACGCATCTCGAGTCGTACCACACGCGCCATTACGCGAGCCCGACCGGCAGCGAGGCGGCAGGCTGGATTCGCGATACCTGGCTCGCGCTTGCCAATGGTCGCAGCGACGTCAGCGCCAGTCTCTTCACCAATTGCAACGACTGCGGCAACCAGCCGTCGGTGATCCTGACCATCGAAGGAACCACCTGGCCCAGTGAAGTGGTCGTGCTCGGCGGGCATCTCGATTCGATCAACTGGGACGCATCGGGCAATTCGTCCGCCCGCGCGCCCGGCGCGGACGACGATGCGTCCGGCATCGCGACGCTGACCGAGATCCTGCGCGTCGCGATGGACAGTGGCTTCCGGCCCCAACGCACGGTCAAGTTCATGGCCTATGCGGCCGAGGAAGTCGGCCTGAACGGCTCGCAGGCAATCGTCAGCTCCTTCCAGGCCGACAGCGTGAACGTGGTCGGTGTCCTGCAGCTCGACATGACCAACTACCGCGCACCGGGCCAGGCGGACATCGAGATCATCACCGACTACACGAACGCGGGACTGAACAGCTACATCGGCACGCTGTTCGACGCCTACCTGCAGCCACTTGGACGGACCCGCAGCTCCAGTCCGTGCGGCTATGGCTGTTCGGATCACGCGTCATGGACGGCTGCGGGCTACCCCTCGGCCTTCGCATTCGAAGGCGGCGGCATCAACCACTCGTTCGACCTGATCCACAGCGCCTTCGACCTGATCCAGAACATGGGCAATACGGCGGATCGCAGCGTCCCGTTCGCGCAACTCGGCCTGGCCTTTCTTGGTGAGGTCGCGAAAGGAACAACTGCGTCCTCGGACCTGATCTTCGAGCATGGTTTCGAAGCTGACTAGTCCAACGCGAAAGCCAACCGGTGCGGACTCCACCGGATGCTTGGTCATCCGGTCTTCGCCTCGAACGGCTGAAGCCGAATTGCCCTATTGATCTGGCCGGCGAGTACCGTTCGCCCCGAGCCTGTCGAAGGGCCGCCATCGCTGGGCTTCGACAAGTTCGGCCCGAACGGTTTTCAAGCTGTTGGCCGGCCGGGTCAATCGGGTTTCCGCGTCGAGTACGGGTTGCGTTGCGCACGGCTTGGGCGGATCGAGTAGCGCTTGTAATGCCACTGGTATTGCAGGGGAGCCTGCCGCACGCAGTCCTCGACGCCGCGGTTCATCGCCGTGCAGGCCGCGACGAGATCGGTACCGGCGATCTGCTGCGGCGCTTCACGCAGGTGGATCCGGAAACCCGCGCCTCGCGGCAGGCGCTCGGCGAACGCGAACAACACGGTGGCACCCGTGCGTTCGGCCAGGCGCGGCACCAGCACCATGGTCAACGCTTCAATGCCGAAGAACGGTGCGAACTCGCCCTCGCCCTGACGCGGCTGCTGATCTGGAAGAATCCCGACCACGCCGCCAGCGACGAGCCGTCGATACAGGCCGCGCACTCCGGCGCCTTCCGCACGCACCTGCTCGACCCTGGATGCCCCGCGCGCCTTGAGCAGCAGCGGCTCAATGGCCGGATTCCTCGGTGGCCGATAGACGATGGCCAGCGGCGTGCGCGCCGCCAGCCAATAGCTGAGCAGTTCCCAGCAGCCCAGATGCGGTGCGGCAATGATGACCCCCCTGCCGCTGGCCAGTGCCTGTTCGAACAGTTCACCGCCCAGCACCTCCCGCACCAGCCTGAGCGCACGTTCGGGTCGCCCGTTCCAGACCTTGGCCACCTCGACCAGGGACTTGCCCATTTCGCGCAGGACATTCCGCGCTTCGGCATGTCCTGTCGGGGCAGTCTTTTGCGTTTCCAGCAAGGTGAGGTTGATCTCGGTGATGCGGCGTTCGCGCGTTCGCGAGAACCAGGCGATGTCGCCGAGGACGATCCCAAAGGCGTGCAACACGCGCAACGGCAGAAAACCCGCCAGCCACAGCACGCCATAGAGCAGACGGGTCGACCAGATCATTGCAGCGGCGTCGGAGGGAAAACCGTGATTCTAGCGTCATCGCTTCGTTTGACCTCACCTGGCTCTTGCAGCGACGATGCCCGCCCGCGCATCCGGAGTCACCGATGATTGCCCTGATCCAGCGCGTCAGCGAGGCCCGCGTCGATGTCGGCGCGGAATGCGTCGGCCGCATCGGTGCCGGTCTGCTGGCGCTGGTCGCGATCGAACGCGACGATCGCGAGGCACAGGCCACGCGCATGCTCGAGCGCATCCTCGGCTACCGCGTCTTCGGCGACGACCAGGGGCGCATGAACCGCTCGCTGCACGAGGTCGGCGGCGGCCTGCTGCTGGTCTCGCAGTTCACCCTCGCCGCCGACACCTCGAGCGGCATGCGCGCCGGTTTCAGTGGTGCCGCGAGCCCCGAACACGGCGAACTCCTGTTCACCCATCTCGTCGAATTGGCACGAATCGCGCATTCACCAGTGGAAACCGGGCGCTTTCGTACCCACATGAAGGTCCAGCTCGTCAACGACGGCCCGGTCACCTTCCAGTTGCGCGTGGCACCGGGGTGATCTGACGCGGCATTCAGGCCGACATTGCGATCCCAATATTTTCAATCACTTGGGTCGCCCTTGACGGGCCTCCTATACTTCCGAGTCTTTGTTTAAGGTACAGCAGAACATCCATGGCGACCGAGCATATCCAGGAGCAGAAAACCACCGACATCAAGATGCTCATCACCAAGGGCAAGGAACAGGGTTACCTGACCTATGCCGAAGTGAACGACCATCTGCCCGATGACATCGTCGATCCGGAACAGATCGAAGACATCATCGGCATGATCAACGACATGGGCATCGAGGTGCATGAAGTCGCACCCGATACCGAGACCCTGCGTGCGCAGTCCGCCGGCTCCAGCGATGACGATACCGCGACCGAGGAAGCGGTCGCCGTGCTTTCGGCGGTCGATGCCGAAGTGGGCCGCACCACCGATCCCGTGCGCATGTACATGCGTGAAATGGGCACGGTCGAGTTGCTCACGCGCGAAGGCGAAATTGCCATCGCCAAGCGCATCGAGGAAGGCCTCAACCAGGTGCAGGCCGCGCTGGCCAGCTTCCCGTGGTCGATCCAGTTGCTGGTCGAGGAGTACGACCAGTTCACCGAGGGCAAGAAGCGCATGTCCGAGGTCGTCACCGGCTTCCTCGACATCGAAGTGCCGACGCCCGAGGAACTCGCTGCCGCGGCGGCCAAGGAAAACGAAGACGCCGACGCCGAGGGTGACAGCGAGGACGAGGACGAGTCCGCGGGTGGCGACGAGGAATCGACGCCGGTCGATACCGGACCCGATCCGATCGAGGTCGCGCGCCGCATGGACGAGTTGCGCACGGGCTACGCGAAGTTCCAGAAGTTGTCGGAGAAGCACGGCCTCGGTGACAAGAAGGCACTGAAGCTGCGCGACCAGATCGCCGAGGAATTCCTCAAGCTCAAGCTGCCAGCCGTGCTGATCGACGCACTCGTGCGCAAGCTGCGCGAAGTGGTCAGCAACATCCGTCACCATGAGCGCCTGATCATGGACGTCTGCATCAAGCAGGCGAAGATGCCGCGCAAGGAATTCCTCAAGGTGTTCCCGTCCAACGAGACCAATCTCGAATGGGCGGAAGAACTGATGAAGAAGCGCCAGAAATGGTCGCCCGCGGTGAAGACGCACAAGGACGCGTTGGTCGGCGAGCAGCACAAGCTGGTCGCGATCGAGAACACGCTGTTCCTCAACGTCGCCGACATCAAGGAAATCAACCGTGCGATGTCGATCGGCGAGGCCAAGGCGCGCCGCGCGAAGAAGGAAATGGTCGAGGCCAACCTGCGCCTGGTCATCTCGATCGCCAAGAAATACACGAACCGCGGCCTGCAGTTCCTCGACCTGATCCAGGAAGGCAACATCGGCCTGATGAAGGCAGTCGACAAGTTCGAGTACCGTCGCGGTTACAAGTTCTCGACCTATGCGACGTGGTGGATCCGCCAGGCGATCACGCGTTCGATCGCGGATCAGGCCCGCACGATCCGCATCCCGGTACACATGATCGAGACGATCAACAAGCTCAATCGCATCAGCCGCCAGATGCTGCAGGAAATGGGCCGCGAGCCCACTCCGGAAGAACTGGCGATCAAGATGGAAATGCCCGAGGACAAGATCCGCAAGGTGCTCAAGATCGCGAAGGAGCCGATCTCGATGGAGACCCCGATCGGCGACGACGAGGATTCACACCTCGGCGACTTCATCGAGGATCTGTCGATTGTCTCGCCGATCGAATCGTCGACCAATATCGGCCTGATGGAAACCGTGCATGACGTGCTCGGTGGCCTGACCCCGCGCGAAGCGAAGGTACTGCGCATGCGTTTCGGCATCGACATGAACACCGACCACACGCTCGAAGAGGTCGGCAAGCAGTTCGATGTCACGCGCGAGCGCATCCGCCAGATCGAGGCCAAGGCGCTGCGCAAGCTGCGTCACCCGAGTCGCTCGGAACAACTGCGCAGCTTCCTCGATCTGGAATAGTCGCAGCCTCGACAGGACAGGGAAAACGGCCGCGATTGCGGCCGTTTTTCTTTCGGCAGGCGCGATCAGGTGCTGCCGGGCACACGACGCAGGCATCGACGACCCCCGACGAATCGCGGGATCCACGATGCCTGGGGCGTCGCGATCAGCGGCGCACGAACCGGCGCAACAGGTTGCGTCGGGCCAGCAGCAGGAGCGCCACGGCAAGACCCGCCAGTGCGTAGTTCGCGTTCACGGGCAAGCCGGTTGTGTTCGCTGCACCGGTCACGACAAACGGGACGTCAGTGACCTGTTGCGTGCTGCCCGGATCGACAATGTAGCGGGCGATGTAGTTGCCTGGCGCAAACCCACCGAGCGGGTAGGCCACATCGGCTGGGGGCGGTGGAACTCCGCAGATCTGGTCCCCGGTGATTTCGGTCACCGTGACAACCGTTCCGGCAACGCTGGTGCTAGTCACGCCGCCCGCGCCACAGCCACCCCAGCGCGCCAGGAGCACCACGGGCTGCCCGCTGAACGCCGGATTCGGCGACACACGCACATTGTCGTACAACGGAGTTCCTGCCTGCGCGGGTATCGAAACAGACAGGATCAGGGCTATCGCCAGACTGCGCATGATGCTCATTGTGTCTACTCCTGGATGGAAAAGTTGCAGTGGATCGGGCGCCCGTGCGGGCGGCTTCCTGCAGCAAGCGTCGAACGGAGTGCAATCGCGCCATCAGGCTGCGGTCTGCTGCTACTCGAATCCATGCGCAAAGATCCGGTCGATCTCGTAGGCACCTAGATCGTGCGGACCGAACTCGTTGCTGACCCCGGGGTCGTCGATCACCCGCGGCGCGATGTCGCGCGTCGAGTTTGCCGGTTGTGCAAGCGCGAAATCCAGTGCCGGCGAGGCTCGTTGCAGGCGATAGTTGCCAGCGGCAGGATCGACGAACCGCGGGTCGCCGACGCCGTTCAGCGTCGATGCCGGCAAGGCACCCAGATCATTGCCAAGGAGGAACTGGAAACAGTCGGGATCCGGCGTTCCGGCCATCGTCAACAGGGCACGGCCAGGCTGCCAGACGATGCTTCGATACAGGTGCGTGCCGCGGTATCCACCCGCTTCGATCGCGCATGCATTGCGTGCAATGACCACCGCCTGGCCGGCACCGATGCTGTTGCCGGCAATCGTGCTCGCTGCAATGACCAGGTTCTCGGCGTTCGGGCCAGCGCTATCGAACAGCGGTCCGGATACGCTGTTGCCTTCAATCAGAGCGCCATCGAAGCTCACATCGCCATCGAGGTCGATGTCGACCAGGGTCTGCCCGCTGTTGTCATCGAGGTGCGGGAGGGCGCTGCTGCGACAACCATCGACCTTCGTGTGGCGAGAAGTGCTTGCAAGTGCACCGCGACGGCACCCGGAACAATGGCTCAGCTTCCTTGATCCCGAACGGGCCACGCCGCATCGCCCCCCACGCCGGTTCCCGGTAAACTGCACGCGCTCCATGCATGCCCGTACCGACGGAAACAGAAAACCGCTCCTGTCCGTCTGCCCTC
>ENA-UOWO01000675-UOWO01000675.1-activated-sludge-metagenome-genome-assembly--contig:-NODE-675-length-47791-cov-16.323362_pt1 | contig 47791 bp, 42 predicted proteins | sample MGYA00238148_ERZ761564 | MGnify/ENA primary metagenome ERZ761564 (study PRJEB28885, sample SAMN05720194) | activated sludge metagenome | isolation source: Anaerobic digester | place: USA... | reverse complement strand
CCCGATCATTGCGCAGTGTACTCCTCAAGGCGGTCGCGGAAGTCGACGACCTCGGTGGGAACAGTGTTGACGCCGCCTTCGAAGACGCGGCGGGCGGTCACGCCATCTCCGTAGATCCGCTGATTGCTGTCGTTGTCGATCGACAGGACTGATCCGTCCAGCGCGACGCCCGCAAACAGGCCGCGTGCCCGCGAGTAGGAAAGAATCTCCGCCTTGAGCTGAGCGTCAGTCGATGCCTGTGCGGTCCGACCGACCGGCCCGGCGGCGGCCGACGCATCCGCGCCCAGCGTGAATTTGCCGTGCACGATCGAATCGACGCCGCGCTCGGTACGGAATACGAGCACCACATCGGTTGAGGAAACGCCGGCCTGGAAGCCGACACTGCCGCCCGTGAGATTGACGAAGCTTGGATTCGACCACGTGCCATCGCGCGTCTTCACGGCCATGAGGCCCTCGCCGCGGCGTCCGCCGATCACGAAGCCGGCCTTGAGCACGTCGGGCACGACGATGATTGCATGCGCACTCTGCAGCAGATCGCGCGGGATCGCCTTGTCAGGTGCCTGCATTATTTCGTTGAGGACGCGCACGGCATTTTCGGCGCGCTTGAGTTCGGTTTCGGCGGCATGCGCATTCAGCGCGAAAACGGCAAGCGATAGGCTGAACAGCCGCGACAGGACAGGCATGGTCGACTCCAGGGGAAGAAACCGGGTCACGCTATCAGGTCAAGCTGAGCCTGCGATGAAGCAGGCGGGACCGGTCAATGTCTACGCAAACGAATTTGCGAGGCGCTGGCCAATGCCAGCAGCAGGCTGAGGATCAGCAAAGCCCAGTTCGACTGAGCAGGCAATTGCGCCGGCTCAGCTCCACCGCCCGGGATTTCCGGGATGCACGACGTGGGCGCGACGGCGAGGCCCTTCATGCTGATGTAGCGCAGGCTGGCGGGTCCGGTGATCGGCCCCAGGTTGGTCATTGCGCCGGTCGCGACATCGAAACGCGCCAGATCGCTCCATTCGCGGTCGAAAGGCGGGTTGTAGCTCAGCGTCGCCCAGAGCGCGCCGTCGGATGCAAAACTCGGATCGATCCACGGGATCTCGCCGGGAAAACTCCCGATCAGCGTGGCCGCTGCTGTCGTCGTGTCGATCCGGTAGAGGCCTTGATCCTGTCCGATGCCGGTACCGTAAAGTACGCCGTTGCGCATCGCGAGACCGGTAATCCTCCGGCCCGTCGAGCCGATCCGCGTGATCGCCGCAGTCTGCGAATTGACCCGCCAGAGGTTGAAATTGATCGCCGAGGTCATCCAGAACGATCCGTCGCAACCGTAGGTCATCGACAGGTCGAGCGAGTCGAGTTGGCCCTGACCTTGTCCGGCCAGACCGAAATTGCCGATATAGGTGGTTGAAGCGTCGCTGGAACTGATCCGGACCAGGGATTTCTGGGTGCCCGCAACTGCGTAGAGTTCATTGCCGGGGCCGTAGGTGAGGCCGGTCAACAAAGCAAGCGGCGAGCCCGCATAGTTGCCCGTGCGACCAATGAAGGTCGCCACGCGAGTACCGAGATCCACGCGGTAGAGTTCGTCGTAGGCAGCGCCGTACGCAAACGGCTCCGCATGCGCGAGCGGCGCCGAAGCAATGGATAGCACAGCAGCGATAAGGCAGGCTCGCATGCGCATGAGCGTATTTCTTTTGTTATGTTATTGGTAATCGTCAGCCTCGCCGTCCCTGCGAAGCGGGATCGAGTCTAGCAGTTTCTGCTGCACCGACAAGACCTTGGAACTGTTTCCGGCGATCTCCCATATTTTTCGGGACCCAACCTTGGCATGCCGCGATTTCTCGCTTTTCCCGACCCGCCGGCACCGAAGAAGCTCGCCATCGTACTAGTCAATCTGGGTACGCCGGATTCCGCCGACACGCCCGCAGTGCGACGCTATCTTGCTGAATTCCTTGCAGATCCACGGATAGTCGAGCAGCCGCGCTGGCTCTGGTGGCTGGTGCTCCACGGAATCATCCTGCGCCTGCGGCCGGCGCGTTCGGCGCGCGCCTACCGCAAGATCTGGACGCCAGAGGGCTCTCCGCTGCAAGTCGGCACGCGCGACCTGGCCGGGCGCCTGCAGCAGGCGTTCGAGGCCGATGCACATGGATCGGTCGAAATTCGCCATGCCATGCGGTATGGATCGCCCTCGATCAGCGAGACCCTGGCCGAGCTCGCGCGCGGGGGAATGCGGCGCCTGCTGGTCGTGCCGCTGTTCCCGCAGTTTTCGGCGACGACCACCGCATCGGTGCTCGATGCGGTGGGTGAAACCCTGCGTCGCTGGCGACGGCCACCCGAATTGCGCTTCGTCAGCGACTATCATGCGGAGACCTTGCATATCGAGGCGCTGGCACGAAGCGTCGAGCGCCATTGGCAGGCGCACGGTCGCGCCGATCGCCTGTTGCTGTCGTTCCATGGCATCCCGGAGCGCTATGTGCGCAACGGCGATCCGTACCGGTGGCATTGCGAGGCCACCGCGGCTAGCCTGCGCGAGCGGCTGCAAATGTCCGACGAGTCGCTGTTGCTCGCCTACCAGTCGCGGGTGGGACGTGAGCCCTGGTTGCAGCCTTACACCGACCAGTTGCTCGCAACCCTGCCCGGGCGGGGCGTGCGTTCAATCGATGTGATGTGCCCGGGATTTGCGGTCGACTGCCTCGAAACGCTGGAAGAAATCGCGATTGCCGGACGCGAGCAGTTCCTTGCCGCCGGCGGCGAGCGCTTCCGCTTCATCGAATGCCTCAATGCCAATGACGATCAGCTCGCCACGATGCGTGCGCTGATCCTCCGCCACTGCGCAGGCTGGCCCGAATTCGCCGCCGGCAGGACGCCGGGCGATCGGTGACAATCCCCGCCTCCCGGGAGATCCGGATTCCGCTCGGACGCCTGACGCTCGCCGCGAAGGCATGGGGTGATCCGGATGATCCGCCGATGCTCGCCTTGCACGGGTGGCTGGACAATGCCGGATCGTTCGATCGACTGGCGCCCCTGCTCGAAGGACGTCACATCATCGCCCTGGACCTGGCCGGGCACGGTCGATCGGACCATCGAGCATCCGGAAACTGGTATCCGTACGTGGACTTCCTCGACGAGTTGCGAGAGGTCCAGGACTTTTTTGGATGGTCGAGTATCGACCTGCTCGGTCATTCGCTCGGTGCGACGCTGGCAAGCGTTTACGCTGCGGCTTTCCCGGACAAGGTGGGTCGCCTGCTCCTGATCGAAGGACTCGGGCCACTCTCGATCGCCGTCGACAAGACGCTGGAGCAGATGCGCCGTTCGCTTCTCGCGCGAGCGTCCTTTACGGGTGCCGGCCTTCGCCTGTTTGCAGATCTTGATGAGGCGATCGAGGCCCGACAGCGCGCCGGCATGCTTTCGCGCGAAGCCGCGCGTTGCATCGTCGAGCGCGGGGTGCTTGCGGTCGAGGATCCGCACGATCCGCGGATCGAGCGGAGCACAGCGATCGATGATGCCCGGACGGACACGGCTTCCGCTCACGACGGCGGCGGCGCACCGGCTCGCCTCAGTTGGTCGAGTGATCCCCAACTGACCTTGCCGAGTCCGTCACGACTGACCGAAGAACAGATCGGTTCGATCCTGTCCGGCATCGCCGCGGCAACCCTGCTCGTGCTCGCCGAACCCGAAGCGCCTTACCTGCCGCGTACAGTCATGCAGGCACGCATCGCGCGGGTAAAGGGCATCGAAGTGGTCCGGCTATCCGGCACGCATCACCTGCACCTGGAGGATGCGCCGGCTGTCGCCGCGGCGATGCGCTCGTTTCTGGGGCGCCGGCCGTAGTCGGGCGAGGAACGCGCCTGGCCGCGATGATTCAAGCGCCGGGAGCCTGCACAAGGCGGGACAATTCCGCCTTCAAGGCCTGGCCATTGAAGCGCAACCAGTCACGCTGATCCTTCCAATCCGGCAGGAACGAAGCCACCAACGCCCAGAATTTCGGCGAATGACTGCGGATGCGCAGATGACAGAGCTCGTGGACGAGCACGTATTTCAGTGCGGCCGGCGGCGCCATCGCAAGCGCGAGATCGAGGGTGACCCGATCGCGTGAATCGAGGCTGCCCCACAGGCTCTTGAGGCCACGCACGCGGACCGCGGTGGGAGCCATGCCAAGTTGCGGACAATAGCGCGCCAACCAGCGCGAAATGTCCTTGCGCAACTGGGCTTCGAGATAGGAATGCAGCAAGCCGCGAGCCGCATTGAGAGCGCGGCGATGCGGTTGCGGCAGCGTCAGCACGAGTCGATCGTCGACCTGCTCGATGCGCGGATAGGGACCTTCGCGCCAGACCAGCCGAACCGTTTCACCACGCAACGGGATAACGGTGGTCGTGCCGGGTTCGAGCGGAGGTGGTTTCGCGCCGAGGTTCAATTCGTCGAGTTTGCGTTCCAGCCATTCACCGTGCTTGCGCAGGAAGGCGAAGACCTGGGCCGGATGAGTACCTTCCGGGTAGGTGACGCGCGCGCCGCCCGAAGTCACCGTGAGGCGCAGGCGGCGCGCTCTCGGGTGACTCTTGCGCAATACCTTGATTGTCTCGCCGGTCGGCGTAGGCAGTTCAAGGTATCGGTTGTCTGTTTCGAGATTCATCAATCAACCTCGTCGGCAGGCGGATCGTTCCTAGTCGCGTTCGTCGGGTCGCGGCAGGCCGAACCACTCATCGAGCTTCTCAAGCAGGCGCCGTGTCTCGAGCGTCATCAGGGCAAAGCGCGCATCGAGTTCGGTGCGCGCCGATTCCGAAGCCTCTTCGCCGATCTCGTCAAGCACGACATCGAGGAAGTGGAACTTCCGGACAGTCAGGTCTTCCCCAAGCACGAACGCCATGCGTTCATCGAGTTCGAGGCCGAGCTGGAAGACCTGTTTGCCCGACTTGAGATGCTCGCGCACCTCGTCGGATTCAAGGTCCTGGCGCCTGCAGCGGACCACGGCACCCGCTTCGGACGGATCCCTCAGCTCGCATTCGTCACCCCAGCTCAAGCCTGCTGGCAGCTTGCCACTAACCAGCCAGTCCGTCATCAGGGCGCGCGGGGAGTCCGAGGGCGCCATGGGCGTCGCCGGAAAGCGGCCGAGCGCTTCGCGGATCTGGCTGACCGCCTCTTCGGCGGCCTTGCGGCTTGCCGTATCGATAACCAGCCAGCCACTGTCCTCGGCCAGATAGGCGAACATCCGCGACGGCCGGACAAAGGCGCGTGGCAGAAGGTCGGTCATGACCTCCTCCTTGAGTCGCTTGCGCTCGCGTGCACCGATGCGACGAGCTTCCTTCTCGGTGATTTCGCCGATTTTCGCTGCCAATGCCTCCGCAATGACCGAAGAAGGCAGCAATTTGTCTTCGCTCCCTATCGTCACGAGCGTGTATTTGCCGATCCGATGCAGGAGTTCGTCGGATTCACGGCCAAACGGCGAGACAAAGCCGCGTGTGGCCATCTCGATCGGGCCACAGGGGCGCAGCCGATGCTCGTCGAGTTTGCCTTCGAGCTTGGCGAGGGATTTCTGGCTGCCTTCGGGGAAGCGGAACAGGGTCAGGTTGCGAAAGAACATGAAAGGTATGGAATTCCGTGGTTGAAGGAGAGACGCGATCTTTGATCGTGGACGAATCAAGCGGTGAGATTGGAGCGGTTTCAGGATCGCCTATTTGTCGCCGGACCCTGTGCATCAGGATACCGTTCGCCGGCATCGGCACGCAGCGACTTGAAGTCGTAAAGCGCGGAGTCCGCCAGATGCGACGCGTCGACGCGCGTCAGCGACCGCAGGATGTTCTCGATGCGCCCCGGCGACGTCCGTTCCCACTCGGCCAGCATCGCCTTGATGCTCTTGCGTTGCAGGGTCTCCTGCGAGCCGCAAAGGTCACAGGGGATGATCGGGAAGGCGCGCATCGCGGCATAGGCTGCGATGTCGCTTTCGCTGCAGTAGGCCAGCGGGCGAATGACGATGTTCCTGCCGTCGTCGGAACGCAACTTCGGCGGCATCGCCTTCAGCCGCGCTTGATGAAACAGGTTGAGGAAAAGCGTTTCGACGATATCGTCGCGGTGGTGTCCGAGCGCGATACGCGTGAATCCGTGGTTCACCGCGAAATCGTAGAGCGCACCACGACGCAAACGCGAACACAGGCTGCACATCGTGCGTCCCGCCGGCACCAGACGCTGCACGACGCTGTAGGTGTCCTGTTCAATGACATGAAACGGAATGTTCCGCTGCTTCAGGTACTCCGGCAGGATTCGAGCGTCGTAGCCGGGTTGCTTCTGGTCCAGGTGTACCGCGAGCAGCTCGAATCGGATCGGCGCGCGCGGCTGCAGCTCACGCAACAGGTCGAGCAGGGTCCATGAGTCCTTGCCGCCCGACAGGCACACCATGATGCGATCGCCATCCTCGATCATCGCGTAGTCGGCAATCGCCTGGCCGAACTGGTGGCGAAGCCGGCTGGTCAGTTTTTCGGCTTCAGTCATGTGGCGACGGGATCGGACCTGCGTGGTGTCGACAAGATTCCCGGTCGACGATCGGATAGGCGACGAGTCATGGCGGCGTTAGACTGCGCGGAGTCGCAAGGATTTGCATGAACCCGGACGATCCAGCCAACACGGTACGTCGTTTGACCGCGCTCAAGATCGAGCATCGCGATCTCGACGTCATGATTGCGCGTCTCGGGATCGAGCCCGGCAACGATGAACTCGAACTCAAGCGTCTGAAGAAACGCAAACTGTACCTGAAGGATTCGATCGCCCTGCTCGAGAGTCAGCTGATTCCCGATCTTGATGCCTGATCGGCTGCTTCCGGCTGGTCAGGCGGCCTCGTTGTCCTTCTCGACCTCGTCTTCCGCGAGCGGAGCCGGCAGCTTCGATGTCAACTTGAGGATGCCATGGCGGATGTCGCGACTCAGGATGACCTTCGCTTCCTTGACCAGGTCCTCCAGGCCTCCCTCGAAATCGAGTTTGTTGTTCTCGTCCGCACGGATCACGCGGCGCTCGCGCAGCTTCTGGATGAAGCCGCGAAACAGCGAGCGATCAAAAAATTCAGGTGCGTTGAGCTCGTGCAGCAACGAGAGACGTTGAGCCGTTAGCGAACACAGACTTTCCAGTTCGGCTGCCGACAAGGTGCGCCGTCCGTTGCTGACGAGCAGCGCGAGCGTGATGTAGTAGCGCTCGACCGCCTGCAGCAGGCTGTGCGACATCGCGCGCAGGCGGAACGCACTGTCGCTCTGGCCTGGCGCGCGTTCGATGACGCGACCTTCGCTGTCCGTTTCGAGCAGGCCCTGGGCAATGAAGAAATCGATCGAGGCGCGCAAGCGCTCGGTGAACTCCTCCTCGCTCCATGGCAGGAACAACTCCGACTGGATGAACGGATAGATCAGGCGGCCGAGGCGCAGGATGGTCGACCGGCTCATGCGTCGGTTGTTGAGGAAGCAGCACGCGATCCATGCCGCGGAAACGAACACGTGCTGCACGTTGTTGCGGAAATACGAGAGCAGGACCGCGTTGTCACCTTCGGCCATGAGCACGTCGCCGAGCGGATGCGCGACGCGCTTGATCCACTGCATCGACTCCCCGTAGGCGACGATCTCGGCCGGTGTCTTTTCGGTGATCGTGACGCGATCGCCGTAGGGCAAGGCGAGCAGGAGTGCTTTCGAAAGCTCGACCTGGGCGAGCAGGTCCGCCTCGGACATCGCGTGCTTGGGCATTGCCAGCAACGCCATCGCGAGCAGGTTGATCGGGTTCACGTCGACGGCGCGATTGATGTTGGCCTGGATGCGTTCGGCCAGCGTGTCGACAGTCGCTGCAAGCCATTCGGGCTTTGCGTCCGGGTTTTCCGTCGAGGCGCGCCAGGTCGGCGCAACTTCATCGAGCAATCCGCCGAGATCGATTGGTTCGCCGAAATTGATCGTGACCTTTCCATAGCGCTGGCGCAGCACGCGGAACGCGCGCAGCAAGCCGAGCAGGGATTCCTTTTCCTTCGGTTTGCCGGACAGCTCGCCGATGTACGACTTGCCTTCCATGAGCTTTTCGTAGCCGAAGTACACGGGCTGGAACATCACCGGCCTGCGCGATTCGCGCAGGAAGCTGCGCAGGGTCATCGCGAGCATGCCGCTGCGCGGAGACAGCAGCCGGCCAGTTCGCGAACGACCGCCCTCGATGAAGTATTCGAGGGCGACGCCGCGCGCGAACAACTGGCTGACATACTCTGTGAAGACGGCCGAGTACAGCGCGTTCGACTTGAAGCTGCGGCGCAGGAAGAAAGCGCCGCCGCGTCGCAGGATCGCGCCAAGGCCAGGCAGGTTCAGGTTGACGCCCGCGGCGATGTGCGGAGGCACGAGGCCGTTCTGGTAGAGCGTGTAGCTGAGCAGGAGATAGTCGACGTGACTGCGATGGCAAGGCACGTAGATCACTTCATGGCCCGGCGCAACCGCACGCAGCTTGTCGAAGTGATGCATGACAACGCCATCGTAGAGCTTGTTCCAGAGCGCGATCAGCATGAACGAGATCGAGCGCACGACGGTATGCGAATAGTCGGCGGCGATCTCGAGGGCATAGCCGCGTGCGCGTCGCCGCACCTGGTCGATACGGATGTTTTCCTTTGCCGCGACGGCTTCGATCGACTGGCGCACGGCGTCCGCGTCGACCACCGAATCGACGACAGTGCGCTTGTGCGAAAGATCGGCGCCGATGATTGTGGTGCGGGTCAATCGGAAGTGCACGCGCAGCACGCGCGAAAGCTTGCGTACGCTGCGCTCGAGCGCGACATCGCCCTGTTCGGTGAGGGTTTCGCTCAGCGATATCGGCGCGGAGAACTGCACGATCGTGTCGCGGCCGTTGAGCAGGATCGCAAGCAGGCGCCGGAAGCGACCGACGACGACCCAGTTTTCCGCGAACAGCACGCGGAACCACCCGGATTGGCGGTCGGGTGCACGCCCGACGAAGATCGAAACCGGCACCAGCCGGATATCGCCCGGATGGCCTTCACTGATCAGCTCGGCGAGCCGGCTCAAGGTCGCCGAGCGCGAAGGATGGGAACGCGAGCGGAAAAAGCTCGGCCTCGGCGTCAGCGCGATGATGGCGCGAGTGCGCTTGATCGGAAGCTGGCTGGCTGCTTCATAGGGTGAGGGCATGCCTGCTTCGTGGCAGGCCTGGTCGAGGATCAGAGTATCGGACAGTCCGTAGCGTTCGACGACATAGACCGTCGGAACGCCGTCGTCCGGAATCAGCTCGAGCGGCTCCTTCGGTTCGCGCCGGATGCGGATCAATGGGCGCAACAGCGCACCAAGGACATTCAGCCACGCCGGGCTGCGGACCGAGGTATCCGGTGCGCGATGGAGGGGAAGATTCTGTTGCATGGAAGAAGGTCCGTCGATGTCGATGGCGAACGTCGTCGTCAACGAATCAGCCGTTTTCCGGTGTCAGGACGGGAGGTTTGGCTGCTGCACTCGTCGCAGCGCGTTCCTTGATTTTCTCGATCGTGTCCTTGCCGTACCAGCGGTCCTCGATGCGGACCATCTCGGTTTCGGAGGTCAGGGGCGTGCCGAGCAGGCTGTAGCTGATCTTCAGGCGCGCTGTATCGGCATCGATCGTGATCGGCTCGACCGTCATCGAATCGAGCGTTGCATCGATCGAGAAATCGTAGACTTCGAGGACCTGCTTGATGCCATCAAGGGCGATCTTCAGTTTCGGGGAAGATTGCTCGAAAGTCAGCGCCTGTGCTTCGTCGAGCGTCTTCAGGTCGAGCTTGCGCGCCGTGTCGGAAAGAATGCCGATGACCTGGCGGACCTTGGCCGGATCGGTGAAGCGGGTCTTTTCTATCCATTGCGAGAGCGTCTCGATGACCTGGCCGGCCTGCTGCTTCTCACCGGGCGACAAGCCCTGGCTCTGCTGCACGAGTCCGCGCACATAGGTCTTGCCCATTGCCACGATGGTCGGCATCTGCTGCTGATACTGGGCGTCGAACTGGCGGATGTCCGGCTCCACGTCCTTGAACAGGGTCTCGACCGCATCCGGTGCGGTCAGTCGCGACATCGCGTCGGCGAAGCGGGCCCGCTCGGCATCGGTCGGCTTGTCCAGATTCGTGCGCGAGTTCCATTCCGACCTGACGCGTTCGAACTCGGCGGGGGGCAGCATGTTCTTGATCAGGCCGGCAAAGTCGCCGCTGCGGGCGAGGGCAATCGAAGCCTTCATGGCCTTGACCGGCTCCGATGCATCCCTTGAGCCGCCCGCCGACGGATCGCGGTTGCAGGCAGCAACACCCACCACAAGGGCAGCGAGCAGGGAGATCCCGACGAAAAACTTCGACATGAACGATCCAATGAACGGGGAGGCGCGCACTCTAGCAGCCCGCTCAGCCAAGGTCAGCCTGCGAGGGCAGGAAGCCAGGGCAAAAGAAAGCCCGGAGAGCGTGAGCGCCTTCCGGGCTGAATCCGGCAAAGCCGGAGGGGGGAATCGTACGTCGTTCTGTGCGGTGTGTAGGGTGGTGGGCCTTGGCCTGAATTCGTGATGGGCATGTTACTTATCCGTTATATCTAATGCAATACCTTAAGTATGATCAATTAACTTGTTGGTTATACTAGATTTTTGATCGATATCCCTTTCAATCAGTGCGCAGGGCGGCCTGTTTCTGCCGGCGACGCTCGTTGGCGGGCTGACTCCAGTCGTTGTTGAACAGCGCCGGTTCCCAGGAACCGTAGGTCGGATTCGGCAATACGAACCAGCGTTCACCGATCCAGGCCAGGTATGGAGCGACCGCCTGGATTCGACCTTTCGGCGTGTTCGCCAGCACGTCGACGAAATCGCCGATCTGGTCACCGACCTGAAGCAGGACCCTGTGCCTGCGCGCAATCAGCTCCCGTCGGCACCCTTTTTCGCTGCCATTCTGCTCGCAGCCCGGGACCACCGTGCCAAGTCCGAGAAAGACATTCTCGTCCTCGGCGACCGGCAGCCCGGCCTTGCGCAGGTTGGCGACGGTCGCGTCGCCGAGATCCTGGGCACGATTGGACAGATAGAACACGGTAACGCCGTTCTGCACGGCCAGCCGCGTGAATTCGAGCGCGCCGGGCACGGCCTTGGCATTCTCCTCGCGACACCATTCGGCCCAGGTGAATTCGTTGTAGCTGGCGTCGTTGGCAACGAGACGTGCCTGGTAGGGCGAGTTGTCGAGCACGGTCTCGTCGATGTCGAGTATCACGGCTGGCTTCAGCGTCGCGTCCAGCGCGTTCTTGCGTTCATCGCTGGCGAGCGCATCCCAGCGCGGATCGGCGAGCGCGCGCGTCAATTGCAGTTCGGCGGCATGGTAGGTCTGGCGATAGATCAGATCGCGCTCGATCGCGGTCTGGGTCCAGGCAACCGCATTCAGGTTGTCGTTGGCGAGTGGCTGCGCGACGTCGGTGGCGACAGGGTTTGCGGCCGATGCTGCGGAGGACGTCGGACGTGTCCGGGGTGCGCTGCAGGCGCTGACCGCGAGCACTGCTGCAAGGAGGAAGGGAAAGGTTTTCGACATGCCAACGACTCCGCGCTACGGAAAGAACAGGAACCCGGGATTGAACCGGAAGTCTACGACAAGCGCATGACTTGTCGGGCTGGCATTGGCTGGCGCCGACTGACAGACTGCGCCGCCACCGTCCTGCAACGATGACCATGCCGCCGAGCTCGAGGATTCCGTCTGCAAGCCCCGTGTTGGCCAGTTACCTGCTGGCTGCCGCGTTGTTGTTCCTCGTCCTGCACCTGCACCTGCTTTCGGTGCTGCTTGCCGGACTGCTGGTATATGCCCTGGTCAACGCCCTGGCACCGTCGCTGCAGCGTCATCTGCCTGGAACGCGCGCGCACTGGCTCGTCGTCGCCTTGCTGGCGTCGACCGTGGTTGGCCTGCTTACCTTCGCCATCGCCGGCACGATTGCCTATCTCGGCTCGGAGCACGGCAATCCGAGCTTGCTGTTCGAACGCATGGCGCCTGTCATCGAACGCGCACGCGCCCAGCTTCCCGAGATGATCGTCAATCATCTCCCAGACAATTCCGAGCAGATCCGCGAAGCGACGATGAGCTGGCTGCGCGAACATGCGGCACAGTTGCAGCTCGCCGGGAAAAACGCGGCGCGCGTCATCGTGCACTTGCTGATCGGCATGATCCTCGGCGCGATGCTGGCCCTGCAGACGGCGCTGGCGCGGCCGCCGGGCGGCGCGCTCACGGCGGCGCTCACCGAGCGCTGCCGCCACCTCGTGACCGCGTTTCACGACATCGTCTTCGCCCAGGTGAAGATTTCCGCGTTGAACACCCTGTTCACGGCGATCTTCCTGTTGATCGTGCTGCCGCTGTTTGGCGTCTCCCTGCCGCTGGCCAAGACCCTCGTCATCGCGACCTTTGTCTGCGGCCTGCTGCCGGTGGTCGGCAACCTGATCTCGAACACGCTGATCTTCATCATCGGCCTGTCGGTTTCGCTATGGGTGGCGGTCGCCGCACTGAGCTTCCTGGTCCTCATCCACAAGCTCGAGTACTTCCTCAACGCGCGCATCATCGGCACGCAGATCCGCTCGCGTGCATGGGAGCTGCTGATCGCGATGCTGCTGTTGGAAGCGGCATTCGGGATTGCCGGCGTCATCGCCGCGCCGATCTACTACGCCTACCTGAAGCGCGAGCTCGAGGCGCGCGGCCTGGTCTGATCCGGCGACTTCAGTCGTCGAACAAGGCGGCCAGTTTGGCGATGCTCGAACTGGCGACTTCCTTGCGTTGTACCTCGTCCTGTTCCGCATCGCGGCCCGACCAGTGCAGGTCGGTGGGCGGCAACTCGGCGAGGAACCGGCTGGGATCGTTGGCAATGATTTCGCCGAAACGGCGCTTGCGGCGCGTGAAGCTCAATGCGAGTTGTTCCTTCGCGCGCGTGATGCCGACGTACATCAGGCGGCGTTCCTCGTCGAGGCGCCCTTCATCGACGCTGGCCTCGTGCGGAAACGAACCTTCCTCGACGCCAACGATGAAGACGAAGCGGAACTCGAGTCCCTTCGCCGAATGCAGGGTCATCAGGCGCACCGCATTGCCTGCATCATCACGATCGCCATGCGTCAGCAAGGCGAGTTGTGCGGCAAGGTCGCCGGCTGCGCCGTCTTTCTGCATTGCGCGGAACCATTCGCTGAGCTCCTTGAGATTCCCGATCCGTCGCGCGCGAAGTTCCGGCTCCTTGATTTGCGCGCCGATATGGTCGGCGTAGCCGATGCGTTCGATCAGCTGATCGACGAGATCCGCAGCGGCGGTGCGGTCGGCGGTCCGCTTGAGCTCACGCACGAGGTTGACAAAACCGGCCAGGGCCGACGCCGGTCGCGCCGACAATTCGCCCAGCACGCTGTCGTGCTGTGCCGCGCGGAACATCGAGAGGTGGCGCAGGCCGGCCGCCTGCCCGAGCTTTTCAAGTGAGGTCGCGCCGATATCGCGGCGCGGAATGTTGACGATACGCAGAAACGCCGCGTCGTCGTCCGGATTGTTGATCAGGCGCAGGTAGGCGAGCAGGTCCTTGACCTCGGCGCGTTCAAGAAACGCCGTGCCGCCGCTCAGGTGATACGGCACGCGAGCGATGCGCAGCGCTTTCTCGAGCGCGCGCGACTGGTGATTGCCGCGGTACAGGACCGCGAATTCGTTCCAGCGCGCCTTGTGCTTCTCGGCCAGGTGCACGATCTCGGCGGCTACGCGTTCGGCTTCGTGTTCATCGTCGCGACATTCGAGCACGCGAATCGGCGGCCCCTCCGCAGCTTCACTCCAGAGCTTCTTTTCGAACAGATGCGCGTTGTTCGCGATCAACGCGTTGGCGACGCGCAGGATGCGGCGTCCGCAACGGTAGTTCTGTTCGAGCTTGATGACCTTGAGCTTCGGATAATCGCGTGACAGCTCGCCGAGGTTCTCGGGATTCGCCCCGCGCCAGGCGTAGATGCTCTGATCGTCGTCGCCCACCGCAGTGAACATGCCGCGCTCGCCGGCGAGCGCCCTGACCAGGCGGTACTGGGCAGTGTTTGTATCCTGGTATTCGTCGAGCAGCAGATAGCGGATGCGTTCCTGCCAGGCCGCGCGAACTGCATCGTCACCTTCGAGGATCTGCAGCGGGAGGCGGATCAGATCGTCGAAATCGACGGCATTGAATGCGCCGAGCCGCTTCTGGTAAGCCGCATAGATCTGCGCAGCCTCACGTTCGCGCGGACCTGCCGACGTATCCGCGGCCTGTTCCGGCGTGAGGCCCTCGTTCTTGGCCCGCGAGATCAACGATTGCAGCGCCCACAGCGCGTCGTTCTTGATGCCCTTCGGCGCGAGCTCCTTGATCAGGCCCTGGCTGTCGTCGGCATCGAGCACCGAGAAACCGCGGCGCAGGTTCGCCCGCGCATGTTCGATCTGCAGGAATTTCAGTCCGAGCGCATGGAAGGTGCATACGGTCAGGCCCTCGGCGGCCGGCCCGTGCAGCAACTTGCCGACACGCTCGCGCATCTCGCGCGCGGCCTTGTTGGTGAACGTGATTGCGGCGATCTTCGATGCCGACAGATTCTTCCGCTTGACCAGATGCGCGATCTTCTCGGTGATCACGCGTGTCTTGCCCGAGCCTGCGCCGGCCAGCACGAGCAATGGGCCATCGCAGTAGTCGATGGCGGCGCGTTGTTGTGGGTTGAGCATGTTTGAAGCAGGGATTGGGGATTGGGGATTCGCCTGCACTCGCGACAGTTCGTTGCCGCGCAGCCAGCCTGGCGATTTTGACGCATCGCGGGGCGTAGGGAAATGAAACACGGCGAATGTCGGAGTGAAGTACTCGAATCGCCACGAGTCCCCGGATCGCAGCTGGCTGGAGGAGAGTCCCTCAACGTGTGCAAGAATCTGCTTGCGCGAATCCCGATCTCGGATCCCCCATCCCGGCTCCATCAATGTCCAAACTCTATTTCTATTACTCGGCCATGAATGCCGGCAAGACGACCACGCTGCTGCAGAGCGCCTACAACTATCACGAGCGCGGCATGCGCACGCGCATCCTGACCCCGATGCTCGACAACCGGGCGGGCGAGGGTGTCGTTGCATCGCGCATCGGACTCAAGGCCGAGGGTTTGCGCTTCGACCGTGACGACGACCTGCTGGCCCTGGTCGATGCCGATATCGCCGCGGCCGGACAGCTCGATTGCGTGCTGGTCGATGAAGCCCAGTTCCTGACCAGGGCGCAGGTCTGGCAGCTCACCGATGTGGTCGACAAACGCGATATCCCGGTGCTCGCTTACGGACTGCGCACGGATTTTCGCGGCGAGCTGTTCGAAGGCAGCCAATACCTGCTGGCCTGGGCCGACAATCTCGATGAGATCAAGACGATCTGCCATACCGGACGCAAGGCAACCATGGTCGTGCGCGTCGATGAGCACGGTCGTGCATTGACCGACGGTCCACAGGTCGAGATCGGCGGCAACGACCGTTACGTTTCAGTCAGCCGCGCCGAATTCAAGAAGATCGTCGCAGGCGACGGTCGCATCGAGCTTCAGCAACCGGTGTTGCCACTTTAGTGATCCGGCCCGTGAATGGTTTGAGAACCGTTCGGACTCAGTCTCGTCGAAGGGCTCAGGGTGATCGGTATTTGCGGGCCGGATGCCGAATGCCGGCCTTGCCCTGTCAGCGCTGACAACGCGGACAGTAGAACGTCGAGCGTTGGCCGAGGCTGATCGAGCGTATCGGCGAGCCGCAATTTCGACAGGGTTCGCCGACGCGTCCGTAGACGAACAATTCCTGCTCGAAGTAGCCGGGTACGCCATCCGGTGAGATGAAATCGCGCAGCGTCGTGCCGCCACGCGTGATTGCGTGATCGAGAATGCGTCGGATCGCGCCAGCCAATCGTGCGTAGCGCTCCCGCGATACCGATCCCGCCTTGCGACGTGGATCGATGCCGGCCGCAAACAACGCTTCCGCCGCATAGATATTGCCGACCCCGACGACGATGCCCTGGTCCATGATGAAGGTCTTGACTGCCGACGAGCGCCCGCGCGAAAGCCGCCACAGGTGATCACCATCGAAGCTGTCGCCGAGTGGTTCCGGACCGAGGTGTGCGAGCAGTTCGTGCGTGCTGCCGATCGGCTGCCAGAGCAGGCTGCCGAAACGGCGCGGATCGGTGAAACGCAGCATTCGCCCCGAATCGAGCAGCCAGTCGTAGTGGTCATGTTTGCCCGGTGCGGTGTCGCGATCGAGCACACGCAGGCTTCCCGACATGCCGAGATGCAGCACGGCGCTGCCGGTCCCGGTGTGCACGAGCAGATACTTCGCGCGCCGTTCGATCGAGGCAATGCGTTGGCCGGGCAGCGAGGCGATCAGTGATGTCGGGATCGGCCAGCGCAGCCGGGGTTGCCGGATGACAAGCTTCGCGACCTGTCGACCGAGCAGATGCGGCGCGATGCCAAGACGCGTGGTTTCGACTTCGGGCAACTCGGGCATGATGCGGCGTACTCAGTGCGTGTCGGACCCGGCAGTGCCGAGCAGCAGGGACCCTTGTTCCGCCGACAGTGTATAGCTCAAGGCCGGCTCGGCACGTCGGGCGACAATCGCATCCGTGTCGCGGACCAGGCGATAGTCGATCCGCGTTCCATCGCCCAGATGCAACTGGACGTTGGCGAGCACGGAAGCCGGAGCGGTACCGTCAGCGGCCGTGATCCGGCTGGCCATAGCGAGGTTCCATGCCTCGATCAGGTCGCGACGTTCGATACCGTCGATCTGCAGGCTGGCCAGGATCGATCCGCGTGGCAGCAGGTGGCGATCAAGTTCACTCGCCGGTGCCGCGACGAGGAACGGACTGAATCGGTCCGGCACCATCGCGATCGTGTTGCCGACGCGCACGTAGCGGTCACCGTTGAACGCGTCGGTCGTGCCGATATCGAAATGCATTGCGCCAAGGTCCAGGCGGATCAGCGCCGGATCGAGGCCGATCTTTCGTGCATCGAAACGGGCCGCGTCGCGGCGGCTGCGTACCGGCGATGCCGCTATCGAAAGCAATCGGGCAAGCTGCGCGTCATCGGCGGGCAGGGCGTATGGCTCGCGCATGAACCAGTGCCCGTCTTCGCGCTCGAAGCGACGCGGCACGCATTGCAGGCAGCTGACGGTCACCCGGTCGATGCCGGCCGGATCGAGCGCACCGAGTGGCGGTTCGAACCGGGACACTTCGCGGTCGACCTGCAGATAAGCGGCGATGCCGAGCATCGCGACGACGCCGAGCAGGATCAGGTTCGTGCGGGTCGCACGCTGCATCAGCGCCGCCGCCGCTGGCGCCATATCCACAAGCCGCTGGCGGCAAGTACGATCGGCAGGCCGAGCAGGAATCCGAAACTGACCAGGGCCAGGGCCGGATCCGAAAGCGCGATCGTCCGGTCTTCGGCGACTTGTTCCGGGATGTCGATCAATGCGTCGTCGGCCAGCAGCCAATCGAAGATGCGCGCGCCGAAGTCGCGGTTGCCGCCATTGCCGAGATAGCTGTTCGAGAGGAAATCACCATCGCCAATGACAACCACGCGTTGTTCGCGCGCTCCCGGACGTGGCGACAGGCGTGTCATCGCGAACCCGAAATCGAGCGGTCCGGAGATCTCGCCATCGTTGCCGTCGTAACGCACGTCGCCCGCCGGTTCGCCGCCCTTGGGGATGTGCCCGGTCTCGTTCCACGATTGCGCCGAGCTCTGCAGGATGGATTTGAATTCCCAGCGCGCAGGTGCGACCTGGGCCAGTGCGACCGGCTGCGGAAACAGCGTGCTCAAGTCGAAACCCTTGTCGATCGCGTGCTCCGGATAGCGGTTCACTGCGACAAAACTCGGATCCTGGATACCAAAAGCCTGGCCCGCCCCATCGACGATGACACCGGGCAAGCTGCGGATCGACAGGGCGTCGGCCAGTGCGCCGAGACCGTTGTCCTCATCCGCCTCCAGCAGCCACAGCAGGTTGCCGCCACGTTCGACGTAGTCGACGATCTCGATCGCTGCAGCGCCGGCCAGCGGCACGCGCGGATTGGCGATCACGAGCAGGCCGATGTTATCGGGAATCCTCGGTGTCGTGGCGAGGGCAAGGTTGAGGCTGAGGATGCCGCGCTGCTTCAACACGGCACCGAACTGGCCGAGGTCGGCATTCGCCGGGCCGTCCGGTTTGCGTTCGCCTTCGCCTTCGAGGTAGGCAACCAGCCGTTCGTGCGGACGCGAAAGCCGCAACAGGGCGCTGCTGATCTCGGCCTCGCTCAATACCTTCAGCCGCTCGTTGCGCGTCCCGTAGCGCAGTTCGATCTCGCCATCGATCTGCACGCCGGCGGCGCGCATTGCATCGGGATCGGAATCCGGGTCGATGAATTGAAGGCTCAGATCGGGCTTCGCCCGTTGGTAACGTGCGAAAAAATCGCCGATCGTCTTGCGCAGGTTTCCCTGCGGGCGCGCATACGAAACGATCTCGACAGGTCCCTGCATCGAGTCGAGCAGTTTCCTCGACGGCTCGCTCAGGCTGGCACGCTGGCTTCGGCTGAAATCATGGATGAATCCGTAGCGTGTGCTGAGGAAGCCGATCAGCAATGCCGACGCAACCAGCAGGACGACGTGGAGGAAATTGGTCAGGCGCCCGTTCATTGCTCAGCCCCGCGTTCGCAGGCTGTCGAGGCGGCGCGCCGCGAACAGCAGGGCGAGCGTCGTGACGAGCAGGAAATAGACGATGTCGATGCTCGCAACGAGCCCGAAGAAGAACGGCTCCAGGTGGGTCGACAGCGAGAGCCAGTTGATCAGCGCATTGTCGATGCCCTGGTAGCGCGCGCCCATGTCGATCATCGCGAGCAGGCTGCCGATGATCAGCGCAGCTGCGGCGGCCAGGGCCGGGTGTGCGGTCCACGCGGAACAGGCGATGCCGATGGCGGTCAGGCTTGCGGCAAGCAGGAGCAGACCGAACGTTGCCGCCGCCAGCCGGGCGAGGTCGAGCGCCGTGCCGAACTCGAGCATCAGCGGCATGCACACGGCAATCAGGACGACCGCTGCCACGAGAACAAAAGCACCGATGAACTTGCCGAGCACGATGCGCAGGTTGCCGATGCCGGCCGCCAGCAGCAAGGGCAGAGTGTGTGCGCGCCGCTCGCCAGCCAGGGTCTGCATCGTTGCCAGCGGCACCAACAGCATGAGCAGCCCCGAAAGGCTGCGCAGCAACGGGATCGCAATCAGGTCGGTCGCGCCCTGTGAATTGGGTACGGCGCCGAGTTTCGGGGCGATGCGCAGATAGGCATCCAGCGCGATCAGGAATTGCCAGGCCAGCAAGGCCGTGGTCAGGGCCAGCAGGATCCATGCGAAAGGCTGCGCAAACTGGCGCTTGATGTCATTGCATGCGACGAGCCGGATCGCACTCATGCGCATGCCTCGGGTACTGCGGTTTCCGCCGCGATACGCACGAAGATGTCTTCGAGGGCGTTGTTGTCGCTGCGCAGTTCGACAAGGCCGTAGCCAGCGTCATTGATGGCTTTGGCCAGATCGCCGGCGCCGGAGCAGTGCTTCAAGTCGATGCGCCAGCGCCTGGTGCCGATCGCCTGTGCGCGGGCGACATGCACGATGCGCATCCACGCCTGGTCGTCGATATCGCGTTCGAGGTGGACGAGCATCGCGCCGCCGGCATCGAGTTCGGACAAGACTGTGGAATGACGCAGGCGTCCGCGATGCAGGATCGCGACGCGATCGCAGCAAGCAAGGACATCGGAAAGCACGTGGGTCGACAGCACGACCGCATGATCTTTCGACAGCGCGCGGATCAGATCGCGCAGACGCAGGGCCTGGATCGGATCAAGACCCGACGCCGGTTCGTCGAGCACGATCAGGGCCGGTTCGTGGACGAGCGCCTGGGCCAGGCCGACGCGCTGGCGGAAGCCCTTCGACAGCAGGCTCGTCAGGCGGCGGCGCATCTCGCCAAGCTCGCAGCGCTCGATCGCGCGCTCGACCGCGGCGACGATCGCCGAACGATCGACTCCGTGCAGGCGTGCGCAGAAACGCAGGTATTCCTCGATGGTGAGTTCGCCGTAGAGCGGTGGCTCTTCGGGCAGATAGCCGACGTTCCGCCTGGCGTATCCGGGGTTCGCATACAGATCGAGCCCGCCGAGACGCACCTGGCCCGAACTCGGCGCGAGCATGCCCGACATCATGCGCAGCGTGGTCGATTTGCCGGCACCGTTGACGCCGAGCAGGCCGAGCACTTCGCCGCGTTCGAGAGCAAGGCTCAGGTCCTCGACGATCGCGCGACCGGACAGATGGCGACCGATGCGATCCAGCTCGAGTGCGGGGGAAGATTCATTCATGCCGCGCGGATTGTTCCGGCTATGCGCCAGAAGGGCAAGCGCGCCGCCGCGGGAGGTTTGCCCGCGACCAACAAAAAACCCGCCAGTTGGCGGGTTTCCTGCGGGAATGCCGGATCAATTACTTGATCTTGGCTTCCTTGTAGGCCACGTGCTTGCGCACGACGGGATCGTATTTCTTGATCTCCATCTTGTCTGGCGTGGTCTTCTTGTTCTTGTCGGTCGTGTAGAAATGGCCGGTGCCGGCTGAAGACACGAGGCGGATCTTGTCGCGCTTGGATGCCATGATTCAATACTCCTCAGATCTTCTCGCCGCGCGCACGCAGCTCTGCAATGACGGTTTCGATACCCTTCTTGTCGATCGTGCGCAGGCCGTGGCTCGAAACCTTGAGCTTGATCCAGCGGTTCTCGCCAGCGATCCAGAAGCGGCGTTCATGAAGGTTCGGCAGCCAGCGGCGGCGCGTCTTGTTGTTGGCGTGTGAAACGTTGTTACCGGACTGGAAACTCTTGCCGGTGACCTGGCATACCTTGGACATGCGAACCTCGTCATTGTCAGTTACCGCCCTTGGCCAGGACGGAAGCGGCCCAGCGGCGACATTGCGCCACACGATGCTGGAGTTGCTTCGGCCATGCGACAGACGGGTCGTGTACCGGGGGCTGTCCATCCGGAAATCCGGTGAAACGGGCCGAAGCGAGCCGCGCTTTATAGCGTATTCGGCTTCCTGAGGCAAGCCAAAGGCCTCAGATCTCCTCGGTCGTGGTGCGCTTCGAACGACGGATCAGCCAGCCGACGCCGCGCAGGTCGGCGATCCCGACCAGGGCGCGATTGAGGTTGTTGTACTTCGACACGCCGGTACCGCGTGCGCGATGGTTGACCGGCACGCTCTTCACCTGCCAGCCGGCGCGCTGCATCAATGCCGGCAGATAGCGGTGCATGTGATCGAAATAGGGCAGGTCGAGGAAGGCTTCACGCTCGAACAGCTTGATGCCGCAGCCGGTATCGGGAGTTTCATCGCGCAACAGGCGGCTGCGGATCGCATTGGCCAGGCGCGAGGCGAGACGCTTGCTGCCGGTATCCTTGCGATTGACGCGCCACCCCGCAAACAACTTGATCGCAGGCGGCGATCCGTCGCGCATCGCGAGTAGCCTGGGGATGTCTGCAGGATCGTTCTGGCCGTCGCCGTCGAGGGTTGCGATCCAGGGTCCGCGCGCGGCCTTCACGCCGTTGCGGATGGCCGTGCTCTGGCCGCTCTGGGAAAGGTGGCGGACCACGCGCAACTCGGGATTGCCGGCTTTGGCCGAGGTCAGCACCGCCAGCGTATCGTCCTTGCTCGCATCGTCGACGTAGACGATCTCGAAATCGAGGCGACCGCGCAGTGCGGCCGTGATCTCGTTGATCAGCGGAACGACATTGTCGCGCTCGTTGAATACCGGCACGACGACGGAAAGCTGGGTCATGGCCCGGATCCTGTGACGAAGGTGCCGATGTCACGATGCGACGATCGGCGAAGCGCGTGATTATCGCCGATCATCGGGTCGAGCCCAAACTCGCGGGAGCAGCGGCGATGCAGGCTCCCCTCGCACAACAAGTGAACGGCTCAGCGTATCCTGCCGAGGATGCCGTCGAGTTCGTCGAGGCTGTGATAGCTGATGACCAGCTTGCCGCGTCCGGCGCGACCATGATTGATCGCCACGCGAGCCCCCAGCTTCTCGGCCAGGCTGGTTTCGAGTGCCTCGATGTCGGCGTCGCGTTTGGGTTTCGCGGGTTTGCCCTTCGGCAATTCGGCGGCATTGCGCACTGCGCTCTCGAGTTCCCGGACCGTCCATTCGTTGTCAGCGGCCTTGCGCGCCATGGCGATCGCGCGCGGCGCCGGCAGGGTCAGCAAGGCGCGCGCATGGCCCATTTCGAGCCTGCCTTCCTCAAGCAGGGTGCGGATCTCGTCCGGCAGATCGAGCAGGCGCAACAGGTTCGAAACCGCGGCACGCGAGCGGCCAACGGCATCGGCGGCCTGCTGGTGGGTCAGCTTGAACTCGGCGATCAGGCGTGCCAGTGACTGCGCTTCTTCGAGCGGCGAAAGGTCTTCGCGCTGGATGTTTTCGATCAGCGCGATCGCGATCGCCGCGCGGTCGTCGATGTCGCGCACGAGCGCGGGAATCTCGCTCAGACCGGCGAGCTGGCTTGCGCGCCAGCGACGCTCGCCCGCGATCAGTTCGAAACGCCCGCCGGCGACGCTGCGCACGATGATCGGTTCGATCACGCCCTGCGATTTGATCGATTCGGCCAGTTCGTGCAGCAGGTCCTCATCGAAGCGGCGGCGCGGCTGGTACTTGCCGGCCGATATCGTCGCGACCGCCAGCGAGCGCAACGCGCCTTGATCACCTGGCCCGGTCCCGGTCGATTCCTCGGCGTCGCCATTGCCTCCGAGCAGGGCATCAAGCCCGCGACCGAGCCCAAGCCCGCGTTTCTTTGCTGCCATTGCTTAGTGTTCCTGACTGGCGGACTGGGGCGTGGATGCCGTGCGTTCGCGGCGCAGCATCTCGCCGGCCAGGCCGAGATAGGCGATTGCTCCACGAGACTCGCGATCATAGAGGTTGATCGGCTTGCCGTGGCTGGGTGCCTCGGCCAGGCGGATGTTGCGCGGGATGATCGAGCGCAACAACTTCTCGCCGAAATGCTTGTGCAGTTGCGCCGACACATCGTTGCTGAGGTTGTTGCGCACGTCATACATGGTGCGCAGCAGGCCCTCGATTTCGAGTCCGGGATTGAGTCGCTTGCGCACGGCCTTGATCGTGTCGACCAGGCTAGAGAGTCCTTCGAGAGCGAAGTATTCGCATTGCATCGGAATCAGCACGCCGTGTGCTGCGGTCAATGCGTTCAAGGTAAGCAGGTGCAGCGACGGCGGGCAGTCGATCAGGATCGTGTGGTAGCGGTCGCCGAGCTTTTCGAGTTGTTCCTTGAGCCGATGTTCGCGAGCCAGCGCGTCCATCAGCTTGATCTCCGCTGCGGTCAGGTCGCTGCTGCCCGGGATCAGATCGAACGCGCCTTCGGTCTTGACGATGGCGTCCTCGATCGCGGCTTCCTCGAGCAGCACATCGCAGCCGTTGGGCTTCGCTTCGCGCTTGTCGATGCCGGCGGCCATCGTCGCATTGCCCTGCGGGTCGAGATCGACCAGCAGCACGCGGCGGCGCGTCTCGGCGAGTGCCGCAGCGAGATTGACCGCGGTGGTCGTCTTGCCGACTCCGCCCTTCTGGTTCGCGATGGCGATGATGCGTGTCATGGATGATTCCGGGCTGCTGGTCCGTCCAGCTTGCGTTTGATGATGACCAGATGCCGCTCGGCGTCGAGGCCGGGCACATCAAGCCGATGCACGGCGTCGATCGAGAAGCCGGCCGGCAGCTTGTCGAGCTCATCCTGCGGGAATCGCCCCTTCAGCGCCAGCCAGCGGCCGTCGGCGGCGAGCAGGTGGCCTCCCAGGGTCAGCATGTCGTCCAGTGTCGCGAATGCGCGCGCGCTGACGCAATCGAATTCGCCGCGGACCGCCTCGACCCGGCTTTCCTCGACACGCGTGCGCTTGAGCCGAAGCTGGCGCACCGCTTCACGCAGGAAGCGCGTCTTCTTGCCGTTCGAGTCAACCAGGCATACTTCCAGATCGGGTCTGGCCAGCGCCAGTGGAATGCCGGGCAAGCCCGCACCGGTGCCGAGGTCAACCAGGCTGCGGCCGGCAACAAATGGCAGCACGGCCAGCGAATCGAGCAGATGGCGCGTCACCATCTCGCCGGCATCACGGACCGCGGTCAGGTTGTAGGCAGCATTCCAGCGCACCAGCAGGTCGACATAGTCGAGAAGCTGTTCGATGGTCGACGCATCGAGTTCGAGCTTCAGCGTCTTCAGCCCCGCGAGCAGCCGCTGCCTCAGCGGTTCGCGGTCGGACATGAGTCGCTCGGAATCGAAAGGGGCGCCAGTATCGCGGTGCAGCCCGGCAAAATCCAGCCGGAACGGGAAACCGTCCAGCGAGCTCAGGCGGCTTCGCGCAGGTCGATGCGTGTTACCAGCAAGCCGCGCTCGCGCATTTCGGTGTTGAGGTTCTGCTTGAGCCAGAGGCGGCGCTCGTGCAGGTCATCCGGCATCGAATCGCTGCCGAGCAGGTCGGCTGCACGCTCACGCAGGATCGCGTCGACCGATTCGATGACCGTATCGGCGCGTTGCGGATCGAGTATCTGGAAATACACCGAGGCGAGGCAATCTTCGCCTGTTCTAAGCGCAGCGGACACTTCAACGTGGCTGCCAGTCAGGCTCATCTTGTGCGAGACGCGTTCGATCAGCGGCAGCATGAAGCGCATGCCGGCTCCGACAAACCGTGTATGCCCGCCGAATCTGCGCAACGAATAGACCTGCCCCTCCGGAATCCAGCGGACGCACGCCGCCGCATAGACGGTGAGCAGGATCAGCATGGTCCAGAGGATTGGATTCGACATTTGCTTTTGCCTACAAGAGGTTATTCAGTAAACCTCGGGTCAACTCTAACAAGTTTCTTGTGCAACTGGAATAACGCACCGTTAACATTTTCGCGCGAACCGTAGCAATCAAAGCTGAACGCAATCACAGTTCTGCGTGGTTTCGACCATTCTTTTGTGGATTTCCGGCTTTTTTGTGGCGCGTTCGGGTGGCCGCATGGCTGTTCGGCGGCCATGCGCTGGACGTACGCGCTACCGTGCCCGCGCCTTGAGTTCGCCGGGTCTTTTGCGCGCGTGAACCCGTAACAGTGAATTCTTCAGGCGATGGGCAAGCCGCGATCGCGGTGCCATCGGCGAATCGAGCCATGCCGACCGTGCGTGCAGCACGCAACAGTCGGCGCAGCTGCGCATCCGATCAGGGTTTGAGGTGGGTCTCGAACAGCTTGAGGATGCGACGGTATTCGTCATACCAGGAATCGGCATGGACGAAGCCATGGCGCTCGAGCGGATAGGCCGACAGTTCGAAGTCGTCCTTGCGCAGTTCGATCAACCGCTGGTAGAGGCGCGCCGAGTCCTGGAACAGCACGTTGTCGTCGATCATGCCGTGAGCGATCAGCAGGCCGCCCTTGAGGCCGTCGGCAAACTCGATCGGAGACGAGCGTCGATAGGCGATCGGATCGTCCTGCGGTGTATTCAGGATGTTCGAGGTGTATTCGTGGTTGTACGACGTCCAGTCGGTGACCGGGCGCAGCGCGGCGCCGGCAGCGAAGATGTCCGGTGCGCGGAACATCGCCATCAGCGCCATGAATCCGCCGTACGAGCCGCCATAGAGTCCGACGCGCTTGCTGTCCACGGATTGCGTGGCGACCAGCCAGTTGACGCAATCGATCAGGTCTTCCAGTTCAGGATGGCCCATCTGTCGATAGATTGCTGTGCGCCAGTCGCGGCCGTAGCCTTCCGACGCGCGGTAGTCCATGTCGATCACGACATAGCCTTTCGACGTCAGCAGGTTGTGGAACATCTGTTCGCGGAAATAGTTCGGGTAACCCAGTTCGGTGTTTTGCAGGTAACCCGCGCCATGCACGAAGAGCACGGCCGGATAGCGTCGGCTGGCATCGAAGTCGGCGGGCTTGTAGAGCTTGGCGTAGATCGGCTCCTTCGCATGCGTCGAAGGGATCGCGACAATCTCGATGTTCGGCCATGCGATGGCCTTGTACCCGGCTGTGCGCGTGTCGGTCAGCACGCGCGATTCGCCTCCGCCGGCAGGTTGTACTCCGAGCTGGGCCGGCACATAGGACGAAGACTGCAGCAGGGCCAGCTGCGAGCCGTCGGGCGAGAGCGCGAACCCGTCCATGCCCTTGACATGGCTGACCTGCTCGAGCGCGCCGCCGGTCGCGGCGATCCGATAGACATCGTAGGAATAAGGCGCCTCGACGTTGCCGCGCAGATAGAACCACGCGCCATCGGGCGACACGACCGGATCCGACACCTCGAACCTGCCCGAGGTCAGCGCTTTTGCGCGGGCTCCTGGCTGCTTCGTGTAAAGCTGCGAGTAGCCGCTTTCCTCGCTCAGGTACCAGAGCGTGCGGCCGTCCCTGCTCCAGCCGAAATCATTGAAGTTCCAGTTGATCCAGGCCGGATCGGTCAGCCGGTGCTGGTTGAGCAAGGTGTTTTTCGCGAAATCGACCGTCGTGATCCAGCGATCCTTGTTGTCGATCGCCCGCAGCTGGATGGCGACCTGGCTGCCATCGCGGTTCCAGACGATGTCCGGAACGGTGACTGATCGTTCGAGCGCATCGCCATCCTTTTTTTCGCTGGCGTTGGCGCCTGCTTTCGAATCGCCCTTGTCCTGTCTTGCGGCATCGGCACGATTTTCCTCGCGGATCTTGCGCAGCGGATCGTCCTTGATGCCCGGCAGTGCGGACAAGGCGAGCTTTTCGAGGGTATGCGCATCGAGGTCAAGCAGCCACAACGAATTCGGTGATGGCAGGTTGCGTCCGACGCGGATGCGCTCGTCTTCCTGTTCCTCGTAGCCCGACTCGGTGACGTAGTGCTGGAGCTTGGCGACCTTGCCATTGTCATGGCCCTTGGGCGTCGTCACGACCAGCAGGTGACGTCCATCCGGTGCCAACGCGCTGCCTTCGATCTTGACGTCATCACCAAGATAGAACGGCAGGGGCGAGCGGGTCGGATCCTGCTTGCGGAATGCCTCGTCGTTGCTCTTGCTGGCGTCGCGGCCCTCCTTGATGGTGCGCAGGGTCGAAAACAGGCGCAGTTGCAGCTCGCCGAGATCGTCGGGTTTCGAGTCTTGCGGGTCCTTTTCGGCGCTCAGGATCGCGGCCGGGCCGGTGACGCCACTGGCCAGATCGTGCACGAACCAGTCGTTGTCGACACGAAACTGGATGGCGCGATCATCGGCGGAAAATTGCGGCGACGATTCGCCCTGCGGCGTACGCGTGATCTGGGTAAGGCGTGCGCTGGCGATGTCGCGGACAAACACGTCGCCGTTGCGGATGAAGGCAGCGCGCCGGTGGTCGCGATCAAAGACGCTGGCCGAGCCATCCGCCCCGGCCATCGCATCCGGGCCAATGATGCTGTCGCTGCCCGTGATCGGGTCGATGCGGTGCAGGTCGCGGATGGCCGAACCGTTGCGCTTCAGCGCGTAGTAGATCGTCTTGCCATCGGCGCTCCAGTACGGCGCTTCGACCGCAGGCCCGATCCAGTCCGGATCGGCCATCGCCTGGTCGAGGGTGATCGCATGGGCGGGCAAGGCGCACAAGCCGGTCAGCACAAGCGCTGTGGCGAAGGCAATTCGTTGCATCGAGGCAGGCTCCGGCGTAGCAGAAGTCGTCAAGCATAACGTCAGCTGCCGGCAACGCCATGCGCCAGAAGTCAGCCGGCAGCGTCCAGCGCCAAGCCTCGCGCCTTTCCGCGGTGCCGTGCACGTAGAATGTCGGCACCCATCGACCGCCGTGATCAGGAACATCCATGCTTGAGTGTGTGCAAACCGAGACAGGCCCCAATCCGCGTTTTGCGGTGATCTGGCTGCATGGCCTCGGTGCCGATGGCAATGACTTCGGCCCGATTGTCCCGGAACTGGTGGCGCGCGATTGGCCGCCGATCCGCTTCGTGTTCCCGCATGCGCCACGTCGCGCGATCACGATCAACGGCGGCATGCCGATGCGCGCCTGGTACGACATCACCGGCATGGAGATCGCGCAACGCCAGGACGAAACCGGCATTCGTGCCTCGATCGTCGAGCTCGAGGCCTTGATCGCGCGCGAAGTCGAGCGCGGCATTCCGGAATCACGGATCTTGCTGATCGGCTTTTCCCAGGGCGCGGCGATGGTGCTGTCGGGCGGACTGCGTCATGCGCGGCGGCTCGCTGGAATCGCCGCTCTGTCCGGATATCTGCCGCTTGACCAGAAACTGATCACGGAGCGCAGCCCGGCCAACGCCGACGTGCCGATCTTCATCGGTCACGGCAGCGTTGATCCGGTCGTGCCGCAGATGCTCGGGATGCTCGCGCGCGATTTCCTGCGCGGACTCGGTTACACGATTGACTGGCATGGCTATCCGATGGCGCATCAGGTGTGTGCGGAGGAAATCGCCGACCTGCGTCGCTGGATCGGCGACAGGATCGCCGCCGGTTCGGATTGAGCCCGACCTGCTTTTCCCGATCGACACCGATCGGCGGTTGCTACAGCGTCAGTGCGACGAACGGAGCCGGCATGAGCGAAACAGAAAAGCACCGCTGGTTGCCGCAGTTCTGCAGCATGCCGACCTTGTTTGCCTTGATGGTTGTCGCCGAGATCGTTGCGCTCGTGATCGCGATGGCGCCGGATCGCGCATCGCGCTCGTGGCTCGGCGAGCTGGCCATCGCCAGCGTGTTCGTGCAGTGGCTCGCCTTGCTCAACGCGGTGGTGCTGTGCTCGTCGCGCGAGAGCCTGCAGCGCCTGCCGGTACGCACGGGCTTCGTGCTTGCCTGGCTGCTCGCCGTCGTGACGACCGCGCTCGGCAGCGCAGTGGTCTATTCGATGGATCATGCGCTCGGTTTCGGCCTGACTGCGCCGGTCGGCGCGGGCTGGCGCTTCTGTCTGGGCAATGCGGCGATCTGTGCATTGATAGCAGCCGCGCTGTTGCGCTATCTCTACATCCGGGAGCTCTGGCAGGAACGCGTGCATGCGGCGGCGAAGGCGCAGGTCGATGCATTGCAGGCGCGCATCCGGCCGCATTTCCTTTTCAACAGCATGAACACGATCGCAAGCCTGATCCGCAAGCGGCCAAGAGATGCCGAGCGCGCGGTCGAGGATCTTTCCGACCTGTTCCGCGCGGCACTCGGCGCGCGCGAGACGCTGGCAACGCTGGGCGAGGAGCTCGACTTGATCGGTCAATACCTGCGCATTGAAAGCCTGCGCCTCGGCGATCGCCTCAAGCTGGATCTCGATCTGGATGCGTTGCCGCGCGAGTTGCCGTTGCCACCCCTGCTGCTGCAGCCGCTGGTCGAGAACGCGGTCTATCACGGTATCCAGCGCATGCCGGACGGTGGCACGCTGCGCGTGCGTGGCGCGCGGCGTGGCGATCTGGTCGAGATCGTCGTGCACAACCCCGTGGTCGAAGATGTGGCGCATCCGCGCAATGCCCACGCGCTGGCCAATGTGCGCGCCCGCATCGAGTACCATTTCGGCGCGAGGGGTGAGCTGCTCGTGCAGCCGCAACATGGAGAATTCACGGTGACCGTGCGACTGCCGGATGGAACGAGGAAGTGAAGGCCCTGATCGTCGATGACGAGGCCCTGGCGCGCGAGCGCCTGGTCGACCTCCTTGCGGATATCGGCTCGATCGAGGTGGTCGGTGAAGCGCGCGATGGACGCGAGGCGATCGAGGCGGTCGAGCGCTTGCGTCCTGACCTGGTCCTGCTCGATATCCGCATGCCGCGCATGGATGGCCTCGAAGCCGCTCGCCACCTCGGTGCCTTCGAGCACGCGCCCGCCCTCATTTTCTGCACCGCCTACGACGACCATGCCCTGGCCGCCTTCGATGCCAATGCGGTGGATTACCTGCTCAAGCCGATACGCGCCGAGCGCCTGCGTGCCGCCATCGAACGTGCCGGACGTTTCAGTCGCGAAGCACTGCACGGGATCGATCGCGAGGAATCGGGACAACGCGAACGCAGCCATCTGTGCGCGCGCGTTCGCGGCAATCTGGTCCTGGTGCCGATCGTGGAGATCGATTTCCTGCTTGCCGAGGACAAATACGTGATCGTTCATCATGCGGGCGGCGAAGTGCTGATCGAGGAACCGCTCAAGGCACTCGAAGTCGAATTCGGCGATCGATTCGTCCGCATCCATCGCAACTGCCTCGTTGCGCTCGACAAGCTGGCCGGGCTGACGCGCACGGTCGATGGCCGTGTCCTCGCCAAGCTCGAACGCGTCGGCACTGAACTCGAGGTCAGTCGACGCAATCTGCCTGCGTTGCGCAAACTGGTGCGCACGCTGTGACACTTTTGCGCATCGCGACCCGGCAGAGCGCCCTGGCCCTGTGGCAGGCGGAGCATGTCGCATCGCGCCTGCGCGCGGCGCATGCGGGGATCGAGGTCCAGCTCGTGCCGATGACCACGCGTGGTGACCAGGTGCTCGATCGGCCGCTGTCGATGATCGGAGGCAAGGGCCTGTTCCTGAAGGAACTCGAGGTCGCGATGCTCGAGGATCGCGCCGACATCGCCGTGCATTCGCTCAAGGACGTGCCGATGGAGCTCGAATCCGGGTTTGCGATCGGCGCGGTGCTTGAACGCGCCGATGCAGCCGACGCCTTCATCAGCAATTCGGTTGCACACGTCGACCGCCTGCCACAAGGCGCGCGCGTTGGTACGTCGTCGCTGCGGCGACAGGCGCAACTGCGCGCCTTGCGCCCCGACCTTGAGCTCAGCGACCTGCGTGGCAACGTGAATACGCGTCTGGCCAAGCTCGATGGTGGAGACTACGACGCGATCATCCTCGCCTGTGCCGGTCTCGATCGGCTCGGGCTTGCCGCGCGCATCCGCTCGCGACTGGCTGCGCCAGACTGGCTGCCGGCGGTTGCCCAGGGAGCGATCGCGATCGAGCAACGAATCGGCGACGAACGCGTGGCGGCCCTCGTCGGGGTGCTCGATGACGCTGATACGCGGCGTTGCGTCGAATGCGAGCGTGCGATGAACCGGCGCCTGCATGGCAGTTGCAACGTGCCGATCGCTGGCTACTGCGTCGAAACCGAAACCGGTCTTGCCTTGTACGGCCTGGTCGGTGACGCCGGCACCGGCCAGCTCGTCCGCGCCGAAGTGGAAATCGCCGGACGTGACCAGGGCGTCATGCTTGGCGAGCAGGTCGCGCAACTGCTGCTTGATCGCGGCGCAGCGGAAATTCTCGGCAGGCTGCGCGACGACTGAGTCGGGCTCGCCGTGTGCGCAAGAAAAAACGGGCCTGAAGAGGCCCGTTTTCGATTCGCAGAAACTGATTCGACCCAGCTCAGAAATTGAATACCAGATTCGTCGTGACGAGTTGATCGGTCTTCTTCTTGCCCGGCGTCACATCGGAATTGTGTCGTACCTGATAGCCGAGCTTGAGGGCAAGTCGCTCGCTCATGCTGACCGCCAGGCCCGCATCGTTCTGCAGGAAGCTGTTGTTCGAGCCGGTCTCGACGAGTGTCGTATTCTCGAACGAGGTCGATTCATTGAATTTGTGCTTGAACGAAACCAGGCCGCGGGCGACCACGTTGCCGTCGACATCGGGATCGACAATGGTTGTCACTGGCGGCTCGCCGGCGGTGACTGCATAGGCGCGCAGGTCGGTCCGGCGGTAGCCCGGGCCGACTTCGGCCGACAGCTCGGTCTGGGCATTCTTGATGAAGGTGTATCCGTAGCCCAGCGAGACTATCCACTGATACGTGTACGGCGAGAAATCGTCGTTTTCGTAGCGGGCGGCTCCGACCAGGTAGCTGCGTTCATCGAACTTGTAGCCCGACGATGCGCCCACTTCGTAGCGGTTCGCGGTCAGATCGTACTCGCCGTTCGCTTCACCCTTGCTGCGCAGGGCGTTCAGGAAGAAGTTGTGTTTCCACAGCGTGTCTTCCTTCTTGAAGGCGAGCTTGGCGTTGAGGTTCTGTGACTTCGTGTTGCCGGTGGTCAAGGCAAAGCCGACTTCGCCGCTACCCGACCACTCGCCGTCATCGGCGTGGGCGACAAGCGGAATGGCGAGCAGGACAGCGCTCGCGAGGAGTGCTTTTTTCATGGGGAATTCCTTTAGGAGAGGGGTTCGAAATTGCGGCTACGCACGCCGGATTCGGGTGCGCGGGCGCGACGATGCTAGCGATCAGGATTGAATGCCAAGTGAATGCGGCGCGCTGAACGCGAGGTTCACAGAAGTTTACGAGCGGGCGTTGCCATATTGATCTGGCCCGTACATACCGTTCGCCCTGAGCCCTTCGACGAGGCTCGGGACAGGTCTGTCGAAGAGCCCGGCCCGAACGGTTTTCAATCGATCCATGGGCCGGATCAATCGGCGTTGCGGGCTCCGTAGTAGAGCATCACCGTATGTTTTGCTTCGGCGAAGAACAGCCAGCGTTCGACGAAGATCCCGCTCATGCCGCCGATCAGCGCGAGCCAGGCCGCAGGCGCGCTCAAGCTTGGCCATGCCAGACCGAGCAAGGCCAGTAGTGCGGGAAGCGCGAAGCCTGCGATCAGGCAGATCGTGCGCAATTTGCGCGAATGCTTGCGCGCCAGACGGAAGCCCATTTCGTGGGTCAGGTAGTTTTCCTGCGTATGCGGTTGCTCGAACGAGCGCACGTTGCCGAGCGAGCCAAGGCCGGTGGCGTCAGCGGTGCTTGATGCCGGATCGTGGTCGATGAAGCGCCAGTAGCGATGCTTGAGCAAGGCGGTGGCAAACGCGAACACGGCCACAAGGACGGGCAGGACACGCAGGTCGACGATTTGTCCCTGCGGCAGGGCGGCAAGCGCCCAGGCGACGAGGGCTCCACTGTAGATTCCGATCAGCAGGTATCCCGCCACCACATGGCGGTTGTGCCATGCCCGCACCGGTTTCAGGCAGGCGTAGATATTCGCAGTGCAAAGAATGGTCGCGACGGAACCGGCAAGAAGCAGGATGCTTGCCACGGTGCGCATCTCGCTCGACATCCAGAGCGCGGCGAGCGGATCGCCACCCGTCATCGCATCGACGGGCATCCGTCCATCGTGGAAGATCGCCGATCCGATGCCGATGACGGGCAGGTAGGTCAGGATTGCCGCGATGCCTTCCCGCGACAGCCACGAGGTTCGCCATTGTGAAAGCGCCCGCCAGGCGCGCTGCGGCTGGCCGAGGTGGCCGAGCGATGAAACCAGTCCGCAACTGACCAGCAGGAAGCCGGCAGCGAGCCCGCAGGGCAGCAGGTTTGGCCATGCGACCTCGGCCATTCCGTTGCCCGGAGGGCGCTCGGGCCAGATCAACAGGCTGGCCAGTGCCATCAGGATCCAAAGGCCATAGCCGGCGCCGGACATGACGGTGAAGAAGATGATCGAGAATGTGGGCCGCATGGCAGTTCGATCTCAGCGCGACAGCACGCGATCGACCCAGCGCAGCAGCGGTGACATCTGCGCGGTATCGATCGGTTCGGCGGCGGGTCTGGTTTCGGGTTTGGTGCCGCCTGCGCGCCGCGGTCGTGGTGGCAGGTAGCGGTTGACCGGCTTGTAGCCGAGTTCCGGCATCAATGCGTAACCGCCACGTTCGGCAACCAGTTCCGATACCTTGGATTGCGGATCGCCGAGATCGCCGAAATGCCTGGCGCGCGTCGGACAGGCCATCACGCATGCCGGCTGGCGATCGGCCTCGTCGAGGGTCTCGTTGTAGATGCGATCCACGCACAATGTGCATTTCTGCATGACGCCGCGCTTCGCGCTGAACTCGCGCGCACCGTACGGGCAGGCCCAGGCGCAGAGCTGGCATCCGATGCACTTGTCCTCGTCGACGAGGACGATGCCATCCTCGGCCCGCTTGTAGCTCGCCCCGGTCGGACAGACTGTCACGCAGGCGGGCGTTTCGCAGTGCAGGCAGGAGCGCGGGAAGTGGACGCTCATGGCATTCGCGGGATCCGGGATGACCGGCCGTTCGCCTGTTGAAGGCCGGGATTCGGGATGGGTCGGCGCGCCTTGCGACGGGGCCGACGCCGCAAGCTTGCAGGCGCTGCCGGCTGAGCTCGGCCCGAATCCCTGCACCTCATACGTATGCACCCGGTTGAACCAGACGCCGTGTGGTTCGGCACCGTAGGGATCCTGGTCGGGCAACGGGCCGAACGCGCCGCCTTCGTTCCATTCCTTGCACGCGACCGCGCAGGCGTGGCAGCCGACACAGGTATCGAGGTCGATGACGAGGCCGAGCTTGCGCGCGGCGGGTGGTGGCAATCCGGTCATGGTTGCAGTGGCCAGAACAGGGGAATCAGGTACATCGAAAGCGCGCAGAAGATCGCGATCAATGGTATTCCGACTTTCATGAAATCCGTGAAGCGATAGCCACCGGCGTAGTAGACCATCGTGTTGGTCGGATAACCGACCGGTGTGGCGAACGAGGTCGCCGCGGCGAACGCGACCGCGACCACGAACGGTCGTGGATCGGCATTGACCGTGTGTGCGACCGTGATCGCGATGCCGATCATCAGCACGACCGAAGGATTGTGTCCCATCAACTCGGTCAGCAGGGCAGTCAGCAGGTAGACCATCAGCAGGGCGGCCAGCGGGCCGTGTTCGCCGACCAGACCCATGCCGGCCTGTACCAGGGTGTGCGAGAGGCCGCTGTTCTCGATCGCCGTGCCAAGCGGGAGGATTGCCGCGAGCAGGACGATGATCTTCCAGTCGATGCCCGCGTACAGATCCTTGCGCCCGTAGCAGCCGGCGATCGCCATCGCCACGGCACCGCTGATCGCCGCGACCGGGATCGGCAGCCAGTGCAGGCCCGAGACGGCGACGACCGAGACCATGATCAGCACCGCTGCGATGGCGCGCTTGGGCGTGCGCCGCATGTCCTCGCGCTCGCTGAGGACGACAAAACGCTCGTCGCCTCGCAAGGCGGTTGCGCCATCCTCGCTGACCAGCAACAGAAGCACGTCGCCCGCCGCCAGGCGCACGTCCTTGAGCTTGTCGCGAAGGACCTGGCCGCGCTGGTGGATGGCCAGCGTGATCGCGTCATGGCTGCGCTTGAAGTCCAGTTCCTCGAGCGAGTTGCCCTCGATCGTCGTCGCGGGCTTGACCATGATTTCGACCAGGATGCGTGCCGTCAGCTTGTCATGCCCGTAACGGTTTTCCGGATCGAGCTCGAGACCGGCGCGCTTGCGGAAATCCTCGATCTTGTCCCAGTCGCCGCGCACCAGCAGCACGTCATCGACCTCAAGCCGCTGCGAATGCGGCGACCACAGGTGGCGATCTCCGCGCAGCAATTCGAGCGGGTGGATGCCGTATTTTTCGCCCAGCCCGGCGTCGGCAATGGTTTGTCCGACCAGCGGGGATTGCGCAGTGACCTTGAGCTCGGTGACATATTTGCCGGTGGCGATCTCGGCCGCGACGACGGGTGAGATTTCCTTCGGCAGCAACCAGCGCCCGACCAGCATCAGGTAGGTGATGCCGACGACCGCGAGCAGGGCGCCGAGCCGGGTGAACTCAAAGACGCCGAAGCCGGCCATGCCGTGCTGCTGGGCGAGGCTGTCGGCGAGCAGGTTCGACGAAGTGCCGACCAGGGTGCAGACACCGCCCATCTGCGCGGCGTAGGCCATCGGCAGCAGCACGCGCGCAGGCGAGGTGCCGGTATTTGCACAGACGCGCAGGGCCAGCGGCAGGAAGGTCGCGACCAGGGCGATGTTCTTGACGAAGGCACCCATCGGGGCAATCGCCAGCATCAAGGCGAGGGTCAGCAACCACGGCTTCCTGATCCGCGACAGCATGCGCCCCAACGGTTCGAGTGCGCCCGAGCGCTCGATGCCGAGGCTCAGTGCGAACATGGCGGCGACCGTGATGGTCGCTTCGTTGCTGAATCCGGCGAGTGCTTCGACCGGCGACACGAGCTTGAGCACAACCAGCAGCACGAGCACGATCAGGGCCACCAGATCGATGCGCAGCTTCTCGCTCGCAAACAGCGCGATCGCGCCGACCACGAGGATCAGGGTCAGCCATTGATCGACGGTCATTCGGCCGTGCCCATCTTGCGCATCTCGATGCGATGGCCGGCTTCACCCGGCGATGGATCGCGCTCGATGCGCACGCGCAGGTCGAACCACGCCGCCTGGCCGGTGACCGGGTCCGCATTCGCGTAACGATGCGAATCGCGCTTGGGTGGCAGCAATTCATCGATCAGATGGTTGAGCAGGAAACCGTCGCGATTTTCGGGTGCATCGGCGCTGAGCTTCCACGCACCCTTGCGCTTGCCGATCGCGTTCCATGTCCACAGCGTTCCCGGTGCGGTCGCGGCGTGCCATTTCGCCTGCACGCGGATTCGCCCGAGTGGCGAGGCCAGCCAGATCCAGTCGCCGTCGCCGACCGCATGCGCCTGCGCGGTTTGTGGGTGCAGGTACAGGTAGTTGCGCGTCGTGATCTGGCGCAGCCAGGCGTTCTGCGAACCCCAGCTGTGATACATGAACATCGGGCGCTGGGTAATCGCGTGCAGCGGATAGTCGGCGTCCCGCGCTGAGCCGGCACGTGCTTGCGCGGTCTTGTCGAGTGCGTCGTCGACGGGTCCCGGCAACGAAACCGACGCATACCAGAACGGCAGCGGATCGAAATAGCGTTCGACACGTTCGCGCTCGCTTGTCGGCGGCTGGTGCGGGCCATGGCCCTGCGCAGCGAGGCGGAAACGCTGCAAGGTCTCGCAATAGAGCTGCAGCATGATCGCATCGGTTGAGCCAAGGAAGCCCAGCGACTTCGCCCAATCGAGATACTCGCGGTTGGCCATCTTGTAGTAGCGGGCGGCGTCCGGAACCCGCGCCTCCCAGACGCAGCCATGCTCGACGTAGCGCTTGATCTGATCCGGGTTCGGTTCGCCGACACCGGCTTTCGAGCCATCCGCGCCGCGCCAGCCAGCCAGCAGGCCGACACCGGGCGCGCGTTCATGCTCGACCATGTACTGGGCGAAGCCGCGCGGGAATTTCGCACTGCCGTCATCGTTGACCAGGCCCGGCAGCCCGATGCGCGTGCCAAGGTCGATCAGCACATCCTGGAACGGACGCACGTCGCGGTCCGGCTCGACTACCGGCTGGCGGATCGCATCGGCGGCGCAATCGGCATCGGAGATCGGACGATCGAGCATGCTGATGCAATCGTGTCGTTCGAGGTAGGTCGTGTCGGGCAGGACAAGATCGGCGAAAGCGACCGTTTCCGAAAGATATGCATCGGAATAGATGATGTGCGGGATGCGGTACCCGCCGCTCGCCTCGTCACGATCGCAGAGCATGCGGCGCGTCTCGCTGGTGTTCATCGACGAGTTCCAGCCCATGTTGGCCATGAACATCAGCAAGGTGTCGATGCGGTACGGATCGCCGGCCCAGGCGTTGCGGATCACCGATTGCATGAGGCCGTGCGCGGCCAGCGGATGCTCCCAGGAATAGGCTCTGTCGAGACGGCGAGGCCTGCCCTCGGCATCGACCAGCAGGTCCGCGGGGGATTGCACATAGCCCAGCGGGCCGCCATCGAGTGCGCCATTGTCCTTGCGCGACTTGCCGGGTCGATTCGGCGGCGGCGCAGGCTTGGGGTAGGGCGGCTGGTAGCGAAAGCTGCCCGGCGTGTCGATGGCGCCGAGCAGCATCTGCAGCAGATGCAGGGTGCGGCAGGTGTGGAAGCCATTCGAATGGGCCGAGATGCCGCGCATCGCGTGCATCGCCACCGGACGCCCGATCATCGATTCGTGCACGCGACCGTGCGTATCGGTCCATGCCTGATCGAGCGATATCGACTGGTCGAACGCGGTTTCGGCGAGTTCGCGGGCGAGCCGCTGGATCGTGTCGACCTCGACCCCGCACCGTGCGCTGACCGATGCGGGCGAATACCCTTCGTCGAGGAATCGTTCGGCCAGCAACTGGAATGACGGCACTGCGATGCGACCGTCGCCAAGCGTGAATTCACCGATCACGAGCGGCGAGATGTCCGCGGCTGCCGCGCGCACCAGCACCACGCCCTCGTCCTGGCGAATGCCGGCATCCGCGGACCGCGCGCGCGCCGCGCACAGCGCGTGACCTTCGGCGTCCCGCGCGATCAGGCCATCATCCGCGGCGCCCGGATCGCGGATGACCAGATGGTGCGCATTCGTGTAGCGCACGAGGTAGTCGAGATCGATGCGGTCGGTACGCAGCAGTTCGTGGATGAAGGCGCCTGCGAGCAGGCCATCGGTGCCCGGATTGATTGGTACCCACTCGTCCGCAATCGCGCCATAGCCGGTACGCACCGGATTGATCGCGACAATCTTCGCGCCGCGCGCCTTCAATTTGCCGAGGCCGAGCTTGATCGGGTTGGAATCGTGATCTTCGGCGACGCCCCACAGCATCAGGTATTTCGTCAGCTCCCAATCGGGCTCGCCGAATTCCCAGAAACTGCCGCCGAACGTATACATGCCGGCGGCTGCCATGTTGACCGAGCAGAAGCCGCCGTGCGCCGCATAGTTGATCGTGCCGAACTGCTGCGCCCACCAGCCGGTCAGGGCCTGCGACTGGTCGCGGCCGGTGAAGAACGCAAGTTCATCGGGATTGCGCCGGCGGATGTCGCCGAGCCAGGTCGCGGCAAGCGCGAGCGCCTCGTCCCATTCGATCTCGCGGAATTCGCCTGCGCCGCGTTCGCCGATCCGCAACAGCGGTTTCGACAATCGTGCCGGCGAGTAGTGCTGCTTGATCCCGGCCGAACCCTTGGCGCAGATCACGCCGCGATTGACCGGATGCTTCGGGTTGCCATCGATATAGCGCACCCGGCCATCCTTGAGATGCACGCGGATGCCGCAGCGGCAGGCGCACATGTAGCACGTGGTCGTCTTCACCTCGTCGGCGGTCGGCGTGTTGAGGTCGAGTGCGGCGTGTGGCATCAATCTTCAGCGCGTGCCCAGGAACATCCGATGGTAAACGCTAAACCCGGATGAGGGGGCGCCGGCCTTGATCTGCGCCGCCGCGTCGGCGCAAATGCTTGTTTCAAGGGAAGTCTTTGCAGGGTTTGCAATCTGCGGGTGCACGCCCTGCTGGCGAGGATGCGTCGGGCCAGCGTTCGTTCCTGATTCTCTCCGGATCCCATTCCGCGTCTCCCGTTCCCGGCTCCCGGCGGCTATGCCAAACTCGCCATCCGTCTGGCCTGCCGGCATGTCCCGCCCATGGATCGCTACGAACGCACCCTGCTTCTGCATCGGATGCTCAAGTCCGCGCGTTATCCGGTCACCCTCAAGCATGTCCAGGAAGAGTTGCAGTGCTCGCGCGCGACGATGTACCGCGACATAGCCTTCCTGCGCGATGCGCTCGGTGCGCCGATCGAGAGCGATTCCGAGAACGGCACGATCCACTACGCGAAGGACGAGGCGGACCGTTTCGAGTTGCCCGGCCTGTGGTTGTCGAGCGAGGAACTCGCCGCCTTGCTCGCCCTCAACGAGCTGCTCGATCGTTCCGATCCCGGCGTACTCGCCGGAGCCCTCGCGCCGTTCCGCGCACGCATCGAGACCCTGCTTTCCGACCATGCAAGCGGGCGTGCGCTTCCGGTCGAGCGCATCCGGGTCATTGCGAGCGGCGCGAGAAAGCTCGATCAGGCGGTGTTCCGTTGCGTGTCGAGCGCGCTGCTCAACCGCAAGCGACTGACCTTCGAGTACCGGGCGCGCACGACGAACGCGCCGACCACGCGCGATGTCTCGCCGCAACGCCTCGCCCACTACCGCGACAACTGGTATCTCGATGCCTGGGACCATGGGCGCGAAGCGCTGCGCAGCTTTGCCCTCGATCGCATGCGCAATCCGAAGACCAGCGACAGGGAATCGCTGGATCGCGAGCTTGTCGAGCTCGACGCGCATCTGGCATCGAGCTACGGGATATTTTCCGGCGCGCCGAAAGCCACTGCCGTGTTGCGCTTTTCCGAACACGCATCGCGCTGGGTCGCTGACGAGCACTGGCATTCGCAACAGGAAGGCCATTGGCTGCCCGATGGCCGCTATGAATTGAAGGTGCCCTACAGCAACTCGCGCGAGCTGCTGATGGATGTGCTCAAGTACGGCCCCGATGCCGAAGTCATCGCGCCCGTTTCGCTGCGCGAGGAGATGCGCATCCTGCTGCAGCTGGCGATCGGCAGCTATCAGGGGGCCGCCGCGTCATGAACGGGTTGGCGCCAGCCGAGCAAGCCGGGCAGCGGGCGATGCCGATTTCGCTCGTGCTCGGTTCCGGTGGCGCGCGCGGTTACGCGCACATCGGGGTGATCGAGGAATTGATCGCCCAGGGGTTTGACATCCGCTCGATCGCCGGCAGTTCGATGGGCGCGATGGTCGGTGGCGTGTATGCCGCAGGCAAGCTCGACGTCTATCGCGACTGGGTGCTGCCGCTGGCCCGCTTCGATGTCTTTCGCTTGCTCGATATCACCGTCCGGGGCGGCGGATTCATCAAGGGTGATCGCATCATCAACGCCTTGCGCGCGCACGTCGGCGACGTCGATATCGAGGATCTTCCGATCAGCTACACCGCGGTGGCAGTCGATCTCGATGCGCATCGTGAGGTCTGGTTCTCGCAGGGTTCGCTGTTCGATGCGATTCGCGCCTCGATCGCGATCCCGACGATTTTCCGCCCGCATCGTTATCAGGGGCGCCTGCTCGTCGATGGCGGACTGCTCAACCCGCTGCCGATTTCGCCGACCTTGCGCGATCTCACCGAGGCGACGATTGCTGTCGACGTGAACGGGCCGGAAGAGCCGCTCGATTCGGTCCACGCGGCAGAAACGGCCCTCACCCACGATCGCCACGGCGAGTTGCCGCCCTCCAGTGATCGCGACGCGGGCACGTCGGGAAAGCGCAAGCGTCGCCGCTTCGGGGCCTGGTTCGGCAATGCCCGGTCGACCGGCGTGGCGCCGGAACCCGGCATCCTCGACCTGCTGTCGCGCTCGCTCGATACCGTCCAGGAGACCATCACGCGGCTCAAGCTCGCGGCGCAGCCGCCGGATCTGCTGATCACGATTCCGCGCAACGCGGGGACCTTCTACGATTTTCATCGTGCCGAGAGGTTGATCGAACTCGGTCGCGAGCGCACCCGCGAGGCACTGCGGCGCTGGCAACCCCCCACAGGCGGACTGCGGCCGCGCTAGGAAACGCATGCGCCGGATACTTTCCGGCCGAGCCAGCGTCCGATCGAACGTCGGCTGCGCATCCCGCAACCTGATTCCTGCCGCCCGTGCGAGGATCCGCGCCATGGCAGACTGCAACAATCACCGATCCCAATCACCGACTTCAACCCTTGCAGACAAGAGAATCATGCTGATGAACATCCCCAGAATCCTGAGTTCGATTTCGTTGTTGCTGTTGTTCGTATCCGGCATCAGCCTGGCTGCCCCCGCCGCGTACCGGATCGACATGGCGATCTCGCGCGACGGGTCGCTGATCGGCAAGCCTGCGATCGTCGCCGAAGCAGACGCCGAGGCCGAGATCCGCGACGAGAATCCGCTCAAGCCCGACGAGGGTTTTCGCATACTCGTGACGGTCAGTCCACTCGATGCCGAGCAGGGTGGAAAGGAATCACTCAAGCTCAAGCTGACTTTCTTCGGACGCCTGAAAGGCAATTGGGTCCAGCGCGCCGAGCGTTCGGTCACGACGCTTTCAGGACAGTTCGTCAGCTTGTCGTTTCCGGCGAAGCCGCCCGAGACGGACGGGAAGACCTATGATCTGGTCGTCGCGATCAATCGCGCCGAGGCTGCCGCCCTTGCACCGAAGTAGTTCGAGCCGCGACTCCGGATTCGGAAACGTCGAGCCATCGATGGAAAGTCCATGAAGCCGCACGTCGCCCGTCCCGACCCCTCATCGCCGGGGTCCGGCCTCGATGCGGTTGCGCGCGCAAGTGTCGAGGCCGTGATCGCGTCGTTCGAATCGCGGCAGGATGTGTTGCTGCCGATCCTGCATGGAATCCAGGATGCGCTGGGTTTCGTGCCGCCGGCCTCACTGCCGTTGGTTGCCAGTGCGCTCAACCTGAGTCGCGCCGAGGTGCATGGCGTGGTCAGTTTCTATCACCACTTCCGCAGCGAGGCGCCGGGCCGGCACGTATTGAGGCTGTGTCGGGCCGAGGCCTGCCAGGCGATGGGGGCGCGGGCGATCGAGGCGCATGTGCGTCGGCGACTCGGCATCGGATACAACGAAACGAGTGCGGACGGACGTATCACGCTCGAGCCGGTCTACTGCCTCGGCAATTGCGCCTGCGCGCCGTCGGCAATGCTTGATGAGCAGGTCCACGGCCGGCTTTCGCTCGAAGCAGTCGATCGATTGCTCGATGGCTGCGGGGAGGTCGCGTGAGCCGGCGCATCTTCGTGCCGCGCGACACGAGCGCCGTCGCCTGCGGCGCGGATGCCGTTGCGGACAGGATCAGGAGCGAAGCCGCGCGACGAGGCGTTGATGTCACGGTCGTGCGGAACGGCTCGCGGGGCCTGTGCTGGCTTGAACCGCTGGTTGAAATCGAGACGGACGAAGGCCGCATCGGCTACGGCCCGATCGGCGTCGTCGATGTCGAAGGGCTCTTCGATGCGGGATTCCCAGGCGATGTCCGGCACCCGCGCGCGCTTGGCCTGGTCGAGAACATGGCCTGGCTGAAACGCCAGCTGCGCCATTGTTTTTCGCGCAATGGCATCACCGATCCGCTGGATCTGGCGGACTACGCTGCGAACGGCGGCTGGGCAGGTTTCGCGCAGGCACGCTCGATGGCGTCCGAGGCGATCGTGCAGGCGATCGTCGAATCGGGTCTGCGCGGGCGTGGCGGTGCGGCGTTTCCCTGCGGCATCAAGTGGAAGACCGTGCTCGACCAGGTTGCGGAGCAGAAGTACATCGTCTGCAACGCCGATGAAGGCGACTCGGGAACGTTCTCCGATCGCATGCTGATCGAAGGCGATCCGTATCGGCTGATCGAAGGCATGCTGATCGCGGGACGCGCCGTCGGTGCGACGAAGGGCTACGTGTATCTGCGCAGCGAATATCCGCTGGCTTGCCGCGTGTTTGCCGAAGCGCTCGACACGGCGCGCGAAGCAGGCTGGCTCGGCAGCGACATTCGCGGAGGCGGGCGCGATTTCGACATCGAACTGCGCATCGGCGCCGGTGCGTACATCTGCGGCGAGGAAACTTCCCTGCTCGAGAGTCTCGAAGGACGTCGCGGCCAGGTGCGCTTCAAGCCGCCGTTGCCGGCCATCAAGGGATTGTTCGGCAAGCCGACGGTCATCAACAATGTCATCACCCTCGCTTCGGTACCCGATATCCTCGCCAACGGTGCAGCGTGGTATCGCGATCTCGGTGTCGGTCGATCGCGCGGCACCTTGCCGATCCAGCTTGGCGGCAATATTCGGCGCGGCGGTCTGATCGAGCTCGCGTTCGGCGTCACCCTGCGCGAGTTGCTCGATGAGTTCGGTGGCGGCTCGGCGAGCGGGCGGCCGATCCGGGCCGTGCAGGTCGGTGGACCGCTCGGCGCCTACCTGCCCGAATCCCAATTCGACACGCCGCTCGACTACGAAGCCTTTGCGGCGATCGATGCGATGCTCGGCCACGGCGGCATCGTCGTGTTCGATGACAGCGTCGACATGGCCGAACAGGCGCGCTTTGCGATGGAGTTCTGTGCAGTCGAGTCGTGTGGAAAGTGCACGCCGTGCCGGATCGGCTCGACCCGTGGCGTCGAGGTCATCGACCGCATGCGTGCCGGCACCGACGCAGAAGCCGACGAGGTTCTGCTGCGCAGCCTGTGCGACACGATGCTGCACGGTTCGCTGTGCGCGCTGGGCGGCCTGACGCCCTTGCCTGTGCTCAGTGCGTTGAAGCATTTCCCCGAGGATTTCGCCGTTCGACGATGAGCGGGGCAGTTGCCAGGATCGTTGCCGCTCCGGTCTGGCCGGGGCAGCGATCGAAGGAGACGAGACATGCGTTCGATTGACGACATTGATTACGGTACGCCGGCGATCCAGTCGCTGGATACGCTGAAGCCCGTGCGTCTGGAAATCGATGGTGTGGCAATCAAGGTGCCGGCCGGCACGTCGGTCATGCGCGCCGCTGCGCTCAACCGGATCGACATCCCGCGCCTGTGCGCGACCGATACGCTCGATGCGTTCGGATCGTGCCGCCTGTGCCTGGTCCAGATCGAAGGCATGAAGGGTTATCCCGCGTCCTGCACGACGCCGGTGAGCGAAGGCATGAAGGTCGCCACGCAGACTGCGAAGCTGGCGGAGATCCGGCGCGGCGTGATCGAACTGTATGTCTCCGATCACCCGCTCGATTGTCCCGGCTGTGCGCCCGGTGGCCGCTGCGAATTGCGCGACGTCGCTGCGGCAGTCGGTCTCGCCGGCAATCGCTACGGAACCGATGGAGCCAATCATTTCAGTGCCGAACGCAAGGGCGCGGCCAATCCGCATTTCGTCGCCAGCGATGCGTCGAATCCGTATTTCCGGTTTGATCCGTCGCAATGCATCGTCTGCTCGCGCTGCGTGCGCGCCTGCGACGAGGTGCAGGGCACGTTTGCGCTGACCATCGAAGGGCGTGGCTTCGACTCGCGTGTCGTCGCCAGCCAGGATGAAACGTTTCTCGCGTCCGAATGCGTGTCCTGCGGCGCTTGCGTGCAGGCCTGCCCGACCACGGCCCTGCTCGAAAAATCCGTGATCGAGAAAGGCCAGGCGTCGAACAGCGTGGTCACGACCTGCGCCTATTGCGGCGTCGGCTGCTCGTTTCGCGCCGAGATGCAGGGCGAGGAACTCGTGCGCATGGTTCCGCACATCGACGGCAAGGCGAATCATGGCCATTCCTGCGTCAAGGGCCGGTTCGCGGTCGGTTATGCGACGCACGCCGACCGCATCACGACGCCGATGATCCGCGCGAAGATCAGCGATCCGTGGACCGTGGTTTCGTGGGAACAAGCGATCGCCCATACCGCATCCGAGTTCCGCCGCATCCAGGCCGAACACGGTCGCGATGCGATCGGCGGCATCACCTCGTCACGTTGCACGAACGAGGAAACCTGGCTCGTGCAGAAGCTCGTGCGCGCCGCGTTCGGCAACAACAACGTCGATACCTGCGCACGCGTCTGCCACTCGCCGACCGGCTACGGGCTCAAGGCGACGCTCGGCGAATCGGCGGGCACCCAGGATTTCGATTCAGTGATGCAGTCCGACGTGATCTTCGTCATCGGCGCCAATCCGACCGACGCGCATCCGGTGTTCGCCTCGCAGATGAAACGGCGATTGCGCGAAGGTGCGAGGCTGATCATCGCCGATCCCCGCCACATCGACCTGGCGCGTGCGCCGCATGTCGAAGCCGATCACCTGCTCAAGCTGCGGCCCGGCACCAATGTCGCGCTGCTCAACGCGCTGGCCCACGTGATCGTGACCGAGGGCCTGGTCGACGATGCATTCGTCGCCCTGCGTTGCGAGCCCGAGGCCTTCGCGAAATGGAAGGCGTTTGTTGCTGGCCAGGCGCAGTCACCCGAAGCCACCGAGTCGGAAACCGGCGTGCCCGCGAGGCAGATGCGCGCTGCGGCGCGTCTGTTCGCGACCGGCGGCAATGCAGCCATCTACTACGGCCTCGGCGTGACCGAGCATGCGCAGGGATCGACCGCGGTCATGGCCATAGCGAACCTCGCGATGGCGACCGGCAACATCGGTCGCCGCGGCGTCGGCGTGAATCCTCTGCGCGGGCAGAACAACGTGCAGGGCTCCTGCGACATGGGCTCGTTCCCGCACGAATTGCCGGGCTACCGGCATGTTTCCGATTCGAGCGTGCGGTCGATCTTCGAGCACGACTGGGGCGTGCCTCTGCTCGCCGAGCCGGGCCTGCGCATTCCGAACATGTTCGAGGCCGCGCTCGATGGCGAGTTCAAGGGCCTCTACATCCAGGGCGAGGACATCGGCCAGTCCGATCCGAACACGCAGCACGTGACTGCGGCCCTGACGGCGATGGAATGCATCGTCGTGCAGGACCTGTTCCTCAACGAGACCGCCAAGTTCGCCCACGTGTTCCTGCCCGGCTCGACCTTCCTCGAAAAGGACGGAACATTCACCAACGCCGAACGTCGCATCTCGCGCGTGCGTCGCGTGATGAAACCGAAGTCGGGTTACGCGGACTGGGAGATCACCCAGTTGATTTCCAATGCGCTTGGCTATCCGATGCATTACACGCATCCATCCGGGATCATGGACGAGATCGCACGCCTGACGCCGACCTTTGCCGGCGTCAGCTATGCGCGCATCGATGAACTCGGCAGCATCCAGTGGCCATGCAATGCCGAAGCGCCCGACGGCACGCCGACCATGCATGTCGATGAGTTCGTGCGCGGCAAGGGTCGTTTCATGCTGACCGCCTATGTGCCGACCACCGAAAAGGTCAATGCGAAGTTCCCGCTGATCCTGACCACCGGACGCATCCTCAGCCAGTACAACGTCGGTGCGCAGACGCGGCGCACGCCGAACACGGTCTGGCACGGCGAGGATCTCCTCGAAGTCCATCCGCACGATGCCGAAACGCGCGGAATCAAGGAAGGCGATTGGGTCGGCATCGCGAGCCGCGCCGGTGAAACCGTCCTGCGCGCGCAGATCAGCGAGCGCATGCAACCCGGCGTGGTCTACACCACCTTCCATTTCCCGTTCTCGGGCGCGAACGTCATCACGACCGAGAATTCCGATTGGGCGACCAACTGCCCAGAGTACAAGGTCACCGCGGTCGAGATCACACGCGTGACCCAGCCCTCCGACTGGCAGCAACGCTACCGTGCCTTCAGCGAGATCCAGCAGAAGTTGCTGCGCGAACGGCGCCAACCACGCACGCCAGCCATCCCGTAGGAAGCGGTTTCAATCACCGGCACAGGCTGTTCCGCCGGAATCGGCTTCAGCCGCTTGTCCCACCTTGGGAGCGATGCCCCTGATCAAGCCGCCGATCGCATCGAACCGCGCGGCCCTGGGTGCCTGCTCGGGAGATCGAACGCGAATGCGCTTGATGCGTAGCGTGCGCTGGCCGAACCACCGTCTCGCCGAGCGCACCGTTCTGGCGATCCCTATCGCCCTGCCGGCACATGCAGCTCATCGGGCAGGCCCGGTTTCTGCGTTCGCCAACCCCAACGCCAGGCTCCGAAATCCGGTGTATATTTCATCGCCAAACACAATCCTGCAATTTCGCCAGATTAGACTGCAGGATTGGATGACACTATGGGAAAACATCGTTGATTTATGTGGGAAATCTCCTACGCGAAACGCTCGCTGTATCAGATTGGATAGCGAGATGAGAATGCACTCTGCAATCGAATAGTAGTTAGCTGCTAACAGACATGGCCGCGATTTTTGCATTCACATGTTCTTGCTGCGGGCAAATCCATGAGGGTTCGCCTAGCTTCGGCTACAAGACCCCGATGCCCTTTGACCACTTGTCAGATCATGACAAGCAATCCATTGCCCAGATCAATGACGACCTTTGCAAGATTGAGCATCCTGAAGGCACAGACTACTTTGCTCGGGTTGTTTTGGAGCTTCCAATCCACGGAACAAAAGAGCCTTTCCTTTGGGGTGTCTGGGTTTCGCTTAGCAAAGAAAGCTTTGACAAGTACACGTCAACCTGGGGCGAGCATGATGAGTCGGACAGCTACTTTGGCTGGCTCTGCAATCGCCTTCCCCACTACCCTGACACAATCAACCTCAAGACAAATGTTCGGCCTCGGAATGGCGGCGCTCGGCCTTACCTTGAACTACAACCAAGTGATCACCCGCTAGCTGTTCACCACTATCATGGTCTGACTGTCCGGGAAGCACAGGCAATCGCAGAAGAGGCTATGCATGGACGCAGCTAACAATTCCGTAAGAGACTTCCCGTCAACTCCGGGCGCATGAGATTTTTGCCC
>ENA-UOWO01000673-UOWO01000673.1-activated-sludge-metagenome-genome-assembly--contig:-NODE-673-length-47858-cov-17.282430_pt1 | contig 47858 bp, 45 predicted proteins | sample MGYA00238148_ERZ761564 | MGnify/ENA primary metagenome ERZ761564 (study PRJEB28885, sample SAMN05720194) | activated sludge metagenome | isolation source: Anaerobic digester | place: USA... | reverse complement strand
GTCCAGGGCGAACCTGCAAAACCAATCAGCGGCACCTCATCATTGAGCATTTGCTTGGTGAGTTTGATGGCGTCCATGACATAACCCAAAGTTTCGTCAATGTTGGGAACGATGACTTTTTCAACGTCCTGCGGTGTACGGATTGGGTTGGGTAAAAATGGCCCGACACTTTCTTTCATGAGCACTTCTATACCCATCGCCTGTGGCACCACTAGGATGTCTGAGAATAAAATCGCTGCGTCGGGCGCTATACGGCGGATGGGCTGCACGGTGATTTCGGCGGCGAGTTCGGGCGTTTGGCAACGCGTGAAAAAATCGTATTTGTCGCGTAGGGCGATGAATTCTGGCAGGTAGCGTCCGGCTTGGCGCATCATCCACACCGGTGGTCGCTCTACGGTTTCTCCTCTTAAGGCTTTTAGGAATAGGTCGTTTTTCATAGTCGAAAGTCGAAGGTCAAAAGTCAAAGGCTTGCTTTGCGATGACGATCTGTTCTATTGGTTTATTAATTTTTGTATTGTTATCGTTGAATTGTCAGTCATCGGTCTTTTCTCTTTCGCCTTTCGCCTTTTGACTGTAATAATTAATCGTTTGTATGATGACATTTTCTATAGTGGGCTGGTTGGCGATGCGGATGTTCTCGGTGACGTGTTCGGCGAGTTCGGCTGTAGCCTTGCCGATGCAGAAACAGGTTTCCTGCGTAATCTTGTTTTTTTTAAGGTAACTCTCGACAGCCGATGGGCTAAAGAACAAAATACCGTCTGAATAGGTGTCGTTTTTATGCGGTGTGAGCAGGGTTTGGTACACCTCAATTTCGTCGTTCTTGATTTGGGCGAGCTGCATGGCGTCGGGTAAAATGTCGCGGCGCAAATTGCCACTAAAAAACGTAAAGCTGCTTTTGGCGTATTGGTTGCAGAGGATGGAGGCCAGTTCGGCCGCATAATCAGATGACGCTACCACTTCAAAACCGTTTTGCTCGAGCAACTGTTTGGTTTTCTCGCCTACGCAAAAGGCCTTGATGGCTTTGATCTGGTCGAGTTTCTTGTTTTTGAGTACACTTTCTACGGCGTTCTGGCTGGTAAAAATCAAATAGTCGTTGGTGTTTTTGTAGACAAATGATTTGGCCGATACGGTGATGAAATCGGCTTCGGTGACTTCAAAACCCGCATTGAGCAAATATTGCCGTTGGTTGGGCAATAGTTTTTTGGTCGAATAAATGCGGATTGGATTCTCCATCAGGTTTTGGGTCTAAGTTCGCTGCGCAACACCTTCATGATCGCATCGCCACCGTTTTGCAGGATTTCATGCGCGAGATGGAAACCGAGTTTTTTCCAATCCTGGATGGGAACGCGTTTCTCTACGTAGATTTTTTCTTTTCCGTCGAGTGAAAATAGGGCGCCTTTGAACAGGATGTCGTCTTCAATGAATTGGGCCAAAGCGCCTATTGGTGCCGTACAGCCGCCTTCGAGGGTTTTGAGGAATTGCCTTTCTATATACGTGGCGATCTCGGCTTCGATGTCGTTGAGTTCGCTGGCAGCTTCGCGGCAGAATTCATCTTCGGCCATCGCCACGACGACCATGGCGCCTTGCGCGGGCGCAGGAATCATCCAGTCTAGCGCAATATGGTTTTCTGGCGTGATGTTGATGCGCTCGAGCCCTGCTGCGGCGAAAACGGCGCCGTTCCAATCGCTGTCGGCAAGTTTTTGCAATCGGGTGTTTACGTTGCCGCGCAAATCAACCACACTATGGCTTGGGTATTGGTGAAGCCATTGTGCTTGCCTTCTGAGGCTTCCCGTGGCGATAGTAGCTGCATCAGACAAGAAATCAAGGTTGCCTTTGTGTACCAAAATATCGCGTACATCGGCCCGTTCTAAAACAGCCGCCTGCACGATACCTTTAGGTAAAGCGGTGGGTACGTCTTTTAACGAGTGAACGGCGATATCGACCTGGCCGTTGATCATGGCGATGTCGAGGGTTTTGGTAAAGATTCCGGTGATCCCGAGTTCGTAAAGCGGCTTGTCGAGAATGATATCGCCTTGCGATTTGACGGCGACAATTTGTGTCTGATAGCCCAAGTCATTGAGCTTTTTTTCGACGGTATGTGCTTGCCAAAGCGCCAATTCACTGTCGCGGGTTCCTATACGTATGGTTTTGTTTGCCACAGCTTATAATTCGTTAGGCGTTTGCTTGTAAGGCCAAGATAGGTCTTTATTATTTGATAGAAGGTTCGATTTGGAATACCTTCTCGATCCATTCGATGCTTTCGTCCACAATCGTGCTGTCATCTTTAAGGTGGTTGGCGAAATGCGTCGTGATTTTCTGGATGATGCGGTTGCTGATGATTTCGGCCTGTGCTTCGTTGAAGTCGGCTATTTTCTTGCTTTGGAAATCGAGCTCAGAAACCTTGATGGCGTTGAGTTTTTCCTTGAGTGCATGGATGGTCGGTGCAAATTTGCGCGCTTTGGTCCAGGCAAAGAATTCGTCCTTGATTTCCTCAATAATGGCTTCGGCTGCGGGAATGTGCCTTTTGCGGTTCTCGAGGGTTTCGTCTGTCATTTGTGACAAGTGGTCCATGTGGATCAAGGTCACGCCGTTAAGTTCCTTGACGTTTTCATTGACGTTTTTAGGGATAGACAAATCCAGGATAAGCAACGGCTTTTTGAGGTTCAATATCGCCTTGTCGATGGTGGGATTTTGCGCGCCGGTGGCCACAATTACCACATCGGCTTTCTGCAATTCAATGTGCAGCTCCGAATAATCTTTGACAATCAGGTTGAGTTTTCCGGCGAGTCTTTCGGCCTTGTCCTTGGTGCGATTGATCAAGGTGATGTGTTCATTCTTGGTATGTTTGACGAGATTCTCGCAGGTGTTTCGCCCGATTTTCCCGGTCCCGAAAAGCAGGATATTTTTGGATCCGATATTTTCAACATTGCGGATGATGTACTGAACCGAAGCAAAGGAAACCGATGTGGCGCCGGTACTGATTTCGGTCTCGTTCTTGATTTTTTTACTCGCCTGAATCACCGCGTTGATGAGCCTGTCGATAAAAGTATTGATGAGCCCAAAAGATTTGGATTCGTTAAAGCTGCTTTTGAGTTGGCTGATGATTTCAAAATCGCCGAGGATTTGGCTGTCGAGCCCGGTACCAACACGAAACATGTGGTTAACCGCCTCTTGGTTTTTGTATACGTAGCCCACATTCTGGAACGATTCTACCGTGCCTTGGCTGTGTTCGCAAATTAAAGTGATGAGTTGAAAAGGATGCTCGGCAAATCCGTAGATTTCTGTGCGGTTGCAAGTAGAGGTCACTATCAGGCTTTCTATACCTGCCGCCTTTGCCTGTTGCAATACTTTGGTTTTGGCTGCCGCATCGAGACTGAATTTTCCTCGGGTTTCGGCATCTGCTTTTTTATAGCTTAAGCCAACAGCGTAGAAGTATTGGTGTTTGGGAGCGATTGTTTTTTCCATAGTGTACTTTCTAGAAAGCGAAACAAAATTATCATTATAGCTATTATAAAAGTAACGCTTAAAGGACTTTTTGTAACGCTGTGCGATTTTTTAATCTAATTTCAGGGAAACCCCGTAATTTCTTTTAAATTTGTACTGAAATCAAGCACTTCGATTTGTGTTATATAGAACAATTCTAAATAACTTTGACGCATGGTTTCAAAAATAGATACGAAAAAATATCGCTATGGGTTCTCAGGAAGAAATAAAAATTGAGGATGATTTTATCCTCATCCGTTTTCAAAATGACGACACTGCCGTTTTTCTCGCAGAAAGGCAAATCCAGCAAGGGCTGATTCAATTTCACTTTGGCATCAAAGGCCGTGCGAAATTTATCTTCAACCAAGGCTCTTACGCTTTGGATCTCAAGGAAGAAAAAGCATTGCTGTTGTACAATCCGCAAAAAGAATTGCCTTTGCATTTAGAGCTCGCCCCGCATTCGTGGGTGATTTCGGTCATCGTCTCGATAAAAAAATTCCATGCACTTTTTTCTACCGAGGCCGACTATATCCCATTTTTGAGCGACGAGAATAAGGACAAGAAATACTATAATGAAAGCGACATCAGCCCGTCGATGGCGATTGTGCTGAGCCAATTGTTTCATTACAATTTGAATCCATCGATTAAAAACCTATACTATAAAGGAAAAGGTTACGAGTTGCTGAGTTTGTATTTCAATCGCTCAGAAGATCCCAATGCCGAGCAATGCCCGTTCTTGGTAGATGAAGACAACGTAATGAAAATCCGCCGCGCCAAAGAAATCGTCATCGCAAACATGGCCGAACCGCCCGGATTGCAAGAACTCGCAGACCAGGTTGGCCTCAACCTCAAGAAACTCAAGATGGGTTTCAAGCAGATTTATGGCGACACCGTTTACGGTTTCCTGTTTGACTATAAAATGGACTATGCGAGAAAATTGCTCGACAGTGGTTCGTACAACGTCAACGAAGTCGGCCTCAAAATCGGTTACAGCACCGGCAGCCATTTCATCGCGGCATTTAAGAAGAAATTCGCGACGACGCCTAAAAAATATTTGATGTCGATTACGCAGTAGTCGAAAGAGAAAAGTCAAAAGTCAAAAGTCAAAAGTTGAAAGTTGAAAGTTGAAAGTTGAAAGATAAAAGACGCGACATTAAAATCTAAAAATCTACATTCTAAAATCCATAACCCCGTGAAAGGAGCCTTATTAGTCAACCTCGGTTCGCCCGAAAGCCCAGACGCCAAAGACGTCAAGCCGTATTTAGATGAATTTTTAATGGACAAATACGTCATCGACGTGCCGTTCCTGTTGCGCGCCTTGTTGGTTCGCGGCATCATCCTCAGGAAACGCCCCGAAAAATCCGCTTCGGCCTATAAAAAAATCTGGTGGGACGAAGGTTCTCCGCTCGTGGTCATCTCTAAACGGATGCACAAAAAAGTCGTCGCCCAAACCGATATCCCCGTGTCGTTGGCCATGCGTTACGGCAAACCATCGATCCTTTCGGGCTTGCAGGAACTGCACGATAAAGGTGTCGATGAAGTGTTGCTGTTCCCTTTGTATCCGCAGCATGCGATGGCTTCTACGGTAACCATTTTGGTCTTGGCCGAAGAACTGCGCCAAAAGCATTTCCCCAACATGAAGTTCACGACGGTTCCGGCTTTTTACAACCAACCCGATTACATCAAAAACCTCGCGGATTCGATTCAAAAACAACTCGACGGATTTGCTTATGATCATTTGCTTTTCTCGTACCACGGCATTCCAGAGCGCCACATCCGCAAGACCGACGTGACCAAGTCGCATTGCAAAATAGATGGGCAATGTTGCGTAACGCCTTCACCCGCGCATGAGTTTTGCTACCGTCACCAATGTTATGAAACGACAAGACAGGTTGTTGAATTGCTCGGTATCCCGAAAGAAAAATACAGCCAAACCTTTCAATCCAGGCTTGCTGGCGACAAATGGCTTGAGCCTTACACCGACGTAGAAATCAACAAAATGCCCGAAAAAGGCATCAGGAAACTCGCGGTCGTGACGCCGGCCTTCGTCTCTGATTGTTTAGAGACGTTAGAGGAAATCGCCATGGAAGCCAACCACCAGTTCAAGGAACACGGCGGTGAGGAATTCCTTGCGATTCCTTGCCTCAACGACAGCGACGAGTGGTGTGCTACGGTGAGCAAATGGATTGCGGAATGGGGAAATAAATAACGCAGATTTCACAAATTTCACAGATCATCGTCTCTGTGCCAATCTGCGAAATCTGTGTTTAAAAATAAAAGCATGGAATTGTACAACTATCTCAAATCACTGCACCTCATCTTCGTCATCACTTGGTTTGCCGGGCTTTTTTACATCGTGCGGTTGTTCGTGTACCAGATTGAGGCGGCACAGAAACCATCGCCCGAGCGCGAAATCCTGCAAAAGCAATACAAGATCATGACCTACCGCTTGTGGTACATCATCACCTGGCCGTCGGCGGTGTTGGCGAGCTTGTTTGCTTTTTGGATGCTGTTCTTTACCGAACTCGGCAACGCCTGGCTGCAAATGCCATGGATGCACGTGAAATTGGGATTTGTGTTCCTGTTGTACCTGTACCACCTCAAATGCCACCAGATTTACGGGCAATTACAGCGCGACGAGGTAAAACATACGTCGAATTTCATGCGCTTGTGGAACGAAGGCGCGACGATTATCCTTTTTGCCGTCGTGTTTCTCGTCATTTTAAAAAACGCCGTCAACTGGATTTATGGGGTTGTCGGGATATTTCTTTTTTCGATTCTGATCATGCTCGGATTTAAAATGTACAAACGCATCCGCGAAAAAAACCAGTCGTAAATGCCAAAGAAGTTCAAAATGTCGATGCTTTCGCTCAGGATCAGGATTTTCCTGTCGATGATCGTACTCATTTTGATCGCTTCAATCCTGATGGCATCCATCTCAATCATCCAGTTTAAGAACGAGGCCAAGGATTACCACCAGGAACGGCTCGAACGCAAGGAAAGTGCGATTAAGGAGCACATCCAGTACGTGCTCTCTACGACGACCTACCCGCTCACTTCGCGCAATTTGGGTTTGATCTTTAAGGACAAGATTCATGAACTCGCGCAAATCCACGGGCTTGAGATTAACATTTACAGCCTTGATGGAAAACTGCTTAAATCCTCGAAAGCGTCATTCTCTATCGATTCGGTTTCGCCGCCCATTCCAAAATACATCCTCAAGCTCGTACAATCCTCGATTGAGAAACGCTATGTAGACATCCGCAACATCGACGGCGTGAAGAACCGTTCGTCGTACAGCCAGATCAAGGACGAGAAATTCAAGCCGCTCGGCATCCTCAACATTCCTTATGTAGAAGACGACGGGTTTTACGAAAAGGAACTGCAGGGGTTTCTAATCCGGCTTGGTCAGGTGTATGCGCTGATGCTCGTCATCGCCTTTGCACTCGCTTATTTTCTGTCGACTTATATCACCCAATCGCTCAAGACCATTTCTGACCGACTCAGCGAAACCCGATTGAACCAAAAAAACGAAAAGATTTACCTCAAGGCCAACAGCAAGGAAATCAATTTGCTGATCCAGGCCTACAACCGCATGGTCGACAAACTCGAGCAAAGCGCAATCAAACTCGCCGAAAGCGAACGCGAGGAAGCTTGGCGCGAAATGGCCAAACAGGTGGCGCATGAAATCAAGAATCCGCTTACGCCGATGCGACTCACCGTTCAAAGCTTCGAACGGAAATTCGATGCCAATGACCCACAACTCAAGCAAAAGCTAAAAGATTATTCAGACACCTTAATCCAGCAGATAGACACGATGAGCGCGGTGGCTTCGGCCTTTTCTAACTTCGCCTCGATGCCCGCGCAGCAAAACGAGACGCTCAATGTGGTTGAAGTCGTAGAACTCGCACTCGATATTTTTAATGAAGACGACGTGACTTTTGAAAGTGCCGAACAAGTCATCATCTCAAAAATGGACCGTACGCAACTTATCCGAATTATTACCAATCTTGTTAAAAATGCCATCCAAGCCATCCCGAAAGACCAAGAACACAAACGGGTTTCGGTTCGTGTGGAGCGCGGAGAAAAAGATGTTTTCATTGCCGTTTCTGACAATGGGATTGGGATAGAAGCAGCAAACTTCGGGCGCATCTTCGAGCCCAAATTCACGACCAAAACCAGCGGTATGGGACTCGGTCTTGGAATTATCAAAAACATCATTGAAAATTATAAAGGAACCATTACTTTTGAATCAGAATACGGGAAAGGAACTACTTTTTTGGTTTCATTGCCCATCATTAACGCCTAAAAACCAAACCATGACATACGAAAATATCCTTGTGGAAAGCCAAGACGCAATGGCCACGATTACCATCAACCGACCTTCTAAACTCAATGCACTCAACCGCGACACCATCGCAGAGCTGCACCATGCGTTCAACACTTTGGGGCTCGATGAAACCATCCGCGCCATTGTCCTCACCGGAAGCGGTGAAAAAGCGTTTGTCGCCGGTGCCGACATTGCCGAGTTTGCCAATTTCTCTGTCGAGGAAGGCGCGCAACTCGCCTCACACGGGCAGGAAATCCTGTTCGACTTTGTAGAGAAATTGCGTACGCCGGTAATCGCAGCCGTTAATGGTTTTGCGCTCGGCGGCGGATTGGAACTGGCCATGTCGTGCCACATACGCGTCGCCTCAGACAATGCCAAAATGGGCTTGCCAGAGGTTTCACTCGGCGTGATTCCCGGTTACGGCGGCACACAGCGTTTGCCGCAACTCGTGGGCAAAGGCCGCGCGATGGAGATGATCATGACCGCAGCCATGGTTTCGGCCGATGACGCCTACAGAATGGGACTGGTGAACCACGTAGTTCCGCAAGCCGAATTGCTTGACTTTTGCAACGGCATCGCACAAAAAATCATGAAGAATTCTCCGGTGGCGATTGGCCAGGCCATTAAGGCCGTGAACGCCAATTTTAAGGATGGTGTGAATGGTTTTGAGACTGAGATTAAGGCGTTTGGAAAATTGTTTGGTACGGAGGATTTTAAGGAAGGGACGACGGCGTTTTTGGAGAAGAGGAAGGCGGAGTTCACTGGAAAATAACACCCCTTTCAATCAAGGTTCATCCGGTGCTTTGAACAAACCTTTTGGTTTGCCGCTTACGTTGCAGCCCAACACTTCAATACCGAATGCTACATTTGTTTATTGTGGTTAATATTTCACAAATTTTAAAGTTTGTAGGTCACCATCACCAGACAAGTTCAGAAAGTAAAAGCCGCTTGGTAAATTCCCGATCTCGATGAGATTATGGGCCGCATCTATATTTCCCGATTGGAATTTTTTACCCTCGGGATTCACGATTTCAAATGAAGTGTTTTTCTCAACGTTTAATGCAATAGAAGTATTGGCCGGATTTGGCGAAAGCCTTATTACAGGGCGCCCGATGGGGTCTGTAACTGTCAATGGAGAGCAGGGTGTAGTTGCATACTTACTGACGAAAAAATCAGAGGTACCACCAACACTGCTAATCTGTGCGCCGCCGTCAAAAGTGAGCGTGCCACTAAAGCTGCCTCCTATAATGTAATCACCAGAGGCATCCACAGCAAGTGCGCTGCCATAGTCGGTATAGCCAAAATTGCCTTGTATTTTTTTAAGGTCAATGCAGGCACCGTTCATTCTGTCAAATCGCGCAAACAACACCTCGGGCAATTCGTTGGTAACCCCGGCATTAAGGGTCTGGCTGCCCCAGGCAAAATCGGTACTGGTGCAAAAGTTAGTAAACCCAAGTTCGTTTCCATTAAGGGCCAATGCGCCAAAGCCGTTTGCACCTTTGTTGTGGTGGGTTTCCCAGATAGGGGGTGTAGATGCTTCCGCATCAATTTTCATCAAGAAAGCCGGAATTATAACTTCAGGGATGGTCAAGCCCATAAAGGTATCGGTGCCCAGCCCAAAGAAACGTCCGCCCAGGTAAATATTATTGTCGGTGTCAAATACCAGGTTGTAGAATTGCACCGTACCCACCATCGTACTGGCATTCTCTCGCTTCCAGCGTGCCTGGCCATCAGGGTTAAAACAAGCTAAGAAGGTAGAGTGGGTCACGGGTTCACCGCCAATGTAGGCCCAATTCGGGTTCTCGTCAACGGCACGCGCGGTTAGGAAATAACGGCCGTTGTATGGGTTCCTGAAAAACTGAATCCATCCTATCGCGCCGGGACTCTCAAACTGCAGCGGGGTTGCACTCAGGTAATTCCCGCTTCCGTCGTATTGCAGTACATACCAGAATTGCCCATCGTTGGGCTTTACGAAGGCGCCGTCGGCGTAAGTAGCGGGTGTCAGGTAAACCAACCAATGCAGGTTGCCGTTAGAATCGATCTGTAACCCGCGTGCGGCGCATGAAAGGCTCTGAATGATAGAGAAATTGCTGGGTTGCGGCCGTTTATACCATTGCAGCACGCCAGAGCTGTTATATTTTAATACCGTAAGGGTCCGGTTGTCTGCCGGTGGCGCAAAACTCACATCGTCGTCGAGGTGTTGGTTATACGGTATATCGCCAACGTCACCAAACATTCCCGCCAGGTATAGATTGTCCTGATCATCAATCACGAGGTTCTGGAACTTCTCAAATCCACCGCCACCTATAATCTTTGACCACCTGAAATTGCCTTCGCACGAAAACGAAACCAACGCGATATCGGTTTTCGTTATAGGGTCGGCATAGCCACTGTCAGAGAACCCGTCAAAATTAAGGTTCAACGTACCAACGTTAGACAGCACATAGATGTTCTTTTGGCTGTCTGTAACAATACAGCGGGCTTCTTCTTCGCGGTTATCAGTCGAACCATTATTGAGAAAGTCAGAGCTCCCGCCGCGTTTGCCCCACTGGAAGGATTGGGAAAACGCAATGGTAGTCACTATAAAGAATAAAAAAAGGAAACAATGCTTTTTCATACTTGAATTTTTTTAAAAATACGAAATTATTGCTTGCTTTCTTGCTATAACTTATTGCCGCTCAAATGGGTGATAACTCGTTTTGGGTGGATTGCTTACCGCTCCCCATCCCACTCCGCGTAAAACTGCGCCAGGAAACCTTCCATATAAGTATGGCGTTGGGCGGCGATTTGCTTCCCAGTTGCGGTATTCATCTTGTCCTTGAGCAACAACAATTTTTCGTAGAAATGGTTGATGGTTGGCGAAGTGCTCGCCTTGTACGTTTCCTTATCCATATTCATTTGAGGTGGGATTTCGGGATTGTACAATTCGCGATTTTTGAACCCGCCGTAGTTGAAACAGCGCGCAATGCCGATGGCGCCAATCGCGTCAAGGCGGTCTGCATCCTGAACAATGTCTAGTTCAATAGACGAAAATTGCTTGTCAAAATTCCCGCCTTTGAACGAGATGTTCTCAATGATGTTTATCACGTGAACGATGGTGTCTTCATCAACGCTTTGCGATTCGAGAAACTGCCTTGCCGTTCGTGGCCCAACGGTTTCATCACCGTCGTGGAATTTGCTGTCGGCAATGTCATGCAACAGCGCACCCAAAGCCACGACATTTAAATCGCAGGCTTCTGTTTTGGCAAGAAGCAGTGCATTTTTGTAGACGCGCTCAATATGGAACCAATCGTGCCCGCCTTCTGCGCCGCGTAGTTTTTCTTTGACAAAGACAATGGTTTCTTCTATAAGTGGATTCATGTTCTGAAAACGGGTTTGCGTGAGTGATTGGAGCAAGGTGCCGTGCACCGCGAAAAGCACGACGCCGCGCAGTGCAACGGAGCGGCGGCACGCCCGAGGAAAAAAGACGAAAGACTGTTACACTTAAAGAAGATAGACCGCTTCGCTGAAAGAAGAAAGACACTCTTGTTCTTCTCAGGTTTCGTTTTCGTCTTTCAGCAAAGCGGTCCTTCAGCGAAGCGGTCTTGCCTCTTTCAGCGCAGCAATCTAAACCAACGCGGGATTGACCCATTTGAAAGTGTAACGCTCTTCGGGAATGACAAGCCTTTCTGACACCTTTGCCATCCTTGCCGGAAGTTTCATGAGGTAGTCTCGCGCCTTTTCGGCTTCGTCGGTGAGGTTGGTGATCTTGCCGATTTCCCAGCGGTCGATGAGTTTCTGCATGATATCAACGTAGTCCTGCGCAGTGTAGACACCGATGCGTTGCGCACAATCGGAGAAATGTTCGAAAGCCACGCCGATTTTCTCGCCCGATTCGCGTAAGAAATGTGCTGGCATCGTAATCTTGAGTTTCATCATATGCAGGAACGCAAGCATCATTTCGCTCGGGTCTACCTTGAATATTTCGGCTACAAAGTCGCTGTAGGCGTTGTGGTGGCGCATCTCGTCGCCGGCAATCATCTTGCACATTTTGGCCAGGCGCTTTTCGCCGTATTGCTTGGCGATCTGCGAGACGCGGTTGTGCGAAACGTAAGTGGCCAGTTCCTGAAAACTCGTGTAGACGAAATTTTTATACGGATCGCTGCCGGTACCGATGTCGAACCCGTCGGATATGAGGTATTGCGTGGTGATTTCTACTTCGCGCATATTGATGCGACCCGACAAGTACAAATATTTGTTGAGTACGTCGCCATGCCGGTTTTCCTCGGCGGTCCAGTTGCGTACCCATTTGGACCAACTGTTGGACCCGAGCTGGTCGATGCCTTCTGTGGTCATGAGCCAGGATTCGTAGGTGGGCAACGCTTCTTCGGTGATGGTGTCACCGATGAGCGTGATCCAGAAGTCATAAGGCAAATCCTTTGCAATCTCTCGTAGTTCGCGTACTTCTTCGAAAAAATTGTCGGCTTGCGAATTGGGAAGGAAATCGGTGGGTTGCCAGATTTTTTCTGTAGGAATCAGGTATTGGTCCACGAAAGAGTTGATGTCTTTTTCGAGGAATTGCATGACTTCGCGGCGGATGTTTTTTACGGGCATTTGAGTGGTTTTATATTTTTATAGAGGTGACGACCGCTTTTTCGGTTCGTTCCATGAGTGTTTCAAAAGGCAGGTCTTTTACCGGAATCGGTTCGTGTATGGTAAAGGAAACCCGACTGCCAAGCCCCAGCGGAAACGCGCCAAACTTAACGATTTTCCAGGAATTGTTAATGGTTAACGGAACCACATAAGCCGATGGTGCAAACTTACACAAAATCTTGAGTCCGCTTTGCGCAAATTCTTTTGGTTTTCCCGTTTTGCTTCTGGTGCCTTCGGGGAAAATGACTGCCGAGCGTTTGTGCTTTTCGATGTATTGTGCCAGTCCTTTGATTACTGGAATGGCCTGCTTGGGATCTTTGCGGTCTATGACAACCGAACCGCCGTGCCTTAAATTGTAGGAGACACTGGGAATCCCGCTGGCTAGTTCCTGTTTGCTTACAAATTTGGGATGGAATTTTCTAAGAAACCAGATAATTCCTACGATGTCGTACAAACTTTGGTGGTTTGCGACGATAATCAGCGGCACATCCTTAGGAAGGCAATCGCGGTTTTTGACTTCATAACTGTTGCCGATCAAATGACCGATACGCAACAGGCAAAAATTGAGATAATCGACGCTTTTTTTGTGTGCCTGATAGCCAAAGACATTGAGGCAAATCCATTGAATCGGGTGGAAAATCACCAATGTCAGCACGAATAACACGAAGGCTATCAGTGAGATTGGATATGAAATGATTCTTTCCATTTTCTAGACAATTTGCAGCAAAAGTATGAAAAAAATCGGGTTTTACAGGCACAAAACACAGGGTTCCCCGAGCCAATCTGCAGCTTGTATTAACAACTCCTGCAGAAAATCAACAGCAGTGTTTGCACAATTCGAATTATGTTTGACTAGGATTTAGGTCAGGTTGCGGACACAAATACCACCCAAAACAAAACATCCAGGCGATTCTATGCGATGGTTTGGTGTTTTTCTCACAATGGTGCCGCACTTAAAAAACAACCCAATCTCCGTTCCATTCAATTTCATTTTACGCCATTTAAACCTTGGGTTGTTTTTGCCTGAATCTGAATGATTTAACAGGGTTGTTGTTGGCACAATACCCCGCGAAACAGGCTCGGCAAAACGGGTGGAAAATGGTTGAAAAATAATTCGGCAAGCGGTCAAATGCATCCTTGTAACTTAGAAAAAAAGAGTATTTTTACGGAAAATAAATGACTAAAATTAAGCAAGAAAAGATGAGTTCAGAAAAAGAAGCAAAGTTAAAAGCGTTACAGCTTACCCTCGATAAACTCGATAAAACCTACGGAAAAGGGACCGTAATGAAAATGGGCGACAAGGCGGTTGAAGAAGTAGAGACGATTTCTTCGGGTTCGCTAGGCCTGGATTTGGCCTTGGGCGTAAACGGTTATCCAAAAGGCCGCATTATTGAAATCTACGGCCCGGAATCTTCGGGTAAGACCACGCTTACTTTACACGCCATTGCGGAGGCGCAGAAAGCTGGCGGTATCGCAGCCTTTATCGATGCCGAGCATGCCTTTGATCGCAATTATGCCGAAAAACTCAACGTAGACATAGAAAACCTCATCATTTCGCAACCCGACAACGGTGAACAGGCACTCGAGATTGCCGAAAACCTGATCCGCTCGGGTGCGATTGACATCGTTGTGATTGACTCGGTGGCGGCCTTGACACCAAAAAGCGAAATCGAAGGAGAAATGGGCGATTCTAAAATGGGGTTGCATGCCCGACTGATGTCGCAGGCGCTCAGGAAACTAACCGCAACAATCAGTAAGACCCACTGTACGGTATTTTTCATCAACCAGTTGCGCGAGAAAATCGGCGTGATGTTCGGGAATCCTGAGACAACAACCGGAGGAAACGCTTTAAAGTTTTACGCTTCGGTGCGCTTAGACATCCGTCGTTCGTCACAGATCAAGGACGGTGAAAATGTGATAGGAAACCGCACAAAGGTAAAGGTGGTCAAAAACAAAGTAGCGCCGCCGTTTAAGGTCGCCGAATTCGACATCATGTACGGCGAAGGTGTTTCTAAAACCGGAGAAATCCTGGATTTGGCAGTTGAGTTTGAAATCATCAAAAAATCGGGTTCGTGGTTCAGCTACGCCGACACCAAGCTTGGCCAGGGACGCGATGCCGTAAAATCATTGATCAAAGACAATCCGGAATTGGCCGATGAGCTCGAACAAAAAATCAAAGCGCACATCAAAGAAAGCGCAGAATAAATATTAGAAACCCGAAAATTTTCGGGTTTTTTTTGTGTCATGACGCAACCCTTTTAAACAAAAGACATCATCGGATTACTGATTAATTACCATTCCATGAAGCGAATAATCTTTTTATTACTCGTCCTTTTTGCCTTCAATTCCTGTAGCAAGGACGCGGGAAACGGGCCGGCCGTTTATTACGAACTGGTTCCCATCCAACGCTGCAGCATGCCTTACCGCTTTACCGCGGGTCAGACCTATGAATTTGAAATGACGTATCGGCAACCTTCATCTTGTCACTTTTACAAAGGGATTTATTTTGAAAAATTACCCGGCAATGTACGTCTGGTGGCCATACAGTGTGGCGTGATGGAAAGTAATTCTTGCGTGACCTATCCTGTCAACTCGACTTCGGCACCCAATCCCCAAAAAGAAACCTATCAATTTACGGCAGAAGCGGGCGAACCCTACACTTTCAGGATCTGGTCGGGTAAAGATGACCAGGGCGAGAATACCTATTATGACGTAGTGGTACCGGTAGATAATTAATCCTCAAACACGCTAAAAATTTGAGTTTAGAACAACTCATACTCGATTGTCAGAAGAATAACATCAAGGCTCAGGAACAAATTTTCAGGCTATTCTCCTCAAAATTTTTCGCTGTATGCCTCAAGTATTCGCGCAATTATGAGGAGGCGCAAGACAACCTGCAGGATGGGTTTTTGTTGCTCTTTGAAAAAATCGGACAATACGCCTTTTTAGGGTCTTTTGAGGGCTGGGCCAAGCGGCTTATGATCAACAACACCTTACAATGCTACCGTAAGGAGAAGTTCTTGGAATTGATTTCTGAAGACATTCCCGAAGAGCAGGAAGTTGAAATTGACGACAGTTCTATCTCTATGGACTACCTCTTGGGTATCATCCAGGAACTGCCCGACCGATACCGCCTGGTGTTCAACCTTTACGTCATCGACAATTACGCCCACAAGGAAATCGCCGAAATGCTCGGCATCAGTATCGGCACCTCAAAATCCAACCTGTCAAGGGCACGCATGATTTTGAAAGACAAAATAGAAGCCTTACATACCACAAATAAATTACCGTCAGTCAAATGAGCGAAAGAAAAAATTTAGACAAGCTCTTTCAGGAAAAGTTCAAGGATTTTGAGCCGGCGACACCCGACACGGCCTGGCCTTACATTGAAGAGAAACTCAAAGAGAAAAAGAAAAGAAGGGTCATCCCAATCTGGTGGAAACTTTCGGGCGTTGCTGCAGTGCTGCTCATTGGGTTTGCCTTGTCGGATGGTTATTTAAGCCATCGTTCCAAAAACAACAACGACATTGTTGTACGCGATAACGCCAATGAGAACGACGCAAATTCCAATCCGAATGACCCGGCTAAGGAATCGAATCGCATTGAAAATCCGGAAACCAAACATACTGCAGTGGCAACAGCCCAAAATCCAAGAGATTCTGAGGCTAGCCCGGCCACCCAAATAAACTCCGAAAATCCTGCTAATTCCGATATTGTAGCAACGGAGAGTACCTCCGAAAAAGATAAAATAAATAGTCCTGGAAAAAATAACTCAATCCAGAAGCAACCAAAATCCAATCCCAGCGTCTATCAAAAAGAACAGCAGTTGGTCGTGAACGACAAGGCGACAAAAATCCGCAACGGCGAAACAACGGCTGGCAAAAATCAGACTATTAATCGCCAACCAAAATCGGGAAAATATCCGGCAGAAAATAGTCAAATCGCCGTCAACGAGCCAAAACACAGCAATAAACCCGGCCATTTAAAAGCAGTACAAACCACCGATAGCGAACATTCGGTTCAAATCGGAAGAGCAAATCAAAAACCAAAAGCCGAATCCTTGACGCCAAACGACAATGATTCGAAGATTGCCAACCAAAACAGGGGCACGAAAACGCAGCCTGGCGAAAACCAAAGCTCGCAATCGGCCGTAAATAACAAAAAGACAGACCCGATCCTTGACATACCGCAAAGCCAAGTGGCCCAAAGCGAAAACAAAAAACCTGTGCAGCCACAGGAAAAAAAATTAGACTCAACGGCTATTGCTAACGTTGAACCTAATGCGCTGGAGAAATTGTTAAATGAAAAAGAAAACAATTTGGTTACCAAAGAACCTCATATAAATAGGTGGCAAATCACGTCTAGTGTTGCCCCTATTTATTTTGGTTCAACTTCTAACGGCTCACCGATTGATTCCTCGTTCGCGGGCAACTCCAAATCCTACAAAACCAATATGAGTGTGCGTTTGGGCGTGAATTATGCGGTCAGTAAAAAACTCACGATCCGAGCCGGTGTGAGCCAGGTCACGCTCGATTACAATACCAACGATGTCATGGTATACGCCGGAATGCAGCGCAACAAACTGGGCAACGTAGATACCAACGGCCAAAACCAGTTCTTGCATTTTGCGCGCAAATCTGCGGCTTCTAAGACTGCCGCTGTTGCAGGCACTTCGTCTATTGCCACAAATCTTGCGACAGATCAGTTTGCCAGTGAGCTCAACCAACGTATGGGTTATCTCGAAGTACCTATTGAGCTTTCGTATGCCATCGTAGATAAAAAATTCGGGATCAATGTGATTGGCGGCGTAAGTACTTTGTTTCTGAATGAAAATAAAATAACCGTAGTCTCGGACGGGCTCATCACCAATCTGGGCGAGGCCAACAACCTCAACAAAACCCATTTCTCCACCAACGTGGGATTGGGCATGAGGTACCGATTTTACAAGGCATTCCAGGCCAATTTTGAGCCGATGTTCAAGTACCAGATCAATACCTTCACCAAAGGCGACGGGAATTTCAAACCTTATTTCCTAGGCTTGTACACCGGCGTCAGCTATAGTTTTTGAGTGTGTTTGTTGGGGTTATATTTAGGTGTTATCGATCCTCACCTTTTGGGCGATAACGGAAAAGAGCACTTTAGCGGGTGCTCTTTTTTTTATTTCTGAAACGCCAGCAATTGATTGTAGATGATACCGCGCGTTTGTTCTTTGAGTGCCTTAATGTCTTTCTTGTCCTCCACCTCCATGCCTTTAGTTTCAATGATTTGGTGCACTTTGACACGCATGATTCCGGGACTTCCGCTTAAAAAAGTATATGAAAACCGTTCCTTGTTGTCGGCAAAAGTCATGGGCACTATGGGCAATTCGTGCTCAATGGCCAAACGAAAAGCGCCGTCCTTGAACTCATCGAGCAAGACCGATTCGTCATCGGGCACGCCGCCTTCGGGGAAAATACAAATGCTAAGGCCTTGGTCGATGCGTTTTTGCGCGCGATTAAACACTTCCATACGGCTTTTGGCGCTCGAGCGATCCACCAAAATACACGTTCTTTTGTAGAAAAAACCAAACAAAGGGATCTTCACGAGTTCCTTTTTCCCAACAAACACGAACGGATGCCGCTCTACAGCTAGCATCAGCATGATGTCGGCCATCGAAGTGTGGTTGGCCACAAACATATAGCTTTTCTTAGGGTCGAGCGTTTCTTCACGATCCACCTCATAGTAAAATCCGCAGGTAAACAGGATGAATTTGGCCCAAATGCGTGCCATCACAAAAAAGTACGGATACCATGCTTCCTTAAGGATAGAAATAACTAAAAACGGGAGCATGGCCAGGATCGGGATAGCCATCATCAGGTAAAACCACACGCGCCAAACCACCCAAAAGATAATCTTGAAAATTCTCATGTCCCAAAAATACACAAACCCAACCGATTTTGGCCAAAAGAATTGGTTAAGAAAAAGTAGGGCGTGCCACCGGCTTCGTGCCTCGCCGCTGTCGCGCTGTACGCTTTAAATCCACGACGCTCCGTTACACTCCTTGATGCGGGAATCCAAGACCAGTAATGTTTCGTGTTGATTTCCCAACACTCCATCTGGCTCCATGCTAAAACAGTCCACTGGACTGTTTTTTGACGCATGGCCCTCATCGCTCACGCGGGCATCCAAGACCAATCCTGTTTTAGGTCAATTTCCCAATGCTCCATCTGACTCCGTGCTAAAATGGTTTACGGAGCTATTTTTTGACGCATGGCCTCAACGTTCATGTCGGTATTCATATCAGAAAACGTTCTGGATTAATTTCAAAGCATCGGGTCTTCAATTTAACAAAACATGCAGAATTCCTGCATTTCAAAATCAACAAAATTTTTGTAGGGATGCAGCCACCCCTTCCCTGAAGGTAAAATACCATTTTTTCGATTACCCGCCTTGTTGAAAAACTGCACCAAATGTTAAACTTCGTTGTCTTGCTCTTTTCAATCTCCAGCATAAAACCGCGATAGGCCAATGCGTGGGAATCCCGCAACACCATTTCAAAAAAAGTTTCAAAATGTTCCAAAATCTTTGCGAACTTTGCCGCTTATAAAAACAAGCCATGTCAAAAATCTTAACCGGAATCCAAAGCACAGGAACACCGCACCTCGGCAACCTTTTGGGGGCGATTATTCCAGCCATCGAACTGTCGAACAAACCAGAAAACGAATCCTTTCTTTTCATCGCCGATTTGCATTCGGTGACCCAGATTAAAAACGGTGATTTGCTGCGTATGAACACCTACAGTACCGCGGCAACCTGGCTCGCTTTTGGGCTCGACATTGACAAGGTGGTTTTTTACCGCCAATCAGACGTGCCACAAACCGCAGAATTGTCGTGGTATCTGAGTTGTTTCTTTCCGTTCCAACGGCTTACTTTGGCGCACTCTTTCAAGGACAAAGCCGACCGCCTCGACGATGTGAACGCAGGTTTGTTTGGCTACCCGATGCTTATGGCCGCCGACATCTTATTGTATGACGCCGAATTCGTCCCTGTGGGCAAAGACCAACTGCAACATATCGAAATCACGCGCGACGTGGCTTCGCGGTTCAACCACCAAATGGGCGAAACCTTTGTACTTCCCGAGCCTTTCACGCACGAGGAAACCAAACTCGTTCCCGGCACAAACGGTGGTAAGATGAGCAAATCGGCCAACAACATCATCAATATTTTCCTCGATGACAAGGCGCTGCGCAAACAGGTCATGTCTATAGAAACCGACAGCACACCACTCGAAGAACCAAAAAACCCCGAAACCTGTAAAATTTTCGCCATCTACAAACTACTCGCCGATGCACCGCAGATTGCCGCAATGACAGAAAATTATAAAAACGTCAATCGCGATTTCGGTTATGGCCACGCCAAACAGGCATTGTTTGAACTCATCGTCGAGAAATTCAAGACCGAACGCGAAAAGTACAATTACTATATGGCTAACCTCTCAGAAGTTGATAAGGCCTTATTTGCCGGTGCAGAAAAAGCACGTGCGATTGCGAACGGCGTCCTGGCCAGGGTTCGCACCAAGCTTGGTTTCGAGAATCGTTAGATTGCCTCAAACAACTTTCCTGGTAACGGCCGCACAACGCCTTTAAGTTCCATGTTGAGCAATAATGGCGCGGTTTTAAATATGGGCAAGCCGCAGCCAATGGCGATGCTGTCGAGCAATTCTTTTCCGTTTTGTGCTAGAAAATCATACACTTTTTGCTCGTCTTCTTCGAGCGAGACAAACAGTTGTTTTTGTATGGGTTGGCCCGAAGGTATTAAATCCCAGTTCAGGTGGTATACCAGATCGGCAGCGCTGGTGAGCAACTGTGCGCGTTGGGTCTTGATCAGGTTGTTGCATCCCTGGCTGTAAATATCTGAAACCCTTCCTGGCACCGCAAAAACCTCGCGGTCGTAATCCCTGGCCATGTTTGCCGTAATCAGAGAGCCGCCTTTATCGGCCGATTCGATGACGACAGTAGCTTCTGAAATTCCGGCAACAACGCGGTTGCGTCGTACAAAATGCATTTTGTCGGTCACCGAGGAACTCCAGAACTCGGTCATGAAACCGCCGTTTTCCTTAATGCGATTGACAAACTTCTGGTGCGATTTGGGATAAATCTGGTTGAGTCCTTGCGCCACTACGGCTATGGTTTGCAAGTTGTTTTCTATCGCAGCCTGGTGCGCCACGATGTCAACGCCGTAGGCAAATCCGCTCACGATGATCGGGTCGAGCGGCGCGAGGTCGGCAATGAGTTTTTTGCAAGCTTCGGCTCCGTGCGGCGTGACCTGTCTTGTACCGACGACGCTAATAATCTTTCGGTTTTTGAGGTTGATGTTTCCCGATGAGAACAACAAAACCGGCCCGTCTATACAGTGCTTTAGGCGTTCGGGATAATCGGCTTCGCCAAAATAAGAGACTTCGATAGGATTGTTTTCTATAAACCGCAATTCGGCTTCGGCTTTCTCAAAAACAGTCTTATCTTTGAGCGCCGCAACCAGCACCGATCCGATACCGATGGCTTGCAGTTCCCGGCCCTTGATTTTGAAAATAGACGAGGCTTCAGGGTAATGGTTGAGCAGTTTTTTGGCGGTGATGTCTCCAATTCCTTCTACCTGCAACAAGGCTAAAACATAAAATAAATCTTCGTGGCGCATACTAAATAATTGAACCTGAAAAGTATAAATTTTTTGGATTGATTGTTAATAAAAATTGTGAATAAAATTTTGAAACCGTGCCTCAATGTATAACTTTGTTTCTATGAAGATTGAACAATACATTTCGCAACTTTTATACAGACACCAATGTGTAACGGTTCCGGGCTTTGGTGCTTTTTTGACTGAAATCCAGTCGGCGCATTTGCATGAAAGCACCAATTCATTTTACCCTCCCAAGAAAGTAATTTCTTTCAATTCCCATCTAAAAAACAATGACGGGTTATTGGCCAACCATATCGCACAGATTGAAAAAACCGATTACGAAACCTCGGTGGCCGCAATAGAAAGTGAAGTGATTATCTGGAACAGCATCCTTCAGGTCAATGAGCGTTTTACACTCAAAAACATTGGTGAGTTGTATCTCAATGCTGAGAAGAACATAGTTTTTACACCTTCAGAAAACATCAATTACCTCAAGGAATCTTTTGGGCTCAATTCATTCGTTTCGCCAGCCGTGAAACGGGAAGCGTATAAAGAAGTCATTGAATACATCCAAAAAGAAGAGCCTGCCGCACTCGAGTCGACCCCAACAGAAACCATTGCGTTTGTCCCTACAGAAACCGCACACGAAGTAAGAACAACAAGGCCTTACCTCAAATACGCTGCGATTTTCATCCTGGCTCTGACCGCGACAGGAAGCATCGGTTTCAAATTGTTCCAGGATCATGTACAAACCCAAACACTCATCGTTGAAGAGCAGGTGCAAAAACAGGTGCAAAGCAAAATCCAGGAGGCTACTTTTATGATCGAAAGCCCGATGCCTTCGGTAACGCTCACAGTAAAAGAAGAAAAATTACCCTACCATATTGTTGCCGGTGCATTCCGAGACGAGGAAAATGCAGAAAAAGTCTTCACCGACCTTTTGGCCAACGGCTTCAAAGCCCGTAGGATTGCGCCAAACCGCCACGGTCTGTTCCCGGTACTTTACGGCAGTTTTGCCACCAAAGCCGGCGCCAAGCAAGCACTTGAAGAAATCCACAAAATCAACCCGGATGCTTGGCTCATGACCCGCGAACTGTAAAAATTAAATCCCGCTCATCGCGGGATTTTTTATGAACTGGAGTATCTTTGCCATCGAGGCCGGCGGCCCAATAATCTAAGCTTAAAAAGATGCATCCAAAATCTCCTTCAGAATCCTTAACGGTACTTACCGATTTGGTCTTACCCAGCGAAACCAACCCACTCAACAACCTCTTTGGCGGCGAATTGCTCGCGCGTATGGATCGTGCGGCCAGTATCTCGGCACGCAGGCATTCCAGGAGAATAACGGTGACGGCCTCGGTGAACCATGTGGCTTTTAATAGATCTATCCCGCTGGGAAGTGTCGTGACCATTGAAGCCAAAATTTCGCGCGCGTTTAAAAGCTCTATGGAAATCTTTATCGATGTTTGGGTAGAAGACCGCGAATCCGGGTTGCGCGCCAAGGCCAACGAAGCCATTTATACATTTGTGGCCGTGGATGAAATGGGAAGGCCGGTTGAAGTGCCGCCTGTGGTTCCCGAAACCGAACTCGAAAAAGAACGATTTGATGCGGCATTGCGCAGAAAGCAACTCAGTTTGGTTTTGGCCGGAAAAATGAAACCCGATGAGGCGACCGAATTAAAAGCTTTATTCCTGTAGCTTCGAGCAGAGCGCCAGCTGCGTAAGCGGTTGCAGCGGCAGCCTTTGGCTTTTGGGCCAAAGCTATAGCGGAAGACGCGACCCGCAGGGTTACGCCCGAAAAAAAAATAGAAGAAAGACTGCTGTGCTGCAAGAAAAAAAGACTTTTAGAATTCTCTTTATCTTGCAACGCAGTGGTCTTTTTTCTTACATATTAAACAACCACGCCGCCGGATTGTTATAAGTCGTATTCTGCGAAATGGTAAACTTCAACACCGTTTTCCCCGAATCGCCGTTGGTACGGATGCGACCAATGACTTCCTTCATCGAAACCTTGTCGCCCTTGCTTACGTTGACACTGCTCAGGTTTTGGTACACCGTGAAATAATCCCCGTGTTGGATCATCACCGCCTTGTTCACCGGCGACAACACCATCACGCTGATGACTTCTCCGCCAAAAACGGCACGAGCATCAGCGCCTTGATCGGTGGTGATTTCGACACCCGAATTGTGAACCACGAGCGATTTGTATACCGGATGCGGTTGGTCTCCGTAAGGCAACGACACAAAACCTTTCTCTACCGGCCACGGCAATTTTCCTTTGTTGGCGCGGAAATTATTGGCAACCACCTGGCCTTCGGGGGTGAGTACAATCTTGGTAGACGTTTCGGTGGCTTTGGTCTCGGCTGCAGTAGTTGTTTTTGGATTGGCTTTGGCTTTGGCGGCTGCCGTTTTCTTGTTGGCTGCGACAATTGCGGCGCGGATGAGTTTTTCAATCTGCGCGTCAATATTGCGCGTTTCCTGTTGCTTTTTCTTGATTTCGGCGGTGATTTGCTTTTTGTCTTTTTTGATGGCTTTGGCAATCTCCTGCTGGACAGATTTTTCTTTTTCTAGTTCTTGCTTTTCCTGCTGATTTTCCTTGAGCAGTTGCTCTTTCTCTGTTTTCTGTACCGCTATTTTTTCGTTGTAGGACAACAGGTCATACGATTTTTGTTTGATTTCCTCGCCTTGCGTCTTCCTGAAACTGGCATATTGTTTCATGTACTGCGCTCGTTTGTAGGCCTGAAGGAAGTTTTTAGACGACAGCAGGAACATGGCCCGGCTTTGCTCTGAGCGGCTTTTGTAGGATTTGAGGATCATCTCGGCATAGTCTTCCTTGAGGATTTCTAATTCCTTTTTGAGCCGGTTGATATTGACCTGGTTGATGTACATATCATTGTTGAGTACCTTGGTCTGCTTTTCTGTGGTATTGATGAGTTTTTGCTTGAGCTGGATTTTTTCTGTCTGCAACTGCAATTGGGTCTTTACCGTTTTCTCTTTGTCCCTGACCTCGTCAAGCATGCGTTCTTTCTCCTGGATTTCACGTAAAATCTGGGCTTTGCGCTGCTCGAGCTTTTCTTTCTGCGAAGGTTGTCCCCACGCAAGCGATGTGATCAATACAAACAACAGGGCTAAAAAATGTTTTGGCATAGGGTTTTGTTTATACAAGCTAGTCGTTAATATAAATTCTCTGGTAACCTTCGGGCACACTGTACGGAAAAGTCATGGGCTCATTGAAGGCGGCACTATTGTATTGGATGCTGATGTTGGTTTTGGCGTCTTTGTCAAGTGCTTCAATCAACAATTCGGTGGGTAGTGTCATTTGCGGGTAATCGGTGTAATTGGGATAGGCAATCTGCACGCTTCTTTGCTGGCTCTGCTGTTGGATGTTCTCGCGTTTGAGCAGGAACTTTGCGCCTTCAAAGAAAAAATCCTTGCTGGTATTGCCGTTTGACGCCGAAAGTTTGTAATACGGATCTTCTATCGCGGCTGTGTAATTGTCCTTTGTTAAGTCGTCGAGTGCCAAACCGGTGAGCATGTTCTGTAGCTTTTGGAAATCGAGGGTGGTGCCGAGCCATTGACTTAAAGTATCATAACTGCCCTCAAAAAATTTACCGTTGATCTTCTCGTAATATTTCACTTCGGTGGGTGTAATCAATGCCTTGGCCATGGTTATGCCCAGAAAGCGGATGCTGACTAAAATCATTTCGTCTTTCTTGATTTTAATTTCGGCGGTGACATTCTGTGTTTGTTTGGCGTCTTCATAGCGCGCGCTCGCCTTGATGTAAATCGTAGAAAAATCCTTTTTGTTGGCATAGTGGCCCTGGATGATTTTCGACGCTTCCATTTTTTTGTCCGCGCCGGCTTCGGCCAGAACCGCCTTAGACTTGCAAGAGGCCAAAGCAACCAACAAAACTACCGCTACATATCTTTTCATTATTTTTTACTTTTTAGTAATTTCTCGGCTTTTGAGAAATATTGCTCTTTCTTTTTCATGTCGCCAAGTCCGTTGTAGGCTTCGCCGAGTTGGATATTGAAATTGATTTCGGTGGCTGCGTCATCCACCACATAATCCAATCCGGCTTCGAGCAAATCCTTGGCTTTCTTGAAATTCTTGAGCTGGTTATTGGCCAATCCCGAATAGTAATAAAACTGTGGCTGCAACGGATAAGTTTCTGCCAAGGTTTCTGCCTTTTTTGCAAGCGTGGCAAAATCGGTTTTCTCGGTGTAGGCCTGCAACAGCAGCAATTGGGTTTCTAAGTCATCGGGATACGAGCGCAAATGCATTTCGTAATAGCGGATGGTTTTGTCCCAGTTTTTCTTGGTGTGAAAAAATTTCCCAATCTCTTTGGCCACCTGAACCTCATGGTCGTTGTCAAAATAGCCGATGGCTTTTTCAAGATCCTTGTCGTACTCGGGCTTGTCCTTTACAAAAATCAGGAATTCGTTTAAGATGCGGTGTTTGATCTTACTGTCTATTTTACTGCTGGCCAACACCAAGTTCATTGCCTTGATGGTGTTTGGACCGTCGCCGTTATTGAGATGGTGCTTGAACAGGCTTACTTGTGCCCAGTCTGAATTGGGAATTTCCCGCTCTAAAGCTTTGGCCACTTCGGTTGCCTTATCTTCCTGGTTGCTTTCAGAATACAGGAAAATCAGCGCCACATAGTTGGACTCTTCTTTTGGGTATTTTTTGATTTGTGCGATTAGATTTTCCTTTTCGGCGCCTTGGTATTTGGAATCGCGCAAAATCTGCATCTTATAATTCTCGCGCATGTCTGACTTTCCCACATTGTCGTTGAGTTTGTTGATGAGCGCCAAAGCCTTGTCAAACTGCTGGGTATTCATGTACAGCGACACCAGATCTTCCTCGTAGTCTTTCTTGAATTCAACGAGTTTGGTGACAATCACGATGGCCTGGCTCCAATCCTTGGTTTCGTAGCATACATCGTAAAGTCCCACCCAAAACCACTTGTTCTTGGGATCGATCTTGGTGGCCTTCTCAAAATTGTCGTAAGCATCCTTGTACTTTTTCTGGGCAAGGTAATTTTTGCCGAGCTCAAAGAAAATCGTGGCGTTATTGGGTTGCATCTTAAGGCATTTCTCGAGCGCCACCACAGCCTTGTCGTAATTTTCAATCCCTTTCTGCGTGAGCGATTCATAGAACAAATTCTGGAATTCATCGTTGGCAAGCGCAATATCTTCGGGATTGGTTTGCGCGGCAACAGAAGCGGCACCAAGCAGCAAAGTAGCGATCGATATCAGGAATGTTCTTTTCATAACTATTAAACGCAGGGATGCTGTCTAAATTACTCCAACGTAGAATAATCGCCAATACTCACGCTGGTAAACTGCCCGTTGTAATTCACGTGGCTGCCTATCATGGCGTTGTCGAGCGAAGCATTTTTGATATGCGAATGGTTCTGTACCAAACTGTTTTTGATGGTGGTATCGATGACGTGACAGCCTTTGCCAAGCGACACATTCGGGCCAACGGTGGCATTGACCAAAATTACGTCCGGGCCGATATAACAAGGCGGGATGATGGTTGCGTTCTCGAGTTTTACATCGTAATCTACCAAATGCTCGCCGTCGTTGTGTAAAAAGCCGAGCATGCGCGAATTGGTCTCTACCGTCACGTTTTTGTTGCCGCAATCCATCCATTCATCGACTTTTCCGGGAACGAATTTGAGGCCTTTGACTTTCATATTCTCGAGACCGTCGGTAAGCTGGTATTCGCCGCCTTTCACGACGTTGTTGTCTAAGAGATATTGCAATTCGTCGCGAAGCGTCTCGCCCGATTTGAAATAATAGATACCGATGATGGCCAAATCAGAAACAAAATCCTTTGGCTTTTCAACGAAATCCACAATCTGGTTGTTTTCATTGAGTTGGACCACACCAAATGCGCTTGGATCTTCTACCTGTTTTACCCAAATTACGCTGTCTGCCGACGTGTCTAAGGTAAAATCGGCGCGGAACAAGGTATCGGCATAGGCCACAACGATAGGCCCTGACATGGACTCCTTGGCGCACATGATGGCGTGCGCGGTTCCGAGTGCCTGGTTTTGGTAATAGATGGTTCCTTTGGATCCCAGCTTTTCTGCAATCGCGATCAGGTCTTTCTCAACCTGTACGCCAAAATCCTCGTGGATGATAAACGCAATTTCTTCAATTTCCTGGTTGATGACATTGGCTATATCTTCTACCAAACGGTGAACGATAGGCTTTCCGGCAATAGGGATTAGCGGTTTTGGAACAGTTAAGGTATGGGGTCTGAGGCGCGAACCGCGTCCGGCCATTGGTACGATTATTTTCATTTCTTTAATGGTGAATGGTGAATGGTGAATGGTGAATGGCGGCGCGACGGCTCACAATTCATCAATCGTATTCAACCGGATTACTACTTTTTAAATATACTTACAAAGATTGCAATTAGTTAATTCTTTTCAATTACGGCTTTTGACAACTTATTATCAGGTTTTGAACATTGTTTATAGACAAACTGTGCATTCAACATTCAACATTATTTAACTCCTGTTGAGCCAAATCCACCTTCGCCACGCGAAGTTTCGGATAGAACATCAACCGAAATCCATTCGGCGCGCTCGTGTTTAGCGATGACAAGCTGGGCGATGCGTTCGCCGTTTTCTACCACGAAAGGTTCATTGGATAAATTTACTAAAATAACCCCGATTTCGCCGCGGTAATCGGCATCTACGGTGCCCGGTGAATTGAGCACGGTAATGCCTTTTTTGGCTGCGAGTCCGCTGCGTGGGCGTACTTGCGCTTCATAGCCGATGGGCAGTTCAATGAACAAACCCGTTTTGACGATTGCGCGTTCAAGCGGATTGAGTATGATGGATTCTGATAAATTCGCGCGCAAATCCATTCCGGCAGACGCGATGGTTTCGTAATTGGGCAAGTCGTGCTGTGACTTGTTGATGATTTTGATTGTGGTGTTTGGCATGGTGTTTCTTTTATGGTGGAAGCCCTAGCCCCGATTGCAGCGGCTATCCTTTTGCGGAGTTTACGCAGCAAAAGATAGTAGCGGAAAGCGGGACTCAGCTCCCTTTTCTTTTTATGATTCTTAGTAAAGTTTCTTTTTCGTTATGGTAAATGAAATACAGGTAAACGAGCAGCAGCGCAATGCCGACGTAATAATTCTCGCGGAAATAGTAGAACGACACGCCCGAAAAAACAATCGAAATGGCAAGATAACCGCCAATCCTGTTGATGTCATACGGAATCGGGTATTGGTTGCGACCCAGAAAATACGAAAGCAACATCATACTACCGTACGCGGCAATCGTGGCAATCGCCGAACCCATATAGCTGTATTCTGGGATGAGTAAAAAATTGAGCGCCAAGGTTACAATCGCGCCGAAAATAGAAATCCACGCGCCTATGTAGGTTTTGTCTATGAGTTTGTACCAAACAGATAAGTTGGTGTAAATGCCCAGAAAAAAATTGGCCAGGATAATCAGCGGCACCACTTTCATGGCCACCCAATAAGACGCGTCGCGGATCATGAGCATTTTGAACAAATCGGCAAAGACAATGACGGCGAGCATGATAAAGGACCCAAAAATCACGAAATATTTGGTGACGGTGGCGTAGGTTTGCGTGGCATTTTCCTTGTTGGCGTGGCTAAAGAAAAAGGGCTCGATGCCTAGTGTGTACGCGGTCCTGAACAACACCATAAACAATCCGAGTTTGTAACAGGCCGAATAAACGCCCACTTCAGAATCGGCGATGTTCTCAGGCAACAATTTGCCCAAAAGAATCTTATCGAATTGTTCGTTGATGGCAAATGCGATTCCGGCCACAAGGATGGGAAGGCCGTAGCGCAGCATGCGTTTCCAGAGGTCGGTATCGATTTTCCAGTTGACGTGCAGGTAATCGGGCGATAAAACCAAAAAGGTAAGCAGGCTGGCGATAATGTTGGAAATGAAAATATAACCGACCTGGAAATCGGGCACATAGAGGAATCCGAAAAAGCTACTGTTGGCGGCGAGTTTGGGCAGGAAAACCAGCAAGAAAATATTGAGCAACAGGTTAACGGTGACGTTCCCAATCTTGATGATCGCATAGCGGATGGGCCGTTGTGTGGCGCGCAGTTTGGAAAACGGAATAATCACGAGGGCATCGAGAGCGAGAATCCAGATGGTGTAAGTGACATACTGCACATCGATTTGAGAATAATGGGCAAGCGTATTTCTGAAAACCAGCGCAAGGCCGAGAAACACTATGGAGGTCCAGCAGATAGAAACCATGGCGGTTTCAACGACATTTTTCTTATCGGTTTCTTTGTTGTAGAACCTAAAAAAGGCCGTTTCCATGCCGTAAGCCAAAATCACGTTGAAGAAAATCATCCAGGAGAAAATCACGGTGACTTTCCCGTATTCTTCTATGGGAAGCAAGCCGGTGTAAAGCGGTACAAGGAAAAAACTTACCATACGCGGAAACACCGTGGCCAGGCCATAGATGGCGGTTTGCTTGAATAGGTTTTTGTAAAGACTCAACAGTGGTGATTTTGGACAAAAGTAGTTATTTCTTGGGTAATAGTTGCGCAAAGAAGCGCGAAGAAGACATGAGGAGGCGTGAAAAACAAGACAAAAACCGTTTGAAGGTAAATTTGAAGAACAAACACAGATTTCACAGATTCCCACAGATTTTATTTGTGAGAATCTGTGAAATCTGTGTTACAAAAACTTTGTGCATCTTTACGTTAAATTCGCGAACCTTCGCGCAATAGTCCAATCTATGTTGAAAAAAAACTATAACCTATTTGCTCTGCTTTTTTCGGCGGTCGTGTTCTCGCAATCGATGCCGGTCACCAAAAAAACACCTACCGTGGTTTCGCGCCACAACATTTCGTTTACCGATGATTACGCCTGGCTCGAAGCGATGGAATCGGAGTCGGTAATCAACTGGCGCAATGCACAGAATGAATTTACCAACCTGCATTTGGAGGAGGTGAAAAAGAAATGGTCGTCGGCTTTTAAGATCAAGGAATACGACCATTACTCGTCGAATGCCATGCCAAAGAAGCTGGGGAAATATTATTACCTGAGGCTGTATCGCGACAAAAACAAGGCGGTTTCACTGTTTTACAAGGAAAAACTCAACGACTATTCTATAGAATTGGCCAATCCGTTTAAGATCTACAAGGATGAACGGGCGCGGCTTGTGGGTTACAAACCATCGACCAACTCAATGTTTGTTGCGGTAGAGTTCAACAAAACAGGCGGTGACAAGTCTGAAATGCGCTTTGTAAACATAAGCACGAAAAACCTGCTGGACGACACGCTTTTGAACGTCAACTCTAGTGCCGAATGGTTTGGCGATGAAGGTGTTTTTTACAAGCGCAACCTTAACCTGCGCACCTTTGAGAAAGATTCGACCTCGCAGTTGTTTTATCACAAAATCGGGACACCGCAAACCGACGATACTTTGGTACTCGACGCTACTGCTTCTGGAAACTCATTTGGATTTAAGGTTTGGGGCAATAAGCTGATTTTGATTGAGTCTGACAAAGACCAAGATTCTAAAAATTACTACCAGGCGACTTTGGGCAACACCAAAATTGTTTTGGAAAAATTTCTCGAAGATCGCGACTCTAATTTCAAGTTACTCAATTACAGGGACGGACGCGTTTACTTTTCTACCAAGGCGTTCGATTGGGGCGAAGTGCGCAGTTTTGATATCAATAACCCAAAAGATGAAAAGGTGGTCGTGCCTCAGATTTATACGCATCTGTTAACCAATTCTGGCTTTTACGGCGACTACCTGGTCTGTGAGTACAAGGTGCTCGGGAAAAACTACCTGATTGTTTATGACAAAAATGGCGGTTTTGTACGGCGCTTTGACGTGCCCTATAGCATGGATTTTCGCGTGAATTTTTACAATCCAGAAACCAAGAACCTGTTCGTTACGTTTTATTCGTATACGATCCCTTATTTGAATTATACACTCAACATTGAAACCGGGCAAAGCAATCCGTATTTCAATGATTTCCTGCCACCAATGCCTACGTTGTTCCCATTCGATCATTTTGTAACCACGGCGGTCACCTATAAAAGCCGCGACGGTGAAGATGTTCCGATTACCATTGTCTACAAAAAGGGACTGTCACTCGATGGCAACAACCCTACCTTGCTTACGGCTTACGGCGGTTATGGGGTGGTGAATGGCCCGAATTACAACCCGGCTTTGTTGTATTTCCTTGAAAAAGGCGGTGTCTTTGCTTTTGCCCATGTGCGTGGCGGAGGCGAAAAAGGCCGCAAATGGCAAAAGGCAGGTCAGGGAATCAACAAGCCCAATACGTTTAATGATTTTATTGACGCAGCCGAATTCCTGATTGCCCAGAAATACACTTCGCCGCAAAAACTCGGCATTACCGGTGGCTCGCACGGCGGATTGGTTGTAGGTGTTGCCATGACCAAACGTCCCGATTTGTTTAAGGTGGTCATCCCAAAAATGGGTGTTTTTGATATGGCTCAAACCGGAAAATTTACCTATGGCGAGAAAAACTACTATGAATACGGCAATCCAGAAATCGAGAAAGAGTATGAATCGTTGCTGGGCTATTCGCCTTTCAATAACATAAAAGACGACGTGAATTATCCAACGACACTTATCATCACTTCTGAAAACGATGACCGCGTTGCGCCGGCACATTCTTATAAATTTGCGGCAAAACTGCAGAACCGCACTGCGCAGAAAAATCCGATTTACTTAAAAACACTCCAGCATTCGGGACATTCGGGCAGTACCGGCCGATACGCGGATAGCATTAATGAAGAAGCCGATTTTTATAATTTCTTGTTGTATCACTTAAACGAGTGACGTTTCGCAAAGAGACGCGAAGCAGTGCGAAAATAGAAAACAAACACGAATGGCAAGAATTTCTATCTAATGACTTCGTGCAAATTCGTGCCAATAAAAAAACCTACGAGAATTTTTACGTCTGCATGGAGCGTCTTCGCGTGACAGCATAAAAAAAGCCGGCTAACACCGGCTTCTCTATTTGAATCAATAATATACTTCCTCTTAGCATTCGAAAAAATAAATCTTTCTTATCCTTTCAACGCTTCGGCTCCACCTACAATCTCGAGGATTTCGTTGGTAATGGCTGCCTGGCGTGCTTTGTTATAAGTCAATTTGAGTTGGTTGCGCAACTCGGTGGCGTTGTCTGTCGCTTTGTGCATGGCCGTCATACGTGCACCGTGCTCAGAAGCATACGAATCGCGAATGGCTTTGTACAACTGCGTTTTGAGCATCTTGGGTATCAAGGTCAAAACGATTTCCTCTTTAGATGGCTCAAAGATGTAGTCGCCCGCATTGTTTGCATTCTCCGAAACGATTGGTGCCAATGGCAGGAACTGTTCTGCCTGTACGATTTGCGTCGCCGCGTTTTTGAACTGATTGTATACCAATACAATCTTGTCGAATTTGTTGGTTACGAAAAGTTCAATAAGTTCATCGGCAATGGCTGCAACGTTGTCAAAGGTAAGGTTGTCAAAAATCGCATTGTTGTTAGAGATTACCGTATTTGCTTTGCGGATCACATCATTTCCTTTTTTTCCGATGGTGATGAAATCTACTTGTTTGCCGGCATACACCTGCTCTGCGAGGTTTTTGGCTTCTTTGATTACATTTGAGTTGAAAGCACCTGCCAATCCACGGTTAGAAGTGATAGCTACTACCAATACCCTTTTCACTTCGCGTTGCATGGTGAACTCGCCTCCGGCATCGCCGTCTAGGGTCGCAGAAAGGTTTTGCAACAATTCGGTTAATTTTTCGGCATAAGGCCGCATCGCTGTGATCGCATCCTGTGCTTTCTTGAGCTTTGCCGCAGAAACCATTTTCATCGCAGAAGTAATCTGCATCGTCGATGAAACGGAGGTAATTCTGTTACGGATTTCCTTTAAGTTTGCCATTTCTTTTGGATTCAGGGCGCAGGGTTCAGGGTTAAAGGTGAGGGCGAAACCCTTGGACCTTGTACCCTGAACCTTGTACCTATTTAGTTATATTTTGCTGAAATTTCTTTCGCCGCATTCTCAATCACATCAGTGATTTTGTCATCGAGTTTACCGGCTTTCAAAGCGTCAAGCGTGTCTCTGTGTTTGTTGTTGAGGTATTCCAGGAAGTCTTTCTCGAATTCCTTTACTTTCTCAACAGGAACGTTTCTGAGTAGGTTTTTAGAACCTGCGTAGATAATTGCCACCTGGTCTTCTACCGTAAATGGTGAATTCAATCCTTGCTTAAGGATTTCTACGTTTCTTTTTCCTTTTTCGATTACGTTTAAGGTAACTGCGTCGAGATCCGATCCGAATTTTGCGAAAGCCTCCAATTCACGGAACTGTGCCTGATCTAGTTTGAGTGTTCCCGCCACTTTCTTCATCGACTTGATCTGTGCATTTCCTCCTACACGAGATACCGAAATACCTACGTTGATCGCCGGACGAACCCCAGAGTTGAACAAGTCAGACTCCAAGAAAATCTGTCCGTCAGTAATCGAGATTACGTTGGTTGGGATATAGGCAGATACGTCACCCGCTTGGGTTTCGATGATTGGCAATGCCGTGAGAGATCCACCTCCTTTTACGATTGGCTTCAAATTCTCAGGCAAATCGTTCATGTTCTTAGCAATCTCGTCGTTGTTGATTACCTTACAGGCGCGCTCTAACAAACGGCTGTGGAGGTAGAAAACGTCTCCAGGATAAGCCTCACGACCCGGTGGACGACGAAGCAAAAGTGACACCTCACGGTAAGCTACCGCTTGTTTTGATAAATCATCATAAACGATGAGTGCCGGACGACCTGTATCACGGAAATATTCTCCGATAGCAGCACCTGCCATTGGAGCATAAACCTGCATCGGAGCTGGGTCAGAAGCATTGGCTGCCACAATCACGGTGTAGGCCATGGCGCCTTTTTCTTCTAGTGTTTTAGCGATTCCGGCTACCGTCGAAGCCTTTTGTCCGATGGCAACATATATACAGAATACAGGCACGCCTGCATCGTAGAATTCTTTTTGGTTGAGGATGGTATCGAGACAAACGGTAGACTTACCGGTTTGACGGTCACCAATCACTAGCTCACGCTGGCCACGTCCTACCGGAATCATCGCATCGACAGCTTTTACACCGGTTTGCAATGGCTCGGTAACCGGCTGACGGAAAATAACTCCCGGCGCCTTTCTCTCGAGTGGCATTTCGTAAAGTGTACCGCCGATTGGTCCTTTCCCGTCGATTGGGAAACCAAGCGTGTTCACTACACGTCCTACCATTTCTTCACCTACTTTTAACGAAGCAATACGTTGTGTTCTTTTGGCAGTAGAACCTTCTTTGATTCCGGTTGATGGCCCTAAAAGTACCACACCAACGTTGTCTTCTTCAAGATTCAATACGATCCCTTCCATACCGTTGTCGAACTCGACAAGCTCACCGTACTGTACGTTAGAAAGCCCGTAAACACGAGCGATTCCGTCTCCAACCTGGAGTACCGATCCAACTTCCTCTAAGGTGGCTCCGGATTCGAAACCTTCAACTTGTTTCTTTAATATTGCTGAAATTTCAGCAGGTTTAATTTCCGCCATAATTACTTTATATAATTAATTACTTAATTCTCTTTTTAATACTTGCAACCTGTTGGCTACCGAAGCGTTGTATTGCTGGTCGCCTATTCTGAGGATAAATCCACCGATGATGGCTGGATCTACGATGTTTTCAATGAGGATTTTCTTGTTCGAAAACGTGAGTATTTTGCTCATTACTTTCGCTTCCAAGTCCTTGTCCATCGGAATGGCCGTGGTGACAATGGCTTTCTCCATACCGTTCATCACCTCGAACAATTTGTTGTATTCTGAGGCAACGGCAGAAAGGATCTCAAACCTTTTGTTTTCATGCAACAATTGGAAAAGCCCTTTTGTGGTTGGGTGTACATCGCCGAAAATTTCTGATAGGGCGCTGTTTTTCACCTCGACCCGCGTTGTGGGATTCCCTATGAAAGTGCTCAACTCTGCATTAGAATTGATGGTCGTCGCGATGGTAGCCATATCGTTGTTGACCTTCGTTGCCACCCCTTTATCGTGGGCGATATCCAGGATCGCTTTTGCATAACGAATTGCTGCTCTTGTACCTGACATATTTAGTTTAATTTAGCGTCGCCCAACATTTTCTCTACCAATTTCACTTGAGAGTCTTTGTTAGACAATTCGTCTTTTAGTAATTTTTCGGCAATGTCTAATGACAAAGAGGAAACCTGCGATTTCAACTCGGCCATGGCTGCATTTTTCTCGCTTTCAATAGCGGCTTTGGCCTGCTCGATCATTTTTTGTCCGGCGGCTTGCGCTTCGTTTTTAGAATCGGCAATCATTTTCTCTTTCATTTCACGGGCTTCTTTAAGCATCGTGTCGCGCTCCATTCTTGCCTCTTGTAAAATCCTTTGGTTATCGGCCTGAAGGTTTTGCATTTCTTTCTTTGCATTTTCTGCAGAAAGCAACGCAGAACGGATTCCTTCTTCTCTTTCGTTAACCGCAGTCAGGATTGGTTTCCAGGCGAATTTCTTCAACAGGAAAACAAGCCCGATGAAAATAAACAACTGCCAGAAGAACAATCCGAATGAAAAATCATTTACTAACTTATCCATAATATATAGGTGAAATTATATTCTTTTACGCTGATTTAATTTTTAAACAAAAGCTGCAACCAACCGTTACAGCTTTTTGTTTTGGTTTAGGCATTTTCAGAAACTGCAAACAATGCCGCAAATCCGATACCTTCAATAAGAGCCGCAGCAATAAGCATCGCTGTTTGGATTTTTCCAGTAGCTTCTGGCTGACGTGCGATAGCGTCCATCGCTGATCCACCAATTTTACCGATACCGATTCCGGCTCCGATAACTACTAATCCTGCTCCGATAATTCTAGGCATTTCCATAAAAATATGTATTAAAAATTAAACATTCAATTAGTCAAAAGTTGAAAGAGAAAAGTCGAAAGTAAAACCTTTCGGCTTTAGACTTTTCGCTTTAGACTTTTTAGTGATGCGCCTCGTCGTGGTGGTGTTCTTCAACTGCCGAACCAAAATACAAAGCAGACAACATCGTGAAAATATAAGCTTGTAGCAAGGCTACCAAAATCTCAATGGTTGAAATCGCGAACGACAACAGGAACGACAATGTTCCGCCTACCAAGCTTCCAAAAATAAAAATCAATGCAATCAAACTCATCAATACGATGTGACCGGCAATGATGTTGGCATACAAACGAATCATCAGCGAGAATGGCTTGATGATCACACCCAACAATTCAATCGGCGCAAGGATGATTTTCATTGGAGTAGGAACGCCCGGCATCCAGAAAATGTGTCCCCAGTAATTCTTATTGGCTGTAAAATTGGTGATTAGCGCTGTCATGATTGCCAATCCTGCTGTGATGGCAATGTTTCCGGTTACGTTGATTCCCAGCGGAGTCAACCCGAAAATATTGAGGAACCATACAAAGAAAAATATGGTCAACAAGTAGCTCATGTACTTCTTATAGTGCTTCTCGCCGATGTTTGGAATGGCAATCTCATCACGAATATATAAAACCAACGGCTCGAATATTCTACCGAAACCTGCAGAAATACCGCCGTTTTTAGCAAATGATTTGGCAAGTCCGGAGAAAATAAGAAACATAATCAAGGCAACAACCATCATCGAAAGCACGTTTTTGGTGATTGAGAAATCTAGTGGTTTTGCGTTTGTTGGGTGATGTTCGTCTCCGGTTAAGGTCCCGGCAGCATCGGTTTTATAGATTTTTTCATCATGCCCGAGCTTGTAGTAGTTTCCGTTGGATTCGGCTACTGCGTGTCCGTGCTCAAATTTAGAGGAAGAAAAAATTTGCAACCCATTGTCCCACAAAATGATTGGTAAAGGAAAGCCGTAGTGTTTACCTGTTTCCTCGTCGGAGAAAAGCGTGAAATCGTGGGCGTCCAGAACGTGGTGGTTTTTGTATTCGTCTATTTTTTGGGCTAAAGTCTTAGGCTCGCCATGCCCTTCATGAGCAGCAGTCGCAGCGTCGTGATCTTCTGTTTGGGTGGCGTGTGCAGTAGTCGTTTCAGTATGTACTTTTGTCGTATCGGCAACATTATTGGAAAATCCAAATAACGGGAGGCAGGCGATTAAAGTTGCTATTATAAATTTGAACGTTTTATTCGAAAACACCATAGCGGATTTATTATCTGAATTATACTTTTGAAATTTGGTGCAAAGGTATATTTTTTATTCATATGAAAAAGCATATGAAAAATATTTTTTGCCGTAATTGTTGGTTTGCGATGGGTTTATTGCTTTTTATTTAATAATCGTATCGTTACGACTGTTTCTATTGTCAAAAACAACAAAAAAACGATTATGAAATTGGCGCGTTCTGTGCCCAACTCGTGGTTGGCAGTGTTGAGCTTTGGATAAAAAACGGCGAAACACAGCAACATTTCTATAAAAGTTGTCAGCAAAAAGGCCTGACCCACGCTGTCAATGCTGTAATATTTGACCACGATGGAAGTAAAGGTGATCAGCGTTGCGCATCCGCCAAAAAAACAGTAGAGTATCCAAAGTGGAAAATGGAAACTTGCCCCGATCGAAGCCATGAAAAAATAAAAAAACAACCCATGTATAATAAATGCAACGGCCGATAAGGCAAGCACTTCCAGAATCGGACGAAAATTTTTAAGGGTCATACAACTACGAAGATTTATTGATGTCCTTTAATTGCCGGTTGATATTGTAGAATGCGATTGCCACACCGGCCAACGTCAATACCTTTACATATAAGTGGTGCGGGTTGGGATATTTCCCGTCGAGCCATTTCCCCGCATACGCAAACAGGAACACAATCGCACCCATTTGTATCGGGATGTTGATCAGCGCGAGCCATTTATTGCCCTGCCGCTTCTTCTGGTTTGGGTTGGGATCCGTCATTGCTTTTGGTGTTTTGTTTCATGACGCACGAAGCGCTGAATTCGGCTCCGGGTTCAACAGACAATTTGGCGCAGATGACTTCGCCGTGGATGCGTGCTTTTGATTTGATATTGAGTACCTCGGCCACCTGGATTTTCCCGTCAAAACGACCTTCAATATCGGCATTCTTGCAGATGATGTCACCCTTGACGCTTCCTGCCGGCCCGATTACAATTTTGCCATTCGACTGAAAATTCCCCACCAAATCCCCGTCCAATCTAAAGTCGGCATGCGAGAGGATGTTGCCTTTGATGATTGTCCCTTCGACAATCCGGTTGGTCTTGCCTAAAAGGTCGGTATACGATTTTGGTTTTTTGTCAAACATGGCTTATTTCCCGAAGCGTTTTGGCGCGTCCGGAGATTTGTTTTCCCTTGGTTTTGGTTTGTTGTCCTGCGGCGGCGCAGCCGGATCTATTGGCATTCCCGGAGGCAACTGGTTGAATCCGCCCGATTGCTTCTCTTCTGCGGTAGGTTCCCTGCGGGCAGGCTCTGGCGCTTTTTCTACCGGCTTGGCTTTTTTCTCAGGAACTACCGTAGGCGCTACCGGAAGTGGATCGCTATAAGGTGTGGTCAGGTATTCTTCAAAATTCTTCTTGATCTGGATGATCTTGTAATTTTCATTAGAGATTATATAGAACTGGTCCTGGATTTTATACTCCTTGAACTCCTTGAGAATCGATGCGATTCCTTTGGCATAATCCTCGGTCTTGCTTCCGTGTATCACAATAAAGTTCTTATCCATGGTATACATATCATAAGACATTGTGAGTTTGGTAAGGCCGCGGTCCTTGATGAATTTATTGATTTTGTCAATGATATTCTTAGAAACCTTATCCTGCGGATTGTCGGATTTGTATATGATTTTGTAGCTCAACGGCGCCAAGGCGTAGAATTGCAAGGCCTCGAGTTTTGGGATGTCGGTCGCTAACAAAGCTTCGGCTTGTTTGCCTTCTTCATTATTCGGGTAAGTCAGTGCCACATAGTTGAGTGCTTTCTTATACTCGGCCAAACCGTTGATCTTGCCAATAGTGTGGGCGCGTAACAGTTCAAATTTGGGCACGATTTCTTCGCCATTGAATTGCTCGATTGAGATTGCCGAACTCGCCAACACTTCCTTGTACTCGGCCTTTTCGTATAGCTTGAACAATTTGGTATACGCGGCCTCTGGCGAATCGGTGGCCGATCCCGCAGAATCGGTCTTGCCCAAAATCGATGCGTAGCGCGAATCCGGATACTCCCGTATAATACGGTCTTTCATTGCCAAAGCTTTGTCTTTGTCAATGATTTCATATATCTTATACAAATTGTACATTGATGGCAATACCAATCTCTCCTCTGGATTGTTTTCCAATAATTTTTCAAGCTTGTCTGCAGCGAGTTTGTACTCCTTGAATTTTTCCTTATAAACTACACCAAGCTGGTAATAGGCAAAGTTGCGTTCCTTGGCAATGCTGTCGATTTCCTTTTGCGAATCAGGAATGCGCTTGAGGTAAAAATCCGCAGTAATCTCATTGGGATTGGCGGCTGCTTCGGCGGTGTTGTCAATTGGGTTTTCAGCCAGCGGATCATCACCCTCAGGATTCATGTCTGCTTTCTGCGTAGAAACGCGCCAGTTCTTTTTTAGCGGACGATTGCCCCAGTTTTTCTTGAATTCGGCTTTCCCATAAGCAATGGTAGAGGGATTGTAAAAATAGAAATTACTCGGCGTAGAAGCCACAGGTGCTTTGGGCCTGTTGGGTTCCTGCGCTGGTTTTTCTGAACGCTGCTGCGCGACCGGTGTCACATTTCGGCCGTTTGCATCCACATCGGGTAGCGGCTCTTTGCCGGTGTTTTCGTCGGCTACTTCTTCGCCGCGGGCAATTGCTGCTTCACGCAATGCTTTTTTGGCTTCCTCGGCTTTGCGCAATTTGGCAACATACGCCTCAAAAAATGCTTTGCGGTCTGCTTCCGACAAGTTGTATATTTTAATGATACTATCGTTTCGCGACGCGATGCCTTCATACTTGATGACTTCTTCAAGATTGTCACGCTTCTTTTTGATTGCCTTATACTCGCGTGAACGCACATTGAGTTGCACCAGCGTGCTGTCATAATATTTCCCTGCAGTGAGGTATTTGGCTTTATAGAAATAGATTTCTGCCAAGTTTTTATAGTTGACGCCCGTCAGGTACTGGTCTTCTCTTCCGGTTTTTAGCGACTTGTTATAGTATTTGATGGCTACATCAGGTTTTTTTCCTTTGTCATAAAACACAGCCATTTGATGGTTCAACGCGTAAAGGTATGGCCTGTTTTCACGGTCTTTAAGCAGTTTGTTGAATTTTTCAACGAACGCCGTGGTGTCGCCTTTAGCGTAGTCAAACTGCGTTGCTTGCCTGATGTGCGAATACACCACATACTGCCTTGCCGATTTGCGTTTCATATCAATCACCGATTGGTAGGCTGCGTATGCGCTATCGGGTTGCCCTTGTTGCTCGTAGAGTTGTCCCAGGATAAAACGATACCTCGCTTTTTCTTCGTTGAGTTTGGTAAAATCGCGCGCGAGTTTAAGTTTAGCCACAGCGCTGTCTTTTTGTTCCAGGTTCAGGAAGGCCTGAGCCAACGTAGCATTGGCATCGGCAAAAATCTGATCCTTGAATTTGATTTCGTGGAGCAAAGTCCTGAGATTATTTACCGCCAATGCGTCATTGTCCAAACGCATATTGGTTTTTTCGCGCCAAATCTTGGCTTCGTAAATCTTGTTGCTTTGCGGTGATTTGTACAGGACGTAATTGAAAGCATCGAGCGCCGGAACAAAACGCTGGTCGTAATACCTGGCCTTGCCCAGCATAAGATAAGCCTCATCCATTTGCGGGTTTTTTTCCGATCCGCCAATGTTCATCGAGTGTTTTTGTATGGCTTTGGTCGCCTTGGTTTCGGCCCGGTCAAAATTGGCATCTACCGGTGCGGCTTGGCCTGGAGGAAGTTCTTTTTTCTCTTTGACGACCTGCATCCTTTCTATCGGGAGCAATTGCCAAAAGTTATCGCTGTATTTTGATTTGAGTTCGGTGACGCCTTTGTCTAACGCGAGACCGCCATTGTAAAGGATGTTGTCCTTGGCGCTCAACGCGTGCGAATTCCTGGACAACCAAGAGTTTCTTTTGGTTGAACAGGCCATCACGACCAAAAGCATTGCGAATATGTAAAAAACCCTGAATATATTAGTTTTCAATGTCGAACGATTTTATGCTTAAACTTTTAAAAGTCGGTTTTATTATAATGACTGGTAAAAATACGTTTCTTTTTGATATGGCGAAAAGTTTCGCCTAAAAGTTTCGCCATCGCTGCTTTTGTGGTCAAAAATATCGCAAATAAATCGGTCGTTTCTCGGCTGTTTCCTACTTTTGTAAAAAATAGAACCATGTCATCATTTTACAAGCTCAATATCAAGGAAGTACGCCGCGAAACCAACGATGCGGTATCGGTTTTGTTTAATGTACCGCTTGAATTTAAGGATTTTTACAGATTCACCTCCGGACAATACATCAACCTCAAACTCACGCTCGACGGCGAAGAATTGCGCCGTGCCTACTCTATTTGCAGCGCACCCGACAGCGGGGAATTGCGCATCGCAATCAAGTCGGTCACCAATGGGCATTTCTCCAAATTCGCCAACACCCAACTCAAGGAAGGGCAAACGCTCGAAGTGGGTACGCCCGAAGGCAAATTCACCTTCGAACCCGATGCGAGCCGCCAGAAAAACTACGCAGCCTTCGCGGCCGGAAGCGGCATCACCCCAATCTTGTCGATCATCAAAAGTGTTTTGGTGTCAGAACCCAAAAGCACGTTCGTTTTAGTGTACGGGAACAAAACACCCGAAAGCACCATCTTTTACCAGCAATTGCACGATTTGCAGCTCAAGTACGTGGGGCGCTTTTTCGTCCATTTCGTATTCAGCCAGGCCAAGGTGAGTGAGTCAATTTTTGGCAGGATTGAGAAATCGACGGTCAACTTTGTACTCAACAACAAACATAAGGAACTCGCTTTCGACAAATTCTACCTTTGCGGACCCGAAGCCATGATCAACACCGTTTCACACGTCTTGCGCGAGCACAACGTCAAGGAATCGGCCATTAAATTTGAGTTGTTTTCTACCGCACCTACCACTACAAGTGCCGAAGCCGCCGCTGCAGAAAACCTCGGCGGTCACTCCAAAATCACGGTCATGGTAGACGATGAAGAAACCACTTTCGAGATGTCGCACAAACAAACCATACTCGAAGCGGCCCTAAAACAAGGGCTCGACGCACCCTATTCCTGCCAGGGTGGCATTTGCAGCAGTTGCCTCGCCAAAGTGACTTCGGGAAGCGCGGTAATGAAGAAAAACGCAATCCTGACCGATGGTGAAATCGCTCAAGGTTTAATCTTGACTTGCCAGGCACACCCGACTTCGGATACGATTTATGTGGATTACGACGACGTTTAAAATCAACAAATAACTGATAATAAAAAGGCTCTCGGAAATCAGGAGCCTTTTTATTTGCCTCTCTTGAGGTAGGCTTTTTTAATCTTGTCAAGTTTCGGATACGTTTGTAGAAAACCCGCGGGATTCAAATACAAATTTTCATTGGCCATTGTCGCTTCGCCATAACCCGAATACAGTTTGTCAACCGTTTCCATTCCTTTAGAAACATGGCCAAAAGTGGGAAAACCCTTGATACCCTCAAAATTGAGCGTGTCCAGTACGGGATTGTCGTTTATGTTGATGAACAACTCGAGATCGCGGGTTTCCTTTCCAGAACGCGCAAAACTCACCGTGCCCTTCTTATTGCCTTGAATTACCGGCTCGTCTGGGATTTTTACCTTGCGCCATTGGTTCATGACCAAGGTGTCGGTGTTGCCAAATTGCGCCACAAAACCCGGAACGACGCGGTAAAAAATAGCATTGTTGTAATAACCGTGCTTGACTAGTTGGTACATGCGATCCGCGGCTTTGGGCGACAAGTTTCTTTTCACTTCTATCTCGAATTTGCCCTTGGTGGTTTCGAACACGGCAGTAAATGTCTGCGGTGCTTGTTCGGCAGCCCACTCGGGTTTGAACTTTGGGACATCTGCGCAGCTGTATAAAACTACCCAGGAAAAAATGAAAATTACTTTTTTAATACTGCCCCGACCAAACCGATAAGTAGCCATTTTGAAGTATTTAAATTTAACATGATGTGCAGAGATTCTGCATGGCCGATTTATCGCCTTTCGTTAAGGGAAACATCTGCCCCTTCCCTGAAGGTAAAATACAATTTTATCTCTTACCCGCCTTGCAGAAAAACTACATTCCTTGTTAAGTAATACAACTGCTTCGCGCAAAGCCCAAGGCAAAGCACTCATAAAACCTCGTTGATTTTGGCAATTACCGTTTCTGGCAAAATGGTACGCATGGCGTCCTGGTAACCTTCAATCACTTTGTTCCCATATATTGAAGTTGGGAGTTTAGGGAATTTTTCCCGGTCTGAAACCAGTGCATTTGCTGTGGGTTGGTGGAACGGTGCAAATCCCGCAAACGGATGCGTCGCGCCCCAAAGCGTAACGGTTTTTACACCGAGCATCGCCGCAATATGGGCGTTACCCGAATCCATCGAAAGCATGACATCGAGGTTGGAAATGAGTTGCAATTCTTCATGGAAGTTAAGCTTTCCTGCCACCACAATTACATTTTGTTTGTCATTGGCAAACATTTCGAGCGTTTCAGTTTCTTGTTTTCCACCGCCGAAAAGGAAAATTTTTACATCGGACTTAGACAATCCGTCGATGACTTTTTGCATCAAATCCTGCGGATAGACCTTGGAATCGTACTGGGCAAACGGTGCTATGCCAATCCAGTTTTGGCTTTTACTTCCAGCGATTTTGGAGGTATTTTCATCCAATGTCTTGGTTGGCGGAAAAACCGGATGAGACAAATCGATCGGGAAACCCAAAGCGGCAAAAACCTGCGCGTGTCTTTCAAACATTGTTGGCAGTTGCCTGAAAACTTTATTTTCGGGACGCAAAAGCGCTTTCTTTTCGGCTCGCCCTTTATCGACTGCGGCTATTGGTTTCCCGCTAAAGGCAAACAATCTTTTGATGACTTTTGATCGGAGCACGTTATGCAAATCGGCAAACGCGTCAACGTGCAGCGGCTTTAATTCCTTATATAACTTGAGTAGCCCGAGAAAACCTTTGTGTTTGCCTTTGGCATCGAACGCGAAAAAGGAAACATTCGGGATATCATCAAAAAACGGTTTAAAGAACGGGCGCGAAATCACCGTAATCTTTACCTGCGGATATTGCTTATCAAACGCGCGTAAAACAGGAACCGTCATGGCGACATCTCCCATTGCGGAGAGCCTCATGACGGCTATATGTTTGATTTTTTTCAAGGTGTAGGGTGCAGGGTGCAGGGTGCAGGGTAAAAGATTGTGGTTCTACCTGAACCATGTACCCTGAACCTTGTGCCGTTTACTTCTTATTCTGGTACAACACCGGATTGAGCTCGTCGTCATTGTACATTTTCATCTGTTTGTAGACTTTCATGAACTTGTCGCCGTTCTCAATGTCGGTAAGCAATTCCTCGATCGCGGTTGATAAATCGGTGCGTTGCTCAAGCAAGATGTTGAGTTTTGCCTGGCATTTGTCGCGGTGGTCCTGAGAAGCTTCTGCGCGTGTGGCCTCTTCGTGCATGTGGTAGATTTTCAACGCCAGTATAGACAAGCGGTCGAATGCCCAAGCCGGAGATTCTGAATTGATCTTGGCGTTGTCTTTTACTTTGACACCGCTATACTTCTGAAGGAAATAACCATCGATATATTCTACCATATCGGTGCGTTCCTGGTTCGAGGCATCGATTTTCCTTTTGAGTGTCAACGCTGCAACCGGGTCGATATTGGGGTCGCGGATGATGTCTTCGTAGTGCCATTGCACCGTATCAATCCAGTTCTTGAGGTACAAAAGGTGCTCGAATTTGTCCTTTGGATACGGGTTGCTGATGGGTTGGTCAACGCTGTCGTACTTGTGGTAGTCGTTGATGCTTTGCTCGAAAACAGAATAGGCTAATTTTGAAAACATATCTTTTTGAGTTTAAAAAGCAAAGATAGTTTTTATAATTTTACGTCCGAAAACTTTTTGAAGTCGAAAGTCGACAACCATCATTCACCATTCATCATTCTATGCAAATCCACTACTTATCCGAAGCCAACAGTGTCCTGAACCACTTTTTAGGACAAATTAGAAATGTCGATGTGCAGCACGACAGTATGCGCTTCCGCAGGAATATTGAGCGCATTGGCGAAGTGATGGCGTATGAGCTCAGCAAAGATTTACGCTACAAGGATATCGAAATCCAAACCCCGCTTGGGATTAAGAAAACGACCGAAATTGAGGACAAATTGGTTTTGTGTTCAATTTTGCGTGCGGGCTTGCCGTTGCATTTGGGATTCCTGAATTATTTTGACAGCGCCGAGAACGGATTTGTATCGGCCTACCGCCATCATGTAGGCGATGAGGTTGCTTTTGACATCAAGGTAGAATACCAGGCAGTTCCTAATATTGCGGGGAAAAATTTGTTGCTCATTGACCCCATGCTTGCCACGGGACAATCGATGGTAGCGGTTTTCAATAAATTATTAGAAAAAGGACAGCCCAAAGAAATCCATATTGCGGTGGTAATTGCGGCACCAGAAGGTGTTGAATACCTTCAAAAACACTTGCCCGATTATTGCCATCTTTGGGTCGCTACTTTGGATGAAAAACTCAATGACCGCAATTACATCGTTCCTGGTTTGGGAGATGCGGGTGATTTGGCGTACGGCAATAAATTATAACTGCGAGAAGAAGGCGAAAAGCCCAAAGCCAATCAGGGCGAAAAGAATCACTTCCTTCTGCCATTTGACCTGGCTCATTTCAATGTGGCTCGTGGCCATCATAGCAAGCGGGGCAATGGTAAAAGCCAATAAATCATTGCTTTTGAATGGTGAAATCAAAAGGATCAGAATCCCGATGATAAACGCCGACATGATTTTCTTGTACGACGAATGCAGAATCAATGGCCGGTGCGACAGACTCAACAGCAAAGACCCCAAAAAGAACAACCCGATCGTAGCGTAAACCGACAGGGCCAGGTTTTGAAAATTACTCGTAAAGTAACCAAAATTAAGGTCTATCATAGAGCGATCCACTAGATGTGTAATCCAGTCCTTGTTGAAAATCAGCGCGCACAAAACATACACCATCGCAATGCCAAAAAAGGCAATAAACGGCAGAAACCAGTTGCGGTAATCGCGCGCGCCGTGAAAAAGGATCGAGATGAAAATCAGTACCACAAAAAGGATGCTCCAGAAATGAAACAATGCTGCGACAAAAACCCACAACGACGCGTCAAAAATCTTCTCCTTTGGTGATTTGGGCGAATGCAATGAAACCATCCGGCGTAGGGCCAGTAAGATGAAAAAATTAGAGAATACGAGTGCGGTATCATCAAACAGCGAAGGAAAAAACAGCAGAAAAATCAGGTAAAATAACACCGTGTACGCACTGTCTTTACTGAGCCCATTCTTCTTGACGATGAAATTGGCGATGAACAATGAGGCGAAAATAATCCCCAAAAGCCCTAATTTCAAACCCAACCGAAACCACGAATTGTCTGACGTGACGTGTTTGATCTGGTAAGCGAAAAAGAAAAAAACCACAGCCAGGATCACAACCGAATAATTTAATGGCGTAGATTTTCTAAAAAGACTTGTAATCATGAGGATATTTTATACTTTTGTGACAAATATAATTGTTTAAAAAAACAACACCGTCTATTATGAGAGCATTTTTTGAAGGTATCCAATGGTTATTTGAAACAATCTTTTTCTGGCCCCAGAACCAACTGGCGAAATTAGAATTGACCCACTGGTTTTTAGCCAACGGCATCAACTGGTTGTTCATGATCATCTGTGCTTATGCCACCTGGTACTGGTGCAAACAATTGACCCAGCATCAAAAAAGCGGCGAAGAAAACCAGGATACCACGGCACATTCGTTCTTAAAATAAGTCGAAACCGATATCCTTCCTATAATACATCGTATCAAAATGTAATTTATTTATGTTTTGGTACGATTTTTTTATGGCTTCATTAAAGTCATTCCCAAACGAAGTCACTGCCAGGACGCGTCCGCCGTTGCTTACGATTTGCCCGTCCTGGGTCTTGGTCCCGGCATGGAAAACAATAGAATCTTCTACGTTTTCAATCCCCGAAATCACCTTTCCTTTCTCATAATCTTCTGGGTAACCGCCCGAAACCAACATGATGGTTGTAGCGCTGCGGGGATCAATCTCGAGTGTAATCTCATCCAGTTTTTGATTGGCGAGTGCTACAAACAATTCGACCAAATCGGATTTCAAACGCGGAATGACCACTTCTGTTTCGGGATCGCCCATACGAACATTATATTCAATGACCATCGGCTCGCCTTTTACGTTGATGAGCCCGATGAATACAAACCCTTTGTACTCGATGCCGTCTTTTTGCAAACCAGCAATCGTAGGCTTGACAATTCTGGTTTCGATTTTCTCCATCAAGGCTGAATCGGCAAATGGGACTGGGGAAACCGCGCCCATTCCGCCTGTATTCAAACCCGTATCGCCTTCGCCAATGCGTTTGTAGTCTTTGGCCGTTGGCAGGATTTTATAACTTTTTCCATCGGTAAGCACAAAGCAGCTGAGTTCAATGCCATCGAGGAATTCCTCGATCACGAC
>ENA-UOWO01000672-UOWO01000672.1-activated-sludge-metagenome-genome-assembly--contig:-NODE-672-length-47876-cov-13.129169_pt1 | contig 47876 bp, 37 predicted proteins | sample MGYA00238148_ERZ761564 | MGnify/ENA primary metagenome ERZ761564 (study PRJEB28885, sample SAMN05720194) | activated sludge metagenome | isolation source: Anaerobic digester | place: USA... | reverse complement strand
ATTTTCCCTGTTGCAGAAACAGTTTCGACAATAGTTGTAGCGTTAACATTGGCAATTTCTACCGATTTCCCTTTGTCTTTATTACCAATGACACCCGATTTAGAAAGTATAATTAACAATCCAATGATTGCAACGGCCGCTCCAATTAATATATAAATAGTTTTCTTAGACATAATAAATTAGTTTTTTATGATTGGAATTCCAAAGTAGAATTCTAGTATTTTTATTTTGAAAATATAGTCGTATTTGGTTCTCAACACTTCTGATTGTGCAACGGTATATAATGTTTGTGATTGATTAAAATCGAAAGAATTCATCATTCCAACTGCATATTTTTCTTTGGCATAATTATAAGCTTCTTGTCTTGCATCTAAAGCAGAAAGGGCTGATTCATAAGCATTCAAACCACCTTTGGCATCTGTAAAGGCTGTGTAAACATTTCTTTGCAAAGTTAATTCTTCTTGTTCGACCGCGATTTTTGATTTTTCTAAATTTACTTTAGAACGTTCTACATTATTTCTTACAGACCAACCATTGAAAATCGGAACATTCAGTTGAACTCCAAAAGATTGTCCTTTATTATCCATAAATTGATCTTCAAATGATGGCGAACTTCCCAATACTGGCATTGAGTTTGGAGACAACACATTTTGATTTGTTCCTTCAACAAATCCAATAACTGATGTTGGATTGGATAGGTTTGGCACAAATCCAGTAATCACATCGGCATACGATATTCTTGTATTGATATTATAAAAACCTTGCAATGAAGGTTGAAAGGCTCCTTTGGCGATGGCAACATTTTTTTCGGCAATCTCTAAATTAGTTTTGGCAATTTTCAATTCTGTTCTTTGCTCTTTTGCCTTGTCGTACACAGCGATTGGAGTTTGCGCCAATATGTTGTTTTCGTCTTTGGCCGAGGTATTATCGGTCACGTCAAAATCATAAAACTCTTTCAACTGTAATAATTGAGCCAAACTCAATTTAGAAATTAACAAGGAATTCTCTGCTGCAATCACTCTTTGACTATCCGAGGCTACAGTTGCTTTTATGTCTAACAAATCTCCTTTAGGAACGGACCCTGCTTTTACTAATTCTTCGGAACGAGACAATTGTTTTTCGTTTATGGCTCTTTGTTCTTGTTGCACTTTCAAATTTTCTTTATTAAAAAGTACTTGCAAGAAAGCATTGGCAACATTTAACGCTACATCTTCCTGCATTTTTGTCAATTGATATTTGGCCGCAATAATCGATAGATTTGCTCTGCGAAGCGTATTTTGATTTTGCAAACCTTTATAAATATCAAAACCAACACCGACTCCAAATGAGGAATACTGTGTAGTTTGATTTCTTAAAAGTCCCGTTGTTGGGTCTTGATTTAAACCAATATTCCAAGAGTGGTTTGCATTGGAGTTCAAAGTAGGAATAAAATTCCCGATAGCTCCTTTTTTGTCAATGTCTGCCGTTTTAGTATCTAATTCAGTTTGTTTGATGGAGATATTGTTATCTATAGCGTATTTTATACATTCTTCTAATGTCCATTGTTTTGTTTGAGCCTGAATCGACAAGCTAAACAGCAGGATAATAACGAAAGGGATATAATTAATTTTTTTCATATTATTTGAATGAAAGCGTAGCAAAGGTACTACACAAATTTAACATTTATTTGAAATTCTATTTGTTTTTAGGAGAAAAATCTATGGTTTTGGCTCGTCTGCTTTCAAACCTTGATTCCATACTTTAATTTTATCAGAAGGTTTAATTCCGCTTTTCACTTCTACATAAATCCCATCACTTACACCCAAAACAACATCTTTTCTTTGAAACTTTTGTTTTCCCGTTTCAATCTCAACGTAAGGTTTTTGCGTTTTTTTGTCAAATTGAATTAATGATTCTTTCAAGGATTGCACTTTATCGGCTTTTTCTAAAATAATAGAAGCATTGGCACTTAATCCAGCTCTAATAAATGTGTTATCTCTATTGGTCAAAGTCGCTTTTATTTCAAATTGAATAGCTCCATTTTCGGTTTTTCCTTTTGGAGCAATGTAGGTCAAAACGGCTTCAAATTTTTTGTTTTCAATGGCCCCAACAGTAATTTCGATGGGCATATTCAGTTTTATTTTCCCTACTTCAGATTCATCAACTTTACCCACAAATATCATTTTTCCGATATCGGCAACACTCGCGATGGTTGTTCCTTCGTTGAAATTATTACTTTCGATTACTTGGTTCCCCACTTTTACAGGAACATCCAACACCATTCCGTTTACAGTAGAACGAATTGTAGTATTGGCATAACTTCCAAGTCCAGAAGTGGTACCGGTTTTTGCAATGTCATAGTCCTGCTTTGAAGCTGAATAATTTTGCTTGGCCTGTTTGTAAGCCACTTGAGCCGCATCAAAATCATTGGCAGAAATAACTCCTTTGTCGAATAAAGTTTTTTGTCTTTGGTATAATTTTTCTTGATTCTCCAAGTTTATTTTGGCTGTTTGAACTTGATTTTGAGTATTACTCAAATTAGATACATTGGCAACCACTTTTATTTTGGCTATCATATCTCCGGCTTTAACGGATTCTCCAGCTTTGATGTATACTGCTTCTATGATTCCTGAAATATTAGGTTTAATCAATACTTCTTCATCAGGAACTATATTTCCGGTTGCAAGAGTGCTTTTAATAATGGTTTTTACTTCTACTTTATCCGTTTCAAAAACGATAGGCGATTCTTGGTTTTTGGCATACAAATAATACAAAGCCCCGAAAAAAACTATCGCTATTAGAATCAATACGGTTATGGTTACTCCTTTTTTCATTTTACTATTTTTAGTCGATTATTATTGTTTTTTGATTGATCTTTTATTCTGCTCGTAAAGCATCTACTGGTTTAACATTTATGGCAGTTTGTGCAGGAATAAATCCAGCTAACAATCCTGACCCTACTAATATGAGTAAGGCTGTAAAAACCACCATTAAGTCAACGCTTGGATTTATAAACATCATCCCATCAGTAGGCATTGTTGCCAAAATCATATTGAGTATCGCCAGTAATCCCGTAGCAACTGCTATTCCGAACATTCCTGCAATTATGGTTAGAAAAATTGCTTCTAATAATATTTGAGATCTAATGGCGCCTGGCGTTGCTCCTAATGCTCTTCGAACTCCTATTTCATTGGTTCTTTCTTTGACCACAATTAACATAATATTTGATATTCCGATAATACCCGATAACAATACTAAAGTTCCAACAAAATAAGCAATAAATTTAAGCACCATAAACAAGTCCTGTACTTTTTGAAATTCTTCAAATAAATCAAAATTACCTACAGCCCTTTCGTCATCGGGATGAATCGTATGTCTCTCCCGCATAAAAGCTAAAATACCTGGTTTTAGAGCTGTAATTGAAGCGTCGTCTTTTGCTGTTAGCGCCATCCAACCTACAGTATCGCCAAAATTAAATGCTTGTTGAAAAGTGGTAAACGGAATGAATATATTTTTTTGAGCACCTTCGCCATTTCCTCCATTATTTCCTTTGGATTTATAGACCCCAACCACCATAAAATTAATTCCGTTTATTTTAATATAAGTTCCTATAACTTCCTCCGCATTCATATACAATTCAGCGATTACACCTTTACCAATTATAGCCACTTTACGTCTCGAAACAATATCTTGTTGATTGACAAAACGCCCTTTGATAATTTCCATTTGCTCTTGCTTAATCAACTCCGGATAATCTCCATAAATGGTGTAAGCTCCTGTTTTCGTTCCTCTGACTACGTTACTCACTCCGTTAAAATCACCTAATTGATTGCGAGGAGATACATATAATAAGTCTGGGAATTTTTGTTTTAAGGCTTCGACATCATTGTTTTTAAATTCAAATCTTCTCGTTTTAGGCAACCCTTTATATGCTTTTGAGGTTCCTTGTGTCCACATAAACATTGTATTGGTTGCAATTCCGTCAAATCCTTTTTTAACTCCATTTTCCAATCCGTTAGAAGCAGCCAATAAAATGACTAAAATAAATATACCCCAAAACACTCCAAAAGCCGTCATTAGGGTTCGGAAGGTATTGGCAGTTAATGCCTCTAAAATTTCATTCCAGTTTTCTCTATCAAACATAATTATTCGTCTCTAAGTGCTATAATGGGTTTAATTTTTGCAGCCCGATACGCTGGAATAAATCCTGCCAAAGCTCCTGCAATTACTAAAACAATTAAGGTCGATATGGCTACAGTAAAATCTACTTGTGGATTCCTAAAATATTCACTTTCTGCCTGAGGACCTACTAATTCAAGTAAAGCTAAACCTGTCAAAAGGCCCATAAAACCAGAAATAGTGGTTATAAATATAGATTCGTGCAAAATCATGATTATAATGGAAAGTGGTGAAGCACCAAGCGCTTTTCGAATCCCAATTTCCTTTGTTCGTTCTTTTACTATAATCATCATAATGTTACTAACTCCAACAACACCAGCGATAATAGTACAAATCCCAACCCACCAAAAGAACAAGCGGATATACAAATTCAAATCATAAAACTTTTTGGCTTCAATAACTGAATTATTAATTCCAATAGCGCTTTCGTCATCAGGAGCGACTGAATTTTTACCTCTTAGCAAAAGACCTAAATCTGTAGAGAATTGGGTAGCTTCGGCGACAGCTTCTTCGTAACTGTCTTTCTTTTTTAAGGTATAAAATAAAACACTTACTTTATCACCTATACCGTAAACTTGCTGAGTCGTTGACAATGGCAAGTACACACGACCTTCTTCCCTCTCACCAGCTGGATCAGTAAAAACCCCAACCACCTTAAAATTGATATTATTTATTGCTATTTTTTCTCCAATAGGATCTTTTCCCTTAAATAAATCCAAGTTAACTTTTTGACCAATCACTGCAACTTTTTCTGAATTAATCAAGTCATTAGCATTTACAAAACGCCCCTTAACTACAGTAGCATTTTCAATGGCTAAATAATCTGGATTTACACCACGATATTGATAATTTCCGGACTCTTTTCCATATACAACATTAGCTCCCCAAGCATTAAAAGTTGCCCCATTTTTATCGAATAAATCACCATATTTTTGAACTGAAATATCATAATCACTGTTTCGAAATTGTATGTCTCTGCCAGGATTCAAACCCTTGTATGCTTTGGTGGTTGTTCCAGACCAAACCTCAATTATTCCAGCTGCATCGCGTTCAAACTGTTTTTCAATTCCGTTTTGCAACCCTTTTCCAACACCAAGAAGAATAACCAAAATAAAGATACCCGAAGCCACAGAAAGTCCCGTGAGAAAAGTTCTCAGTTTGTTTTTGGCGATTGCCTCAAATATTTCTTGCCAGCGTTCTATATTAAACATAAGAAGAAGCTCTTACTTGTTCTACAAATTTATCGTCGATGATTATTCCGTCTTTCAAGACTACATTTCGTTTGCACATCGCAGCAATATCAGGTTCGTGCGTCACAATCAAAATGGTTTTTCCTTCGTCATTTATTCCTTGTATCAATTCCATGACTTCATAAGAAGTCAAAGTATCCAAAGCTCCTGTCGGCTCATCGGCTAATAAAACTTTTGGGTTTGATGCCAAAGCTCTTGCAATAGCCACACGTTGTTTTTGTCCTCCAGAAAGTTCATTGGGCAAATGGTGCGAATGGGATGCCAAACCCACTTTCTCTAAATACCGCATCGCAATTTCGTTACGCTCCTTTCGTTTCAACCCTTGATAATACAAAGGCAAAGCCACGTTATCTAAGGCACTTTTATAATTAATTAGATTGAAAGATTGAAAAACAAAACCAAGAAATTGATTTCGATATCGAGAAGCGATAGTTTCGTTTAATTTTTTGATAGGCACATTGTCCAAAGTATAATGTCCTGAATCGGCTTCGTCCAAAATCCCAAGAATATTCAATAACGTAGATTTTCCTGAGCCTGACGATCCCATAATGGCGACCAACTCACCTTCTTTGATATTGAAATTGATTCCTTTTAGCACGTGCAATTCAGAACCTCCTACGGTGTACGATTTATGTAAGTCTTTAATTTCAATCATTTTAGATAATTTTAAACAAATTTAGGAATTCTTTAATCTTAATTTTAACAAGATAATGTTAAACGTTCCTTACTATTTTTATATAAGACCTAATTTCTATAAATATGTTACAGCCTAAGCTTAAAAATATATTTGTTTTGTTAATTTTGTTGAATCAAACTAAAATAAAATGCTCAAATTTCTTTCCGTCCTAGTTGTTTTTCTACTCATTTTCTTGATATCTAGTTGTTCTACCTCCAATAAAATAGCGGCACTAAAGCCAGAACCCGACAATGCCGACCCATTGGTTTATGAAAACTCCGTTTCCTTTATTAATTTGCCTATTAGTGTAAAATTAAAAGATGTCGAAAACCAAACTAATGCACTATTGAATGGTTTAATTTACGAGGACAACAACATTGAAGACGACAATATCGAGATGAAAATCTGGAAATTGGCTCCAATAACTATCGAAAGTGACAAAGAAAGCGCCACCGGAAAAATAAAAACTATTTTGCCTTTGAAAGTCTTATTCAAATATAGAATTGGCACAAAAACTTTAGGTGTGGATTTATATAACACTAAGGAATTCAATCTTAACGGAATTGTTACTTTGACTAGCGATGTGGCTTTGACCAATTGGAAACTCATAACCAAAACCGAACTTAAATCGTTAGATTGGAACGAAAGTCCAACGATGGTTGTTTTTGGAAAAAATGTTCCAGTTACTTATGTTATGACTCCTGCAATCAAGCTTTTCAGAGCAAAAATAGAGAAAAGCATTGATGCAGCTATCGAAAAATCGATGGATTTCAAGCCTAATGTTTTAGCAGCTTTAGAAAAAATTTGCACTCCTTTCCAAATGAGTGAAGCTTATGAAAGTTGGCTTCGAATTACTCCTATTGAAATTTATTCGACCAATGCCGTACTCAAAAACGATACTTTTTTGATGGACATGGGAATGAAATGCACTATGGCTACATTGATAGGAAAACAACCAGAATCAAAATTTGATGCGTCAAAAATTATCCTAAAACCCGTGACAAAAATCCCGAACCAAATCACGGCAAATATTGCTGCAGTTTCAACTTATGCAGAAGCCTCTAAAATTATGACCAAGAATTTTACAGGACAGGAATTTGGTTCTGGCAGCAAAAAAGTAAAAGTTCAAAAAGTGGACATTTGGCATAAAAATGACAAAATGGTGATTGCTTTGGACGTTTTAGGAACGGTAAACGGAACGATTTATTTAACAGGATTTCCGCAATACAACGAACAAACAAAAGAAATCTTTTTTGATAAATTGGATTATGCCTTAGATACCAAAAGCAAATTAATGCGCACCGCAAACTGGCTAGCTCAAGGTCTGGTTTTAAGAAAAATTCAGGAGAGTTGTCGCTATTCTATTGTTCCAAATTTAGAGGAAGGAAAGCAAAGTATGGCTGCTTATTTAAAAAATTATTCGCCAATGCCGGGCGTTTTTGTCAACGGTAAAATGGAAGACATACAATTCCAAAAAATTCAATTAACAAATAAAGCAATCATTGCCTTTATAAAAGTAAACGGAACAGTGAATGTATCTGTGGATGGTTTGAAGTAAATTTAGATTGCAGGTTGCAGATTGCAGATTACAGGTTGCAGATTAATAATAAACCTCAAAGGTTTGAAAAAACCCTTTGAGGTTTATATTTTATTCTGATTTCTTTTTTCTCATTCGATAAATATAATACCCAATTCCAGCAACAAGCACATACGGAATCACCATTAAATAAACAATCCCATCATTTACAGCTTCTGCTTTTACGGCATTACCCTCGCTAGTCAAAGCAGCACGACACATCGCGCATTGAGCGTTTGCAGAAATAGAAAAGAATATAGAACATAAAAAAGAGAGCATAAAAAAAAGATTTTTCACTTTCTTTTTACCACTTCTAACTTCTAAGCTCTCACTTCTAACTTTACTAAACATAATAAGGCGAAATCATTAAATAGACTACAACTCCAGTTACAGCAACGTACAACCAAATTGGAAAAGTGATTTTAGCAATTTTTTTATGTCGGTCAAATCGTTCTGCCAAAGCTCGAACATACGTTATCAATACCAAAGGAATTACGGCTATAGACAAAATGATGTGGGATATTAAAATAAAGAAATATACCATTTTAATGGAACCTTCTCCTCCAAATTTTGTCGAATCTGTAGTCATATGATACGCCACATACATCACCAAAAAAGCTACTGAAAGAGCAATTGCAGTTGTCATCAATCGTTCGTGAAGTTTTCTTTTACCGTTTTTTATTGCCAAAACTCCAGCTACCAAAACGACAGCTGTAATTCCATTTATTGTGGCATAAATTGGTGGAAGAAACGAAAGTGGCTGTACGTTATAACCAAAGTCTTTTAGCTTAACGCTAAAAAGTAGAGCAACAACAACTGGAATCAAAACGGAAACTAATACTATAAATTTGCTGAATTTTTTTTCTAATGAATTACTTTCCATATTACTCTTTTAATAAAATTGCGATGTCTTGTTGAATGTCTCTAACTCCTGTTTTTTCTAAACCGTCATAATATAAAATCGGGTTTCCGTATTTGTCTTTTCGGCAACGAATATCTCCGTTTTTATCAATCAACGCAAACAATCCCGAATGTTCAAACCCTCCTTTTGCCTTATTGTTTTCACCCGCATAAAGGTTAAAACCTTTATTAGACAAATCGAAAATATAGGTTTTATCGCCAGTCAAAAAATTCCAATTTGAAGATTTTACACCTAATAACTTCCGATGTTCTTTTAAAACTGCAGGCGTATCGTGTTCGGGATCGATGGTAATAGAGACAATTCCAAAATTAGGATTCCCGAAGAAGGTTTTTTCGATTTGCAACATACTTTGGTTCATCTTCGGGCAAATCGTAGGACAAGTCGAGAAGAAAAATTCTAAAACATAGACTTTACCTTTATAAGTTTCATTATTTATCTTGATATTGTCTTGATTAACCAATTCAAATTTTGGAGCTGGGCCAATTTTAGTCAATTTCTCAACTGCATTCGATGAATTAGAAACATTATCCAATCGATCTCCTTTTACAATTTCATTGTTTTGATAACGGTCGATAATTTTGGGAATGGCATAGATTCCGAAAACCAAAATGATAAATGAGATCCCGATATATGATTTATTTTTGAACATTATTTCTATAGTTTAGAGTTTTTTTGAAGCGTTATGATTTTTCTTGAGTGCTGCACGATATTCATAAAGTATAATTTTAAAATCATCAAGCATTTCGTTACTCAATTCCGCTGGGTGAAAGGTGTTGTAGCCTTCTTTATACCCTTTTTTATCTTTTCTTCCTCTGAGATTTCTTTCTTTGTCAACGATATAAACGTTTGGAGTTCCAAAATCTGAATCCAATTTTCCAACTAATTTTAGCTGGCTGTAAAAGGTTGTAATTTCTTCTGGTGAAGTAAAAACAAAATGCCATTGGCTAATGTCGGTAGAAGCGCTCAAAGCATCAACAATAGTCTGTGCATCATCTTCGGTTCCTAAAGGACAAACAACCACAAATTGAAGGTCTTTGAATTCGTGATAACGCTGATAAATTTTTGCATTCAGATTAAAAAAATTGCCTCTGTTTTTTAAAATATTGGTTCCCGAAAAACCAAGAATTGTAATTTTGTTATCCAGACTAACTTTCTCGTTTGTCAGCGATTTCCAATGGCCAAAATCAGCCACTTTTGGAGTGATTACGGGTAATTTTGTAAAACTGTTTACTCCTGATGCAAAAAAAAGATAGGCAACAATGGGTAAAACAAAAAGAACGAAGAGAACAATATTTTTTTTCATAGTAGAAGCGACAATATAATGTGCAAAAATAAAAAAAGGCACGCAATGCGCACCCTTTTTATTGAATTAATATTTTGTTAAAAATTCCACTTGATGGTTGAATTCTTAAAAACCTCGAATACATAATTTCCTTCTACCAAAAGAATGAAAAGCAAATAAGCCACTAGAAATATTAAAGGCCAAATAACTGCATGTCTTAAAGCCGATTTTTCGCCTTCCATGTGCATAAAAGCATACACAATATAATAGGCTTTCACACCAGTTAAAATGATGAAAATCCAGTTCAACAAGTTCAAACCTAGCAAACTATTGTTGTGCAATATTTCAGGTTTTATGATTCCTAAAATTACCTCAACAATTGTAATTACAGATAAATATCCAAAAACTGTCCAAATTCTTTTTGTGTTAGAAACGTGTGCGTGTGACATAATTATACTTTTTGTGAATTAAACGAGATAGAAAACAGTGAATACAAATACCCAAACTAAATCAACAAAGTGCCAATATAGCCCTACTTTTTCTACCATTTCATAACTTTTTCTTTTCTCATAAGTTCCAAGTAGAACATTAAAGAATATAATAATATTGATGACCACTCCAGAAAATACGTGGAAACCGTGGAAACCTGTAATAAAGAAAAAGAAATCAGCAAATAACTTACTACCATATTCGTTTCTGGTAAGGTTTGCACCTTCTACAACTAAACTAGCGTCTTTCAAACGAGATTCTGATTCGCTTCTAGACAACACTGTTTTTTTCTTATTGGCATCTATCGTCTCTGTTCTTACCAAAATATTTGGATGTGCTTTGAAACCTGCTTGAACTTCGGCAACAGAATAAGATGGTAAAGTAGCTTCTTCCATAAACCATTTTCCTTTATTTCGTTCCAACTGTTCTCTATATTCAGGTAGAGTTGCAGCAAAATCGGCAAGCGCTACTCTCTTTCCGTCTGTATCAACAAATTGAAGCAAACTTCCTCCTTTAGTTTCAACAGCGCCATATTCTCCTTTGATAAAGTTTTTCCATTCCCAAGCTTGTGAACCTACGAATATTAAACCACCGATAATGGTTAAAAATAGATAAACGACTACTTTATCCTTTTTCATTTCATGTCCAGCATCAACAGCAAGAACCATCGTAACAGATGAAAAAATCAAAACAAAAGTCATAAATGCTACATAAAGCATTGGTTGAGGATTTCCATGCATGAAAGGAAAATGTGTAAACACCTCATCAGCTAAAGGCCAAGTTTCAATAAATTTGAATCTTGAAAATCCATAAGCAGCAAGAAATCCTGAAAATGTTAATGCATCTGACAGGATAAAAAACCACATCATCAATTTGCCATAATCGGCTCCTAAGGGTTGGTTGTCGCCACCACCCCAAACTTTTTCTCCACTATTCGCAGTTGTAACTGTACTCATAAAAATATTTTAATTAAAAGTTTCCAAATCTACAATTTTTTCTTAATCAAAGAAAAATAAAAATAAAAATAAATAAATCCACAATAAATCTAGAAAGTGCCAATACATAGCGCCTAGTTCAATACCTAAAGTTTGTGTTGAATTGTATTTATGTTTCAATTGTTTAAATATAATAATAAAAAGCGCTATTAATCCGCCAGCAAGGTGCAACAAGTGAACCAAAGTAACTATGTATAGAAATGTCGTTGTAATAGAACTTTCGGCTCCCGTAAAATAATAACCACTTTCTACAATTTGTCCAAAACCTACAAATTGCAACACTACAAATAAAATTCCTAAAGCTAAAGTGGCTAAAAGAAATGAAGTTGTCGCCTGTTGTTTGTCCTTTTGAATGGCTTTTTTGGCCAAATGAAAAGTGATGCTACAGCCAATAATTACTAGGGTACTGTAATAAAAAGCAGTTGGCAATTGAAAATCCTTTAACCAATCGGCTCTTGATTTACTTACTACAAAAGCACTAGTTAGGCCAGCAAACATCATAATCATACTGATCATAGCAAACAATAACAGCAATTTGTATGATCTTGCAGTTCTTGATTTATGCTCTTCGGCGGTCATTGTCGTTGTCATATCTATCTTAAAATTTTGTCAAATATATAAATTAATTGCAATAAAGTAATGTAAGAAACACTTACTAACATTAAAGTTCTTGCTGCTTTGGCAGTTCGTGACTTATACAATTTCACAGCATAAAAAAGCATCCAAAGTCCAAGCAAAAAGACTAAAACTGCTGCAACGGACGAAATGTATAATTGTCCTGTATAGCCCAAAGACGGTAAAAGTGAGGCAATTATCAGCCAAACTGTATATAATAGGATTTGCAAAGCCGTTCCTTTATCCTTTTTTCCTGTTGGCAACATAAAGAAACCTGCTTTTTCATAATCTTCAAATAAAAACCAACCAATTGCCCAAAAATGAGGAAACTGCCAGAAAAATTGTATCAAGAATAAAGTTCCAGCCTCGATGCCAAAATTGCCGGTTGCAGCAACCCAACCCAACATAAACGGAATCGCTCCGGGAATCGCTCCCACAAAAACCGACAAAGAAGTTACCGTTTTCAGAGGTGTGTAAACACTGGTGTACAAAAATATTGAAATCGCACCAAACATGGCCGTTTTAGGATTGATAGTGTATAGTAAAGCAATCCCAATAGCGGTAAGAATACTAGCAATAACCAAAGCAACATTCGGCGACATCCTTCCTGCTGGAACGGGACGATTCTTGGTTCTGTCCATCAAGGCGTCTAGATCTTTTTCTATAACTTGATTGTAGGCATTCGATGCGCCTACCATACAATAACCGCCAACAGCTAGCTTTAGCAAAATCACCCAATCTAACGAAAGAATATCCGGAACACCCAACAAAAATCCTGCGATTGATGAAAAAACAACACTAATAGCCAAACCCGCTTTAGTGATAGCTTTGAAATCAATATATATAGATTTTATGGAAATAGAATTAGGTGTACTACTCAAAGTCTGCTTACTTTATTTTAAAACTTTTGCAAAAGTAGTTTATCAAAAGGGAATAGGCAAAAAACAATTCATAAAAAAGGAGAAATATCATTTCAAAATAAAAAAAATTATCAAGTGGATTTGATTTTAGCAAGTGGATTTGTTCATTATTTCTGGTAAACTTAATTTTATAGAAAAAAAATCAAATCAAACAAAACTACAAACCTCGAATTTTAAACACTTAACCAATTCCTAATAGCACTTTTCGAACTTTGTTTATGTCTTGAATGGTTTTGTATTTTGATTTTAAAGGAATAGGCTGAATGACCGATAGACCATTTCTAAGCTTTATTTTTAGCACATATCTTTTGTGACTATTCATTTTTATGATACCTACTAAAACCAAAAATAAGGGTGAAAAAAGAATCCATTTGAATCCAAAAATCCATAGGGAGAATAAAACAAGACTTAAAGAAACACCAACAAATACTATTATATGTTTGAGTGGCACTTTTTTGACTTTGATGTAAATTTTGTTAATGTCTGAAAACGAAATTTCTTTTGATTCTTTATCCTGATACTTCAGAATCACTCCTTTTTCCCCAATCGTGATTTTTTTAAAATTGCTTACAATCATAATGATTTTAATATATTATTTTACTTTATTCGTTTTCTGCTAGCAATTGTTTTTTCCGGAACTCAGTCATTTTATCGTAAAAATTCCCCGAGATAGGATAACTTCTTTTTATTAATTCGTCATAAGCTATTATAACCGAATTTGGATTATAGTCTTTCCAAAAGAAAATTACATAACTCAAATCTAAACTTGACATTTTTTCGATAGATTCGATTTCGATTGTTTTCATAAAGCGATTTGTTATTGTGACACAAACTTAAATGCAATAAAAATCATTTCTTTACGGGTTTCCTCATTTTGGAGAATTTTTTTTAAAATAAAAAACCACAACTTTTGGAGTTGTGGTTGAAGTGATATATTTCGCCTTTATTTAAGGCAAACGTTTTTATTTCAATCCTAATAATCAAAATACCAATTAAACACATCTGAGCGGATACCTAAAGAAAACCAAGTAGTGCTTTCATTGAAAACTGTTGCTGTATTTTCATTTGGGTTGAAGTTTCTATAAATAAAACTGCCAAAAAGTTTCATATTTGTCATTGGGTTGACCAAATATCCGGCTTGTAAATCGGCGATAAAAATGTTGGTTTTGTTTCCTTGTCCTACTTCCACACCCGAATCATAAGGTCGATTCACATCATAGTCTTTGTAAATATTTCCTCCGTAATTATTACTGTCTGTTGTCGTGTCAAAATCCAACCCTTTTGTACCAAAAGTAATTTTAGCATCGGCATAAAGTCTGCCTTTGTGGTAACGCCCAATAAGAAGAAGTTCCTCGAAATTTCCTCCCCAAGGATGCCCTATACTTTGATTGTTGTGTCCGTAATTAGTAATCGGCACGCTATGCGAATACACATAAGGACGCACGTGATTGAATTCTAATTGTAACAATAAATTATCCACTTTAAAGGCGTTGAAATATTTCACACCCAATTGGTAAGCAAATTTATTTTTCCAACTGTTTTTCTCGTCTTTCACTTCTCCTAGCGAAAACTCATCTAAGAGAAATTGACCATAAAGTGCCACATTATTATTCCATTTGTATTTAGAACTTAATCCCAAAACTGCATTTCCAGTTCGAGCCGATGACGCAAACTCAACAGATCGATAAAAAATAATTGGATTGACAAAGTGCATATCAAAACCTCGATTATTAGTATCCGTCCAAATTACAGATTCAAACAAACCCAGATTCCAGCGATTCGTAACATTCAAACTCAAATAATGATTTGCCATATACTTGGTCGCATACGTACGTTCGAGAGTTGCTTCGGTGCGCACATCTTTGAGCCACATATAGGTATTCGTGTATTTTATTTTCCAAAAATTGGTGTTGATTTTAAAATAAGGATACGGACTTGCTCCATCACTTTCGAATATGGAACGGTAGCCATCGCCAATAAAATTTCTACCATAACCCAATTGTAAATCAAAGAATTTAGCGGGAGCAAAAGTCAAATTGGCATCAGCCGAAGGCATATCATAAGCATCTGTCTTGAAATCTTTAGCAATTCCAATCCCGGGAATAATAGCTGGATTTCCGCCTGCAGGTCTAATAGACTCGGCATATCGATTGTAATAATCCGCAAAACGGCCTTGACTTTCATAAATGGTTGTCGTGAAATTAAGTTGTGAACCCAATCCGCCACTCAAATTTATTCCGCGTGTGTTTATAAAAGTACTTTCATGTTTATTGCCAGAAGCAGTTCCAACTTGTAAATCGAAAATAGGATTCAAGACAAACCAATAATCTTCCCCTTGAATTTCGACCAAGTTTTCGTTCCATAATTTTCGTACCCACCAACCAGAGGCTTTTTTCTTTATCTTTTCGTTTTCTGCGGCAAGATTATAATATTTGGCCACTTCTACATAAGTATAAGGTTTAGAAGCGGTATGATTATTAGCTCCCACCTGATTCATTGCAGGATCAAAATGGGCATAATAACTGTGCGAAAAAGGGACATTCAAATGACTTTCGAACTGTGGATTATTGAATTTTTTATAGACAATGCTATCTAATTCGGTAAGCTGTTTAGGGATCGCTTTGGCAGTTTCGGCAACAACTATAGCTTCGGAAGCCAATTGTTCTGCACTTTTCAAAGGTATCAAAATGGTGATGTTGTACTGAGAAAAAGTGGGGTTTCCGTTATAGGTTGAAGGTTTAATATTTGGAAATTTTGCAAAAACTCTTTTGGCTTCACTTATCAACGCATCATCGACAGCGTTCACATAAATCACTTTGAAAGCACCGTTTTTATCAACTTCGAAAAGTACTTTTACATTGCCTTTAAAATTATTTTGAACCAAATTCTCAGGAACTACAAAATTTTGGAAGACAAAATCCTGAACTTCATTGTAAAAACATTTTTCTAATTCTTTGGATTGTAAATTTTCACATTTTGGAAAAACAGGAAATTGTTCGGCAGAAAAACTAAGTTTTTTACTCTCTACCTCTTGAGCAAATGCAACAAAAACACAAAGGGATGAAAGTAATGTCAGGAATCCTTTTTTCATATTATCTTATTGATTTTAATAACCGCCTTCCGTTTTTTGTCCATTAGCAATGGCTTTTGCTCCCGAAGTCCCAATTCGTTTTACACCTAATCGAATCATTTCGACAGCTTCTTCATAGGTTCTCACTCCACCCGCAGCTTTTACAGGAAGTGGATTGGCATTTTCGAGCATTATGATAATAGATGGGACAGTAGCGCCGTTTGGCAAATTATTTTCTGTTTTATAAAAACCAGTAGACGATTTTACAAAAACCGAAGCGTAATTTTCTTCTTTAAAATGAGTAATAACAAGGTTTTTTATCAAAGCCGAAAGCTGAATAATTTGCTTTTCGCTAAGTGCTGCCACTTCGATAATCCATTTTACAACTTTGTTATTGGCTAAGCCTAATTGGGTACATTTTAAAATTTCTTCTTTGACCAAATCCACATTTCCAGCTTTGAAAGCCTCGTAATTACAAACAAAATCTAAATCATCGGCTCCATCTTGAATCGCTTGATTTGCCTCTTTAAGCTTGGCATCCAAACCTGCTTTTCCTTCTGGAAAATCGATTACAGTTCCTATTTGTACAGCCGAATTCGCATCAGCTATCATTTTGCTTGCCAAGGAAACCATATCAGGGCGAATCATAATGAGTTTGAAATTCTCATCGATGGCTTCTTGAATAAATTCTTTGACAATAATTGTGTTTTCAGCTTCAGTTAATCCTGCTTGCGAGGGTGTTTTTAAATAAGTCGAATCTAAGTATTGCTTAATATTCATTTGTGAATTAAATTTTATCGATTAACCTATTATATCTATTCAACAAAATAATTGACATTACAGCAAGAAAAGCTCCAAATAGATTTGCCAGAACATCAAAAACGTCTGCTGTTCTGGTTGCTGTAAAATATTGTTGCATCAGCTCGATTGCTATACCAAAAACTAAGGAAATAATTAAAGTTATAACTAAAAGATTAATGTTATTTGAACTATTAAACTTCTTTTTTAAATACAAAAACCAAAGCGTTGTAAAAACAAAATGAAAGACAAAATGAATAATTTTGTCAAAGTTTGGTATTTCTATTTGTTTAATTTCATTAGCATTTTTCAAACACAAATAAAGAATCAAGCCAGTCCAGAATATTGCCAAGTATAAAAAAATCTTTTTACGCACCAATCAATTCTTTGTAAGATTCACTCGAAAGAAGAGAATCAATTTCGGCAGTATTTGCAATTTTCACTTTAATCATCCAACCATCTCCATAAGGATCTGTGTTTACGCTTTCTGGTTTGCTTTCCAAAGCATCATTGAACTCAATAATTTCACCCGAAAGAGGAAGAAACAAATCCGAAACTGTTTTTACAGCTTCAACTGTTCCAAAAACTTCGTCTTTATCAAGAGTTTGGTCTAGCGTTTCTACTTCAACATATACAATATCGCCCAATTCTTTTTGTGCAAAATGAGTAATTCCTACTGTTGCAACATCACCGTCAATGCTAACCCATTCGTGATCTTTTGTGTACTTTAAATTTGCTGGTACGTTCATTTTAATATAGATTTTAGTCCCGAGGCTATCGGGATAGATTTAATGGTGCAAATGTAACCATCTTCTGTTCAAAATTTATTGCAATTCAAAAAAATTAATTTCCAAAATTATATCGCAGTGTAAACCCTGAACGAACATTTGTTAAAGGAAAAGATGTCGATACAACTGCTTGCGAAAAAGCGTGATCGTAATAGAAAATAGCCGTTAGATTTTTACTAAAGGAATAATCAGCAGTCAATTTTAATGACCAAATATCTTGTCCACCCGCTAATTGATTGTTGTCATAATCTAAATATCTCACAATTGTTTTATTGTTACGATACGAAAAATCAGCTTTTATGATAATGTCGCTTTTTATGATTCCAGTAGGATTATCGGCAAGGCTCGAAGAAAAAACTACGTCTTTAATTCGATAGCCCATTCCAACTACATATTCAATTCCTTTGACTTCGGTCAATAAATTATTATCAAAACTCATCGATAACGCTCTGTCTTTTTTGATTTCGGTAAGGATTTTTAATGAATTTTTTAATTCGAAATCCATTCGAATAAGTGGATTAAACTGCTCCACTAAATTGACATTAGACATAATGGTTTCATTATAGAAATTGCCACTTGCATCCACTCCATTTGGATTTTTATCAAATTCAAAGTTCGATCTAAAAGCATTGATGGTGTAAGAAGCCCTGTAGTTTTGTTGCAAAGAGAATCGTTTGAAATTCTTTTTGAAGAAATCGAAACGCATCAGTCCATTGTATTTGATAGACCAGTTTGGCACTGGAAAACTTTTGAAAATCCCCGTAGAAACACTTGAAGCGCTTTCGCCGGAATAGGCTGCTAAAAATGCAGGTAATAACACCGCCTGATTGTTTTTGCCAAATCCTTTTGGAAAACCGTCAGCATCAATATTGGCCGGATTGGTAAGGTCGATTCCTCTTTCGGCCGCCAATCGATTTGCAACCGGCAATCTATTGCTTCTAAAGTCGTCAAAAGCTGCCGATGAATTTTCGTCACTGGCAGAAAACGAAGTTTTGATTAAAATAGTCGAAATGGCAAACATTCCATAATTGTATGGTGATCTTGGATTATAATCCAGCTGTCCATCATTATTGGTATCCGAAACGTCATATTGTTCCGAAAAATTCTCAGAATAAGATCGGTCTAATGACAAATCAATTTTTAAATCGGGTAACAAATCAATATTAACAGTTGACTTAAATATTTCATTGCTGACTTGAGTATAATTTTGGTTAAAGTCTTGATAAGAAGTAAGCCAACCATTTTTGGCCGATTCAAATCTCACATCGTCTTGGCTTCCGAAAATAAATCCAAGGGTTGGTTTTGAAGTTCCAAAGAATCCAATTCCGGGAGTATATCCTGGCAGAACTGTACCGCTGTTTTTGGTATAATTGGCTTGTATGGTTTTTACACTAGTCAAAACTCCTATTAAACCATTTACAAAATCATTTTTTCTTGGTGTCAAAACATTCGTATTAGTCAGTTTTTCGCCGGGTTTAGGAGCTGCAGTTTTTGGTTTTGCTTTTAATTCTGATCTTTTTGTCAGTCCAATATATTTATAAAACAAATCCATATTCATATTGACATTCAAGTTATGAGAAATGGCATTTTGAACTGTATTTCCTAAATTATACGTATTTCCTTCGATAACAATTTCAGACATAGCTACTGATGCACGCTGCCAACTATAATCACCTGTGTACGAATAATTTGCTTTTATGAAACTAAATACAGGGATTTTATCTAATGGGATTTCATAATTCAACACCAATTGTTGCATGTGTTGATTGGCTTCTCCCACATTCAAATAACTATCCCAAATGGTTAAATCATCGATTGGAACATTATCGGAATTCATATAGTTTTTTACAATATTATTGGAAGATGCAGTATAATTAAATTTTAAATTTTTTGTCAAATTATAATTAAATCCATAATTATAATTAAAAGCATAATTTCTACGGTACAATGGATCTAATCCAATTCCTTCAACATCCACTTGTCTGAATTGTTGACGGTTGTATTGTCTTAGAATATTAGTATTAAAATTGATATTCGTAGGTAAATAATTGAAATTGAAATCGCTTAATGCTTTCCAATAAGCACTTTTTTTGGTAAATTTTGATTTCTTGAACGGCTCAATTGGTTTGGGTTGAAAGCTAAAAGCATAATCTACCGCAGTGCTAGATTCCTGATTTGTAAATTGCTCGATTTCATAATCGTGATGTTCTACTTCATTAAAAGATTGAGAAAAAGTAAAATTTTCAACATCATAAATACGTTGCTTTTGTTCCTCTCCTCTATCTTTTCTTACTCCAATAAAATTGATGCTTTTCCTTTTTGTGTAGTCAACAGCTCTATTCTTGATGTTATCTCTTTCGGCTTCATCAGTAGTATTGTCTAATAATTGTTTTAGTTTGATATCCGCATTAAATGGGTCGTATTCTGGAGTAATTGTTTCTTCTCCAACAGCAAAATTAAACGGCAGATTGATTTTCCATTTTGGAGGCAATAATTTTCCTAAGCTAAAATTAGTTACAATATTATATTGCTGAGTATCTTCTCGATTTCTATCATTTGGTCCTTGTTCTATGCCGCCAAACCCGATAGTGCTTTTTCGTCCTGCTGCCGAAATAGTCGCAAAATCAGCAAAATTGGTATCAACATTCAATACGGCAGCCATACCTTTACTATTATCCATATCGGCAACACGCAGCTCATTGAACCAAACTTCCCCTTTTATATCTTGATGCGGTTCATTACTTTTTACTCCTAACATTAAAGTTCTAACCATACCAAAATTAGGATTTCCTTTGATACCCAACCTCAATTTATTAGTTTTCCCTGCTAATGAAGGATCAAGTTCTTCTTCGTTTTGATAATAGATTCCGTCGGCTGGTAAGGTGCTTGGGTCTATACTCATCGCTTGAATTTTCAACTGAGTCAGTAAAGAAAGTGCCAAATCTATTTCATTATCGGCTGGCCAAACTGATTCTGAACTTAAAGCAGCACAATTTGCTCCTAATGAAGAGGCTGGTTGTGTCACTTTTAAAGGGATTTCTATTTGATAAAAATTCTGGGTAAAGTCATTTCCGAAACGGATAAACCCTACCATTTGGTCATCATTCAGAACAATTTCGTTTGGTAAAGATTCTGCGTGCAAAAACATTTTTAACTTGTTGAACTGTCGCATATCAACACTCACGTTTTTAAACACAGCTCTCGAATCTTCTGGTTCTAATCCTTCGCCAGAAACTCTTAGTGACAATGATTGCTCATTTTGATTGATAACTGTATTGCCACTATACAATTGTTCTTGCTGCACTCCCGGAGGAATAACATAGTTTATCGGACATCTATCATTATTTTCCTGAAGATTTACGGCCAATACATCAAGATTTGTTTTATCATCTGTTGGGTTGCTGTCGTTTGGATCCAATGTGTTTGTATATCTTCTCCAATCGCCTCTGACTAAATCTAAAGCACCAAAACGAACGGTAACTGCATCGCTAAAACCCGTCATAAACATTCTCATAAAACGAATGGATCTAAAATCGGATATGTTTCCAATGGTGTTTTCAGGTTGGGCAACAGGAATTTTAAACTGAATCCATCTTGCATCCGTTACTTGCCCATTGTCCATGGTAATTTGAGTGTTTCGAATATCGGTAATATAGTTTTGCCCAACGCCCATATTGGGTTTCATATCAACGCTGTATTCGTAATACGCATTGATGGTATTCATTGTATTGTCTCTGTTGATGTCTTCTACATCAGGTTCAGCGGTTGATGCTCTATTGGCATCATTGATATCAACGGCAGAGTTTCCCTCCACTCCATTATAATCTCGATATCGATCAATAATTCCTCCGCTAGCATTCAAATAATAGGTATAATCATCTGCTGAAGGATCGGGTTGTGAAGCATAATTGGTATAAATAGCGGCTTCTTTAGAACCTGGCAACCCGTCTAAACCTAAATCCTGATTGGTTCGGTTGGTTGCATTGACATCAAAAGCATAAATTAAGGACTGTGAGGCTGGAACATCTCCCCAAATAGGTTGTGGATTTACTTTTACTTGATCTGGACCCAATCCGTTTTCATATTGTTTTCGTCCGTCTTTCAAAATATCTTCGGAGATTTCCCCTAAGTTGAAATAAATTTTTCCAGTATTGGTCGATGGAATTTCGCCTGCGCCAACATAAGGATCCAAAACCCAAAACTGAATGTATTCAACATTTCCTTGTTCGAAATTGGTTGAATTTAAAGAACGCATTATTCCTCCAAAATTATCCTTAGGACTGGTAGAAACATTCAACGCATTGTTATATGAACCTCTTTCCGTTGGATAATAAGTCAAGTCTAAAGTGTTTACCACTTGGGATTGTCCTTGAGCAATTTCAGTCAGCGGATATAATTCTTCACTAAAAATTCTTCTTGTGGTATTTAAAGACAAATCATCATTTGAAATTCCTGATGGTTTTGTAGTAAAAAAAACAGGGTCGATGGTGTACCAAGATAATTTAGCTCTCTTGAAACCATAACTCAAATCGTTGGCATTGGCATTAAAATCATAAAGACTTTCCGCATCATTCATAGGAGTTGAGGACAATTTCCAGGCAAATGGAGAACGCATATCGATTGTGGATTGCGAGCCTTCGAAATCATCTACATAAATGGTTGATTCCCCTTGAAAACTATTGCCTTTAGGATCATCTGGTTCCAAAAATGCAATTTCACCTCTCACCGAAAGATTAGAAGGTGCATCGGTATCCATATTGGGTAATTTGTTTACCAATCGGGTGAAAAATGGAACTTCTGTTGAATAATTACCGTTGAAACCAAACATGCTATTGTTTACGGCTTCCTGTCCAAAGCTGGATTTTTGGGTAAATGGTCTTTCGTTTAATTTTAAGAAAGTGGCGCCCAATAAAAATTTATCTGAAATTTGATGTTCGACATACACTCCAAAAAAACGTTTGGTTTGTTGACCAAAAATGGAATTATTTTCTAATGAAACGCTAATTGGCGTGTTCGAAGCTTGAAGCGATGGATCCAAAATTTGAACTCTTCCCAGTTGATAGTTGACACTATAATCGATTCCTTCGACCAAAACTCTTCCTCCTGCTGTCACTACTACAGAACCTCTAGGCACGTTGAACGCACCGATAGGAATTCCATCACCTCCAGTAGATTTGTATTTCCCTCTTAACAGGAATTTGTTCTTATCGCTGTCTTGCAATGCACCAGCTTGCGTGTTCGAATACATGTTTCGGAACACATATTTCTTTTGATTCGGGTTATACGTGTTACTGTCTTTATAATCTTCCCCAGGTCCATTTGATAATTTCGAGAATAACAATTCCCCAAAAGGCTCTTTGGTGGTAAATATGATTCGACCGTTTTGAGTATCAATCGTTAATCCTTGCATAAAATCGAAGAAACCATCTCCTCCATTTTGTGGATCATTGTTGAAGTTCAATTTATCCAAATTGAACACTTTTAACAAAGGCGTTTCTGCCACTTCATTTCCTTGTGCTGGATTTGGTGGAAAACTACTTCCGGTTACGGGTTGAATATAGTTTAATGGCGAAGGATCTGTATAAAGAATATTGAATCTAAAGTTTTCTTGTTTCAATTGATAGGCTCCCGGAATTTGATAAATGTTTTTCATCATCAAGTTCCAAACAGGGTTTTTAACATTGGTCAAATTACTTTTCAACATTTTCAAAACCAAACTTTGTGAAATAATGGCTTGATCGGCAGGCGTTGTTCCGGTAACTATCGTAGCATCGACTCCGTCATTACCAAATTCCCCCACTTGATAAACTTGATCTCCAATGGTATATTGATAAGCAACGGCAAGAACTTCATCGTTAGCGAGTCGTTGTTGTAACGAAATATATCCCAATTGGGGATTGAAAGTATATTCGTTAGATGTTAATTTTCTGGCATTTTCCAACTTAGAATAATCGGCTCCTTCATTTACGGTAGCATTAAATCCCGAACCCGAAGTGGCAATTTCACGAATATTTTTGTTCAACAAACCAGTTCCTGCATCAATTTGTGCTGGATCATAATCGTTGTTGGTATTGTCAGATGGCGAATCAATAGGATTGTTAAACATTCCTGTTGGCGGGTCTAAAACTACTATTTCGCTGTCTTGCAAACCAGATAATTGTGCTTCACCTAAATCTTGAAGAGCTATAATATTTCTAAGATTGTTATTGGTGGTTGTAACTCTGTTTTGTCTATTGGTTACCCAAATTTCCAACCTAGTAATTTGAACTCTACTGTCTATAAAAGGATAGTTTTTTAAAGCTGAATCGTATTTATTTCTAAAGTATTGTGAAAGGAAAAAGTGTCTGTCACTATCATAATCTAAGGCAAACATATCAAAGTCTTGAATCGTTCCTCCACCTTCAGCAACTACAGTTTTGGTCTCCGATTTTTGTTCTGAGAAAACACCTGTTATACTCGTTTTTCCAAATTGCAATTTTGTTTTCACCCCAAAGAGACTTTGAGCGCCTTTAATTAAAGAGCTATTCAATGGCATACTTACGTTTCCGACTTCGATTTTTTGAATGATGTCGTCTTCCGTTGGCGTATATTCGAGCTTAATTAAGTTTTGAAATGCAAATGTGGACTGCGTATCATAATTGACATTCACATTGAGTCGGGTTCCCACTTTTCCCATCAAGCTCATGCTGATTCTTTGATTAAAATCGAAGGCAATTACAGATCTATTTCTTGGTGAAAAGGCCGGATTATCTTGTTTTGTGTAGCGTAAACCAAAATCCATTTCGATGGATCCAGTTGGCTTTATGTCAATAGTATTGCTTCCGAAAATAGTTTCGAAAAGTCCAGATTTTATGTAATATCGTGGCAACAAATCTTTTTTGGCAACATCATTTTCGCCTTTTTTCCCATCAATGGCATCTAATTTTTCCTTAAAATAGTTGCGCATCGATTCTTTTCTTACTCTATCTTCATATTCTTTGGGAGACAAAATAGAGGGGTAACTTGCGGGAAAGCCTCCAACAGTTTTTGATAATATGTACATTCCGGTAACGGGGTCATAAGAATAAACTTTGACAACACTTTGCGGATCTTTAATATCAATTTTTCCAGTTGAAAATCCAGGTGTAATTGTATCCTGAGTTGCAGGATTTACTTGAGCCTGCGATACAAAACCACAAAATAAAATTATTAAAAACGCACAAATTTTATACACGTTTGGTCCCTTTTTAAAATAGTGTAATTTCAACTTTTATAAGTTTTTTAAAGCCTGCTTGATAATAGATTCAACTGAACTGTCTGGAGCATCTTTAATGATTTTTTCTACAACTCGCTCTGAAGTTTTCCGAACAAAACCTAAAACCTCCAAAGCAGATAACGCTTCATCTCTATTTGTATTGCTTTGTGACATCGAAACTTCGTCTAAATCATACAATTTTAGCACTTTCTCTTTCAAATCGAGAATCACTCGTTGAGCGGTTTTACTGCCAATTCCTTTAATAGATTGAATCGTAATCACATCGCCAGATGCAATTGCATTTGTAATTTGTTTAGGATCTAATGACGATAACATTGTTCTGGCGATACTAGCACCAATTCCCGAAACCGACAATAATAATTTGAAAATTTCTCTTTCTGATTTTTCTACAAAACCAAATAAAGTATGGGAGTCTTCTTTGATTTGAAGATGGGTAAACAATTTAATAAAATCAGTTGTTGGAAGTAACGAGTAGGTATGCAACGAAATATTGACGTGATATCCTACTCCACCACAGTCTATTACTACTTGAGTTGGTGTTTTTTCTACTAATTTCCCTTGCAAATGTGCTATCATACAATGCTATAAATGTCCCCAAATATAACAAAACTTATATAAATTTTTGCCAAATTTATATAAGTCCTGCTATTAAGTAAAAAATATATTATTTTTTTGCTTTTTTCTTTTCTAATTCTTGAGCATCAATTACTGCAATTGCGGCCATATTTACCATTTCTTCTACACTTGCACCCAATTGAAAGATGTGAACAGGTTTGCCCATTCCTAACATTATTGGTCCAATAGAATCTACTTTGTTTAATTCTTTCAGAAGTTTATACGTAATGTTTGCAGATTCAAGATTAGGGAAAATCAAGGTATTTACTTTCTTACCTGCTAGTTTAGAAAAAGGAAATTTGGCTTTCAACATTTCAGGATTTAAAGCAAAATCAGCTTGAATCTCACCGTCAATTATCATTTGAGGATGGTGTTTGTGCAAATATTCTACTGCCTCTCTCACTTTGGTTGCGCTATCGTTAGTCGAAGACCCAAAATTGGAAAAAGAAATCATGGCGATCACAGGAGCCACTCCAAATAATTTAGCCACTTTGGCGGTCATAATGGCGATTTTAGCTAATTCTTCGGCTGTTGGATTGGTATTGATTGCTGTATCGGATAAAAACATTGGACCACGACTTGTCATCATCAAATTGGTTGTAGCAATAAGAGAAACCCCTGGTTCTTTGTCAATAAGTTGTAACATAGGTTTTACCACTGAAGGATAACTCCTGGAATAACCTGACAACAAGGCATCGGCTTCTCCTTGATTGACCATCATGGCTGCAAAATAATTTCTTTCTCGCATTAAATTCTGTGCATCAAATAATGAGATTCCTCTTCTTTGTCTCGATTTCCAATAGGCTTTGGCAAACTTATTTTTTCTAGTAACTTCCTCAGGAGTTTTTGGATCAATAATTGGAACATCGGCATCAAAACCAAGTTCATTTTTCAACTCCATAATAATATCTCTTTTTCCTAACAAAATAGGGAATCCAATTCCTTCTTCATAAACCACTTGTGCCGCTTTAAGCACATCGATATGATCGGCTTCGGCAAACACAATCCTTTTAGGGTCAGATTTGGCTCTGTTAATAAGCATTCTTACCATTTTATTATCGCTTCCCATTCGATCTAGAAGTTCTTCTTCATATTTTTTCCAATCCTGAATTGGATTTTGTGCCACACCAGATTCCATTGCAGCTCTTGCCACAGCTGGGGCAACTACGGTTATCAAACGTGGGTCGAATGGAGATGGAATAATATAATCACGACCAAAAGTCAATTTTGTTGCACCGTAAGCAATATTTACTTGCTCAGGAACGCTTTCTTTAGCCAAAGCAGCGAGGGCGTGAACAGCTGCCATTTTCATCGCTTCGTTAATTTTTGTAGCACGAACATCTAATGCTCCTCTAAAAATATAAGGAAATCCAAGAACATTATTCACTTGATTAGGATGGTCTGAGCGACCGGTAGCCATAATTACATCTTTTCGAGTGGAAATAGCAAGATTATATGCTATTTCTGGATTGGGATTTGCCATTGCAAAAACGATTGGGTTATCGGCCATTCCTAATAACATCTTTGGAGTCATAATATCTCCCGAAGACAGACCTAAAAATATATCTGCACCAACTAAAGCTTCTTCAAGACTCATTGGTTTTTTGTCGGTTGCATATTTCAATTGCAATTCCGATAAGGCAGGATTATCTTTTGTTAAAACTCCCTTACTATTGAACATTAGAATATTTTCGACTTTAAGCCCAAGCAAAACATACATATTGGCACAAGCCAAAGCAGCTGATCCAGCTCCAGAAACTACCATTTTTAAATCTTTGGTTTTTTTTCCTGCTAATTCTACCGCATTTATCAATGCTGCCGAAGAAATAATTGCCGTTCCATGCTGATCGTCGTGCATCACAGGAATATTTAATTCTTCGACCAATCTTCTTTCTATTTCGAAAGATTCTGGGGCTTTTATATCTTCAAGATTTATTCCCCCGAATGTTGGTGCAATGTTTTTTACGGTTTGGATAAATTCTTCTATATCTTTTGTTCCAACTTCAATATCGAATACATCAATACCTGCAAAGATTTTGAATAATAATCCTTTTCCTTCCATTACTGGTTTTGAAGCTTCGGGTCCAATGTCTCCGAGTCCTAAAACTGCGGTTCCATTTGATATTACGGCAACAAGATTGCCTTTTGAAGTATATTTGTATACGTTGTTAATGTCTTTGGCTATTTCTAAACAAGGTTCTGCAACTCCGGGTGAGTAGGCTAAAGAAAGATCTCTTTGTGTTGCATGTTTTTTTGTTGGTACAACCTGAATTTTTCCAGGTGTTGGTTTTGCATGATATAATAATGCTTCTAATCGTTTGCTATTCTTATCCATTATATTAATTTTAATTCTGACACCCAAAGATAGCAGATTTGCATCAAAAAGCAGGTATTTTTAAGCTTCATTTTTTTACAAAAATGGATACTTATGTTATAAAAAAAATAGCTGCAGAATTTGCAGCTATTTCTATTATTCGTTGATAATAATCTATGATTTTCCACTAATATAGGAATCTAAATAATTTATTGTTTCTTTTTGCAAATCTATTATGGATTTCACAACATCTCCAATAGAAATAATTCCGATAATGGTTTCATTTTCTAAAACAGGTAAGTGCCTGATTTTTTTGGTGTACATTAATTCCATGCAATAATCCAAGTCATCTTTAGGTTTTACAGTTATAACATTGCTTGCCATGATTTCTTCTACCAATGTTTCTTTTGAGGATTTATCTTTCAAAGCAATTTTTCGGGCATAATCTCTTTCGGACAAGATTCCTTTCAAAACATTGTCTTCTACTACTAAAATAGCTCCAATATTTTTTTCGCTCATACTAACTAAAGCTTCGTATACTGTTATTGAAGGCAGTACTGAATACACTTCTTTTCCTTTTACTGCTAATATTTGATTTACTGTCATAATAGAATAATTTAATTTGAATATAAAATTAGGAAAAAAATCTAATTTACCAACATCCTGCTTGAATATTTAATTAAAACTATTATTAATGAAAATTAAGTCCGTTATTCATTTAGAAAGTGGGAGTAAATTGATATAAAAATAATTTTAGCTACTCTTTCAAAAAATCTAAATTTCTGATTATACCAGAATATTTAGTTCTCTTTAATGGAGAATTTTTAAAAACAGTATTAAAAGTTTCTTCAGTCAGTTCTGTCCAATCTTTTTTGGACATTGATAACACTTCTGGGTTAGGATTGAAAAGAGGTTCCTTATGTGGTTTCGAAAACCGGTTCCAAGGACAAACATCTTGGCAAACATCACAACCAAAAGCCCAATCATTGAATTTACCTTTCATTTCTGGCGGAATGTTTTCCTTGAGCTCGATGGTAAAATAGGAAATGCATTTGCTGCCGTCAACTACATAAGGAGCAATAATGGCATCGGTTGGACACGCATCAATACAAGCGGTGCACGAACCGCAATGGTCGGTTGTAGCGTGGTCGTATTCTAGATCTAAGTCGATAATCAATTCAGCAATAAAATAAAAAGAACCTACTTTTTGTGTTAATAGATTACTGTTTTTACCAATCCAACCCAAACCGCTTTTGGCAGCCCAAGCTTTATCCAATACTGGTGCAGAATCGACAAAAGCACGTCCCGAAACTTCCCCAATAGTATCTTGAATTGAATTTAGTAATTCCTTCAGTTTTTCCTTGATGACAAAATGGTAATCTTGTCCGTAAGCGTATTTTGAAATTTTATAGGAATCTTGATTTTGAAATTCAGAAGGATAATAATTTAATAAAAGGGAAACCACGCTTTTGGCATCATCGACCAACAACGTCGGATTCAATCTTTTGTCAAAATTGTTTTCCATATAGTACATTTGACCATTCATCTGATTGTTTAGCCAATATTCCAACCGTGGTGCTTCTTCTTCCAAAAATCCTGCTTTGGATATACCACAAGACAAAAACCCGAGGCGTTTGGCTTCGGATTTTATGAATTGGGAATATTTTTCTTTATTTATCAAATGAAAGATTAAAAAAGCCCGCCTTGAGTATTCAATTTAATTTTCCCTAAATGCTTATAAGCCTTCTCGGTTACTTCTCTTCCTCGTGGCGTTCGCATAATGAAACCTTCCTGAATTAGGAACGGCTCATAGACTTCCTCGATGGTTTCGCTGCTTTCAGATACGGCTGTCGCCAAAGTGGACAAACCTACTGGACCACCTTTGAATTTATCAATGATTGTGTTTAGAATTTTATTGTCCATTTCGTCCAAACCGTGAGCATCAACATTCAAGGCTTTTAAAGCATAGCGAGCAATTTCAATGTCGATAGTTCCGTTGCCTTTAATTTGAGCAAAATCACGCACGCGACGCAATAATGCATTAGCAATACGCGGTGTTCCTCTACTTCTACCTGCAATTTCGATGGCGGCTTCCATAGAAATGGGCCTTTTGAGGATTGTTGCACTTCTTTCGACAATTGTCGTTAAAAGTTCCGTGGTGTAATATTGCAAACGTGATGAAATCCCGAAACGAGCTCGCATTGGCGCGGTCAACAAACCAGAACGCGTAGTGGCTCCAATTAAAGTAAATGGATTCAAATTGATTTGAACTGTTCTGGCATTAGGACCAGATTCAATCATAATATCAATTTTGAAATCTTCCATTGCCGAATACAAATATTCTTCGACAATCGGACTCAAACGATGAATTTCATCAATAAACAAAACATCTCTTTCTTCGAGATTGGTCAACAAACCTGCTAAATCACCTGGTTTGTCTAAAACAGGTCCCGAAGTAATTTTAATCCCAACTTGAAGTTCGTTGGCCAATATGTTTGCCAAAGTAGTCTTTCCTAATCCCGGAGGTCCGTGAAAAAGGGTGTGGTCTAGGGCTTCGTTTCTTTGGTTCGCCGCCTGAACAAAAACTTTCAAGTTTTCGAGTATTTGTTCCTGTCCGGCAAAATCATCAAAAGAAAGTGGCCTTAACTTTTTTTCAAGATCGATTTCTTCTGGATTATAACCGTCTTTTGTAGGATCTAAATTTTCATTCATTTTACAAATATAACAAAGTTATAAGCAAATAAAAATGCCTTTCGAAAGGAAAGGCATTTGAAATTTTAAAATGAATATTAATTTTATTTTACATATTCAGAACGACTTCCTTCAGTATCTATTTGATAATGAAAATCCATACTCAACAAACCCACTTCATTTCCAAAAGTATCGTTGCTGTCACCAGTTGCTCTATAAAGCCTACATACAATTATTGTACTAATTTCTATACCTGTTCCACTAATTGTTCCTAATGAGGTAATTAAATGTTGCCCAGATCCCGATATCGTAGGAATACCTCCAATTATAGAATTACCCGTTGCTAATATTGTGTTTGGAAAAGCACTGCCAATTTTCATAACAGTATATTCAAGTCCCCATACAACGTTGGTACGTGTAGGTGTTCCCGTTGCTGTAGTCCAGTGAACGTGTGGATACAGGTCGGTGCCAACTTTATACTTATGTGGTAGCTGAACAGTAAAATAAACTTCTTGTTCTTGTGAAGCAGAAAACATCCATAAAAAAACTCCTTAACTTCCAGAATTATTTTTAAATGCAGTTCCTCCAGTTCCTCCCCAAACTGGAGTTTTACTTCCTCCTCTACTTGTTGCATCTGGATTAACTAAGAAATCATCCCAAACAGTTGCATTACCTTCTAGTACAATTGTTCCATCTGCTTCAAATTTAGTATTATGACCATTAATAACATCTCCAATTTTAGTAATTCCATCACTTGAAACGGTAACTCTAGAAGTATTATTTGTTTTCAAAACCAAATCTTTTGCATCCGTGGTTCCAACAAAATTGGTACCTGGAGTTGTTCCAGCGTTTCCGATAAGATTCCAGTCAGATGAGGAGGATGAATTATTAGCACTTGCTGCTTTCCATTCCGTAGCGTTGCTAAAAAGTGTCACGGATTCACTGGCCCTAGCTAAAATTAAATTTGTCACACCGTCAATTGTTCCTGCAATAGTTACATTGGCTGTACTTGTAGCATTTCGTTTAATGATGTAAACACGACCCGTACAAGAGGAAGCTGCAGGCAAAATAACTGAAATGGCAGTTGAACCATTATTACAAATAATAACACTACCATGAGTTTCATCTAATGTTGTCGTAGTAGTTATAGTACTTACTTTTTGACCGAAAGTTCCATTAACTTCAAAAGTAGATTTAGGGTCTGTGGTGCCTATTCCCACTTGGGCATTATTAGAATAAGTTATTAGAAAAATAGAGCATAAAAACACCAATGAGGAATTTTTAAAATTGGTAGTAAAAACTTGCATAGCTGTAGGTTATAAAGTTAAAAAATTTTTTTTTTTGGGGGGGGGGCACAATAAAAATTACACTAATTTACGATACAAAAAGAAACTATTATATGATATAAGTCATATTTAGAAGAATCTCATTCAAAACAATCTCAATTAAAGGCTCTTATGTTTTTTGAATAAGAAAAAGTAAATAGTTATATCATTGTAAAATGCAAAAAAGTGTGGAGAAAAGCTCTATTGCACGTAAAGGAATAAAATCAGAAAACACCAAATTTCTCTAGATAAAGGAATAGTAACATGACTCAAATAGAGCATAACTAAAAATGCCTTTCAAAAAGAAAGGCATTTAAGTATAAAAATAAAAAAATATTAATGATGAAGAACTTCTTCTCCTTCTTTCATTGGAACATTTTGAGGTACAAAATCCACATCGTGAGCCGGATTACTATAATCATAAGGCCAACGGTGAACTTCTGGGATTTCACCAGGCCAGTTTCCGTGAATATGTTCTACCGGGGCAGTCCACTCTAAAGTATTGGATTTCCAAGGATTTTGAACCGCTTTTTTACCATAAAAAATGCTACTGAAGAAGTTATACAAGAAAACCAATTGAAACACTCCACCTATTAAAGCAAATGTCGTAATAAGAACATTTACATTTTGCAAATCGTCAAACAATGGAAAGTTGGTGTTGGTGTAATAACGTCTTGGCAAACCGGCTAATCCAATGAAGTGCATTGGAAAAAACACACCATAAGCACAAACAGCGGTTACCCAAAAGTGAATATAACCCAAGTTCTTGTTCAACATTCTTCCGAACATTTTTGGATACCAATGATAAATACCTGCGAACATTCCGTAAAGAGCCGATATACCCATAACCAAGTGGAAGTGTGCCACAACAAAATAAGTGTCGTGTACATTTATATCCAAAGTACTGTCTCCAAGAATAATTCCTGTCAAACCACCTGTAATAAATGTTGAAACCAATCCAATGGAGAATAACATTGCAGGATTCAATTGCAAGTTTCCTTTCCAAAGTGTCGTTATGTAATTAAACGCTTTTACTGCCGAAGGAATAGCTATCAATAAAGTGGTAAAGGTAAATACAGATCCTAAAAATGGATTCATACCCGATATAAACATATGATGTCCCCAAACTATTGTCGATAAAAATGCGATTGCCAAAATAGACATGATCATCGCTCTATAACCGAAAATTGGTTTACGAGAATTAGTTGCAATAATTTCTGAAGTGATACCCAATGCAGGCAAAATAATAATATAAACCTCAGGATGTCCTAAAAACCAGAATAAATGTTCAAACAATACTGGGGATCCACCTTGATAATGCAATACTTCACCAGCTATATAAATATCTGATAAGAAGAATGACGTTCCAAAACTTCTATCAAAAATCAACAATAAAGCAGCAGACAATAAAACCGGAAACGAAATAACTCCAATAATTGCCGTTACAAAGAAAGCCCAAATTGTAAGTGGCAATCTTGTCATCGACATTCCTTTTGTTCTAAGATTAATTACCGTTACAATATAATTTAAAGACCCCATCAATGAGGCTGCGATAAATATTGCCATAGAAACTAGCCAAAGTGTCATACCTGTTCCAGAACCAGGAATAGCTTGAGGTAAGGCACTCAAAGGAGGATAAATTGTCCAACCTGCTGATGCTGGTCCAGCTTCAACAAATAGAGAGCTTAACATAATTACACTAGACAAAAAGAATAACCAATAGGAAATCATATTCAAAAATCCAGAGGCCATATCACGAGCTCCAATTTGAAGTGGAATCAACAAGTTACTGAAAGTTCCACTCAATCCAGCGGTTAAAACAAAGAAAACCATTATTGTTCCGTGAATAGTAACCAAGGCCAAATAAATATCATTAGCCATTACTCCGTTTGGAGCAAATTTATCTCCTAATAATACATTGAATATTTTGAATGATTCTTCTGGCCAAGCTAATTGCATTCTGAAAAGCATTGACATCAATACACCAACAACTCCCATAACAATCCCAGTAATAAGGTATTGTTTAGCGATCATTTTATGATCTATACTAAAAATATATTTAGTAATAAAAGTATCTTTGTGATGGTGTTCGTGTTCGTGTGTATGTTCGTGAACTTCTGCTGACATATCTGTTTACTTTAAATTTTTTCTTGATTAATTATTTCATTGCCATTTTAGCAATAGCCGCAGTGTCTTTTGCTGTTGTAGAATCTACACCTGTTCCTCCATCAAGAGGCTTGGGCGCATTGGCAGTTTTTACTTCCTGAACTAAAGTGGGTTTATCACTCAACCACTTTTTAAAATCTTCTGGCGTATCTACAATCACTTTCATTTGCATATTGTAATGAGAAGCACCACAAATTTTATTACAAAGCAATAGAAAATCAAAAGTGTATGGATCAAGAGCAGCTTGACCTTTAGCTACAAGTTCTTTACTTTTAGCTTCACGCAAAGCATTAATGTTTTTTACTTTTTCAACCATAAAAGGCATTGCCCTATATTCTTCAGAGGTATAAACTGGCTCGAAAGCAAATTCTGTTACCATTCCGGGAACACAGTTCATTTGCGCTCTAAAATGTGGAAAATAGGCGGAGTGTAAAACATCTTGAGAACGAATCTTGAAATGTACTTTTTTACCTTTTGGAATATGAAGTTCTTTAACTATAATATCGTCCTGAGCATTTGGATCCGATAAATCTACTCCTAAAGTATTTACACCGTCTATCAATCTTACATTTGCTTTTCCGAGAACATTATCTGGGCCTGAATATCTAGCAGTCCAATTAAATTGCTGAGCATACAATTCGATTTCAATAGTTTCTTCATTTTCATCAACAAACATAATATCTACCCAAGCATACAAACCATACCCAATTAAAACAGCCAAAACAACAGCCGGAATACCACTCCAAATCACCTCTAATTTATTACTATCTGCAAAAAACAAGGCTTTATTTGCTTTATTCCCTCTGTATTTAAAAGAAAAAAAATGTACCAATACCTGAGTAACTGCTTGCACGATAAAGATAAGAACCCATGTGATATTCATCAAATTATCAACAGTTTCACCGTGTTTCGATGCAGGAGTATGTAGCACTAATGGACCCCATTTTATCAATCCGTAGATTGTAAAAATATAGATAAATGCTAAGAAACCAAACATCAAATAGCCTTGGGTGTTATTATCACCATCATTAGCTACCTGAGAATCATCTTTATCACCCACCTGAGTCAAATCGAATATCTTAGTCAACTGCCATAATGCAATAGATAACAGAACTAAAACTAAAATTACCAACAAAATCTCCATATATAAATTACTTTTTAATAATTAACACCCGAAAATAATAATAAAAAAACAACATTTAAAAAATGACAAATGTCATATTTTGGCCAAAAATAACAAAATTAAACACACTAGCAAAACAAAATGAATTTATTGGTGAAAAATAAATTTGTAATCAAGACGCTAAAAAAAACAGAACTAGAAGTATGTCAAAATGCACTTACATCATTTTTGACTACACAGTTAATATAGAGTAACTTAAAATAATGTAACCAAGAAAATTAAGGCTTTTACATTAATGAAAAATAGACCTGAATATTTGCAAGAAATTGAATATCCTAATAAATAATATACCGTTAAAAAAGGCTGAATATTAAAAAAGGCTGATTCAAGAAAAATGAAACAGCCTTTAAATTATAAACTATTTGATTCTAGTAATGAAAATGTTTACTTTCTTCAATAAATGGATTTCTCTTTGGTAATAACGGAGCTTTTGTTAATGCTGAGAAAACAACATAAATAAATAATCCAAAGAAGAAAAGTACAGAAGCAATTTCTGAAACCCCAATAAACCATTGGTCACCTACAGTTCCCGGCATAATCATATTAAAGAAATCTATATAATGTCCTAACAATATAACCGTTCCAGCCATTACAAGTATCCAAGAAATTCTTTTGAAATCAGTATTAATTAATATTAATAAAGGAAAAACAAAATTCATAACAACAGCTCCAAAAAACGGAAGATTATACAATTCTATTCTGGTCACAAAGTATGTTACTTCCTCAGGAATATTGGCATACCAAATTAGCATAAATTGTGAAAACCACAAGTAAGTCCAAAACACACTAAAACCAAACATAAATTTTGCTAAATCGTGAATGTGACTTGTATTTACATGTTCTAAATATCCTTTTGATTTTAAATACAAGGAAACCAAACATATTGTTGTTACTGCGCTTACAATAAAACTTGCGAAAACATACCAGCCAAACAAAGTACTAAACCAGTGTGGATCAACTGACATAATCCAGTCCCAAGACATAATCGATTCAGTAACAATGAAGAATACTAAAAATCCAGCTGACATTTTAAAGTTCTTTTTGTAGAAACTATCATCAGTTGCTTCATCTTGTGCCAAACAATTTTTTCTAGAATAATACCTGTAAAGATTCCATCCTATCAAGAAAACAGCAGCTCTAATAATCCAAAATGGGAAGTTTAAATATCCTGATTTATTAGCAATCAATTTATCATGCGCAACAACCTCAGGATCCAACCAAACAAATAAATGATTGAAATGCAATCCACAAAGAACTAAAATCACGAAGAAAATTACAGAACCAACAGGTAAATAAGCGGTAATTCCTTGCATTACTCTAAATAATACTGGTGACCAACCTGCTTGAGCCACTTGTTGAATGGCATAAAAAGCCAAAACACCAAGGGTAACTAGCAAAAAGAAAATACAGGCAACATACAAGGCTGCCCAAGGTTTATTTTGCAATTGATGCAAAACATGCTCCAAATGCTCTTTGTGTTCAGCATCAGCAGCTGCTACTTTATGCTCACCTGCTTCTGCTTTGTGCGCTCCAGCTACTGCGTGTTCTTCGGTTGAATTTGAAACTTCATGACTTCCGTGAGCGTCAGCAGCAAGAATTGCTTCTACTGCTTGAATATCTTTAGGTGCAGAATAAAAACCATATCCAATTCCTAAAAGTCCAGCAACCATTAGTATGAGAGAAAATGTTTTTAATTTACTTGAAAATGTGTACATATCTTTTACGATGAGTTTGTTTTATAATTTACTTTTTAGCTCCATCACATACGCTGCAACCATCCAACGTTCTTTTTTGCTCAATTGATTGGCGTGTGAACCCATTAAATTAAGACCATACGTTCCAACATGAAAAATACTGCCTTCGTTTATTACTCTATCTTTATAATTAGGAACCCCTAAGAATTTACCTTGAGTAACGAGTTTCCCTTTTCCATCACCAGCATTACCGTGACAAATAGCGCAATAAATTTCATATAAAGCTTTTGCCTTTTCCATATCTTTTTCAGACAATGTTCCTAGCGGAGATTTTATATTTGCTGCTTTAACAGCAATCAAAGCTTCTGGAGTATCTGGATATTCATACACTTCAAAACCTCTGTTTATTGTTCCTTCAACGGGAAGTTGTCCTTCTTTACCACCCTTAAAAACATCTGCTTGAGAATAAGTATTGTAACTTACCGGCTCATACATATTTGGCATGTATTGATAATTTGGATTTAAATCATCTTTACAAGACGAAACCAAAATAGTAATACCTACTAAAAGTGTTATTTTATATATGCTTTTCATATCCACAATTAATGCTTATCTATTACTTTAACTTCTACTGCTCCTGTATTCTCGAAAAAAGAAACCAATTCTTTTTCGTTGTCGTTTACTGCAACTTCCATTAAGAAATGGTCATCGGTAGTACGAACATCTGGATTTTCGGCTTCTTTGAATGGCCATAATCTACTTCTCATGTAAAAAGTAATAACCATTAAGTGTGCTGCAAAAAATACTGTTTCTTCAAACATAATTGGCACGAAAGCCGGCATATTTTCAATGTAACTGAAACTAGGTTTACCACCAATGTCTTGTGGCCAATCTTGAATCATGATGTAGTTCATCATCCAAGTTCCAAATGAGATACCAATGCAACCATAAATAAAAGCACAAATAGCTAATCTTGTTGGTGCTAATCCCATAGCTTTATCCAATCCGTGAACCGGAAATGGAGTAAAAACTTCTTCGATATGATGGTGAGCTGCACGTGTTTTTTTTACGGCATCCATCAATATATCATCGTCATTATAAATGGCGTGTATTACTTTATTACTCATGGTGTGAATCTTTATTTGCTGCTCTCGCTTTTATAAAATTATCTCCAGTTCCTTTCAAAATTGTTTTTACTTCTGCCTGAGCAATTACAGGGAAAGTTCTAGCATACAATAAAAATAATACAAAGAAGAAACCTATTGTTCCAATGAAAATTCCAATATCAACAAATGTTGGTGAGAACATTGTCCAGGATGATGGAAGGTAATCTCTGTGTAACGAAGTTACGATAATTACAAACCTTTCGAACCACATTCCAATATTTACCACAATTGAGATAATAAAAGAGAACATAATACTTGTTCTTAATTTTTTAAACCACATAAATTGTGGTGAAAACACGTTGCAAGTCATCATTGACCAATACGCCCACCAGTAAGGTCCTGTAGCTCTATTCAAGAAAGCATATTGTTCGTATTCAACACCTGAATACCATGCAACAAAAAGTTCAGTTATATAAGCAACACCAACTATAGAACCTGTAATCATAATTACAATATTCATTAATTCGATGTGTTGAATTGTGATATAAGCTTCAAGATTAGATACTTTTCTCATAATAATAAGCAAAGTGTTTACCATTGCAAATCCTGAGAAAACCGCTCCAGCCACAAAGTATGGTGGAAAAATGGTAGTGTGCCATCCTGGAATTACCGAAGTGGCAAAGTCCATAGATACAATCGTGTGTACTGAAAGTACAAGTGGAGTTGCTAAACCTGCAAGAACCAAAGATACTTCTTCAAAACGTTGCCAGTCTTTTGCTCTTCCGCTCCATCCAAAACTCAAAATAGAATATACTCTTTTGTTGAAAGGTGTAATCGCTCTATCTCTTAGCATTGCAAAATCAGGTAACAATCCTGTCCACCAGAAAACCAATGAAACCGAAAGATAAGTAGAGATTGCGAAAACGTCCCAAAGTAAAGGAGAGTTAAAGTTTACCCAAAGTGAACCAAATTGATTCGGAATTGGAACAACCCAAAACGCCATCCAAGGACGACCCATGTGGATAATTGGAAATAAACCTGCTTGAATTACCGAGAAAATTGTCATTGCCTCCGCTGAACGGTTAATGGCCATTCTCCATCGTTGACGGAATAATAAAAGTACTGCCGAAATCAAGGTTCCTGCGTGACCAATACCAACCCACCAAACGAAGTTAGTAATATCCCAAGCCCAACCTACTGTTTTGTTTAATCCCCAAGTTCCGATACCTACAGAAATAGTGTAAACTATACAGCCCAATCCCCAAAGAAAGGCTGCTAGTGCGATTGAAAATACAATCCACCATTGCTTGTTGGCTTTCCCCTCAACAGGTGCAGCAACATCTACTGTTACATCGTGATAAGATTTATCACCTATGATTAAAGGTTTTCTAATGGGTGCGTCGTATATATGAGACATAATCCTTTAAATTGATTTTTAAATTATCTTTTAAGTGTTTCTAACTTTTACGTGATAGAAAACGTTTGGTTTTGTTCCAACATGCTCTAACAAGTGATACATTCTTTCGTCTTCTACCAACTTGGCAACTTTACCTTCTTTATCATTAACATCTCCAAAAATCATTGCTCCAGTAGTACAAGCACTAGAACAGGCCGTTTGGAATTCTCCGTCAACAATTTCTCTTCCTTCGTTTTTGGCTGCCAAAATTGTAGCTTGTGTTTTTTGAATACACATAGAACATTTTTCCATAACCCCACGAGAACGTACACTCACATCTGGATTCAATACCATACGACCTAAATCATCATTCATATGGAAATCAAATTCGCTGTTTTTGTTGTATAAAAACCAGTTGAAACGACGTACTTTATAAGGACAGTTATTAGCACAATAACGAGTACCAACACATCTATTATACGCCATATGGTTTTGACCTTGACGGCTGTGTGATGTTGCGGCAACAGGACAAACTGTTTCACAAGGTGCGTGATTACAGTGTTGACACATTACAGGTTGGAAAGCAACTTGTGGATTATCTGATGCACTTTCCATTTCATTAAATGTAGAAAGTGAACTAGACAAACCTGCAATATTTTCTTTTCTTTCGTTGTCTCCTGCAAAAGTTTCTTCAGAAGAATAATATCTATCGATACGCAACCAGTGCATATCACGACTTCTTCTAACCTCAGATTTTCCAACAACAGGAACATTATTTTCCGCGTGGCAAGCAATAACACAAGATCCACAACCTGTACAAGCATTTAAATCTATCGAAAGATTGAAATGATGTCCTACTGAACGATCAAAAGATGCCCATAAATCTACCGTTGTTGCTTGAACCTCTTTGTGATCCAATGAAACCATTGGTTGTGGGTTCCAAAATTCAGCATCTTCAGTATTGAATATTTTTAAAGTAGTTTCTTTAATAATATCGCCACGACCCATTAACGTTTTTTGACCTTGAACACAAGCAAATTCGTGCTCTCCACCAGCTTTTGTCAATGTTACCGATTGTACATTACTGAAACCTTTATATAATGAGTAAGCGTTTACACCTACTTGCATTTCTTCTTTTAAAGCGGCTTTTTTACCATAACCAAAAGCCAAACCAACAGTTCCCACAGCTTGTCCTGGCTGAACAATTACAGGAACATTTTCTAATGTAAGTCCATCAGCGGTTTTGATAGTAGCATAACTTCCGTTTAAACCTCCGTTAGCTACGATTTCATTTGATAATTCCAATTTCTTGGCATCAGCATTCGAAACAGTAACATAGTTATCCCAAGAAACTCTTGTGATTGGATCTGGAAATTCTTGCAACCAAGGATTGTTTGCTTGCTGACCATCTCCCAAACCAGTTTTAGTATATAAAACCAATTCAAAACCTTGTGCCCCTTTTGATTGAGCCAAAGCATTTGCAGCAGCAGCATAATCAGCTGAACCAGCAGATGCTGAAGAAATTGCTCCAACAAAAATACCATCGTGTAATACTTGATTCCAAGTTGAACCTGAAATTATGGATGCTGAACTTGCTTTTAAATAATTGTAATAGGTTCCGGGAATACCGTTCAAAGACAATAAAACTTCTTGAAATTGTTTGGTTTCAAATAAAGGACGAATTGTAGGTTGAGTCAAACTATACGTTCCTTTTGTGATGCTCACATCTCCCCAAGACTCTAAATAATGAGGTGCTGCAGCAGCAATAGTAGTTATTGAAGCCGTTTCGTCTTCTCTTAAAGAGAATGAAACCGAAAGACTTACTTTTTTCAATCCGTCGACAAAATCTTTTGAATTTGGCAAAGAATAAACTGGATTCACACCGCTCATAATCAAAGTATGAACGCTTCCTGCTTTCATAGCTGCAATCAATTGAGCAACTGCTTGATTTGAACCTTTTCTGATTTGTCTAGTTCCAAGAGTTGAAAAAGACTCACTTGCTAATTTTTGATTGATGGCTAAAACCAACAATTGGGCATTTTTATCTTGAATACCAGAAACCAAAACTCCTTTGCTCCCCGATTTACCCAATTCTTGAGCAATTTTTGAAACTTCAGCTTTTAGTTTTGCATCCAATGTTACTGGAACCGAAGCGCCAACAACCATATTATATATAAGGACTAATGCTTGTTTTTGATTTGCAGTTGACAAAGCGATACGTTTATCAGCCGCAGCACCAGACAATGTCATATTTGATTCCAATTGGAAATGACGAGATATTTTTTGATTTCCTTTTGGACCTTGAGGAATTCTTCCTTTCGCGTAACTTGAACCATAATTTCCACCTTGCCAATCTCCTAAGAAATCTGCACCAACAGAAACGATTACCGAAGCTTTTGAAAAGTCATAATCAACCAAAGCTCTTTCTCCATAAACCGTTTCGAATGCATCTAAAGTTTCTGATTCAGAAACTGCATCATAGATTACGTGTTTTGCATTTGGGTTTTTCCCAAGAAATTCAGCAATCAACTTTTCAGTTGATGGACTTGCCAATGTGTTGGTCAAAAGAACAACTTGTCCTCCTTTTGCCTTAGCATCAGCTAAACTTGATTTTAATTTTGAATCCACATCAACCCAAGTTGCTTTTTTACCGGCAATTTTTGGTTCTTTCAAACGCATACTGTCATATAATGACAATACCGATGCATGGATTCTGGCGTTGGCGGCAAATTTTGCACCTGCCATTGTATTATTATCTACTTTGATAGGACGCCCTTCACGAGTTTTTACTAAAAGGTTAGCAAAATCGAAACCATCAAAAACAGTAGTCGCATAATAATCTGCAATTCCAGGGATGATTTGTTCTGGTTGTACTACATAAGGTATTGACATGTGAACAGGACCTTCACAAGCTGCAAGTGTAGCCGCCGCTGTGGTAAATCCAACGTACTTTAAAAAATCACGACGTGTTGTAGCTGTTGATGACAAATTGCCACCGTTTCCTAAAAATTCATCAGTAGGAATTTCTTCAACAAATTCGTTATTTTTAAGCGCCTCAACAATAGAACTATTTCCGTCTAGTTCTTCAACACTTTTCCAGTATTTTTTGTTTGATGACATATTCTATATAAATATTAGCTTCTTAATTATTATTATTTTAATAATGGCATTTACCACATTCTAATCCTCCCATTTGTGCAGCGGTCAATTTATCTACACCGTATTTTTTGGAAAGTTGCTCGTGAATTTTTTTGTAATAGTCATTGCCTTCCATTTTAACCTCAGTTTTTCTATGGCAATCAATACACCAACTCATTGTTAATGGAGCAAATTGTTTTTGAATCTCATAAGTTTCCACAGGGCCGTGACAAGTTTGACATTCTACACCAGCAACCGTCACGTGTTGTGAGTGGTTGAAGTAAACAAAACTTTGTAGGTTATGAATTCGAACCCATTTTACAGGCTCTGTTTTTCCGGTATATTTTTGATTGACTTTATCCCAACCCACCGCTTTGTATAATTTGTCGATTTCTTTGTCGTAGAATTCTTTAGAATACTCAGCAGTAGCAGTAGTATCTGAAACTTCTGCAATATTTTTGTGGCAGTTCATACATACATTCAATGAAGGAATTCCTGAATGTTTACTCACACGAGCAGATGAGTGACAGTAATTACAATCAATTCCGTTGCTTCCTGCGTGAATTCTGTGAGAATAATGGATAGGCTGAATTGGAGCGTAATCTTGATCAACACCAACTTGCATCAAGTATCCATATACAAAAAATGCACTTGCCAATAATAGGAATATTGCTGACACCAATACTAAAAATTGATTTTTAGCAAATGCTTTCCATAAAGACAATCTAGGTTCTTTAGGATTAACATTAATTCCATTTGCGGCAGCAACTTTTCTTAACACATTGTTTACCAAAACAAGCATTACTATAAGTATTGCCATTATTAATGACAAAGCACCTAAAATTATATTATTTGAAATTCCACCAGCGTTACTATCAGTACCAGGAACTTTTTCCCCAACAACTGGAGCAGGAGCCGCAGCTTTTTCCTCCATTGTATAAGCTATGATATTATCAATATCAGCTTCTGACAATTGCGGAAATCCAGTCATTGGCACTTTGTTGAATTCTTCATAAATTTTTACAGCAGCAGCATCACCTGATTTAATTAAATCAGCGCTGTTGTGAATCCATTTATACAACCATGCTTTTTCGTACTTAGCACCAACGCCTCTAAGAGCGGGACCAGTTGCTTTTGCATCTAATTTGTGACAAGCAGCACAATTTGTGTTGAAAATTTCCTTTCCCTTGACAGGATCACCACCTTGTGTAACAGCAGGAGCTGCTGTTGCTGCGGCTGGAGCTACAATTACTGACGGAGCTGGCGCCGCTGTTGCCTCTTGTGCATAAGAAGTTAATGATAAGGATAGCATTACTGCTAAGCTTACATATAATTTCCTTGAAATCGAACTATGGTTACCCATCTTTTTCATATAGTATAGTAATTATCTACAATATTGATATGATTTTTTTCAAATTTAAAATATGATAAAAATCACTTTATTTAAAATATTCGACAAAAATACACTTTAAGAACTATTCTCAAAACCTTAAAATAGTCTTAAATATAATTTATATTCATTCTAAATAATGTTAGTGCTTCTGTTTAATTCTATAAACACTATTTTTGTATAAAAATATTCGAATTATGAGAATTCCAGCCCAAAAAAAAATTATTTTGTCTTGCTTATTTATAGGCCTTTCAACATATTACGTAAATGCTCAAGACCAAAACGTTACGGTGAATCAAGATCCGAAATTTGAACAACTGTTAAACGAAAAAAGAAAAATAAATGCTTCCCTAACTGTGAATGATTCTTATAAAATTCAAATTTATACGGGCAGCAGCGAAATTGCTAAAAAAACTTTGAATGAATTCCGTCAAGAATTTACAGCAATTGACGCCACAATCATTTTCAATACTCCAAATTATAAAGTTTGGGTGGGCAATTTTAAAACTCGCATTGAAGCCGAAAAAACTTTGTCTGAAATTAATAATAGGTATAAAAATGTGCTTTTGATTAAGCCGAGTAGGTAAGTTTAACGTTTTATTTTACCAAAAAAGCAACTCCAATTGGAGTTGCTTTTTTGTTTTTTGGTATTTTATTTATTGCACAGAAGGCAATTCTAAGTTAGCATTTACAAGGTAATTTATCATATCAGCGACCTAAAAGCTAATTATTTAAACTATTTATGATGTCTTTATTGTCTAAAGTAAATTTCATATTATTTCGATACACAGTAATAATCGTTTCTCCTTTTTTCTTTTCTAGTGAATCACCAATCTTGATTTGAGACCAAAATTCACCAAATACAGCAATTTTAGTTTTGTTTCTTAAATATATCATTGGTGAGTTATGATTATTTTTATCATAATTTTTATCAATTACAAATCCTTGAAAATTTTCTTCTCTAATTTTTCTTAAAGAACCATCCAGTAATTGCTCTCTCGAACTCATAAAAACAAACTTATAAACAAGAAAGAATGCCAAGATAATTGTTCCAATGCTCAAAATAACCTTCAACTGTTTAATTGATATTTCAAAGCCTTCATTTTTCATTTTTAATTTAATTTAAATATCCCTGTACATTTTATAAATGGTACAGAGTTGGATTCTGTTCCTTTTCAAACATCTAACTAAACAAATCTACTAAAGATTTCCATCATTCCTTAAAAACAATTTACACAATCAAAAACAAAAAATTCCCGATTGCTCGGGATTTCTTATTAATATATCGAAATTCTATTTCAATTTCTTTTTGATCGCTACTTCGTGGAACGCTTCGATAACGTCTCTTTCTTCGATGTCGTTGTATCCTTTTATTTGAATACCACAATCGTACCCTTTGGCAACTTCTTTGACATCGTCTTTGAAACGTTTCAAGGCGATTAGCTCCCCTGTGTGAACCACAACACCTTCACGAATGATTCTGATTTTGGCATTTCTGGCAATTTTACCATCCATAACCATACATCCAGCAATTGTACCCACTTTAGAAATTTTGAATAACTCTCTAACTTCGGCAGTTCCAAGAACCTCTTCTTTCATTTCTGGTGCCAACATTCCTTCCATTGCGTCTTTCAAGTCGTCGATAGCGGCGTAAATGATAGAGTAGTAACGGATATCGATTTCTTCTTTATCGGCTAATTGTCTTGCATTTCCAGCAGGACGAACATTAAATCCGATAATAATCGCATCGGAAGCAGAAGCCAACATTACATCGGTTTCAGTAATCGCTCCAACACCTTTATGAATAATATTGATTTGAATTTCGTCAGTAGATAATTTAGAGAACGAATCAGACAAGGCTTCAACAGAACCATCCACATCCCCTTTAAGGATAATGTTCAATTCTTTAAATTGACCCAATGCAATTCTACGTCCAATTTCATCTAAGGTGATATGTCGTTGTGTACGAACCGATTGTTCACGCATCAATTGCGAACGTTTAGCAGCAATTTGTTTGGCTTCTTTTTCATCTTCAAAAACATTAAACTTATCACCAGCAGTCGCTGCACCATCTAAACCTAAAACAGAAACCGGAGTCGATGGACCTGCAACAGTCACAATATTTCCTCTTTCGTCGTGCATGGCTTTAATTTTACCATGGTGTTTTCCAGCCAACATATAATCCCCAATTTTTAGGGTTCCGTGTTGTACTAATATAGTTGAAACGTACCCTTTTCCTTTATCCAAAAACGCTTCTACAACAGTTCCCTGTGCGGCTTTGTTTGGATTGGATTTTAAATCTAAAAGTTCGGCTTCTAATAATACTTTTTCTAATAATTCTTTTACACCTGTTCCAAATTTTGCTGAAATATCGTGAGATTGAATTTTTCCACCCCAATCTTCAACAAGTAAATTCATACCTGCCAATTTTTCTTTGATTTTCTCAACATTAGCATTTGGCTTATCAATTTTATTGATAGCAAAAATAATTGGAACACCTGCAGCCTGAGCGTGAGAAATTGCCTCTTTGGTTTGTGGCATAATATCATCATCGGCAGCTACCACAATGATAGCAATATCGGTAACCTGAGCTCCACGAGCACGCATTGCGGTAAACGCTTCGTGACCCGGTGTATCAAGGAAAGCGATTTTCTGACCATCTTCTAAAGTTACTCCGTAGGCACCAATGTGCTGCGTAATTCCTCCTGATTCACCTGCGATAACATTTTCTTTACGAATATAATCCAGTAAAGATGTTTTACCGTGATCGACGTGACCCATTACGGTTACGATAGGCGCTCTGTAAACTAAATCTTCTTCTTTATCAGGAACAACCTGAATCGCTTCTTCGATATCTACTGTGATAAATTCGACTTCGTATCCAAATTCATCGGCAACAATGGTCAATGTTTCTGCATCAAGACGCTGATTCATGGTAACCATAATTCCAAGTGACATACAAGTTCCAATCACTTTAGTAATTGGCACATCCATCATTATAGCGATTTCACCAACGGTTACAAACTCTGTAACTTTAATGGTTTTGCTACCTTCTTCTAATACTCTTTGCTCGTCATCTGATTTTTGACGGTGCGTATCTCTTTTATCTCTTCTATATTTAGCTGCTTTCGATTTACCACCTTTTCCTTGTAGCTTCTCTAAAGTCTCTCTAATTTGATTTTTAACTTCTTCTTCAGTAGGCTCAACTTTTGCAACAATGGCAGGTCTTGCCCCTTTTACAAAACCAGGTCTTGCACCTCTGTTGGCATTGAAACCTCCACCACCAGTATTTGGTGTAATTTTATTTGGATTTGGCGCACCAGGAACTCCAGGAGTTGAAGGTGGTCTTGGAGCTCCGGGTTTTGGAGCAATCCTTTTTCTTTTATTTTTATTGGCATTATTAGCCGCACTTCCGGGAGCTCCAGGAGTTCCAGGTTTGTTAGGCGTAATTTTAGGTTCTTCTTTTTTCTTCTTAGGCTTATTAAACTGAGACAAATCGATAGTTTGACCAGTCAATGTAGCACCAGATAATTTGGTATATTTAGTAGTTATTGTTTCCTCAACGGGAACATCGGTTACTGCTGAATCCGCTTTCTTAGGGCTTTCAACTTCAGTCTTTTTTACTTGAATTTCGACAACTGGTTTTACCTCTTTTGTCTCAACTACTATTTTCTCTTGAACAGGTTCTTTCGAAATTGACTCCTTTTGAACAGGTTCTTTTTGAACAGGTTTGTCTTTAGGTACTTCAGCTATTGGAGGCGGAGTGTTTTCAACAACTGGTATTGGTGTTGGTGCAGGTGCAGGTGTTGGAATTGGTTTTTTTGGATTAAGATCAATTTTTCCAACGTGTACCGGCCCAGAAATATTGCCTTTTGCTCTAATAACTTCTTGGCTTTTAAAGCGCTCTTCGTCTTGTTTGCGCTTATCCTCAACTTCTTTTTCTCTTTCAATTCGCAAAGCTTCCTTCTCTTTCCTCTTCTCTTCACCTACCTCTTTTGAAGCTTCTTTATTGCCCTTATCTCCCGCAAATTGATTTTGCAGAATGTTATATTCTGCTTCAGAAA